>Ga0315298_1000266_pt1 | contig 105109 bp, 97 predicted proteins | sample WHS_1_MG_FD_203077 | JGI IMG/M metagenome (GOLD analysis project Ga0315298, IMG submission 203077) | Extremophilic microbial mat communities from Washburn Hot Springs, YNP, Wyoming, USA - WHS_1_MG | ecosystem: Environmental > Aquatic > Thermal springs > Hot (42-90C) | place: USA: Wyoming...
TCGGCCTCGCCGGGAAGCGGCAGACGCAGTTCGAGGATTTCGGCGCGGTAACGCTTGCCGTTGCACTCCGGGCAGCGCAGGTAGACGTCGGAGAGGAACTGCATCTCGACGTGCTCGAAGCCCGACCCGCCGCATGCCGGGCAGCGACCGTCGCCGCTGTTGAAACTGAACGTGCCCGCGGTATAGCCACGCTCGCGCGCCTGCGGCAGCGCGGCGAACAGCGCACGCACGCCGTCGAATGCGCCGACGAAGCTCACCGGGTTGGATCGGGCGGTTTTGCCGATGGGCGACTGGTCGACCAGCACGACGTCGGCCAGTTGCTCGCTGCCCAGCAGCGCGTCGTGCTCGCCCGGCGGCGGCGCGGCCTTGCCCAGCGCGCGCGCCAGCGCGGGGTAGAGCACGTCGCCGACCAGGGTGGATTTGCCGCAGCCGGACACGCCGGTGACGGCAGTAAGCGCCCCCAGCGGAATGGCCACGTCGATCGACCGGAGGTTGTGCGCGCGCACGCCCTGCAGGATCAACCGCGGCGCGAGCAGGCTGCCGTCGGCGTCGCAGCGCAGCACCCGGCGGCGCGGCAGTGCGCTGGCGGCCTGCTCCTGCCCACGCAGGTAACGCGCGGTGAGCGTGTCGGCCTGCAGCATGCGCTGCAGCGTGCCCTGGAACACGATCTGCCCACCGCGCTCGCCGGGGCCCGGGCCGAGTTCGAGCAGCCAGTCGGCGGTGCGCATGAGCTGTGGGTCGTGCTCGACGATGAGCAGCGAATTGCCCGCCTCGTTGAGCCGGCGCAACACGCCGCTCAAGCGATCGAGGTCGCGCGGGTGCAGACCGATGGACGGTTCGTCGAGCACGAACAGGGTCTGCGTCAGCGCCGTGCCCAGCGCCGTGGTCAGGTTGATGCGCTGCACCTCGCCGCCCGACAGCGTGCGCGACTGCCGGTCCAGCGTCAGGTAATCGAGGCCGACCTCGCCGAGAAAGCGCAGCCGCGAACGGATGTTGTCGAGCAGCATGCCGCTGGCCGCCGCGGCCAGATCGGGCAGGTCCAGATCGGCAAACAGTTCGCGCAGCCGGCCGATGGGCAGGCCGTTGATGTCGTGCAGATTCAGCCCGGGCAGCGTCGCCAGCCTGTCCTCGCTCCACTGCACGCCGACAGGGCGAAAGCGCCGGTAGGCCTCGCCACCGTCGTCTGCCGGGCGCAGCGCGCGTTCGGCCTGCTGCGCCGAGCCGATGCGCCAGAGCAGCGCCTCGGTTTTCAGCCGTGCCCCGGCGCATGCCGGGCAGACGGTGTAGCTGCGGTACTTCGACAGCAGCACGCGCACGTGCATTTTGTAAGCACGGCTTTCCAGCCAGTCGAAGTAACGGCGCACCCCGTAGAACTGCCGCTGCCAGTCGCCGCGCCAGTCCGGGTCACCGTCGATCACCCAGGCGCGCTCGCGGGCGGTCAGCTCGGCCCACGGCACGTCTAGCCGCACCCCGGCCTGCGGCGCGTAACGCTCCAGGTCGGTCTGGCATTCGGCAAAACTCGGCGTCTGCCATGGCTTGACCGCGCCGCCACGCAGCGTTTTGCGCCCATCTGGGATGACCAGATCGAGATCGACTCCGATCACCCGGCCGAAACCGCGGCAGGTGTCGCACGCCCCCACCGGCGAATTGAAGCTGAACAGCCCCGGGCTGGGATCGCGGTAGGTGATGTCGCAGTCGGCGCAATGCAACTCGGACGAGTAGTGCCAGCGCACCGCCGGCGTGGTGTCACCGCCCAGCCCGCGCACCTCGATGCGTCCACGGCCCAGGCGCAGCGCGGCTTCCACCGCGGCGGTCAGCCGTGCCGGGTCGTCGGTGGGCAGCCGCAGCCTGTCCTGCACCACGTCGAGCACCGTGCCCTGCGCCGTGCGGCGTTCGCCGAGAAGCCGGGTATAGCCCTGCGCGGCGAGCTGCTGCGTGATGTCTGCCACCGTCATCCCGGGCGGCACGGCGACGGCGAACACCACGGCGCAACGCAGCCCGCCGTCGTACCGCCGGGCGCGGCGCTGCACGTCGGCGGTGATGCTCGACGCCGAATCGCGCCGCACCGGCGCACCGCAGTTGCGGCAGTACAGCGTGGCCGCGCGGGCAAACAGCAGTTTGAGATGATCGGCCAGCTCGGTCATCGTGCCGACCGTCGAGCGCGACGTGCGTACCGGGTTGGTCTGGTCGATGGCGATGGCCGGAGGAATGCCGTCGATGCGGTCGGCCTGCGGCCGGTCCATGCGGTCGAGGAACTGGCGGGCGTATGGCGAGAAGGTTTCGACGTAGCGCCTCTGCCCCTCGGCGTACACAGTGTCGAACGCCAGCGAGCTCTTGCCCGAGCCTGACACACCGGTGACGACGACGATTTTGCCCAGCGGGATGCGCAAGTCGAGGTGTTTGAGGTTGTTCTGCCGCACGCCGTGAAGGGCGATCGCGGGTTCCTCGCCGGCCGGGGCTGCTGGATCGGAAGGGGGAGTCTGCGTCATGCGGCCACTATACCGACAGCGCCCGGCGCCGCACCGCCGCGGGGGCTCTCCGGGCGACTGCGCAATTGCACATTGACATGCGTCCACGCGGGTTTGTAGGGCGCGTGCTGTAATGCCTGCCATGTCTGCCGAATACGCCGCATCCACCGCGCTGCCGCTGCAGCCGCGCCCACGCAGCCGTTCGATGCGTTCGCTCAGCGGCCTGCTGCCGTTTTTGCGCCCGTACCGCGGCCGCATCGCCGTGGCCCTGACCTTCCTGATCCTGGCCGCGGGCAGCACGCTGGCGTTTCCGCTGGCGCTGCGCTGGCTGATCGACGCCGGCCTGGCGCACGCGCAGGCCAGCCGCGCCGCGCTTGCCTGGCATTTCGCCGGCCTGTTCGCACTGGCCGTGGCGCTGGGGGTGTTTTCTGCCGCACGGTTCTACATGGTCAGCTGGCTGGGCGAACGCGTCACCGCCGACGTGCGCAGCGCGGTGTACGCCCACGTGCTGCGGCAGAGCCCGCAGTTCTTCGAACACACCCAGACCGGCGAGGTGATTTCCCGCCTGACCACCGACACCACCCTGGTGCAGACCGTGGTGGGAACCAGTTTTTCGATGGGCTTGCGCAACGGCGTCGTGCTCGCCGGCGGCATGACCATGCTCATCGTCACCAACCCCGGGCTGATGCTCGGGGTGCTGGTGGTCATCGCCGTCGTCGTCGCTCCGGCCGTGCTCATCGGCCGCCGCGTGCGCGGGCTGTCGCGCGCCAGCCAGGACCGCATTGCCGACGCCAGCGCGCTGGCCGCCGAGGTGCTCGCCGCCATGCCCGTGGTGCAGAGTTATGCGCGCGAAAGCGACGAGGCGCAGCGCTTTCGTGCGTCGGCGCAGACCGCGTTCCACACCGCGGTGCGCCGCAACAAGGTGCGCGCGCTGCTGACCGCGTTCATCATCGTCGCCCTGTTCGGCGCGCTGCTCTACGGGCTGTATCTGGGCACGGTGGCGGTGATGCAGGGCCGCATGAGCGCCGGGGTGCTGGGACAGACCGTGCTGTACATCGCCCTGGTCGCCGGTTCGGCGGCGGCGCTGGCCGAGGTGTTCGGCGACCTGCTGCGCGCCGCCGGCGCCACCGAGCGGCTGATGGAATTGCTCGCCGAGCAGTCGCCGGTGCGCAACCCGGCCGATCCGGTCGCGTTGCCCGCGGTGCGTGGCGGCTCGGCCGTCGTGCTCGACAACGTGCGCTTTTTCTACCCTTCACGCCCGGACAAGCCGGCACTCGACGGGTTTTCGCTCACCATCGCGCCGGGTGAGACGGTGGCGCTGGTGGGTCCGAGCGGCGCGGGCAAGACCACGGTGCTGCAACTGCTGCTGCGGTTCTACGACGCGCAGCAGGGCAGCATCCGCGTCGACGGCGTGGACGTGCAGCAGGCCGACCTCAGCGCGCTGCGCCGGCGCATCGGCCTGGTGCCGCAGGACGCGGTGATTTTTTCCGCCAGTGCGATGGACAACATCCGCTACGGCCGTCCCGACGCCAGCGATGCCGAGGTCTACGCCGCCGCGCGCGCAGCGCAGGCCGACGGCTTTCTTCGCGAGCTGCCGCAGGGCTACGCCACCTATCTGGGAGAACGCGGGGTGCGGCTCAGCGGCGGGCAGCGCCAACGCATCAGCATCGCCCGCGCGATCCTGAAAAACGCGCCGCTGCTGCTGCTCGACGAGGCCACCAGTGCACTCGACGCCGCCAGCGAGCGTGACGTGCAGATCGCGCTCGAACACGCCATGCAGGACCGCACCACCCTGGTCATCGCCCACCGCCTGGCCACCGTGCAGCGCGCCGACCGGATCGTGGTGATGGACCAGGGCCGCATCATCGACATCGGCACCCACGCCGAGCTCATCGCGCGCGGCGGCCTGTACGCCAGCCTGGCGGCGCTGCAGTTCATGCAGTGACCTTGCGGCAGTCCACCGCGTGCCCGCTGCGGCGGACGGGTTGGCGATGCGGCAAACCGATACGATTGACGTTTCGCGCCGGCGTCTGGATTTGTGCATGACTTCGATCCCCACCCCTTACGAAGACCTGATGCGTCACGTCTTCACCCACGGCCAGGACAAGACCGACCGCACCGGTGTCGGCACGCGCAGCGTGTTCGGCCATCAAATGCGTTTCGACCTGTCGGCCGGATTTCCGCTCATCACCACCAAGCGGGTGCACTTCAAAAGCGTCGCCTACGAGTTGCTGTGGTTTTTGCGCGGTGATTCCAACGTGCGCTGGCTACAGGAGCACGGTGTGACCATCTGGGACGAATGGGCTGGGCCCGACGGCGAACTCGGACCGATCTACGGCGTGCAGTGGCGCTCGTGGCCGGCCCCCACGCCCGACGATCCACACCGCACCATCGACCAGATCAGCGAAGTGCTGCGGCAGCTGCGCACCCAGCCCGATTCGCGCCGCATCATCGTCAGCGCCTGGAACGTCGGCCAGATCGCCGAAATGGCCCTGCCGCCGTGCCATGCGTTGTTCCAGTTCTACGTCGCCCCGCCGCGGGCCGCGGGCGAACCGGGCCGGCTGAGCTGCCAGCTCTACCAGCGCAGCGCAGACATCTTTCTCGGCGTGCCGTTCAACATCGCCAGCTATGCGCTGCTCACGCTGATGATCGCGCAGCAAACCGACCTGCTGCCGGGCGAATTCATCTGGACCGGGGGCGACTGCCATCTCTACAGCAACCATTTCGCCCAGGTGCAAGAGCAGCTCAGCCGCGCGCCCTACCCCTATCCCACGCTGGAATTCGCCCGCAGGCCGCCGACCCTGTTCGACTACACCTTCGACGACTTCGTGCTGAAAAACTACCAGCATCACCCGGCGATCAAGGCGCCGGTGGCGGTATGACGCGGCTCATCCTCATCGCCGCCGTGGCGCGCAACGGCGTCATCGGTCGCGACGGGGGCATGCCGTGGCACCTGAGCGACGATTTGCGCCGTTTCAAACAACTGACCCTCGGCCACCCCGTGCTCATGGGACGGCGCACCTGGGAATCGCTCGGCCGCGCCCTGCCCGGGCGGCGCAACATCGTCGTCAGCCGTCAGCCCCACTGGCACGCCGCAGGCGCCGAGCACGCCAGCTCGCTGGACGACGCGTTGCGCCTGGTGGCCGACGCGCCACAGGCTTTCGTCATCGGAGGCGCGCAGCTCTATGCCGACGCGCTGCCGCGGGCGGACGTGCTGGAGCTCACCGAAATCGACGCCGATGTGGACGGCGACACCCGCTTTCCCCCGTGGGATCGCAGCCGCTTCGTCCAAACCGCACGGCAGACGCACCACGCGCCGCAGGGCTGGGACTACCACTTCGTCACCTACACTGCCCGCCGCGACGTCCCGCCCGCGGCATGACGGCGTGCGCCTTCTGGCTGCAGGGCGTGGCGGTGTGGGCGGGACTGCCTGCCACCCTGTTTGCGCTCTGGCTGCTGCTCGGCTTTCGCCTGTTCACCCGCTTCACCTGGAGCCTGCTGCTGCTGGGCCTGTGCGCACTGGCGCTGCAGCCGCTGGCCTGGGCCTGCCGCGGCTGGTCCGGGCAGGCGCTGCCGCTGCACTGGCCGCCCGGGCTCTGGGCGGCTGCCGGCGGCGTGGGCCTGCTGGCCTGCGCCACGCTGCTCTGGCGGCTGCACCGGCGCCGCGCCGGCTGACGCCGCGGAGTAGTAGCCGTCAGCCCGGCTGGCGCCACGCCGGCTGGCGCTTGTCGATGAAGGCCTGTACGCCTTCGAGCGCGCAGGCGTCGAGCATATTGCACGTCATGGTTTGCGCCGCCAGCTGGTAGGCGGCATCGACTCCGGTTTCGACCTGGCGGTAGAACAGTTCCTTGCCCAGCCGCACCGCGGCAGCCGGTTTGTCCAGGATGCTGCGCACCAGCCGTTCGACCTCGGCGTCGAGTTCGCCGGCAGCGGCCACGCGGTTGACCAGCCCCCGCTGCTGCGCCGTGGCGGCGTCGATGAATTCGCCGGTCAGGAGCATTTCCATCGCCGGCTTGCGCAACAGGTTGCGCGCCAGCGCCACGCCCGGGGTCGAACAGAACAGCCCGTAGTTCACCCCGGACACCGCGAACCGCGCATCGTGCGCCGCCACCGCCAGGTCGCAGCTGGCGACGAGCTGGCATCCGGCAGCGGTGGCGATGCCGTGCACCTGCGCGATCACCGGCTGCGGCAGCCGCATCAACCCGGTCATCACCTTGCTGCAGCGGCCAAACAGGCTCTGGTAATACGCCGCAGACGGCTGCGCGCGCATTTCCTTCAGGTCGTGGCCGGCGCAGAACGCCCGCCCGGCGCCCCGGATGATCACCACGCGCACGGACTCGTCGTGCTGCAGGGCGTCGATCTGGCGCTGCAAGGCGTCGAGCAATGCGTCCGACAGCGCGTTGAACGCCTGCGGGCGGTTGAGCGTGAGCACGGCCACGCCGCGCGTGTCGGTGTCGCGCAGCAGCACATCGTCGTTCGGGGAAGGTTGTTGCATGGGGTGTCTCCTCGTCGAATGGGCATAGTGTGCCACCGCCGGCTGATGGCGCGCTGACGCGCCGTCGTCACTTCGGCGGACAATCTGCCCCGCTGCAGTGCAGCACGGCGGTGAGTTGCGCGATGCGCTGGCGGATCAGCCCGTCCAGACAGGCGTCGTCCCGCGCCGGCCATGCCGCTCCACCCCGATCGGCCGGGCCGACGCGGAACAGGCATTCAGCGTTGGCCCAGCGCCGCCAGAGGTTTTGCGCATGCACCAGGCGGCGTTCGGCGTAGCTGCCCATCACCTGCCGCAGTTCCAGCCGGTACAGCCGGGTCATGCGCGCGTTCAGGCGGTGGCGCGTCTGCGCGGCGCAGGCTCTGCCCCGCGGCTGTGCCGCACAAGCGGCAGACGGCGCCGCGGCGTGCGCCGCAGTACACAACACACTGAGCGCCAGCGCGGCGACGCCAAAGCCGACCTTGCCCATCGATGTCCTCCTCTCCTCGGCCAAAAGAAAGTGGACTCCAGCCGGCAAGGCGGCGTTCCCCGCCGTTGCACTCGGTCACAACGCCGCCTGGACGTAGCGGTTTTGCGGATGCCGCACCTGGGCGAAAAACTCCCAGCGCTCGGCGAGCAGGCCCAGCAGATGGCCGACCAGCGCCACCGGCCAAGCCACCGTGCGCCACGGCGCCGGGACGAGCAGCAACAACGTCAGCGGCAGAATGAAGCCCAGCACCACCCAGCCCGAGCGCATGGCGGCCACCCAAACGGCAGTGCGGCCGTGAAAAAACTCCTGCGTGGTGAACGCCGCCGCGGTGAATCCCCTGGAAATCTGGCGAATGGCGGGCGAGGCCACGCCGATGGCCGTTTGCAGCGACCCGGCGGGTTCGAGACGGCGCACCCGCCATGCCGCCACACTGCGGCCCAGCAAGGCGGCAACCAGCGCGGCGGCGGCAGCCTGGGCGTAATGCCCTGCCTGCAACGGCAGCCGCCACAGCGCCAGACAGGCGGCGAGTACCCCGCCGCTGGCCAGTCCCATGAGCAGGAAATTCACCACGGTCAGCGGCGTGGCCCATTCGCGCAAAAACCGCACGCTGGCGTAAATCATCGCGGTGCACAGCCACAGCAGCAGGGCGGCGGCGACGAGCGGCGCAGCCAACGCCAGCGGCCAGCGCTGCCACATCAGCAGACTGAGCAGGCTGAGCGCGGCAATCCCGAGAAAGCCCGGCAGGACGATGACTTCCCGCGACAGCCACGACGTGCGCCACATCGCCGCCGCCCGCCAGGCGCGCTCCGGCCTGCCGAGATGGGCAAACGACGCCATCAATCCAGCCGCGCCGAGGACGAGGACGCAGCCCAGCCCGAGTCGCCAGAAGTCCAGCCATCCCGCCTGCGCGCCTGCTCCGGCCAGCAGCGGCACGGCCAGCGCCACGGCCAGGCCCTGCGCACAGCCGATCAGCGTGGTCAGCAACAACACGGAAAAAGCCGGCCGCATGGTTCACTCCGCAGGCGCCGCGCGCCGCGGCAGGTAGTGGTTCGCCGGGCGGGTGCCGAGTTCGGGCATGAGGGTGTAGCCGCCACGCTCGCGGATGGCGCGCGACACCTCCGAGTCGGGGTCGTGCACGTCGCCGAACAGCCGTGCCTGTGTCGGGCAGGCGTTGACGCAGGCCGGGCGGCGCTGCGCCGCGGGAATCGACGGGTCGTCGAGCCGGTCCACGCACAGCGTGCACTTGGTCATCACGCCGCGGTCGGCGTCGAATTCGCGCGCGCCGTAAGGGCAGGCCCAGGCGCAGTATTTGCAGCCGATGCATTTGTCGCTGTCGACCAGCACGATGCCGTCCTGCTTGCGCTTGTACGACGCCCCGGTGGGGCACACCGGCACGCACGGCGGCTGCTCGCAATGCAGGCAGCTCTTGGGGAAATGCACCGTCTGTGTGTGCGGGAACTGCCCGACTTCATATGTCTGCACGCGGTTGAAAAACACCCCCAGCGGATTCTCGCCATAGGGATCGTGATCGCTCAGATGCCCGGCGGCACCCGAAGTGTTCCACTGTTTGCACGACGTGACGCAGGCATGGCAGCCGACGCAGACGTTCAGGTCGATGACCAGGGCGAGTTGGGTCATGGACGGTCTCCTGCCGGACGCATGCGCCCGGCAAAGTAACGCAGCACCGCCACGGCAGCGATGCGTGATGGATGGTGCGGCGGCGCGGGAACCGGGGCGAACTGCGGCCAGGTCTGCGCCGGTGGTGACGCCGCGTCGTCCGCCAGCGGGGCGTCTGCCGGCTCGATGCGCACGCGCACGTCGTACCAGCCCGCCTGACCGGTGAGCGGATCGCTGTTGGACACCCTGCCCGCTCCCCCTGCCGCGGGCAGTTCGTCGGTGATGAGGTGGTTGAGCAAAAACCCGGACTGCGATTCCGCCGCACGCGGGTGCAACCCCCAGAAGCCGCTGGCCTTGCCGATGGCGTTCCAGGTCCACACCGTGCCAGGCTCGACGGCCTCGCTGTACTGGCAGCGCGCGCGCACACGCCCCCACGGCGAACTCACCCACAGCCAGGCGCCGTCGGCAATGCCGTACCGCTGCGCCGTGGCCGCATGCACCACCAGACGGTTGTGGCCGTGGATTTGCCGCAGCCAGGCGTTTTGCGAATCCCAGGCGTGGTACATGGCCATCGGCCGCTGCGTCACCGCCGCCAGCGGGTAACGCGCCAGGTCGGTCACCGCCTGCTCCAGCGGCGGTTGCCAAAACGGCAGCGGGTCGAAGTGGTGCGCCACCCGCGCGCGCAGCGCCTCGGGCGGCTGCCGTCCCGGTCGCCGCCCCAGCGCAGCCAGACGGAATTGCTGCAGCACCTCGGAATACAGCTGCACGATGATCGGCGTGTTGCGCGTGCGCCAGCCATGCTCCCGGGCAAAGTCGAGGTAGGCGCGGTTCCAGTTGCGGCGGTAGCGCGCGGCTTCGGGCAGGTGGTGCACGTGCACGCAGTCGTGCTGCGCGTACATCTCCCATTGCCGCGGGTTGGGCTCGCCCTTGAGCGACTTGCTGCCGTCGGCGCCCCGCCAGCCGGAGAGAAAGCCGATTCCAGACCCCGGCGCGGTTTGGTAGTTGACGATGAAATCGGCATAGTCGCGGAACTTGCGGCTGCCGTCGGCGTGGACGAAGGCCGGCAGTTTCAGCCGCGAACCGAGCTCGACGAGCACGTCCTGGAACGGCCGGGTTTGCCCCAGCGGCGCAACCACCGGAACGCGCACTGCGTCGACCGCGGCGTCGAATTCGGAAATCGGCCGGTCCAGCAGCGACATGGCATCGAAGCGCTCCAGATAGCTGGTGTCGGGCAGCAGCAGATCGGCAAACGCCGTCATTTCGCTGTGGAACGCATCGCACACCACGATCAGCGGGATGCGGTAGTCGCCGCGATCGTCCTTGTCGCGCAGCATGCGGCGCACGTCGAGCGTGTTCATCGCCGAATTCCACGCCATGTTCGACATGAAAATCAGCAGGGTGTCGATGCGGTACGGGTCGCCGCGCCAGGCGTTGGTGACGACGTTGTGCATCAGGCCGTGCACCGCCAGCGGATACTCCCAGGAAAACGCCTTGTCGATGCGCAGCGGGCTGGCATCGTCATTCAGCGCCAGGTCGTCGGGGGATGCCGGCCAGAACAGCGGCGCACCGGGCAGCGGACTGTCGGGGCGCACGTCGTCCGGGCTGCGCGGGCCGCGCCCATCGGGCGGGACGTCCTTGGGATACGGCGCCTTGTGGCGAAACCCGCCGGGCGCGTCGATGGTGCCCAGCAGGCTCATGAGAATGGCCAGAGCGCGCACGGTGTGAAAGCCGTTGGAATGCGCCGCCAGCCCGCGCATGGCATGGAACGCCAGCGGCCGCGTCGCCAGGGTGGCATGGTGCTGACCGCGCCAGTCGGTCCAGGGCAGCGGCAGGTCTTCCGACAGGTCGAGCGCCGCATGCGCCATCTCCTGCGCCAGATCACGGATGCGCACCGCGGGAATGCCGGTGACGTCCTGCGCCCAGTCGGCGGTGCAGTCGCGCACCTGCTCGCGCAGCAGTTGCAGCGCGGTGGCCACCGGCGTGCCGTCGTCCAGGGTGTAATGGCCGAACAACGCCGGCTGTGCCCCCTCGCTCCACGCCGCGACCGCGCGGCCCGTGCGCTCGTCCCACCACAGGCGGTCGAGCGCGTCGGGCGCGTCGTGCGGTGCGGTTGACGCGGTCGCGAACAGCCCGTCCTGCGCCTGCCCGGGTTGGACGCGCACGAGCTGCGCGCCGTTGGTGCACTGCGCGATGAACGCGGCGTCGAACCGCCCGGTGCGCAGCAGTTCGTGGATCAACGCCAGCAGCAGCGCGCCGTCGGTGCCGGGCCGGATCGGAATCCACTCGTCGGCAATCGCCGAGTAACCGGTGCGGATGGGGTTGATCGAAATGAACCGGCCTGCCGCCCGCTTGAACTTCGACAGCGCCAGCTTCATCGGGTTGCTGTGATGATCTTCGGCGGTGCCGAGCATGACGAACAGCCGCGCGCGCTCCAGATCGGGCCCGCCGAATTCCCAGAAACTGCCGCCGATGGTGTAGATCATTCCCGCGGCCATGTTCACCGAGCAGAAGCCGCCGTGCGCCGCATAGTTCGGCGTGCCGAATTCACGGGCGAACAAGGCCGTCAACGCTTGCATCTGGTCGCGCCCGGTGAACAGGGCGAACCGTTTGGGATCGGTGGCGCGGATGTGCCGCAGTCGCTGTTCGAGCAGGTGCAGCGCGTCGTCCCACGAAATCGGCTCGAACTCGCCGTCGCCGCGCTCGGCCCCGGGTTTGCGCCGCAGCGGCTGCGTCAGCCGCGCGGGCGAGACCTGTTTCATGATGCCGGCAGACCCCTTGGCGCAAATCACGCCGCGGTTCAGCGGATGCCGCGGGTTGCCTTCGATGAAGCGCACCTCGCCGTCGCGCAGATGGACATTGATGCCGCAGCGGCAGGCGCACATGTAACACGTCGTGGTCTTCACCGCGGTGTCTCCCGGCGGAGAACGCACCGGGTCGTGCAATGGCGTGCCGTTGGCAAACAGCCGATCGAAAAGGGAGGAACGGGCGGACATGGTGGCAGAGCGGAACAGGTGTTGGCTGCAACCCTAGCCGCGCCGTTTGCATTGATCAAATGAATAGTTTTTGTCTTTTATACCGTTTTGGTTTCTGATGTTGCGATAGCACAAGAGCCAAACCCCTGCCAGCCTGGCGCCGTGCGCCGCCGACGCTGCGGGCTTAGCATGCAGGTTGCATTGCACAACCCGGAGTTTTTATGTCCACCTCCCCTCTGTTCACGCCCCTGCAGCTCGGCGCGGTCGAGCTGCCCAACCGTATCGTCATGGCGCCGTTGACCCGGTCGCGCGCCAGCCAGCCCGGAGACATTCCCAACGATCTCAACGCCCGCTACTACGCGCAGCGTGCCAGCGCCGGGCTGATCGTCAGCGAGGCGACACAGATTTCGCGTCAGGGTCAGGGCTACGCCTTCACCCCCGGCATTTACACCGAGGCCCAGGTGCAGGGCTGGTCGCGGGTGACCGCCGCGGTGCACGCCGCAGGCGGCCGCATGGCCCTGCAGCTGTGGCATGTGGGGCGGATTTCGCACCATTTGCTGCAGGAAAACGGCCAGCCGCCGGTTGCCCCCAGCGCCATCCGCAGCGAGAGCGGCGAATCGTTCGTCGTCACCCCGCAGGGACCGAAACGCGTGCCGTGCGACACGCCGCGCGCGCTGCAGACCGAGGAAATCGCCGGCATCATCGACGACTACGCCCGCGCCGCGCGCCATGCCCTGGCCGCTGGCGCGGACATGCTCGAACTGCACAGCGCCAACGGGTACCTGCTGCAGCAGTTTCTCGCCACCAACACCAATCAGCGCACCGACCGCTACGGCGGCAGCCTGGAGAACCGGGCGCGCATCGTGCTCGAAGCGCTCGATGCCATCGTTGCCGTGGCCGGCGCCGGGCGCGTGGGGGTGCGCATTTCGCCGCATTTCAACCGTCACGACATCCAGGACGCGCAAACCGAAGACATCCACGTCTATCTGGCGCGCGAGTTCGACCGCCGCGGCATCGCCTACGTGCACATCGCCGAGCCCGACTGGGTGGGCGGGCCGTCGCTGTCGATGGATTTGCGCAGGCGGCTGCGCGAGGCGTTCGGCGGCCGCATCATCGTCTGCGGCAACTACACCGCAGACAGCGCAGCCGCGCGCATCGCCTCGGGACTGGCCGATGCCGTGGCGTTCGGCCGGCCGTTCATCGCCAACCCCGATCTGGTCACGCGCATGCGGCTCGGCGCTGCGCTGAACAAGCCCGATCCGTCGACGTTCTACGGCGGCGGCGAGGCGGGCTACACCGACTATCCTACGCTCGACGCTGCGCAGGCCACGGCCTGAGTTTTCAGACGATGACCGGTTCGGGCTCCAGCCGCAGCCCGAACCGGCGCTGCACGCTGTCCTGCACCGCGCGGGCCAGCGCGAGCACCTCCTGGCCGCTGGCGCCGCCGAGGTTGACCAGCACCAGCGGCTGCTGTGCGTACACCCCGGCGCGGCCCATGCTGCGCCCTTTCCAGCCGCAGGCGGCGATCATCCACGCCGCGGCGAGTTTGAACGTGCCGTCGGGCAGCGGGTAGCTGACGACGTCCGGGTCGTCCTGCAAAATTTCATGGCAGATGGTGCGGTTGACCACAGGGTTCTTGAAAAAACTGCCGGCGTTGCCCAGTACCGCCGGGTCGGGCAGTTTGGCACGACGGATGGCGCAAACGGCGTCGAACACGTCGCGCGGCGTCGGGTCGGTGATGTGGCGTTGCTGCAGCCAGCGCTGCACGTCGGCATAGCCGGTGACCGGCACCCACGGCTTGGGCAGGCGCAGGCGGATGGCGGTGATCACCGACTTGCCCGCCAGTTCGCGTTTGAACACGCTGTCGCGGTAGCCCAGCCGGCAGTGCGCTGCGGGCAGCGTGGCAGTGCGGCCGGTGACCAGATCGACCACATCGACCGATTCCAGCCGGTCGGCCAGCTCCATGCCGTAGGCGCCGATGTTCTGCACCGGCGCCGCCCCGGCCGTGCCCGGAATCATCGCCAGATTCTCCAGGCCGAAGTAACCGTGCTGCAGCGCCCACTCGACCACGTCATGCCAGCGCTCACCGGCGCCGACCTCGATCAACGTGGAGCGGGCATCGTCCTCGCACACACGCACACCCATGATGTCGATTTTGAGCACCACGGCGTCGATGTCGCGGGTGAGCAGCAGATTGCTGCCGCCGCCGAGAACGAACTTGGGCGCGCGGCCGAGCTCGGGATGATCGACCACCAGCCGCACATCGCGCGCACTGCGCAGCCGCACCAGCCTGCGGGCGCTGGCCGGCACGCCAAAGGTGTTGAGCGCGCGCAGCGGCACGTCGGTTTCGATTTGCAGGGTCATAGAATCCGTCGACACAAAACACTCCATTATCCCGTTGAGACCGATCCCATGCCGTCATTCGATACCGTTCTCGAACCCGATCTGGTCGAAGTGCGCAACGCCTGCGAGCAGGCGGCCAAGGAAATCGCCACGCGCTTCGATTTCAAAGGCAGTTCCGCGCAGGTGCAGCAGGACGACAAAACGCTCACCCTCACCGCCGACAGCGAGTTTCAGCTCGGTCAGGTGCGCGACGTGCTACTGGCCAAGGCGGCCAAACGCAAAATCGATCCGCGGTTTTTCGACATGGGAAAAATCGAAAAGATTTCCGGTGACAAGGTCAGGCAGTCCCTCACCGTCAAGGCCGGCATCGGCCAGGAACTGGCGAAAAAAATCACCGCGGCGATCAAAAACTCCAAGCTCAAGCTGACGGCCTCGATCCAGGGCGAGACGGTGCGCGTCAGCGGCGCCAAGCGCGACGACCTGCAGGCCGCCATCGCACTGCTGCGCAAAGACATCACCGAGGCGCCGCTGTCGTTCACCAACTTCCGCGACTGAACGTCCCGGGGCGTTTTACTGCGCGTTTTACTTTTTCCGCCCGATGCGGCTTTCCTCGCCGCGCAGCAATTTATCGATATTGCTGCGGTGTCGCCAGATGAGCAGCGCGCTGATGATGAGCAGTGCCAGCAGCAGCGCCGGATCGGTCGTCCACGCCAGCCCACCGCCGAACCAGTAGTAAAACGGCGCGAACACCGCCGCCACCAGCGCCGCCAGAGAGGAGTAGCGGAAAAACCCGGCGACGATCAGCCAGGTGGCCAGCGTCGCCAGCCCCAGCCAGGGCTGGATGGCCAGCAGCACACCGGCGGCGGTCGCCACCCCCTTGCCGCCGCGGAAGCGGAAAAACACCGGGTACAGATGCCCCAGGAACACCGCGACCGCGGCCAGGGCCACTCCCGGCGCGCCATAACCAAACGCATTGCTGAACGCGATGGCCAGCACCACGGCGACCCAGCCCTTGAGCGCATCGAGCAGCAGGGTGAGCGCGGCAGCGAGTTTGTTGCCACTGCGCAGCACGTTCGTCGCCCCGGGGTTGCCCGAACCGTAGCTGCGCGGATCGGCCATGCCCATGGCGCGGCTGACGAGCACGGCAAACGACAGGGAGCCGAGCAGGTACGCCAACGCGGCCATGCCCAGTGCGGCAAGGGTCGAGAAATTCATAAAACGTGATTCTATGGGGGCACGGCACAGTCGACGGCCTGCGCTCCCAGCGCCGACTCCAGCACCGCCGGCGGCAGCCCGAGCAAATAGCCGCGCCGGCCGCCGTTGATATACAGGTGGTCCAGGGTGAGCACGGATCGCTCCACGACCACCGGCATGGGTTTGCGCACGCCAAACGGCGAGGTGCCGCCGACGAGGTAGCCAGTGTGCCGCTGCGCCACGTCGGGCGCACACGGCACGATCTGCCGTGCTCCGAGGGCTCGGGCCAGCCGCTTGGTCGAGACCTCCCGATCGCCGTGCATCAGCACGAGCAACGGCCGCCTGGCCTCGTCCTCCATCACCAGGGTTTTGATCACCGCGTGCAACGGCAGACCCAGCGCCTGCGCCGCACGCTGCGCGCCGCCGTGGTCGACGTAGTCGTAGACGTGTTCGGAATAGGCAATCCCGTGCGCACGCAGCCACTGCGTGGCCGGGGTCAGACTGACGTGGGGAGATTTGGCCATGCGCCGCAGTGTACGGGCCTGCTCCCTACAATGAACGGATGTTTTCCCCTGCCCCGCGCAACGCCGATTTGCATTCGCATTCCACCGTGTCGGACGGCACGCTGCCGCCTGCGGCACTGGCGCAGCGCGCGCAGGCCAACGGCGTCGATCTGTGGGCGCTGACCGACCATGACGAACTCGGCGGGCTGGACGAGGCGCACCGTGCTGCCGCTGCGCTCGGCCTGCGCTTCGTTCCCGGGGTGGAGATTTCGGTGTCGTTCGCCGCGCAAACCGTGCACATCGTCGCGCTGGGCATCGACCCGCAGCATGCACAGCTGCGCGCTGGTCTGCAGCAGATCCGCAGTGGCCGCGACCAGCGCGCCCGTGACATGGCGCACGACCTAGAGCAGCATCTGGGCCTGCGCGGGGTGTACGAAGGGGCGCTGCGCTACGCCGGCAACCCCGCGCTGCTGTCGCGCACCCATTTTGCCCGCTTTCTGGTCGAAAACGGCGTGTGCCGGCAAACCCACGAGGTCTTCAGCCGCTTCCTCACCCCCGGCAAGCCGGGCTATGTCGAGCACACCTGGGCCACACTGGACGAAGCAGTCGCCTGGATTGCCGCCGCCGGGGGGATTGCCGTGCTCGCCCATCCGGGCCGTTACCGTTACACCGAGGCCGAGGAATGGGCCTTGCTGGAACGCTTCCGGCAGCTGGGCGGACAAGGCATCGAGGTCGTCACCGGCAGCCACACCGCGGCGCAGGCGCGCAAATACGCGGCGATCGCGCTGCAACTCGGTCTGTACGCCTCCCGCGGCTCGGATTTTCACAGCCCGGGCGAAAGCGTCTGCGATCTGGGGCGTCTGCCGCCTCTGCCCGTGGATCTCGTTCCCGTCTGGGATTTACTGCATTGAGGTCGCCGGACATGGCGCAATACTTCACCCTTCATCCGGACAACCCGCAACTGCGGCTGATCAAGCAGGCCGCGGCACTGCTGCACGGCGGTGCGGTTGCCGCCATCCCCACCGACTCCTCGTATGCCCTGGTCTGCCATCTCGACGACAAGACGGCCGTGCAGCGGCTGCGGCAGATCCGCCAGGTGGACGAACGCCATCACCTCACCCTGCTGTGCAGCGATCTGTCCGAGCTGGGCAACTACGCCCGGGTGGACAACCGCCAGTACCGCCTGATCCGCGCCTGCACCCCGGGGCCGTACACCTTCATTCTCGAAGCCACCAAGGAGGTGCCGCGACGCGTGTCGCACCCGTCGCGCAAAACCATCGGCGTGCGCGTGCCGCAAAACGCCGTGGCACACGCCCTGCTGGTGGAAATGGCGCAGCCGCTGCTGGCGACCACGCTGATCCTGCCGGGGGAGGAACATCCCTTGAACGACGCGCAGGACATCCGCGACCGGCTGGAACGCCAGATCGATTTGATTCTCGACGCCGGCCCCTGCCCGAGCGAGCCGACCACCGTGGTCGATCTGTGCGGTGCCGAGCCGGTGGTGGTGCGCATCGGCCGCGGGCCGCTGGAGGCGCTGGGCATTCCGTCGCTGCAATAGGGGCTGGCGTGCCCTGGGCCGGTGCGCTGCTGCCGTACCGGCACGTGGGGCATCCCGGCCTCTTCGGTTCTTCCTCCCGTTCCCTTCCTACAATCCGCGCATGGATCAACTCATTCAGGCCGTCACCGTCTATGCCCTGCCGGTGTTGTTTGCCATCACCCTGCACGAGGCGGCGCACGGCTACGCGGCGCGTTACTTCGGTGACAACACCGCGTACATGATGGGGCGGGTGTCGCTCAACCCGATGCGGCACATCGACCTCATCGGCACCATCCTGGTTCCGCTGATTCTGTACTTCGCCACGTCGGGCGCGTTTTTGTTCGGCTACGCCAAGCCCGTGCCGGTGAATTTCTCCCGGCTGCGCAACCCCAAGAGCGACATGATCTGGGTCGCGCTGGCCGGGCCGGCGTCCAACTTCGTCCAGGCCTTTCTCTGGGGACTGCTGCTCGTCGCGCTGCACGCCCTGGCGGTTCGGGAAATCTATTTTTACGACGTCGCCCAGGCCGGCATTGTGGTCAACCTGGTGATGTTCGTCTTCAACCTGTTTCCGCTGCCGCCGCTCGACGGCGGGCGCATCCTGGTCGGTTTGCTGCCGGTGCGTCAGGCCATCGCGCTGTCGCGTATCGAGCCCTACGGCTTTTTCATCGTCATGGCGCTGGTGCTCACCGGCATCGTGACCACGTTCTGGCTCACCCCGCTGATGGCCTTGTCGATGCAGGCGCTCAAGCTCCTGCTCAGCCCGTTCCAGATGCTGCTGTGAGCCGCTGGGCCGTCGCCCCCGATCCGCCGCTTTTCCCGTGTCCATGACTTCGACCGCTTCCGTCTCCACCGTGCTCCCTTCCGACGATCGTGTGCTCTCCGGCATGCGCCCCACCGGCGCGCTGCATCTGGGCCACTACCACGGCGCGCTGAAAAACTGGGTGCAGCTGCAGAACACGCACCGCTGCTTTTTTTTCGTCGCCGACTGGCATGCGCTGACCACGCACTACGAAACGCCGGAAACCATCGCCTCGCACACCACCGAAATGGTCATCGACTGGCTGGCCGCGGGGGTCGATCCGGCCAAGGCGACGCTGTTCGTGCAAAGCCGTGTCCTCGAACATGCCGAGCTGTTTCTGCTGCTGGGCATGGGCACCCCGCTGTCCTGGCTGGAACGCGTGCCGACCTACAAAGACCAGATCGCCAACCTCAAAGACAAGGATCTGACCACCTACGGTTTTCTCGGCTATCCGCTGTTGCAGGCCGCGGACATCCTGATCTACCTGGCGCGTTACGTGCCGGTGGGCGCCGACCAGATCCCGCACATCGAGATGAGCCGCGAGATCGCCCGGCGGTTCAACAATCTGTACGGCAAAGACCCGCAAATCGAGGCCCAGGCGCGTGCCGCCGCTGCGAAACTCCCCGAGGATGTGCGGCAACAATACCATGCGCTGCGCCGCGCCGCCGATCAGGAGGGGTTGACGGAAAAACGCGACGAGGCACGCCAGCTCATCGCCGCGAGCAAGCTCTCCCGGGCGGAGAAGGATGCGCTGCGCGCCCAGCTCGGCGGCGGCCGCAGGCAGATCCTGCGTGAACCCGAAGTCCTGCTCACCCCGGAGTCCAAACTCCCCGGTCTCGACGGGCGCAAGATGTCCAAAAGCTATGGCAACGCCATCGCCATCCGCGAGGAACGCGCCAGCGTCGAACACAAAGTCAGGCGCATGCCCACCGACCCGGCGCGGGTCAAGCGCACCGACCCCGGCAATCCCGAACGCTGCCCGGTCTGGCAATTCCACCTGGCGTATTCGGATGCGACCACGCGCGAATGGGTGCAACGCGGTTGCACCACGGCGGGCATCGGCTGCCTGGAGTGCAAACAGCCGGTGATCGACGCCATTTTGCGCGAGCAGCAGCCGATGCTCGAACGCGCGCAGCCCTACCTCGACAACCCGGGGCTGGTCCGCGACATCCTCGCCGACGGCTGCGACAAGGCGCGAGCCGTGGCGCAGCAAACCATGCAGACCGTGCGCGATGCCATGGGGCTCAAAGGCTGAATGCCGGGTCAGCGTCTGCGCCGCCAGCGTCGCACCGCCCAAGCGACGGTGAACGCGACGACCACCACGGCGAGCAGGAGTTCTTCCCCGAATTGCACACGTGCGGCCACGGCCGCGAGTGTCGCGCCAAAAAACCAGCCCAGCGCGGTGATCAGCGGCGCCCACAGCAACGCGCCGATGGCGTTGAAGACGATGAACCGCAGCGGCGGCACGCCGGCCACACCGATCAGCACCGGCCCGGCGATGCGCATGCCGTAAAGAAAACGCACGCTGATGATCGCCCAGTGCGCATGACGCTGCAGCATCGCCTGCACCCGCGGCAAATGCGCCTGCAGCTGCGGGTAGCGGGCGAGCAATTGCGGCCCGAACCAGCGGCCGAGAAAAAAGAAGGTTTGATCGCCCAAGGTCGCCGCCAGCGCCGCCACACCGACGACCAGCGGCCACTCCAGCCAGCCGCGCTGCGCGCCGTACCCGGCAAACAACAGCACCGTCTCACCCTCGGCAAACGCGCCCAGGGCGACGGCAGCGTAGCCGTATTGCCTGACGAGTTCTTCGACCATGTCCCAAGCGCAAAAAACCGGCCGAAGCCGGTTGTGCGCTGTTTGCCGCTTTCGAACCCGCGTCGGGCGCCGACAAGGGCGGTACGCGGAGTCGCTCAGACCGACAGAGCGGATCTCAGGAGAACACTTGAAAGAGCACTTGAAAAAGAGCTCGACGAGATCTCATAGCGGCCGTTCAGAGCGGGCTCTCAGAGCGTGCTCACAGCGGGCGGATCGCCGAAGCCTGCGGGCCTTTGGGGCCGGCTTTGACGGTGAATTCCACGCGCTGGTTTTCCTGCAGCGTGCGGAAACCCTTGGCCTGGATTTCAGAAAAATGCGCAAACAGATCTTCGCCGCCTTCGTCGGGCTTGATGAAACCGAAGCCCTTGGACTCATTGAACCATTTCACAGTACCGGTAGCCATGAATCAACCTTTAAAGAAAAAAGAGAAAAGTGCAAATCTTCAACAAGCCCGGAAAATCACAACTGTGAAACCGTCACAAGCCACCCCGTAAGAAGAAGGCAGGCACTTGTTTCGACTGCCCTTCAACTATACACGCAAAAACTTCCGGCAAGCGACAATTGCGCGCCGGACAAAACCGCCGCAGCTTCGCGCCACGGTGCCACGCCGGGTTTGCGCAGACAATAAGCCCGGTGGCGTCCCCACGCGGGATTTGGCGGTTGCGCTTCGTCAGGGGGATGAACCCGCCTGGTGCCATCCGCCCAATGCGGCTGCGCAAAACGCCACAGCGCATTTGCCGGCTTTGTCAACTCTGTTGTTCAACCCTCTGTTTTTATGCGTGTTTTTCGAGGTTTTCAGCACCGCGCACTGGCGTCGGAAACGGCGCTGACCATTGGCAATTTCGATGGCATGCATCGCGGCCATCAGGCCATGCTGCGGCATCTGCTGCGCGTCGCCCGCGCCCGCCAGCTCGTGCCCACGGTGCTGACCTTCGAGCCGCACCCGCGTGATTTTTTTGCAACACGCTCAGGGCGGACAGCGCAGGCACCGGCGCATATTTCCACCCTGCGCGACAAATTGTGTGCATTACGCGACGTCGGCGTGGAGCAGGTCGTGGTGTTGCGTTTTGACCAGCGCATCGCCGAACTGACGCCGCAGGACTTCGTCGAGCGCATCGTGCTGCAGGGCCTGCATGCACGCTACGTGCTGGTGGGGGATGATTTTCGCTTCGGCGCCGCGCGCAGCGGCGATTTTTCCACACTGTCCGCTGTACTCACCGCCGCTGGTGCCCAGGCCGAACGCCTGCCCGCAGTCCGGCAGTCCGATTTGCGTATTTCCAGCTCAGCGGTGCGCGACGCGCTGCAGGCCGGCGACCTGCAAACTGCGCAGTTACTCCTCGGCCGCCCCTACGCCATCTCCGGCCATGTCATCCATGGCGCCAAGCTGGGACGGCAACTGGGTTTTCCCACGCTGAATCTGCGCTTTGACCGCGCCCGTCCGGCGCTGGCCGGCGTGTTCGTCGCACAGGTCCACGGCCTGGCTGCACAAGCGCTGCCAGCGGTGGCCAGCCTGGGAACCCGCCCGGCCGTCGAAACCGACGGGCGCATGCTGCTCGAAGTGCACGTGTTCGATTGGAGCGGCGACGCCTACGGTAAACTTGTCAAAGTGGATCTGCTGCACAAATTGCGCGACGAGGCGCACTATCCCGACCTTGCCCGCCTCACCGCTGCCATTGCGCAGGACTGTGCGCAGGCGCGCGCCTGGTTTGCCCGGTTTGCGCGCCAGACGACCCGCGACCGAATTTGACCTCCGGCGTCCCGCATCGTGCGCCGTGCGCTGACGCCGCATGGCGCCGGATCGACTGTCGTTTTTCCCATCCGCGTCATTTGCACGCGCTGCTTCGCCCGCTATTTTCATGGATCAGCCCTCCGCTCCGAGCGACAAGCCCGACTATCGCCACACCCTCAATCTGCCGGATACGCCGTTCCCGATGCGCGGCGATCTGCCCAAGCGCGAGCCGCAGTGGATCGAAGACTGGAACGACACCGGGCTGTACCAGCGCCTGCGCGACGCCCGCGCCGGTCGCCCCAAGTTCGTGCTGCACGACGGCCCGCCGTATGCCAACGGCCAGATCCACATGGGGCATGCGGTGAACAAAATCCTCAAGGACATGATCGTCAAGTCGCGTCAGCTCGCCGGCTTCGACGCACCCTATGTGCCGGGGTGGGACTGCCACGGCCTGCCGATCGAAAATGCCATCGAAAAACAGTTCGGCCGCTGCCTGCCGCGAGACGACATGCAGGCCAGGGGCCGGGCGTACGCCACGGCGCAAATCGCCCAGCAGATGGCCGATTTCAAGCGTCTGGGCGTGCTCGGTGACTGGGAGCATCCGTACCGCACCATGGACTTCGCCAACGAAGCGGCGGAGATTCGCGCGTTCAAGCGGGTGATCGAGCGCGGCTTCGTTTACCGCGGCCTCAAGCCCGTGTACTGGTGTTTCGACTGCGGCTCGTCGCTGGCCGAGTTCGAAATCGAGTACCACGACAAAACCTCGCAGACCCTGGACGTGGCCTTCGCCGCCGACGACCCGCAGGCGCTGGCTGCGGCGTTTGGCCTGCCGGCGCTGCCCGACCCGGCCAAACCGGCGTTTGCGGTCATCTGGACGACCACCGCCTGGACCATCCCGGCCAACCAGGCGCTCAACCTCAATCCGCAGCTCGACTACGCGCTGGTCGACACCCCGCGCGGCTACCTGGTGCTGGCGGCTTCGCTGGTCGACGCCTGCCTGCAGCGCTACGGCCTGGCTGGGCTGGTGGTCGCGACAGTCAAGGGGCAGGCGCTTTCCGGGCTGAACTTCCGCCACCCGCTGTACGACGTCGACGCCGGCTACCGCCGGCTGTCGCCGGTCTATCTGGCCGACTACGCCACCGCGGAGGACGGCACCGGCATCGTCCACTCTTCCCCGGCGTATGGGGTGGAAGACTTCAATTCGTGCGTGGCGCACGGCATGTCGGCGCAGGACATCCTCAACCCGGTGCAGGGCGATGGCCATTACGCCGCCGATTTCCCGTTGTTCGGCGGGCAGAACATCTGGAAGGCCGTACCGCACATCATCGATGCGCTGCGTCAGGCCGACCGGCTGCTGGCCACTGCGCCGCTCGTGCACAGCTACCCGCACTGCTGGCGACACAAAGTCCCGGTGATCTACCGCGCCGCGGCGCAATGGTTCATCCGCATGGACGAGGGCGAAGGCGTGTTCACCCGGGACAAGGCGCCCAAAACCCTGCGGCAGATGGCGCTCGAAGCCATCGAGCAGACGCGGTTTTACCCGGAAAACGGCAAGGCACGGCTGCACGACATGATCGCCAACCGGCCCGACTGGTGCATCAGCCGGCAGCGCAGCTGGGGTGTGCCGATTCCCTTCCTGCTGCACAACGGCAGCGGCGAGCTCCATCCGAAGACGATGGAAATCCTCGACGTCGCCGCCGAAATGATCGAGCGCGGCGGCATCGAAGCCTGGAGCAAAGCCAGCACCGAGGACATCCTGCATCGCGTCGGCTGCGCGCACGACGCGGCGCATTACACCAAGAGCAGCGACATTCTCGAAGTCTGGTTCGACTCGGGGACGACGCACACCACCGTGCTGCACGGCAGCCACGCCGACGCCGGGCATGACGACGGCGGCCCCGAGGCCGACCTCTACCTCGAAGGCCATGACCAGCACCGCGGCTGGTTCCACTCCTCGCTGCTGACGGCCTGCGCGATGTACGGTCGCGCGCCCTACAAGGCGCTGCTCACTCACGGTTTCACCGTCGATGCGCAGGGACGCAAAATGAGCAAGTCGCTGGGCAACGGTGTTGATCCGATCCAGGCCAGCAACAAGCTCGGCGCCGAAATCGTGCGGCTGTGGGTCGCCTCCGCCGATTACTCCGGCGACATCGCCGGCGACGACAAAATTTTCGCCCGTGTGGTCGACGCCTACCGCCGCATCCGCAACACCCTGCGCTTCCTGCTCGCCAACACCAGCGATTTCGACCCGCAGCAGCACGCCGTGCCGCTGAGCCAGATGTTCGAACTCGACCGCTGGGCGCTGGCGCACGCGCAGCAGTTGCAAACCACCTTTCTGGCGCACTACGACCGGTACGAATTTCACCCCGTCGTCGCCAAACTGCAGGTGTACTGCTCGGAAGACCTCGGAGCGTTTTACCTCGACGTGCTCAAAGACCGCCTCTACACCACGCCGGCCTCCGGCCTGCCGCGGCGCAGCGCGCAAACCGCGCTGTGGCACATCACCCAGGCGCTGCTGCGCTGGATGGCGCCGTTTCTCAGCTTCACCGCCGAGGAAGCCTGGAGCCTGGTGGGGGACGGCCAGAGCATTTTCACCACGACGTACTGGCAATGGCCGCAGCAGGACGACGCCGCGCCGCTGCTCGACCGCTGGTCGCGCATCCGCGCCGTGCGCGAAACCGTGAACAAGCAGATCGAAGCCTTGCGTGCGCAAGGCCAGATCGGCGCCTCGCTGCAGGCCGAAGTCGATGTGTACGCCCCGCCTGCGGAATTCGCCCTGCTCTCGCCGCTGGGCGATGATTTGCGCTTCGTGTTCATCACCTCGCGCGCCACGCTGCATGCGGCGCAGGAGGGCGAACTGCGCATCGCCGTCACGCCGACGGCACACGCCAAATGCGAACGCTGCTGGCACTGGCGCGCCGACGTCGATGCCGACCCGGCGCACCCCGGCCTGTGCGGTCGCTGCGTCAGCAATCTGTACGGCGCCGGCGAGCCGCGGCACGTCGCCTGAGCCCGCCAATGGCTGCCACCCCGTCGCCCAATCGCCGCACGACCACGTCGCAACGCGCGCCTGTCTGGCGCTGGCTGCTCGTCGCCGTGGCCGTCATCGTCCTGGACCAGACGAGCAAATGGCTGGTGCGGCAGGAACTGCCGCTCGGCAGCAGTGTGCCGGTGACGTTTTTTTTCAACCTCGTCGACATCCAGAACCCGGGGGCGGCGTTTTCCTTCCTCGCCGCGCAACCGGGCTGGCAGCGCTGGTTTTTCACCGCGCTGAGCCTGGCAGCGTCGGCCTTCATCGTCTGGCTGCTCGCGCGCAGCCGTGGAAAAACCCTGTTCAGTCTGGCGTTGGCGTGCATCCTGGGCGGAGCGCTGGGCAACGCCATCGACCGCCTGCTCTGGGGCAAGGTCACCGACTTCCTCGACTTCTACCTCACCCTCCACGGCCGGCAGTGGCACTGGCCGGCGTTCAACCTGGCCGATTCGTTCATTTTCATCGGCGCGGTGCTGCTCATCGTCGACGAATTACTACGCGCCCGGCGCCATCCGACCTGAACCTGCAGCGCACGTCATCACGGCCTGCCCCCGCCACGCGCGCGACGGCTGCCACGCAACTGTGGTTCGTGCTCTGGTCGTCCTGCCCCCGTGATATCCCGGGTTGTGCGGCGAATCGTCGCACCGTAGCCTGCGCTGCAGGAGGACGACCCAACGCAGGCCGTCCCCGGCTTGGAGGAGATCCGGATCATGACACCCGAAGAAGCACAGCGTCATCCGCTGGCTGACCAGACGCGCACGCGCGTGAGCGTCTGCCGTCTGCGCTGGAAGACCCCGTTGACCTGGCTGGCTGCTGGCTGGCGCGATTTCATCCGCTGCCCGGTGGTCGGACTGACCTATGGTGTGGTGTTCACCGCGCTGGGCTGGCTGCTGGCCTGGTCGCTGGCACGCACCCCCGAATACACCCTGATGCTCGCTGCCGGGCTGCTGCTCATCGGCCCGGCCCTGGCCATGGGACTGATGGAGGCCAGCCGGCGCTGCGAACTCAACCTCAAGGCCCGGCTGAATTTTTGTATCCGCTGCTGGTGGCCGCAGCGTGGCAGCGTGGCGATTTTCGCCGGACTGTTGCTGGTCATCGAACTGTTGTGGGGACGCACGGCGATGGTGGTGTTCGCGCTGTTTTTCGATGCCGGCATTCCCGACTCCGGCGGCGTGCTGCGCATCCTCCTCGACCCTGCCAACCTCGCCTTCGTCCTCGCCTATCTCGCCGTTGCCATGCTGTTTGGCGGACTGGTGTTCGCCATCAGCGTGGTGTCGATCCCGATGATGCTCGACCGACCGGTGGACGCCATCACCGCAGCGCTCACCAGTCTGCGCGTTTGCCTGGAACATCCGGTGGCGATGGCCTGCTGGGCAGCGCTCATCGCCGGCATCAGCCTGCTGGCCATGCTGCCGCTGGGACTGGGATGGATCGTGGTGCTGCCGGTCATCGGCCACGCCAGCTGGCACGTGTACCGCGGCGTGGTCTGCCCGAGCCTGCACCAGGCCGACGCCCAGACAGCGTCCTGAGCCCGGCACGCCTTACGCGTGCATCGCCTGCCTGAACACCTGCCCGGCGTGCTCGCGCAGGGTGTGAAAGGTGATTTTCGGCGCCAGTTCCTGCATGACGCGCAACTCGCTGGCGTGCGTCAGCAGCACCGCCGGGGCGTCGACCACGTCATGGGCGATCCGGTGGGCGTTGGCGTCGATGAAGCGCTTGAGCGCCACCGGGTCGTCGCTGGTGAACCACCGCGCCAGGTGATATTTGCTCGGTTCCATGCGCGCATCGACGCCGTATTCCGATTTGAGCCGGTGCTGCACCACGTCGAACTGCAGGGTGCCCACGGCGCCGAGCAACAGACTGCCTCCTGACAGCGGCCTGAACACCTGGATCGCGCCCTCCTCGCCGAGTTGCTGCAGACCGGTGCGCAGCTGCTTGCTGCGCATCGGGTCGGCGATTTCGACGGTGCGGAACATTTCAGGGGCAAAAAACGGCAACCCTGTGAATTGCAGTTCCTCGCCTTCGCTCAGGGTATCGCCCAGATGCAGCGTGCCGTGGTTGGGAATGCCGACGATGTCGCCGGCATACGCCTCGTCGAGCAGTTCGCGGCGCTGCGACAGGAAGGTGACCACGCTGCCCGGGCGAATGTCCTTGCCGGTGCGCACGACGCGGATTTTCATACCGCGCTCGAACCGCCCGGACACCACGCGCACGAAGGCAATGCGGTCGCGGTGCGCCGGGTCCATGTTCGCCTGGATCTTGAACACCACCCCGGTAAACGCCGACTCCTGCGGCTGCACCACGCGCGTGGTGGCAGCGCGCGGCAATGGCGGCGGGGCGAGTTCGACCAACGCGTCGAGCACCTCCTGCACCCCGAAGTTGTTGATCGCCGAGCCGAAAAACAGCGGCGACTGACGGCCGGCGAGAAATTCCGCGCGATCGAAGGCCGGCGCTGCCTCGCGCAGCAAACCGATCTCCTGCTGCGCCTGCGTGTAGGGGGCGCCGAAACGCCGCACCGATTCGGCGTTGTCCAGACCGGCGAGCAACACCTCGTCGTCGCGCACGCGCTCCTCGCCCGGATGAAACACCCGCATGCGGTCCAGGCGCAGATCGTACACACCGTGAAAATCGCGCCCCATCCCCACCGGCCAGGTGAACGGCACAGCGGCCATGCCCAGGGTGCGCTCGATCTCGTCCATCAGGTCCAGCGGCTGGCGGACCTCGCGGTCCATCTTGTTGACGAAGGTGAGGATCGGCGTGTTGCGCGCGCGGCAGACCTCGAGCAGCCGCAGCGTCTGCTCCTCGACGCCGTTGGCGGCGTCGATCACCATCAGCGCCGCATCGACCGCGGTGAGCACGCGGTAGGTGTCCTCCGAGAAATCCTGGTGACCGGGTGTGTCGAGCAGGTTGATCACGCAGTCGCGCCACTCCATCTGCATCACCGACGACGCCACCGAAATGCCGCGCTGCTTTTCGATTTCCATCCAGTCCGAGGTCGCATGCCGGCTGGCCTTGCGCGCCTTCACGCTGCCGGCGATCTGGATCGCGCCGGAGAACAGCAGCAGCTTCTCCGTCAGCGTCGTCTTGCCCGCGTCCGGGTGAGAAATGATGGCAAACGTCCGCCGGCGGCGGATCTGTTCAGAATCGTGCATGCTCATATCAGCGCGGCCGCGTCGGACAAGGCCGCGGGCAATTCGGGTAGGCTTGACGCCTCAAGGGACGGCCAGACTGCGCCCCGCACGGCCGCGCGCGCTCCCGCGTCGCGGCGTCAAAAACACGTTATTTTGCCTGAGATTTCCATCCATGACCCGCCAAATCGTGCTCGACACCGAAACCACCGGACTCAACCCCGGCAGTGGCGATCGCATCATCGAGGTCGCCGGTGTCGAGCTGCTCAACCGCCGCCTGACCGGTCGACATTTCCACAGCTACCTCAACCCCGACCGTGCCAGCCACCCCGACGCGCTCAAAGTGCACGGACTGACCGAGGAATTTCTCGCCGACAAACCCCGCTTCGGGCAAATCGTCCACGACTTGCTCGACTTCGTGCGTGACGCCGAAATCATCATCCACAACGCGCCGTTCGACTGCGCCTTTCTCGATGCCGAGCTCGAACGGCTGAATCTGCCGGCGTTCCGCGAACACGTCCCGCGCATCACCGACACGCTGGTGATGGCGAAAATGCAATTCCCCGGAAAATTCAACAGCCTCGACGCATTGTGCAAACGCTTTGGCATCGACAATGCCCACCGCACCTTGCATGGCGCGCTGCTCGACGCCGAACTCCTCGCCGAGGTCTACCTCAGCCTGACCCGTGGGCAGGACAGCCTGGTCATCGACCTGGACACACCGCGGGAAAGCGCCACCGCAGCAGCCCGCCCGCTCGACAGCTACCCTCTGCCGCTGAGCCAGCCCAGCGAAGCCGAACTCCAGGCGCACGAAGCGTTTTTGCGCATGCTCGACGAGAAAAGCAAGGGCCGCAGCGTGTGGAAACCTCGCACCAGCCAGGAGCCATCACCATCGTCCTGAAAAGTGTGCAATAATGTCGTTCTTTGCTGATGCACGCATTGTTTGGCCAGCGTGCCTGTCTGGCCGGCGTGCAGTTGGGCGGTTAACTCAGCGGTAGAGTGCCACCTTCACACGGTGGAAGCCACTGGTTCGATCCCAGTACCGCCCACCACCGGCGTCTTCATCCCACCACGAACCCGCCATGCGGGTTTTTTGTTGTGCGCCGGCCAATGAATCAAGCGTAGTCGATGCTCAGCGGGGCATGGTCGGAAAAACGCTGGTCGGTGTAAATCCACGCACTCCCCGGCTTTGCCCGCGCGGCAACCGCGGGGGTTGCGAGGTGATAGTCGATGCGCCAGCCGACGTTTTTCGCGCGCGCCTGACCCCGGTTGCTCCACCAGGTATAGCGGTCGGGCCGTGGATCGAGCTGGCGGAAGACGTCGACGAACCCGCCGGTTTCGAGCAGCCGCGTGACCCATGCTCTTTCCTCCGGCAAAAACCCGCTGTTCTTCAGGTTGCCTTTCCAGTTTTTCAGATCGATTTCTTTGTGCGCGATATTGATGTCGCCGCAAAGCAACACCTCTGCGGCGCTGCGGCGCTGCTGCAGATGGTCGTAAAAATCGGCAAGGAAGCGAAACTTGGCTTCCTGCCGCTGCGGCGAACTCGACCCGGAGGGGAAGTAGACGGACATCACGGCAATCGGCCTGGCGCCCGACGGCTTGTAGATGGCTTCGACGTAGCGACCCTCGGCGTCGAATTCGGCATGACCGAAGCCGATGCGTACCTCATCGGGCTCGTGCCGCCAATACAAACCGACTCCGCTGTAGCCCGGTTTGTCGGCGTGATGAAAAGCGCCGCCACGCAGGCCGCCGAGCGAGCGCAGCGGCGCGGTCATGTCCTCACTGCGCGCCTTGAGCTCCTGCACGCACAAGACATCGGGCCGCGCCTGCTCGCGCAGCCAGGTGTCCAGTCCTTTATCCGCCGCAGAACGGATGCCATTGAGGTTCAAGGAAGTGACGCGCAGCGGAAACGGGTGCATGGGTGGCGATTCGAGGTTTGAGTCAGCGGGAACGGGGCTTGCCCGTTAGTGGAAAAAGCAAGGCACAATCCGGTGTCAGACAGTCGGCACCAGCCCGTGGTGACGCCCAGCCGAAAGACTGCCGGGGCGACCGATGGTGTCTGGGCGGCTGCAATGCGCCCGAAAGGTGACATTGTCTTATTCCTTCAGTTGTTTGTCCTTCATGGAATTCACAATCCGCCGTTTTCGCGTCGCGCTGTTTGGCGCGCTGCTGAGCACCCCGCTGTGGGCGCACGCCGACGTCTATTTATGCCGTGATGCCAACGGCACGCTGGTATCGACCGACCGGCTGACCAACGATTGTCTGACGTACGGTGGCAAAGTGATCGGCCCGGACGGCACGGTGCGCCGTCTGATCCTCACCGCCAAGGAACAGGCGCAGCAGGCGCAGGCCAACGACGCCGCGCGGCGGCTGGCGCAGCAGCAACGCGACCAGCAGCGCGAGGATCGTGCGCTGCTCTTGCGCTACCCCAACGAAGCGGCTTTGCAGCAGGCCTGGCGCAAAGACCTCGACCGGCCACAAACCATGATCGAGGACGCGAAAAAGCAGCTCGTCCTGCTGGCCAAGCAGCGCCAGCATCTGGACGCCGACGCGCAGTTCTACCCCAAAGGCCCGCTGCCTCTGGAGCTGCGGACCAAGTTTGAGGAAAACCGCGTGCTCACGCAGCAGGAAAACGAGCTCATCGCCACGCAAAGCGCGGAAATCGAGCGCATCAACCGCAACTACGGCGCGCTGCTGGCCCGCATGCGGCCATTGTGGAAGCGGATGGAAGGCGGCGGCTGAGGCGGCTCAGGGAGCCAGGGCGTTGACGTCGAAATCCAGCGGCATGCGCGCTGGAACATACGCCACGCCTTCACTGCCCCAGGGCTGACGCAGACTGCGCACGACCACGGGCAGCGTCGATGCCACCTGCGCGCCGTCGGTTGGCGTCTGCGGAAAAAATCTGGTCACCACCTCTCCAGCCTCGACGTGCTGCGGGCCGGCCCAGGTCATGGCGAACAAGGTGCCGTTGGGGGCGATGTATTCCCGCACGGCGATCCCCCGTGGCCCCGTGGTTTCGCGGATGTCGATGTCAGCGGGCAACGACCGTGAGACCACCTGCGCCGCCGCCGTCGGCGGATCGGCTGCATCGCTGCGGCGTGGCCGCAGAGAAGAAGACGGGCCAAAGCTGGCCCAGGCGAGCGGCGCGGCCAGGGCAACCACCGCGCCGAGCGCAATCCAGCGGTTTTTTTGCATGATGTGAACGGGCTCTGCCATTCCCGCAGCGGGTCTGCCGGCCTGGCCAGCCGCGCCTCTGCGGGCGCCATGATCCCCGACTGCGGGAACCAATTTGTGTTTGCGCAATGCTGCAGCGCAAAACTGACGTCTTGCTGAATCCGTTCATGCGCATTGGGCAATGTCGCACCGCCTACTGTGCTGCCCCGTTCACTCTGCCGTCCCCGCCACGTCCATGACGCAGCAGGGAGGTGGCATCACACCGGCAGGACGCTGCGTCCCCAGGCCTCGTTGATGACTTCGGCCGCAGCCAGATAAAACGCCAGGGCAGCCGTGAGCAGGCCAAGGTAACCGCCGAGCACGCTCAGGCCATTGTTACCGCTGAGCGCCCCGGCGGCCAGGAGAAAGAACGTCGGCACCAGCGCGGTAAAAATCAGCATCAGCGCCTTGCCTTTCTTCCACGTGGCAATCCACAGATACGTGGTGAAAACGCCCCACAGCAGCAAGAACCAGCCGACGAACGGGCCCTGCACGCCCTTGGCAAAAAAATCGACGAACAGGGCGAAACTCCACCAGAACGCGCCGTAGCCGCAAAACGCCACGAAGCCGAAGCTGTTTCCCACCCCGGCTTCGATCACCCCGGCGACGAATTGCGCCGTCCCGCCAAAGGCAAACGCAGCCGCGAGCACCATCGGCACATCGACTCCGGGAAACCAGCCTGCGTTGACCATGCTGAGCAGCCAGGTCGTCAGGGCGAAGCCGGACAGCCCGAGAGGCGCAGGGTTGATCACTTTTTTTCCGTCCATTGCAAATCTCCTCATTGTTTTCAGGGTGTGTGCCGTGTCATACGGCCATGCAGGCCAGCCTCGCGCCAGCCCGGGCGCAGCATCGGCAGTGCGGCTGACAGCAGGCCTACAGGACACATGCGGTGAGTAGAGTTACATCTTGTCTCCCGCTCAGCGGCATGGCGACGCAAAACTGCGCATCGCCACACAACCGCACAAATCCTCACAGCCCCGATAAGGTCATTCTTATATGCTTGCAAGCGTAAGTCCGCGCGGCTGAACTCCATCGGCCCGCCGTGCAAAACCCCTGCGCGACAGACGTCCGATCCGCCCTGCCCTTTTTCCTTCGCCCATGCTCGCTGACCTGACCCTGCTTCAACACATTCTTGCCGTCGTCTCCGGCGTGGCCGTCGGCTTCACCCTCGGCCTGATCGGCGGCGGCGGGTCGATTCTGGCCGTGCCGCTGCTGTTGTATCTGGTGGGCTACCCGAACCCGCACGTCGTCATCGGCACCACGGCGCTGGCGGTTTCGGTCAACGCCTATATCAATCTGGTACCGCATGCCCGCGCCGGCAATGTGCGCTGGAAAGAAGCGGTGATTTTTGCCGTGATGGGGGCGATCGCCGCCTTCGTCGGCTCCAGTCTGGGCAAGGCCGTCGATGGCAAAAAGCTGCTATTCCTGTTCGCCATTCTGATGCTGGTGATCGCGGCGCTGATGGTGCGGCCGAAAAAGGTCAAGCCGGGTGAAATGGAAGGTCACCCGGGGCAGTTTTCGCTATGGAAATTGCTGCTTTCTGCCGGCATCGTCGGCATGCTGTCGGGATTTTTCGGCATCGGCGGTGGCTTTTTGATCGTCCCCGGGCTGGTGTTCGCCACCGGCATGCCGATGCTGGCGGCGATTGGCTCGTCGCTGTTTTCCGTCGGCACGTTTGGTCTGACCACGGCGGTCAACTATGCCCGCTCGGGGTTGCTTGACTGGACCGTGGCCGTGCTCTACATCGCCGGGGGCATCGCCGGCGGGGTCATCGGCGCGCGCCTGGCCACACACCTGGGCAAAAACAGCAAAGGAACACTCAACCTGATTTTCGCCGCGCTGGTCGCCGTGGTGGCGCTGTACATGATTTACCGCAACATGTCGGCGTTCGGCATCCACCTCTGACCGCCGAGCCGCGAAATGGATACAGTTTGGGATACAGTTTGAGACACATCAATCTCAAACACGGCGCGCCGGCGCCCGCGGTGAACGCCACGGCATGCGCTCTGTTCTGATGGAGTTTTCAACCCGACTCCAGGAGCCCAGATGCACCGCCGAACGTTCGTCCTCGCTTCCATCGCCACCCTCTGCCTGCCGCTGAATCCGGCGCGTGCCGCGGCGCTGGGGGTGGGCGCCACCTTGCCCCAGATGACGCTGGACAACCAGCATGGGGTGCCGCAGGCCTTTCCGGGAGCAGGCACACGGTTCATTCTGTTCGCCGTGGAAAAAGCGCCATCGGACGAAGTCAACGCCTATCTCACCGACATCGGCGCGGACGCGATGCGCAGGCATGGCATCGTGTTCGTTGCCGACATCAGCGGCATGCCGGCGTTCGTCACGCAAAATTTTGCCTTGCCCAAAATGCGCAAACGTCCTTACGACATTCTGCTCGTGACCCACGCCGAACAGGCGGCGTTCATGCCGCGCGAGAAAGATGCCGTCACGCTGCTGCGGGTGGATCAGGGCAAAATCACTGGCATCGGCTTCGAGCGCAACGCCCTGGCCATCAAGGCGGCGATCGGCCCGGTTTGAGCCGGGTTCACACCAGCCCGGTCACGCCATTTCTCCCACCAGGTCGTGCCCCTGCGCGCTGCGCACGCGCACACGGACGAATTGCCCGGCGCTTTGCATCAGCCGCAGCCGCTGCGACGGTTTGTCCGGCGCAAGGATGTGCACCTTGCCGTCGATTTCAGGCGCGTCGGCATAGCTGCGGCCCACTCCGCCTTCGCGGCTGGCCTGATCGACCAACACCTGCAGCACCTGACCGACGCGGTTTTGCAGCTTGCGCGTGGAAACGTCTTCGGCCACTTGCATGAACCGCGCCCGGCGCTCTTCGCGCAACGCCTCGGGTACCGCCCCAGGCAGGTCATTCGCCGCGGCGCCCTGCACCGGCGAGTAGGCAAAACAGCCGACACGGTCGAGCTGCGCTTCGCGGATGAAGTCCAGAAGGTAGGCGAATTCTTCCTCCGTCTCGCCCGGAAAGCCGGCGATGAACGTCGAACGCACGACCAGCTGCGGGCAGATCTCCCGCCAGCGGGCGATGCGCTGCAGGAACTGCTCACCGCTGGCCGGACGTTTCATGCGGCGCAGCACGGCAGGATGGGCATGCTGCAGCGGCACGTCGAGATACGGCAGGATGCGCCCCTGAGCCATGAGCGGCAGCACTTCGTCGACATGCGGATAGGGATAGACGTAGTGCAGGCGCACCCAGGCGTCGTGCTGTGCCGCCAGCTCACCCAAGGCCTGCGCCAGCTCGGTCAGCCGGGTGCGCATCGGCCGGCCATCCCAAAAGCCGGTACGGTACTTCAGATCGACGCCGTATGCCGAGGTATCTTGGCTGACGACGAGCAGTTCCTTCACCCCGGAAGCGAACAGCGCGCGCGCCTCGCCCAGAACCTCGCCGATCGGCCGCGACACCAGATCGCCGCGCATCGCCGGGATGATGCAAAACGTGCAGCGGTGGTTGCAGCCCTCGCTGATTTTGAGATAGGCGTAGTGTCTGGGCGTGAGCTTGACCCCGGTGGCAGGCACCAGGTCGACGAACGGATCGTGCGGCTTGGGCAGCACCGCATGCACGTGCTGCAGCACTTCGTCGGTGGCGTGCGGACCGGTGACGGCCAGCACTTTGGGATGCACCTGACGCACCAGGTTGTTGCCGGTGGCCGCGTCGCTGCGTGCGCCAAGGCAGCCGGTGACGATGACCTTGCCGTTTTCCGCCAGCGCCTCACCGATGGCATCGAGGCTTTCCTGCACGGCGGCGTCGATGAAGCCGCAGGTGTTGACGATCACCAGATCGGCTCCTGCATAGCTCTTGGACGTGGCGTAACCCTGAGCCCGCAGCTCGGTGAGAATGCGCTCGGAGTCGACCAGCGCCTTGGGGCAGCCCAGCGAAACAAAACCGATTTTCGGCGCCGGCTGCGCCGCGGTCGTGGAAGAAGGGGATGTGACTTGCATCCCCGAATTGTCGCCCAAGCCGGTCGCGCCCGGCGCCTGACTATTTTTTCTGCAGGTTCTGGAACGCCCCGAGCATCTGCCGCGCCTGCTCCTGCATCTGTTCCTGCATTTGCATGTAGAGGTTTTTGCTCTGTTCCAGGTAGTTGCTCATCATGCTCTGCAGCATCGGGCTTTGCACGCTGAGAAACTGCGTCCACGCTTCCGGGTTGAGTGCGGCGTTGTCGTACAGGCCGCGGGACTGCTCGCTGAGTTTGTTCTGGATGTCGATGAACGCCTGCACGTTCTTTTCCAGGTAGCTGCCCATCATGCCCTGCATGGCGTGGCCGTAAAACCGGATGATCTGTTCGAGCATCGCCGCGCTGAACATCGGCACACCGCCGCTTTCCTCTTCCAGGATGATTTGCAGCAGGATGCTGCGCGTGAGGTCTTCACCGGTCTTGGCGTCCTGCACGACAAAACGCACCCCGTCCATGACGAGTTGCTTGACGTCGTTGAGCGTGATGTACGCGCTGGCTTCGCTGTCGTAAAGCCGGCGGTTGGGATATTTTTTGATGACGCGCGCAGCAGATTCTGGTTTGGGCATGGCGATAGGGTCCAATCAAAAAGACGGGCGTGCACTGCAGCCAGTGCGATTGAACCATATCTGCCGCCGGCTTCCACCGAGAATTTCCCGCACCGCACAATCCCGATCCCGCCGACGGCCGTCAGCTCATGTGCAAACCGCCATTGCACGAAAACTCCGCACCGGTGGTGAAACCCGCGTCCTCGCTGGCCAGCCAGGCGACGATGGAGGCCACCTCCTCCGGGGTGCCCAGGCGTTTGACCGGAATCGACGCGATGATTTTGTCCAGGACGTCCTGGCGGATCGCCTTGACCATATCGGTGGCGATATAGCCCGGCGCCACGGTGTTGACCGTCACGCCTTTGGACGCGACCTCCAGCGCCAGCGACATGGTGAAACCGTGCATCCCGGCCTTGGCGGCGGCGTAGTTGGTCTGGCCGAACTGGCCTTTCTCGCCGTTGACCGACGAGATGTTGATGATGCGCCCCCAGCCGCGCTCGACCATGCCGTCGATCACCTGTTTGGTCACGTTGAACATCGAGTACAGATTGGTGCGCAACACCAGGTCCCAGTCTTCGTAGGTCATTTTGCGCAGCACCGCATCACGGGTGATGCCGGCGTTGTTCACCAGAATGTCCACCTGCCCATGCTCGGCAAACACCTTCTGGAAAGCGGCTTTGGTCGAATCCCAATCGGCGACGTTGCCCTCGGACGCGTAAACGTCGAAGCCCTGCGCGCGCATCGACTCCAGCCAGCTCTGCTTACGGCTGGAATTCGGCCCGCAGCCGGCGATGACCTTGTGCCCTGCCTCGCACAGCCGCTTGCAAATCGCCGTACCGATGCCCCCCATCCCGCCGGTGACGTAGGCCACTTTCTTTCCCATCTCGCTCTCCTCTTTCGATTGTCATTGACCGTTGCGGCGCTCAGCGCTCCAGCGCCATGGCCACGCCCATGCCGCCGCCGATGCACAGCGAAGCCAGCCCCTTTTTCGCGTCGCGTTTGCGCATTTCGTGCAGCAGAGTGACGAGAATGCGGCAACCGCTGGCGCCGATCGGGTGGCCGATGGCAATGGCCCCACCGTTGACGTTGACCTTGGCCGTGTCCCAGCCCATCTGCTGGTTGACCGCGATCGCCTGCGCGGCAAACGCCTCGTTGATTTCCATCAGATCCAGGTCTTGCGGCGTCCAGCCGGCACGCGACAGGCAGCGGGTGGACGCTGGCACCGGCCCCATGCCCATATACGCCGGATCGAGCCCGGCGTTGGCGTAGGCACGGATCGCCGCCAGGGGCTCCAGCCCCAGCGCCGCGGCCCGTCTGGCCGACATCACCACCACGGCCGCCGCACCATCGTTGATGCCGGAGGCATTGCCCGCGGTCACCGTCCCCGCCTTGTCGAACGCCGGCTTCAGCGCGGCGAGCGACTCGGCAGTGACGCCGTGGCGGACGAATTCATCGGTGGCGAACGGCAGCGGATCGCCCTTTTTCTGCGGCAGCATCACCGGCACGATTTCGTCGGCAAAACGCCCGGCTTTCTGCGCTGCCTCGGCCTTGTTCTGGCTAGCGGCGGCAAACGCATCCTGCATGTCGCGGGTGATGCCGTATTTTTTCGCCACGTTTTCCGCCGTGGTGCCCATGTGGTACTGGTTGAACGCATCCCACAGCCCGTCGACGATCATGCTGTCGATCAGCTTCCAGTCGCCCATGCGCTGGCCGTCGCGCGAGCCCGGCAGCACATGCGGCGCGGCGCTCATGTTCTCCTGCCCACCGGCGACGACGATGTCAGCGTCGCCATCGCGAATCGCCTGCGCCGCCAGCATCACCGCTTTCAGCCCGGAACCGCAGACTTTGTTCACCGTCATCGCCGGCACCATATCGGGCAGCCCGGCCTTGATGCTGGCTTGCCGCGCGCCGTTTTGCCCCACCCCGGCCTGCAAGACCTGGCCGAAAATCACTTCGGATACCTGCGAGGGGTCGAGCCGCGCGCGCGCCACGGCCTGTCTGATGACCACGGCGCCCAGGTCGACCGCGGGCACCCTGGCCAGCGAGCCGCCGAATTTCCCCACTGCCGTGCGCACGGCAGACACGATCACGATGTCATCCATTCGTCCATCCTCAAAAAACCATCAAAATTCGCTCAGGCACGTACTTTGACGTAGCGCCCCGGTGCCGGCTCGATCGGGCGGTAACGGGCATTGCCCGGCTTTTTCGGCGCCGCAACCAGCGGCCCAGCCTGCTCAGCGAGCCACTGCGCCCAGTCGGTCCACCAACTGCCCGGGCGTTCCTGCGCCGCATCCAGCCAGCGCTGCGCCTGCGCCGGCAGCCGCCGCGAGCGCGTTGCACCGACCCAGTGACTGCGTTTGTTGCGCTTGGCCGGGTTGATCACCCCGGCGATGTGACCGGACGCGCCCAGCACGAAACGCACCGGCCCGCGGAGGATTTGCGTGCTGGCATACGCCGTTTTCCACGGCACGATGTGGTCTTCGCGCGACGCGTACACATACGCCGGCAGGGTGATCGACTGCAAATCCAGCGGCACCCCGGCCACGGTGAGCGCGCCCGGCTGGCGCATGTTGTTTTCCAGGTAGGTGTTGCGCAAATACCAGGCAAACAGCGGGCCGGGCAGATTGGTCGAGTCGGAGTTCCAGTACAGCAAATCGAACGGCGGCGGGGTTTCGCCCTTGAGGTAATTGCCCACGACGTAGTTCCACACCAGATCGTTGGGCCGCAGGCTGGAAAACGCCGACGCCAGCTCGCGCCCGGTCATCAGCCCGCCTTTGCCCAGCGTGGCCTCGCGCAGCGCCACCGAGGCTTCGTCGACGTACACGCTGAGAATGCCGGTATCGCTGAAGTCGAGCATGGTGGTGAGCAAGGTGACGCTGTGCGCGAACTGCCGGCCGCGCGCCTGCAGCACGGCCAGCGCGTTGGCCAGCAGCGTGCCGCCGACGCAAAACCCCAGGGTGTTGATCGTGCCACCGCTGTCTGCCGCCGCGATGTCGCGCACCACCTCCATTGCACGGATCACGCCGTCCTGCACATAGTCGTCCCATGTGAGGTGGCCCATGCTGGCGTCTGGATTGCGCCACGACATGATGAAAGTGCGGTGCCCCTGCTCCAGGGCGAAGCGCACCAGAGAATTGTCGGGCTGCAGGTCGAGGATGTAGTACTTGTTGATCGACGGCGGCACGAACAGCAGCGGCCGCGCGTGCACCTGGGCGGTCAACGGCGTGTATTCGATCAGCTGGAACAGCGCATTCTCGAAAATCACCTGTCCCGCCGTGGTGGCGACGTTGCGCCCGACCTCGAACACCGATTCATCGGTCTGCGTCAGTCGTCCCTGCCGCAAATCTTTCAACCAGTTGTCCAGCCCGGTGCGCAGGCTCTCGCCGCGGGTCTGCACCGCCTTGTGCACCGCCTCGGGGTTGAGCGGCAGGAAATTCGACGGCGCCGCGGCATCGACCCATTGCTGCACGGCAAAACGGATTTTTTGCCGCGTCGGCTCGTCGGCCTGCACACAGTCGGCCAGTTCCAGCAGTGCGCGCGCGCTGAGCAGATACAGCCCGGCGGTGTAGCTGGAAATGCGGTTTTCACTCCATGCGGACGCGGCAAAACGCCGATCCGCTCCGGGCTGGATGGCCGGCGTGGATTGCGGCGCCAGCAGCGACATCCACAACTGACGGAATTCGTCGACATAGCGCTGCTGCAATTGCTGCACCCGCGCCGTGTCGAGCGACAGGGCTGGCTGCCGCGACACGGTGTGCAGTGCGGCACGCAGCGGCGCCATCCAGTTGTGCAACCAGTCTGATCCCATCGAGGCGGCGGCACGCGCCGCCGGCGATGACGCATCCTGTGTCGTCGAAGTGGCTTGATCCATCGGGTTGATAAGGGGATGCGGCGTTGGGAGCGAAGTGACAGGCAGAACGGCCGCCGGGCGTGCAGGAGGAAAGCCGCGGCAGACGTTCATGCATTCTTGAGCAGCGATGTGACAGTGTCAACCAGGCAGATTGGGGTGGGCACGGTGTCAGACAATCCACACACACCCGGCCTGCCGCCCCGTGACGGTCTGGCGACGATAGGAAAAAAAACGCCCCGGGTTGCTCACGGTGCACCATCCGCCCCCGCCGATGCGCTGCGGCTGCATACCGGCGTGCTGTAGCCGCAGGCGGGCGAGCAACCAGATGTCGGCCAGCCATTTTCCGTGCCGGGCGGGGACGAAGGCGCAGGCCAGCGCCGCGTTCTGGCCGACGAACGCCGCGCGCACCTCGTCGCCCACCTCGAACGCGCGCGGGCCGATGGCCGGGCCAAGCATCGCCTGCACCTGCGCAGGCGCACAGCCCGCGCGCTGGCACACGGCGTGCAGACTGGCTTCGAGCACGCCGCCGGCCAGCCCGCGCCAGCCGGCATGCGCTGCGGCGACGGCGCGCCCACCAGGGGCGGCGAACAGCACCGGCAGACAGTCGGCCACCAGCACGGTGGCGGCAAGACCCGGCCGGGTACAGCAGGCGGCATCGGCCACGGGCTCGGCGTCGTCGGGAGGGCTACGGTCCAGATCGGCCACCTCGACGCCGTGCACCTGCTGCAGGTAACGCGGCTGCGCCCCGCCCAGGGCCTGGCGCAGACGCCGGCGGTTCTCCGCCACATCGTCTGGCCGGTCACCGACGTGCGAGCCCAGATTCAACCCGTCCTGCCCCGCCGGGCCGGAGCAGGCGTAGGCGCCGCGGCTGACACCGCCGGCGCAAGTGGTGAACACGGCACGCACCCGCGGGTTGCCCGGCCAACTGACCCACACCCAGTCGGCGGCCCCCCCGGCCGCTTCGCCTGCGGCAGCGGGAGCAGAGGTCTGATGCGGAGCGGTTTCGCACATCGCCAATGCCTCAATCCGTGCTGACCGGCCAGGCGTGTGGGTCGATCTGTTCCGTCCGCCCCCCGCATTCTGCCCAGAACGCCGCAATGTCCGCGGGGATCACCGCCACATGGTCGAGCCGTTCGCCGGTCAGCGGGTGGCGCAACGCCAGTCGCGCCGCATGCAGCGCCTGCCGCGGCAGCGACACCCCGGGACGGGCACGCCCGCCGTACACCGCATCGGCCACCAGATCGAGTCTGGAGGCGCGCAGATGCACGCGGATCTGGTGGGTGCGCCCGCTGTGCAGCTTGCAGTGCAGCGCGGTCAGCGGCCCCCAGCGCGTCTGCACCACGGCCAGCGGGGTGAAATCGGTGCGCGCCGGTTTGCCGCCGTGCACCACGGCCATGCGCAGACGGTCGCGCGGGTGACGGGCAATCGGCGCATCGACGTTGAATGCGCTGGCGACCTCCCCCCAGACCAGGGCGAGGTAATGGCGATGGATGCGTCTTGCCTGCAACAGGCGCACGAGCTCCGTCTGCGCCTGCAGCGTGCGCGCCGTCAGCAGCAAGCCGCTGGTGTCCTTGTCCAGGCGGTGGACGATGCCCGCGCGTGGCAATGCGGCAGTTTCGGGATAGCGCGCAAGCAGGCCGTTGAGCAATGTGCCGCTCCAGTTGCCCGCGGCCGGATGCACCACCAGACCCGCGGGCTTGTCGACAATGAGCAGCGCCGGGTCTTCGTACACCACGTTCAGCGGCAGGTCCTCGGCGGCAAACGCCGTGTCTTCAGGCAGCGCCGGGACGCTGACTTGCAGCACATCGCCAGGACGCGCCTTGTCGCGCACCCCGGCGAGTTGCCCGCCCATGCGCACCAACCCGGCTTCGCACCATTGCTGCAGGCGGCTGCGCGAATGCTGCGGAAACAGCGCGGCGAGGACTTTGTCGAGCCGTTGCCCGGCTTCGCTGTCGGGGACGACGGCTTCGAGCACGGCGGGCGGCGCCACGACATCCTCGTCGTCGGCATCGGCAGCGGCCAACCCGGCAGCGTCAAAAGCGGTGGAATGGGCAGAATCGGTCATGTCCGTGCGGCACAGGCGGCTCCCTATAATCCGGAAGCTGACACATCACCCTGGGCGATTGATATGCGTGTTGCGTTGTACCGTCTCTGGACGCGCCGGTTGTTGGGCGCTGCCGCCGTGGCCGTGGTCTTCGGCCTTGCCGGCTGCGCATCGTCTCCGGAAAAAGATCAAACCCTGGGTTGGTCGTCGGCCAAATTGTATGCAGAGGCCAAAGACGAGATGAACAGCGGCAACACCGAAAAGGCGGTGAAGCTCTACGAAAAACTCGAATCGCGCTACCCCTACGGCCTGCTGGCGCAGCAGGCGTTGATCGAAATCGCCTACGGCAACTACAAACAGGGCGAACGCGCGCAGGCGCTCGCCGCCGTCGACCGCTTTCTCAAGCTCTACCCGAACAACCCGTACACCGATTACGTCCTCTACCTCAAAGGACTGATCAATTTCAATACCGATCAAGGCTGGTTTTCGTTTTTGTCCGATCAAAAGCTGTACGAGCGCGACCAGGCCGCGGCCAAACAATCGTTCGAGGCGTTCAAGGAACTCGTCACCCGTTTTCCTGACAGCAAATACGCCGCCGATGCGCGCCAGCGCATGCGCTACATCGTGAACTCGCTGGCCGAGTACGAAACCCACGTCGCGCTGTTCTACTACCGTCGAGGCGCATATGTGGCCGCAGCCGACCGGGCACAACGTGCGATCGAGCACTACCAGGATGCGCCGTCGAACCAGCTGGCGCTGGCCGTACTCGTGCACGCCTACGGCAAACTCGGCCTGACGCAGCTGCGCGACGATGCCGAGCGCGTGCTCAGGCTGAACTACCCTCACAGCGTCTACCTCACCGAGGGACTGCCGCAGCGCAACGATTCATTCTGGAAGCTGTGGTAAGGCCGGTGGCGCCGTGTCGGCTGCAGCCGGCGGCGGGCCGCTGTCTGGTGGCCGTGTCGCGCCGCCCACCGTGCGCAAAAAATCCAGCGCCTGCTGCAACCGGGTGATCCGGGTCAACGGCGGCAACCCGGCCAGCAGCTGCCGCCCCCAGCCGGTTGCCGTCAGTCGCCGGTCGCAGACCACGAGCAGGCCGCGGTCGGTTTCGCTGCGGATCAGCCGCCCGGCACCCTGCTGCAGCGACAACGCGGCCTGCGGCAGGCTGTAGTCGGTAAACCCGCTGCGTCCCTGGGCCTCGATGTGCTGTAGGCGCGCGGCGGTCAGCGGATCGTCTGGCGGCGCGAACGGCAGTTTGTCGATCACCACCAGCGTCAGCCGGTCTCCCGGCAGATCCACCCCCTCCCAAAAGCTCTGGCTGCCCACCAGTACGGCGCGGGGCGTCGCGGCAAAGCGCGTGAGCAACGCCTGCTTGGATTCGTCGAACTGCTCCAGCACCACGCGCCCGGGCAGACGCTGCCGCAGCGTTTGCGCGATGACGCCGGCGGCGCGCAATGTGGTGGTGAGTACGAACGTGCCGCCCGGATTGGCCTCAGCCAGTTGGGCAGCAAGCGCGCCGACCGCTGCGGAATGTCCGTTCTGGTTGGGCAGCGGGAGATCCTGCGGCACCAGCAACCGTCCCTGCGCCGGGTAATCGAACGGGCTGGCCACGCGCAGTTCGCGGCAGCGTGGCGGCACTGCGTGGTCGACCGGGGCGCAACCACCCAGTTCTGCGGTCAACCCGAGCGCGGCGCGCGCATGGCGGAAACTGCCACCGACGGTCAACGTCGCCGAGGTGAGAATCCACGCCTGATTGTTTTTCGCCACCAATGCGGCAAAAGCCGGCGCGATCGACAGCGGAGCGGATTGCAGCCGCAGGTGCGCGTTGCTCACCTCCAGCCAGCGCACCAGCCCCACGCCGTCTTGCTGCGCCTGCGCGTCGTCCGCACCCTGCCAGTCGGTCAGCGCCTGCTGCAGGGCGGTGCAGCGCTGGAGCAGCCGAGTGAATTCGGCCGCCGCCTCCTCGTGCGCTGCGAGCACCGCCGCGACATGCTGCAGTTGTGCCTGCACGTCGTGCAGCGCCACGTCCCAGCCGGGCAAGGCCAGGGTCTGCGCCTGACTGAGACGGCCCGTCGCCTGCGGCGCCACCAGGCGCAGATCGCGTGCGGCGCGTTCGAGCGCTGCGCTGAGTTGCTGCCAGTCGGCCAGCCCCTTGGCATGCTGCACGCCGGCAGCGAGCACGTCGCGGCCGAGGTCGATAATCTGCGCCGTGCCACAACGCGCGCCGAGAAATTGCACGCCGATTTCGGCCAGCTGGTGTGCCTCGTCCAGAATCAACGTGTCGACCGTGGGCAACAGCTCGGCCACGCCTTCGCCGCGCAACGCCAGATCGGCAAAAAACAGGTGATGGTTGATGATGACCACGTCCGCTGCCATCGCCTCCCGCCGTGCCTTGAAGACGAAACAGGCCTTGTACTGCGGGCAATCTGTGCCCAGGCAGTTGTCGGCCGTGGACGTGACGAGAAAGTGCAGCGGCGAATTCTCCCCCAGCCCGGGCAGGGTGGACAGATCGCCCCGTGCGTCGCTGCGGGCGAATTGTTCGATGCGCCGCAGCTGCGCCTGCTCGTGCCGGCCGTGGATCCACTGTGCCGCACGCTGCAGGCGGTAGAGACAGACGTAGTTCGAGCGGCCCTTGAGCACACACGCGCGCACTGCAGCGCCCAGCGCCCGGCGGGCCGCGGGAAGATCCTTGGTGTCGAGCTGATCTTGCAGATTGCGTGTGGCGGTGGACAGGATGACACGGCCGCCGTGCAACAGCGCCGGAACGAGGTAGGCCAGCGTTTTACCCGTGCCGGTGCCGGCCTCGGCAAGCAAAACCGCCCGATCGCTGATGGCCTGCGCCACGGCCAGCGCCAGCAGTCGCTGCCCCTCACGCAACGACCATTGCGGCAGCTCGTTTTGCAGCGGACTACCAGCAGAAAACAAGGCGTCGCAATGCGCTGCGAGTGACGGCTGCGCCACCGCATCAGGGGCCTGCTCAGCAGCCATCTGGCGTCACCGCGGGATGCCCGTTGGCACGGCACCTAGAATCCTTTGTCAAGTTTGCTTTCCCCATCGGACTTTGCATTCCCGCCAAGACGCCCTGTGCGCGCCATCAGACTGCCCATTCTATGGATCCCACCGATCTTTATCCGCCCTCGCGTCTGCCCCCATTGCCCAAGCCGGTGCAGCATCAGGCAGGCACACGCTGGCGGTTGAATGCCGCCAGCGGGCTGCACAAAGGCGACCGTCCCTACCAGCAAGACCAGTTGCGCGTCATCGCCCACCCACGGGCTCAGGGCTGCGTGCTTGCAGTGATCGCCGACGGCATGGGTGGAAAAAGCGGCGGGCGTAAAGCCGCCGACCAAGTCATGCTCACCGCGCAGCAGCTGTTCGAGCGCTATCACCCCGACAGCGACGATCCCCATGCGCTGCTGCAGCAAATCGTGCAGGAAAGCCACAGCATGATCCGCCTGACCGCGCTGTCGACCGAGCAGGAACCGCACTCCACCATCGTCTGCACCCTGTTTCATGCCGACGAAGGACGCTGCTACTGGACGCATATGGGTGACAGTCGCCTGTACATTTTCCGCCAGGGGCGCTTGCTGCTTCGCTCCAAAGACGACTCCTACGTGCAGACACTGGTGGACAAAGGCGAAATCACCGAGGCCCGCGCGCGCAACCACCCCATGAGCAACGTCCTCACCTGCAGCTTGGGAATGGCCGATCTGCCCACCAGGCCGGTGGAAGAATGCGAACTCGTTCCCGGCGATACCCTGATGCTGTGCAGCGACGGCGTATGGCACTACTTCACCGATCAGGACCTGGAAATCGCCGTATCCAAACTCCAGCCGCGTGACTGCTGCCAGTATCTGATCGACAAAGCCCGGGTGCGGGCGCAGGGACGCGGAGACAACCTGTCGATCATTGTCATCGACCTCGCCCGCCTGCCTGTCGCTGGACAAGAGTGAGCGCTTGCTGCAGGACCACCGCAGCGATCCACCCGCGCGGCCATCAACACTCCGCGCGAAACATCGAAATAAAAAAGCCCATGACATCATGGGCTTACAAAAATTTGTTGGCGGAAAGGGGGGGATTCGAACCCCCGGTAGACTTGCGCCTACGCCTGATTTCGAGTCAGGTACATTCAACCACTCTGCCACCTTTCCGCGGCATCCTGGCAGCACCAGGAAACGGGAGAGTATATCAATTTTCCGGCAGCAATTCCTTCAGTCCGCCCAGATAGGGCTGAAGTGCTGCGGGCACGTCGATGCCGCCGTCGGCACGCTGGTAGTTTTCGAGCACGGCCACGAGCGTGCGGCCGACGGCCAGGCCGGAGCCGTTGAGCGTATGCACGAGCTCGGGTCTGCCGCTCTCGGCGCGATACCGCGCCTGCATTCTCCGCGCCTGAAACGCCTGCATATTGGAGCAGGAGGAAATTTCTCGGTAGGTGTTTTGTGCGGGGATCCAGACTTCCAGATCGTGCGTGCGCGCGCTGCCAAACCCCATGTCGCCAGTGCACAAAACGATGGTGCGATAGGGCAGTTCCAGTCGCTGCAAAATGCTTTCGGCGTCGGCGGTGAGCCGTTCCAGGGCGTCTGCAGAGTCTTCCGGGCGGGTAATCCAGACCAGCTCGACTTTGTCGAACTGGTGTTGGCGGATGAGGCCGCGCACATCCCGCCCTCCTGAACCGGCCTCGGAGCGGAAGCACGGCGTGTGCGCGACGAATTTCAGCGGGAGCGCGCTGGCGTCGAGGATCTGTTCGCGCACCAGGTTGGTGAGCGGAACTTCGGCAGTCGGGATGAGGTAGTGAGATTCTCCGTCGCCGTGGCGCACGGCAAACAGATCGTCCTCGAATTTGGGCAACTGGCCGGTGCCGCGCAGCGCCTGGGCCGTCACGATGTAGGGCACGTAGATCTCGGTGTAGCCATGCTCTGTGGTGTGCACGTCGAGCATGAACTGTGTCAGCGCGCGATGCAGGCGCGCGACCTGGCCGCGCAGCACGGCAAAACGTGCCCCGGACATGCGAGCGGCGGCCTCGAAATCCAGCCCGAGCGCAGCACCGACATCGACGTGATCGCGCAGCGGAAAATCGAACGCGCGTGGCGTTCCCCAGCGGCGCAATTCGACGTTGCCCGTCTCGTCCGTTCCTACCGGAACGTCGTCTGCCGGCAGGTTGGGGACGGCCATGAGCAGTTCGTGCAGTTCGGCCTGCAGCGCATCCAGCCGGGCGGCGTCGGCATCGAGCCTGGCCTTGATCTGCGCGACTTCGTCCATGATCGGCGCCACGTCCTCACCGCGGGACTTGGCAACGCCGATCTGCCTGGACAGCGCATTGCGCCGCGCCTGCAGATCTTCGGTTTCTTTCTGCAATGTTTTGCGCTCGGTTTCCAGCGCGGTAAAGCGCTGGACGTCGAGAAAGGGCTGGGGGGATTGCCGCGTCTGCAGCCGGGCGATGACATGCGGCAGATCTTTGCGCAGCAGATTGATGTCGAGCATGATGGAACGTCGTCAACGTGACCGCCGCTGCAACGCGGCGGGGAAAAGAAAGGAAAGCGAAAACCCAGTCAGCCCGCGGCCTTGACCAGCAGACCGCGAGGCAGGGGAAACTGCACCGATTCACTCACCCCCGCCATTTGCTGCACGGAAACCGCGCCGAGCTGCTTGAGGCGAACGATGACCTGCTCGACCAGTGCCTCCGGGGCGGAGGCCCCGGCGGTCAGGCCGATCTGTCTGGCGCCCTGCACCCACTCGGCGCGCAGGTCATCGGCGCTGTCGACCATGTACGCCGGCTTACCCAGGCGCTGCGCCACTTCACGCAGGCGGTTGGAGTTCGAACTCGTCGGACTGCCGACGACGATGACGACATCGACCTGCGGCGTGAGCATTTTCACCGCGTCCTGGCGGTTCTGTGTGGCGTAGCAGATGTCCTGCTTTTTCGGTTCGCGCACCTGGGGAAAGCGCCGACGCAATGCGGCGACGATGTCCGCGGCATCGTCGACCGACAGCGTCGTCTGGGTGACGTAAGCCAGCGGCGCGTGCGCAGCGATGGGCAGACGCTCCACGTCCTCGACCGTCTGCACCAGATGGGTGCCATCTGCCTGTCCCATCGTACCCTCGACTTCGGGATGACCGGCGTGTCCGATCATGACGATTTCCAGACCTTCGCGGCGCATTTTCGCCACTTCGACGTGCACTTTGGTCACCAGCGGGCAGGTGGCATCGAAGACCTGCAGTCCGCGCGCCTGCGCCTGCGCCCGCACGGCCTGCGACACGCCATGCGCCGAAAACACCACCGTCGCGCCACGCGGCACGTCGTCGAGCTCCTCGACGAAGATGGCCCCCTTGGCCTTGAGATCGTTGACCACGTAGGTGTTGTGCACGATTTCATGCCGCACATAGATCGGCGCACCGAACCGCGCCAGCGCGTGTTCGACGATGTCGATGGCGCGGTCGACCCCGGCGCAAAAGCCGCGGGGATTGGCCAGCAGCACGCGCGGCGCGCCGTCCGCAGGAGAATGGTCAGTCGGCATAGAACGAAACGCTGCCATGCTCACAGCACGGCAAGAATGTGCACTTCAAAAGTCGTGGGGCAATCGGCCAGCGGGTGGTTGAAATCCAGCAGGAGTTCATCCTGCTGCGCGTCGATCTCGCGCACCAGCGCGGACAGCACGCCGGTTTCGCCGTCGGCAGCGGACAGCCGCAGGCGCAAGACGTCACCCGGCTGCGGCGCCGGCCCGGGCCGTTCGCGCGCCTGCTCCACCGCCGCACGCGGCACGCGTCGCAACAGCGCAGGATTGCGCGCGCCGAATGCCTCCCCCGCCGCGAGCTCGAAGCGGCTGTGCGCGCCTTCTTCCAGCCCGACGAGCAGGCGTTCCAGCGCCGGGCTGAGCTCGCCCTGCCCCAGGGTCAGCGTCGCCGGGGTCTGGCCGAAGGTGCTGACCACGTCCACCCCCTGGGGGTCGGCGAGGCGGTAGTGCAAGGTGAGGTAGGAATCCGGGCGGACGGTGGGCACGATGAGCGGCACGCAGGCAAAATAAGTCTTCGACGCAAAACCCGGACGCATTTTAGGTGCAAGCCTCATGGCCACGCGCATCGCCGATCTACCAGCCGCGGCGCGGCCGCGGGAAAAGCTGCTCGCCCGCGGCACGCAGGCGCTGGCCGACGCCGAACTCGTGGCCATCGTGCTGCGCACCGGCGTGCGTGGGCAAAGCGCGATCGATCTGGCGGCTGACCTGCTAGACCGCTTTGGCGGTCTGCACGGCCTGCTCCATGCTCCGGCAGGGCAACTGCGCAGCGTGAAGGGTCTGGGCGCGGCGAAATACGCCGAAATCGCTGCCGTGCTCGAACTCGCGCGGCGCGCCTTGCGCGAGAGCATGACGCAGCAGCCGGTGTTCGATTCGCCCACGGCCGTGCGCGACTACCTGCGCCTGTGGCTGGCACCGCAACCGGTGGAGATTTTCGCCGTGCTGTTTCTCAATCACCAGCACCGCCTCATTGCCGCCGAGGAACTGTCGCGCGGCACGCTGGCGCAGACCAGCGTCTATCCGCGCGAAATCGTCAAGGCGGCATTGCAGCACAACGCCGGCGCGCTGATCCTGGCGCACAACCATCCCAGCGGTCTGGCCGAGCCGTCCGCCGCCGACCGCGCCCTGACCCAGACGCTGCAATCCGCCCTCGCGCTGGTCGACGTGCGCGTGCTCGACCACCTCGTCGTCACCCGGCAGGAGGTGTTTTCGTTTGCCGAGCGGGGATTGCTGTGAAAACCTCGTTGCCGGGGCGCAAACCACAGCGCCTGAAAACCCTGCAGGAGCTGGGCCGGCATGTGCGCCCCGCCCACGCGCCCCACCCTGCCGCGCCCGGCCGCCCTGCCCGACCCGGATGACACCGTACCCAATGCGGCAGACCGCGCGTTGTTTCGCGCCGCGGCCGCCGGCACTGTGCCGCTGCAGCGCCCGGCGCAACCGCAACCACCCGGGCTGCAGCCCACACCGCCGCGCGCCATTCCGCTGCAGCTCGCGCGCGACGAGCGTGCCGTGCTGCGCGAAGCCATGTCCGACGCCCTGGACCTCGACCATCTGCTCGAAACCGACGCCACGCTGTCGTGGAGGCGTCAGGGCATCGGTGTCGATACCGTGCGCAAACTGCGCCGCGGCCACTGGACCATCCAGAACGAAATCGACCTGCACGGCCTGCGCAGCGACGAGGCGCGCGAGGCGCTCGGCCAGTTTTTGCGCACCGCGGTGCAACGCGGCTGGCGCTGCGTGCGCGTGATCCACGGCAAGGGGCTGAGCTCGCCGCAGCGCGAGCCGGTGCTCAAACCCAAGGTGCGCTCCTGGCTGATCCAGCGCGACGAAGTCATGGCGTATGTGCAGGCACGGCCGTGCGACGGCGGCGCCGGCGCGCTGGTGCTGCTGCTGCGCGCGGCACGCCGCGAGCGCTGAAAGTCAGCCGAGGCCGTCGGCCGTCAGGCGTGCACCACGTTGCCCGCTGGCATGTTGCCGGGCTCGGCCTTGTTGCGCATCCAGTCGGCAGTGCCAGCGAAGGCGTCGTGCAGCTGGCGCTGCAAGTCGGCGTCCAGGCCGAGTTCGTTCAGCGTCTGCAGCATGCACGCCATCCACTCGTCGCGCTCCTTGGTGCCGATGGCGTAGGGGAAATGCCGCATGCGCAACCGCGGGTGGCCAAAGCGCGGCGAGTACAAATCGGGCCCGCCCAGCCAGCCGCTGAGAAACCAGAACAGCTTGTCGCGGGTTTCGTCCATCTGCGTCGGGTGCATGGCGCGCAGATCGGCGTATTGCGGCTCGAGTTCCATCAGATCGTAAAACCGGTCGACCAGACGGCGCACACCCTGTTCGCCTCCGAGGCGTTCATAGGGCGTGAGGCTGCGGACGGGTTCGGCAGCGGGAACGGGGGTGATGGACACGGTGGCAGCAGACATGAACGGGTCGAGAAAAAATCGAAACGGAGTGCGATTATTGAAATCTGGACAAAAACAAAGTTTGCCGCATGTCAATTCCCGCTGCATCTGGCCGCACGGCAGCGGGTCGCACACCGCGCCGTCATGACAGCGCGCGTAGGCTCTGCCCCGGTGCGCGCCGCAGCACGCCGCGCAGGCTCCACCAACCGGCGAGCATGGCGAGCAGCGCGGCCACCAGCATCGCCGCCGGCCATAGCAGCCAGGGGGGCCGCCAGGGAAAATGGAACACCCAGTGCGCCAGCGCCGCGCTGACCGCGCTGGCCCCGGCGGCACCGAGCAGGCCGGCGGTGGCGCCGACCCAGAACATTTCCATCAGCGCCAGCCGCCGCAGCAGGCGTGAGGAGGCGCCCAGCGCCCGCCAGATCGCCATGTCACGCGCCCGCTCCTGCCGCGACAGCGCCAGCGACGCCGCCAGCACCGCCAGCCCGGCAGCCAGAGCGAACAAAAAGAGGAATTGCACGGCGGTGATCACCTGATCGATGAGCTGGCGCAAATGCGCGATCAACGCGCCCACGTCGACCACGGTGAGGTTGGGAAACTGGCGCACCAGCGCGTCGTCCATGCGCAGCGCGTTGCCTGGCGCGTGGTACGCCGCCAGATACGTCACCGGCTGGCCCTTGAGCAGCGACGGGGGCATGAGGACGAAAAAATTGGCGTGCATCGAATTCCAGTCGACATGCCGCATACTGGTGACCGGCGCCGTCAGCCGCTGCCCGGCGATGTCGAACGTCAGCGTATCGCCCATGCCGAAACCCAGGGTTTTGGCAATCCCCTGCTCGACCGACAGGCCCTTGGCTCCCGGCGCGGCGGTGTCGCTCCAACGACCGGCGACGATGGTGCTCGCCTTGGGCAGGATGGTGCTGGCCGACAGATTGAATTCCCGGTCGATGAGCTCACGGGCGCGCGTGTCGGCGTAGTCGCTGCCGAAAACCGGGCGGCCGTTGATGGCCACGAGGCGGCCGCGCACCATCGGGTACCAGTCCGGCTGCGTCACCCCGTCGCGGCGCAACGCGGCGAGAAACGCCGTCGCTTGCTGCGGCTGGATGTTGATGACGAAGCGGTCGGGCGCTTGCGGCGGAATCGATGCGCGCCACGCATCGATCAGACTGGTGCGCATGAGCACGAGCAGCACCAGGGCGAGCAGCCCCAGGCTCAGCGCGGTCATTTGCACCACAGTGCCCCACGGCCGGGTGGCGACCTGCCTTGCGGCCAGCTGCAGCACGCCGCCGGCACCGCTGACGGCGGCACGGCGGCGCATCCAGCGGCGCAGACCGAAGGTCACGATCCAGGCAAACAGGGCAAAGGTCAGCGCCAGGCCGATGAAACCGCTGGTGGCAATGACGCCCAGACGCACATCGCCGGCCTGCAGCCACAGCAGCGCGGCGAACGCCGTCACCCCGGCGAACACGGTCAGCGCCGGCGCCGGCTGCAGCCGCCCGAGGCTGCTGCGCAGCAAGACCAGCGGCGGCACGCGCGCCAGCTGCAAAATGGCCGGCAGGCCGAAGGCCAGCAGCAGAACCATCCCGGTGGCTGCGGCGAACAGCGCGGGCCTCCAGCCTGGCGCGGGCAAGTCGCGCACCTGCACCTGGATCAGCCCGTGCAACAGGCCGATCAGGCCAGCCTGCGCCGCAAGACCCACGACCACGCCCAGCAGCGCCGCGGCGGCGCCGAGCCAGACGAATTCGGCGACATAACGGCGCAACAGCGCCGCCTGCCGCCGCCCCAGGGCTTTTTCCACCGCGCACGCCTGCAGCCGGCGGCGGGCGAAGTCGCGCGCCGACTGCGCCACGGCCACCGCGGTCATGAGCGCGGTGATCAACGCCACCAGGTGCAGGAAATCCGCCGCGCGCTTGAGCGTCTGTTCCTGCGCCGGGCCGCTGTCGGCCACGGTTTCCACCCGCATGCCGCGCGCGGCGTGCGCGCGCAGCCAGCCGCGCGCCCAATCGGCGTATGCCGCGGTCGCTGCCGCCGGCCCGGCGACCGCCAGGCGATAGGTCACGCGGCTGGCGGGCTGGATCAGCTGTGTCGCGGGCAGATCGGCCTGGTTCATCATCACCCGCGGCGCGAAATTGATGAACCCGCCGCCGGTATCGGGCTCGCGCACCAGCAGCGCGGCGATGCGAAACGTCGATTCGCCAAGCTGCAGGCGATCGCCCACCGCCAAGCCCAGAGCGCCGAGCACGCTGGGGCTGACCCACACCGTCCCGGGCTGCGGCGGGCCGCTGACGGCGTACGGCGGCGCGTCGAACCCGGCGCGCAACACCACCTGCGCAAGCAGTGGGTAATGCGCGCCGACGGCTTTGAGCGCGACCAGCCGGGTGCGGTTGCCGCTGACATCCAGCGCCATGCTCGGAAACACGGCGGTATGCGTGGTGCGCAGCTTCAGTGCCTGCGCATGCTGTAGAAAGTCCGCGGCAAGGGGATGGTCGCTGACCACGACCACGTCGCCACCGATGAGCTGCGCGGCGTCACGCACCAGCGCGCCGTGCAGCCGCTGCGCGACGAAACCCACCGCCGACAGCGCGGCCACGGCCAGCACCAGCGAGGCCAACAGCAGCCGCAATTCACCGCTGCGCCAGTCGCGCCAGAGTTGTTGCAACGCGTTCATCCAGACATCCTGTCCGCGCCAGCGGCGGACCCTGCCGCATTGTCAGCCACGGCCAGGCCGGCTGCCGGAGAGGGGATTTTGTCCGGCAACCCGCCTGGCAGGCACGGCTCAATGCGTCGCCCCCGGCAGGTCACGCACCCGATCCCCCGGCTTGACGCCGTGGCGGGCAAACCAGTGCTGCGGCATTTCCAGGGCGTAGCGCACATCGCCTTGCGCGCAGTGCACGTCCTCGGTCAGCGGCTGCATGTCGGCAAGGTTGACGATACGGCCATCGGCGCCGATGAAGGCCACGGACAAGGGGATCAGCGTGTTTTTCATCCACATGCAAACCGGCTGGGCCTGGGCGAAGACGAACACCATGCCGTGATCCGGCGGCAGGCTGCGCCGGTGCATCAGCCCGGTTTGCTGCTGCTGCGGGGTGGCGGCTACTTCTGCCGTCAGCGTGTGGCCGTGGATGCTCAGACGCACGCTGGGCAGGCCGGCGTTGACGTCGACCGGCGCGCTGGTGCCGCCGGCGAAGGCCCTGCTGCCCACCAGCAGCAGGGCGGACAAAACGAATCGCAATCGGTTTGGCATGGGGCTTGCGGGGAAAACGGCTCAGCGGCCGAGGAGCAGGCAGACGGCGCTGGCGGCGATACCCTCGCCACGGCCGACGAAGCCCAGCCGCTCTGTCGTTTTGGCCTTGACGTTGATTTGCGCCAGCCCGGCGTCGAGCAGCGCGGCAATGCGCTGCTGCATGGCCGGGCGGTACGGCGCGAGCCTGGGCGCCTGCGCAATCACCGTGCAGTCCACATTGCCCAGCGCCCATCCCTGCTGCTGCACCGCGCGCCAGGCCTGGCGCAGCAGTTCCGCCGAATCCGCCCCGGCGAAACGGGCGTCGGTGTCGGGAAAATGCTGGCCGATGTCGCCCAGCCCGGCGGCGCCGAGCAGCGCGTCGGTGATGGCGTGCAGCAGCACGTCGGCGTCGGAATGGCCGAGCAAACCCTGGTGGTGCGGAATGCGCACCCCGCCAAGGATGAGCGCGCGGCCGGGGACGAGGGCGTGGACGTCGTAGCCCTCACCGATGCGCATCGGGATCATGCGGGTTCTCCTGCGCGCTGCGCCAGCACGGCCTGCGCGAGTTCGAGGTCTTCCGGGTAGGTGATTTTGACGTTGAACGCCGCGCCCGGGACCAGCCGGGGGCGAGCGCCCAGCCGCTCCATGGCGCCGGCTTCGTCGGTCGGCGGGACGCCCGCGGCGATCGCCGACTGCAGCGCCGCGTGCAGCGCGGCCAGCCGGAACATCTGCGGCGTCTGCGCCAGCCAGCGGCCCTCGCGCGGCTCGGTGCGCACCACCCTGCCCTGCGCGTCGGCGAGCTTGAGCGTATCGGGCAGCGGCAAGGCGAGCAAACCGCCACTGGCGTCGGTGCTGCAGGCGTCGATCAGCGCGTCGATCAGCCGTGGTGTGACGCAACAGCGTGCGGCGTCGTGCACCAGCACCCAGTCGGCGGGCTGCGCCCCGGCCTCCAGCAGGGCATCGAGGCCGCCGAGCACGCTGTGCGCCCTGCTGGCACCGCCGCGCGGCACCAGGCGCAGCCGCGGGTGAGACTGCAAGCAGGACGCCGCCAGCGCGTCGCCGGCCTGCACCACGACCGACACCGTGGCGATGCGCGGCAGCCGCAAGAAAGCGCGCACGGTGTGCTGCACCACGCAATCCCCCAGCAGGCGACGATACTGCTTGGGCACGTCGCCGGGCAGGCGCGAACCACTGCCCGCGCAGGGAATCAGCGCATGGCAAGACACGGGCGGGTCGGAGGCAGACGGCGGCACGACGCTGGACGGGCGGATCACGGCGCTTTGGGCGAAAATTGACTGAATGACCTCTATTGTCCATGCCCTGCGCAGTCAGCTCCCTGCGCTCAAACCCGGTCAACGTCTGGCCTGGCCGCTGCCTGCCGGCAGCGCCGATGCCCTGCTGCTGGCCGAACTGTGCGCCCCCCCCTCCGGCAACGCCGGGACCTGGATGGTCGTCACCGCCGAGGCTGCCGACGCCCAGCGCCTGCTCGACGAACTGCGCTGGTTCGCGCCAGCGCTGCGCGTGGGCCTGCTGCCGGACTGGGAAACGCTGCCTTACGACAGTTTTTCACCGCACCAGGATTTGATTTCCGAACGCCTGGCCACGCTGTGGGCAATCCACAACAGGCAGCTCGACGTGGTCATCGCCCCGGCGAGCACGGCCATCCAGCGCCTGCCCCCGGCGGAGTTTCTCGCCGCGTACACCTTCGACTTCCGTCAGGGTGAGGCGCTCGACGAGGCCGCGTTGCGCGCGCAGCTCACCCTGGCCGGATACAACCTCGTCAGCCAGGTGATGGCGCCGGGTGAATACGCCGTGCGCGGCGGGCTGATCGATCTGCACCCGATGGGCTCGCCCGTGCCGTACCGCGTCGATCTGTTCGGCGACACCATCGACTCGATCCAGGCCTTCGATCCGGACACCCAGCGCAGCCTGTACCCGGTGCGTGAAGTCCGCCTGCTCCCCGGCCGCGAGTTTCCGCTCGACGAGGCGGCGCAAAAACGCTTCCGCGCCCGCTGGCGCGAGGTGTTCGAGGGCGACCCGAGCCGCAGCCCGCTGTACAAAGACATGGCCAACGGCGTGGCCGGACCGGGGATCGAGTACTACCTGCCGCTGTTTTTCGACTCCACCGCCACCCTGCCCGATTTTGTCGGCGCGCAGGCGCAAGTCGTGCTGCACGGCGACGTGGCAGCGGCGATCGGCAAATTCTGGGCCGACACGCAGGAGCGTTACCGCCTGCTGCAACACGACCCGGAGCGCCCGGCGCTGCCCCCTCACCAGCTCTATCTCACCGAAGCGGAGTTTTTCACCGGCATCAAGCCGCTGGCCCAGCTCGCACTGCGTCCGGCGCACGACGCAGCTTCGCCACACCAGGCCGATGCCGGCGCCGGGACAGCCGCATCGCCAACCAGCCGCGCGCTGCCCGATGTGTCCATCGACCGCCGCGCGGCACGGCCGCTGGCGCGGCTGGCCGAGTGGCTCGACGCCGGCCAGGGCCGGCGCCGCCAGCTGCTGCTGGCCGAATCCCCCGGCCGGCGCGAAACGCTGCGCGAATTGCTGCAGGAGTCCGGGCTGACCGCCCAGCCGGTGGAAAGCTGGGATGCGTTCGTCCGCGGCGACATGGCGTTCGCGCTCACCGTCGGCCCGCTGGCGCGTGGCTTCGACCTGCCCGCAGACGGCCTGGCGGTGCTCACCGAAACCGAGCTGTTCGCCCTCAACCCCGCGCAGCGCCGGCGACGCAAGCAGGAGCAGGCCAGTCAGGTCGATGCGCTCATCCACGACCTGGCCGAACTGCAACCCGGCGATCCGGTGGTGCACGCCAACCACGGCATCGGCCGCTACCGCGGGCTGGTCGAACTCGACCTCGGCGACGGCCCGGCCGAGTTTCTGCACCTGGAATACGCCAACGACGCCAAGCTGTACGTGCCGGTGTCGCAGCTGCATCTCATCGGCCGCTACAGCGGCGCTGCTGCGGAGGACGCGCCGCTGCACACCCTGGGCTCGGGTCAGTGGGACAAGGCACGGCGGCGCGCAGCCGAGCAGGTGCGCGACGTCGCCGCCGAACTGCTCAACATCTACGCCCGCCGCGCCGCGCACCAGGGGCATGCGTTCCGCTTCAACGCGCAGGACTACGAAGCCTTCGCCGCCAGCTTCGGCTTCGAGGAAACGCCGGACCAGGCCGCGGCCATCCACGCCACCATTCAGGACATGATCTCGCCCAAGCCGATGGACCGGCTGGTGTGCGGCGACGTCGGCTTTGGCAAAACCGAAGTCGCGCTGCGTGCGGCGTTCGTCGCGGTGATGGGCGGCAAGCAGGTGGCCGTGCTCGCGCCGACCACGCTGCTGGCCGAGCAGCACTGCGAAACGTTCCGCAACCGTTTCGCCGACTGGCCGGTGCGCATCGCGGAAATGTCTCGGTTCCGCACTACAAAAGAAGTCAACGCCGCGCTCGAAGGACTGGCGCGCGGCACGGTGGACATTGTCATCGGCACGCACAAGCTGCTCTCTCCGGGCGTCAAGTTCGACCGCCTGGGGCTGGTGATCGTCGATGAAGAACATCGCTTCGGCGTGCGCCACAAAGAAGCGCTGAAATCGCTGCGCGCCTCGGTCGATCTGCTCACCCTGACCGCCACGCCCATCCCGCGCACCCTCGGCCTGGCGCTCGAAGGGCTGCGCGATCTGAGCGTCATCGCCACCGCGCCGCAGAAGCGGCTGGCGATCAAGACCTTCGTGCGCAACGAAAGCAGCGCGGTGATCCGTGAGGCCATCCTGCGCGAAATCAAGCGCGGCGGGCAGGTGTACTTCCTGCACAACGAGGTCGAAACCATCGACAACCGCCGTCGCCAGTTGCAGGAACTGGTGCCCGAAGCGCGCATCGACATCGCCCACGGCCAAATGCACGAGCGCGAGCTCGAACGCGTGATGCGCGATTTCCACGCCCAGCGCTTCAACCTGCTGCTGTGCACCACCATCATCGAAACCGGGATCGACGTGCCCAGCGCCAACACCATCATCATGGCGCGGGCCGACAAATTCGGTCTGGCGCAACTGCACCAGTTGCGCGGTCGCGTCGGCCGGTCGCACCATCAGGCCTATGCCTACCTGCTCGTTCCGGACGTGCAAAGCCTGAGCAAGCAGGCGGCACAGCGGCTCGATGCCATCCAGCAAATGGAAGAGCTCGGCAGCGGTTTCTACCTGGCGATGCACGATCTGGAAATCCGCGGCGCAGGCGAGGTGCTCGGCGAGCAGCAGTCGGGCAATCTGCAGGAAATCGGCTTTCAGCTCTACAACGACATGCTGGCCGAGGCCGTGCGCGCGCTGCGCGCCGGTCGCGAGCCGGATTTGCTCAACCCGCTGGGCGTGACGACGGAAATCAACCTGCACGTGCCGGCTTTGCTGCCCACCGAGTATTGCGCCGACGTGCACGCGCGGCTGTCGCTGTACAAGCGCCTGGCCAGCGCCAGCAGCAGCGCGCAGATCGACGACGTGGCCGAGGAAATCGTCGACCGGTTCGGCCGCCTGCCGCCCGCAGCGCAGGCGCTGGTGGACACGCACCGGCTGCGCCTGCTCGCGCAGTCCTACGGCATCAGCAAAATCGACGCCGCCGACGAAGTCGTCGTGCTGCAATTCCGCAAGGACGCGCCGGTGGACGCAGCGCGCATCATCGACCTCATCCAGAAAAACCGCCACATCAAACTCGCCGGCAACGACCGGCTGCGCATCGAACGCACCACCCAAGACGCCGCACAGCGCGCGCAGCTCATCCGCGACACGCTCAGGCAACTGGGCGCGCCACAGGTCGCGGCGCAGGCGGCCTGATTCCTGGCGTAAAGTTGCGTACCAAAACCTCTTCCCTGTCCCTTCAAACCACCATGTACCACCTCGTCATCCAGCGCCACACCTCCCCGCTGTCCCAGGACAACCTCGACCAGCTTTGCCATATCGCCGCGCCGATCAGCCTGGAAAAGCTGGCCGACGACCGAGGCTCGGAGCGCGGGCACAACGTGGCCCGGCTGCGCGACATTCGCGAACCCGGCCCGGCGATGCGCCGCGCGCTCGACACCTACTGCCTGCCGCACCACATCGACTGGGCGATCATCCCCGCCGGGCTGAAACTCAGCGACTTCAAGCTGCTGGCGATGGACATGGACTCCACGCTGATCAACATCGAAACGGTCGATGAAATCGGCGGTTTGGCGGGCCAAAAAGAACAGATCGCCGCCATCACCGCGGCCGCCATGCGCGGAGAAATCGCCGACTACGCGCAAAGCCTGCGTCAGCGCGTGGCCTTGCTCAAAGGCGTGAGCCTGTCGGCGCTCGACACGCTGTACCGCAACACCCTGCGGCTGAACCCGGGTGCCCAGACCCTGCTGGAAGCGGCAAAGGCCGCAGGGCTGAAAACCCAACTGGTCACCGGCGGATTCACCTATTTCACCGACCGCCTGCAACCCCAACTCGGCTTCGACCGCATCGCCGCCAACGTGCTTGGGGTCAGTGGCGAGCAGCTCGACGGCACGCTGGCAGGCCCGATCGTCGACGGCGCGGCGAAGAAAAAAGCCGTGCTCGACTTCTGCGCCGACCTGGGCTGCGACCCCGGACAGGTGCTGGTGATCGGCGACGGCGCCAACGATTTGCCGATGATGAACGCCGTGGGCTTCAGCGTGGCGTTCCATGCCAAGCCCAAAGTGCGCGAAATCGCTACCGCCGCGATCGACCACGGCCCGCTCGACAGCCTGCTGCACTGGTTCGAGTAAGCGCCTGCGGCGCCCCCGCGGCGCCGCCCACCCGGAAGGCCTTTCCGGCATGGTCGGGGCGAGAGGATTCGAACTCCGGCCCTCTGCGCCTCAGCGCGTGAAAAGTCAACGACCAGCAGACTCACGCCAGCTTGGTGTCGATCCACTCCCACCGCCTGTCCTTGACCATCACAAAGCGGCAGCGTCCATCAGACAGTTTGGCCCACAGGTCGCCGATCAAGCGGTCATCCTCCGCGCCAGCCCAACGGTCCGCGCCCTTGTACTCCACGGCCAGAACCGGGCCTGGTTCTTTGTCCTTTGCCGGTAGCCGGCACAAAAAGTCTGGGTAGAAACGCCCGTCGGCCTTCTGCAGGAAGAATGAACAGCCCTCACGCCGCACCAGATTGCGCACCCAGAACCGGATGCGCCCTTGCTGCGCCCACGTGTCCAACTGGCAGGCGCAGTCGAACTCCTCCTTGCTGTCGAAGTCGCCGATGCGGCCGTAGAAATGCTTGCGGAAATCGAAGTGGCCGAAGCGCCCGTCGTAGTCCCGGCTGGGGGCATAGGCCTGTGGGTGGAACTCAAAGGCGTGTTCATCGGTCACCGCCACCCGGTCTTCGGCCCCCTCGCCGAACAGCGTCTGCTGGTAGGCCCGGCCGACCGCCTGCCTGCGCAGCTCACGGATGCGTGCTTCCAGCAGGTCGCGGAGGAGAAACTTCTGCAGGTTCGCGCGCGCCAGCGTGAAGCCCTCCCGGCGCAGCAATTCAGCCAGCCACTGCGCCACGAAAGCCTGCTTGCTCGCGTGGGTGAGCGACGGCTCCGGCAGGTTGCGGCACAGCCAGGCGGCAAGGCGCACCGCGTCCCAGTGTTCGGGCTGATAAGCCAGCCCCAGGTCACGCTGCAATTCGGGCAGGAAGCGTGAGACGACCTTGCCGCTCTGGGCATCGACATCGATCTCGCCACCTTCGGCTACCTTCAGGCCCGCTCCCAGCGCGGCGAGTTCGTCCGCCGTCGGCGCGGCATCGTCAGTCGACAGCTCCCAGGGGTAGTCGAGCACCTCCGAATCGTCGAACAGTTGCAACTCGCCCTGTACACGCAAGGCGAGCTGCGGCACGCGCAAGCGCTCGCCCAACTCGGCCGGAGTGTGGAAAAACTCGATGGCCGTGGTGCGGCTCTCCTCGGCCGCCCCGGCGATGGCAGCCGCCGCCGCATCGTCTGCCACTGACGCCTGCAGCGCCAAGGTCTCGTCCACCGTCAGTGGTGCGGTGATCGTCAGGGTCTGGCCCGCATCGTCCCAGTGCACCTTGTCGCGCACCGGCTTGGGCACCCTGAGGAGATCGGGTTTCTCCGGCAGCAAGACCGTCACCGCATGAACCACGACCCGCCCCGCATGGCCTTGCAGGTCCAGCCGCGCCTGATCGGGCTGGGCCGCGGCGACGAACTCGCGCACCTCGCGTCGCTCGAAACCGGCCCCCGCCACCAGGCGGTCGCGCAAGGTGTTGGCCGTCTCGGCAAAGTTGCGCGACACCACGAAGGCGTAGGACTGGTTCAACGCCTTGGCCCGCCGCTGGCTGGCGCCGGGCTGGCGCAGCACGCGCCCGAGCAGTTGCTCCACCGCAGTGGCCGATGACAACGACGCCATGCTGACCAGGATGTAAGCAAACGGGCAGTCCCAGCCCTCGGCCAGCGCCTTCTGCGTGATGACGAACTTCACCGGGCAGGCCGGGTCGGCGATGCCCAGCCGATACTCCGCGTCGATGTGTTCCAGCCCCTTTTCCTCACCCGTGGCGACGGCGATCTCACTGGCCGGAATACCGTGGTTGGCGATCAGCTCGCTCCTCACGCGCTCCACGTCCAGCGTTTCCACGCCCGCGCGGCGCGGCTCGGCCTGAATCAGTACCAAGGGGCGCAGGTAAGGGGCGCCGGCCCGGCGCTCTTCGTCCGCCAGCTTTTGCAGCGCATCGCGCCGCGCAAGCGCATCGGCAAGGCACTGCTGCCAGTCTGGCTCGGTCTCCAGCACTACCGGCAGCTTGATCATTTCCTCCGCCTTGAGTTCGGCGGCGGACACGCTGTGCAACACGTTGCTGGGCGTGCGCGTGAGGTCGGGCGTGGCGGTCAGTTCCATCACCCCGCTGGGGCGAAAGCGCGCCAGCATGTCGAAAGCGAGTTCGGTGCGGCTGTTGTGCGCCTCGTCGACGACGACGAACGGCCGCCGCAGGCGCAGCACGTTGGCCAGCGAATACGGCGTGGTGCGCCTGTCACCCTCCCCTTCGGTCAGCAACTCGTCGCGCTGCGCCGGCGAGAGGTTGTCGAAGTGGTGCATCAACGCGCCGCTGCTCTGATACACCTTACGCGATTCCTCGTTCTCGACCTGAAACGCCTGCCGGGTGGCGACGATGATCGTGGTTGACGAATCCAGCGTGGCGCGGGTGACGCTTTTGGCCTCCTCCAAATCCAGCACCGTCACCGCCCCCGCTTCGTGCAGCGCGGCTGAATAGGGATGGCCGCGGTCTTTCAGCGCCTTCAGTGTCTGCTCGCGGATGGGCTTGCTCGGCACCAGCCACAGAATCACGCTGTGCTCCGTGCGCAACAGATGCGTATTGATCAGCGCCACGCTCTTGGCCGCCAGCCAGGTCTTGCCGCCGCCGGTGGGAACGCGCAGGCAAAAGTACGGCGTATCCGGCGGAAACCCCGGCAGTGGGCGGTACGGGTTGCCGCGCCCCCACAAGCGCTCGGTCGTCGCGGTGAAGGCAACGGAGGGCGAACCCTCCTCGTGGCAGGCCTTGAAGTAGGCCGTGACGCTGTCGAGCACCTGCTGCTGGTAGGCCTTCGGTGCGAAGGTCGTCATGGCTTGCCCTCGGGTGAGGTCGAGGGCGTCGCGCCCTCGTGCGTCTGCGGCCGGATACGTTGCAGGACGCCATCACGCATGACGATGAGCTCGGTCCCCGTCTGCGCCGCCAGCTCTCGCGCGCGCCGCGCCGCCCGCTGCAGGGCCGGCCACGAACCGCGCAAATCCGTGGTCTTCGCCTGGTCGATGGTCTTGCCGTTCATCGTTCTCTCCAGTCCAGCAATACCGGCATTTCGCCCGAGTTGTCGTACAAGGCCCAGGCATCCACCGCCGACGCATAGTATTGGCGGAAATGGATCAGCCCGGCCTCGAAACGGCGCCGGATCACCGGCTCTGGAAGGTCATGGCCGCCCTGCCGAACCCGCTGCTGCACGCGCGCCGCCGCTTCCTCGGCACTGCCCAGCTGCAGGAAGATCAGTTCCACCCAATATCCCGCCTGCTGCCAGCGCCGGATATGGCGCAGATACGCCCGGCCCGACAGCGTCGTCTCGAACGCGAAGCAGCGCCCTGCCTGGAAATGCCGCTCCAGCTCCTGCAGCATCAGCCGCCCGGCCTGCATGGCGGCAGTCTGTGGAGCGAACGGCGCCAGCCCAGCAGCGATCAGATCGGCATTCACGAAAACCGGGCAGCCCGCCTCGTTCGGCAGAAACTCGCGCGCAAACGTCGTCTTTCCGGCGCCGTTCGGCCCGGCGATGATGACGACTTTGCGCTGAGCACCCACGCTCACACCTCCAGCGCGTAAGGCGTCTGCTTGAAGGTGATGCCCTCGCGCGCCAGCCGCGCGCTGCCCAGCCGGCAGGCGGCGGCGTAGATCACCTTGGGGCCGGCAAACGCGGGCAGCGCCTCGTAGACGGCGCTGGTCAGCACATTGCCGCCGCCGACCGATTTGTCCTTGAGGATGCCGTTGTAAAGCAGGTAGATCGCCCGGCCCTCGTACTCGCCCAGCAGCGGCGAGTCGGCCTGGCCAGAGTAGCCGGTGCCGGTCTCGGCAAACCAGACGAACTCCGCGAGTTGCGCAAACGTCACGTCGTGGCGAATCTGGCCGTCGGCGTCGAACAGCGGCTCGGCCGACAAACGGCAGAACTGAAAGCCGCCGCCCAATCCCGTCGCCGCTTGGCCCTTGGCGCTGGAGTAGCCCTCAACCACGCGCCGCACGCGCTCGGCAGTGACGCTCCGAGCGATGTTTTCATCCATTTCGACGAGGATGAAGCGGCGGTTGCCGCCATCTTCGGCGTTTTGCTTGAGCACCGCATGGGCCGTGGTACCGGAACCAGCGAAGGTGTCGAGGACGAGGGAATCCTTGTCGGTGGCGATTTGCAGGATGCGCTGGATCAGGCGGGTGGGCTTGGGCGTGATGAAAACGTCGTCGGACGTCTGGAAATCAACCAGTTCGAGCAGTTCTTTCTTCGCTTCCTGGGTATGGCCGACTTCTTGATAAAACCACATGGTCTGCGGCACCCGCCCTTCCTTGACTTCGTGCAGAAAGCGCTTGATCTGCGGAATGGCATTTCCATCTTTGCCCCACCAGATGCGGTTGTCGCGGTCCAGTTCCTCGAACTTTTCCTTTGAAACGGTCCAATATCTTCCCTTCGGTGGGGCCTCAATCACCCGACCTGTGGGAGAGGTCACTGAATAGATTCCTTCCGAGTAATAGTTACGCGCCGACAAATCACTGGTTTTCCAGACGCCGCGCGGGTCATTGTCCGGGTTTTTATATGCTGCGTTTTGTTCTTCCGTGCGCGGCAACAGATTGGGTTTCCAAGCGTCGGCCTTTGCTGCATAGATCACGATGTAGTCGTGATCTTCGGAAAGATGACGCGCCGAATTCTTCGGCGAATAGACCTTCTGCCAAAGCACAGTGGCAACAAAATTTCTCGCCCCAAAAATCTCGTCCATCAACAACCGCAGCGCCGCCACCTCGTTGTCGTCGATGGACACGAATATCGCCCCGTCCTCGCGCAGAAACTGCCGCAACAGCACCAGGCGCGGATACATCATGCACAACCAGCGGTCGTGCCGGTCCAGCGTCTCGCCTTCCTTGCCGACCACTTCGCCCAACCACTTGCGGATTTCCGCGCTGTTGACGTTGTCGTTGTACACCCAGCCCTCGTTGCCGGTGTTGTACGGCGGGTCGATGTAGATGCACTTCACTTGGCCCGCATAGCGCGGCAGCAGCGCCTTGAGCGCATGCAGGTTGTCACCCTGCACGATGAGGTTGCCGCTGTCGCCTTTGCCGCAGGCGAGTTCCGGCACTGGCTCCAGCAGGCGCAAGGGCACTTCCCGGTGATGTTTGACGACGGCGTCCTTGCCGATCCAGTTCAGTGTGGGCATCGCGCTTGGCGGTCTTGAGTTGTTGCCCCGGCATCAGGCTCGGTTGTTCTGTGAGGGGCCCCGCGCATCCAGGTTCGCGGGGAGAAAGACCGTTTGACGGATTGTAAGAAGCGTCCGGCTCATCCATGTCGGGTCCCGCGAACTTGCCCTTCATCCATGCTGGCGCGTGTCCTTTTGCCTGCAGCCCGTGCGCGTGCAGGCCACCCATTCCCATACCAGCCTCACGCCCAGCGTGTGTATATACAATCGACCACTCACTGCGGCACAACTGGCATATGAAAAACCTCAACATCTCGTCGAAGGTGCTTGAAAAGCTCGCAGCCAAGCACAACGTCTGCCGCAGGGAAGTCGAGCAATGCTTCGAGAACATCGCGGGCGACCTGCTGCAGGACAACCGGGAAGACCACCGCACCGACCCGCCGACGCTGTGGTTCATCGCTCGCACCAACAAGAACCGGCTGCTCAAAGTCGTATATATACAGAAGGGCGACAAAATCACGCTGCGCACCTGCTACGAACCCAACGAAGAAGAAATCCGTATTTACCGCAAATTTGCAAACTGGACAGAGGAATGATCATGAAAAAAATCCGTGGAACCGACCAGGCGTGGGATAGTCGCGCGCTGGGCGCGGACGAGGCGCATGTGGTTGTCGCGCCCCGGCAGGCGCGTGAAGCATTGGACGCCGCCAGCGGCATGCAGGCCATTTCCATCCGGCTGCCAAAGGACTTGATTGACGCCTGCAAACTGATCGCGGCCTTCCACGGCGTCGGCTACCAGCCACTCATGCGCGACGTATTGCAGCGATTCGTCGCGAGCGAGATGAAGGCGATCGCTGAACACCATCAGTCGCGCGCAACCCAGGCCGAGGAGCGGCTGGCGCAGCAGAAGAGAGTGGCCTGACCTGGCCCGACCCCAGCAAACCGCTCCACTCGGGCGATTTTTCATGGCCGCAGGGTGCGCTTACAGCAAAAGGGCACGTCGGTCTTTTTCCTCCGTACCGAAGCCGACTTGATTGGTCGGGGCGAGAGGATTCGAACCTCCGACCCTCTGCTCCCAAAGCAAAAATAAAATAACATCTAATCGCTTGTAAATGCTTGATTTTTTGCACTGCATCACGGGCATTTGTGGGAATACAGTGGGAATCGGGGATGTGGAATGGCCTACATCGAACAGAGAAAAACCGGCTGGCTTGTGCAGGTGCGGCGCAAGGGGATGCCGTCGATCAGCCGGACTTTCGACCTCAAGGCCGATGCCGAAGCGTGGGCGCGTGAAGTCGAACGCGAATTGCAGCGGGGCAATCTCGCTGTGCTGCGGCAGGATGCGCAGCGGATCACGGTAGCAGAGGTGGCGGCGCGCTATGCCGAGCAGGTCACGGCGCACAAGCGCGACCACAGCGCGGCGGCGATGGTGCGGCGAGCCGTCGAGCGGTTCGGCCCCTATTTCTTGGCCAATGTGCGCAGCGTGGACGTGGCCGCGTGGCGGGATGATCTGCTGGCGCAAGGGTATGCCGCGCAATCCGTCGTGCACTTCCTCGCGGCCCTGTCGGGCATCTTCCGCTATGCCGAGCAGGACATGGGCATCAGCCTGCCCGCTGGCAACCCGGTGCGCAGCGTGCGCAAGCCCGCGCGGGACAATGCCCGCGATCGGCGGCTCAAGCCTGGCGAGTTGGACTATCTGCTGCGCGCGGCAGAGCAGGCGCGTTCGCGCGTTGGGTTGCCGCAGATCATCACCCTTGCGGTCGAGACCTCGATGCGACTGGGCGAACTGTTGGCGTTGGAGTGGCGCTATGTCGATCTCACCGCGCGCACGGCACATCTGCCGCGCACGAAAAACGGCGAAAGCCGCACCGTGGCGTTGTCCAGTGCGGCAGTGGCGGCGCTGCAAGCCCTGCCCCGGCGGCTCGATGGCCGGGTGTTCGGGTGGGCCGCGACTGACAGTTTCGAGAAAACCTGGGCGCGCTGCAAGGCACGCGCCCGCGCGATGTATGAGGCCGAGTGTGCGGCTCGTGGCGTCCAGCTTGACCCTGCATTCCTCGCCGATCTGCGCTTTCACGACCTGCGCCACGAGGCCACCTCGCGGCTGTTCGAGAAGGGGCTAGGCGTCATGGAAGTGGCGAGCATGACCGGCCACAAGAGCCTGTCCATGCTCAAGCGGTACACGCACATCGAAGCGCAAAAACTCGCGGCCAGGCTGGGCTGACCGGCGGCATCACTTCCAGCCCTGCGGCGGCCCTTCGATGTGCTTGCGCAGGATGTAGTCGGCTTCGGTTTCGCCGTGCATCAAATCCGACCCGTCGGCCCATGCGGGGCGCTCCAATGCTGCGCCCGACGAGGCAGCAGCGGGAACCTGCGGCGCAGGCTTGGCCGTGGCCGGTTTCGTGGCCGGTTTCGTGGCGGTTTTCGACATCGGCGGCAGATCGAACAATGCCCGATCACGGTCACGGGTCAGATAGCTGTCGAGCATCGTCAGCAGCCTGTCACGCGGCCATTCTCCGGCGTTGATCTTGTGCATGATTGCGGCACCGATCAGGATGCGGCGACGGGTTTCATTCGCGCGCATCATACGGCGCTTCTCGGCGGCTTCGAGTTGCCGCAGTTCTGCGCGTAGCTGCGCGATGCGGCGATGGGGATCGGTTGCGTTATCTGCGGACATGGTGCGGCTCCAGAGTGACGGCGCGACGTAGCGCCCTACCCTGACTCTGCGGGGTGGGAACACTTGACCCCAGCGCGCAGAGTAGGACTATGAGCGCCGCGATTTTTGCGGACACGGACAGCGCGGGAGCGACGGCGGGGGAACACAAAGTGCACGCTTACGACTTGCCGGGGGCAAGTCAGCGTGGCGGGGGACACCCCCGCACCCCGAAACCGGCGCCGCGATGCGACGTTTCACCCGGCCACTGACCGGGTGCGGATTGAAACCATCAACCCCGGAGCATGTGCATGGCGATCTATCACGCGACCACCAAACCCGTTGCACGCAGCGCGGGCCGTTCGGCCATCGCGGTGGCGGCCTATCGGGCCGGGTTGAAGCTCACCGATGAGCGCACCGGCGAGGTGTCGGACTACTCGCGCAAGCGTGGCATCGAATCGCGCGCCATCTTCCTGCCTGATGGTGCGCCACAGTGGGCAGCAGACCGGGGCCGGTTGTGGAACGCCGCCGAAGCCGCCGAGCGTCGCAAGGATGCGCGCATCGCCCGCGAGTGGGAGATTGCGCTCCCGGCTGAACTCACGGCAGAGCAGCGGCGCGAACTCGCGCATGGGTTCGCCCGCGAACTGGTGAAGCGCTACGGCGTGGCCGCTGACGTGTGCATCCATGCGCCGAGCCGACGCGGCGATGACCGCAACCATCACGCGCATATCCTGCTGACGACGCGGCAGCTCGGCCCGGATGGTTTTAAGGACAAGGCCAGCATCGAACTGTCGGACACGAAGCGGCGCGGCATGGGGTTGCCGTCCGCAGCCGATGAAGTGGCCGACGTGCGCAAGTTATGGGAGCAGCACGCCAACCGGGCGCTCGAACGGGCAGGAGTTGCGGCACGCATCGACTCCCGAAGCCTGGACGAGCAGGGGGCCGACCGGCAGACAACGCCACGCCTCGGACTTGCCGCCACGTCGATGACACGGCGCGGCGCGGCCATCGACCGGGAACCGGCCACCGAACCGCGACCGGGACGGCGCAGACGACAGCGGGTCGAAGCGGCCAAGCGGCAGCGCATCGAAGCCGAGTTGCAGCGCATCGAGGGCGAATTGCGCGAGCAGGAAACGCGGCAGGCAGCGCGCACGCCAGCCGACGACCGCGCCGACGCCGAGACAGCCGCCGACCGGCGCGACGGCATCACCGCACCGGCACCGATGCGCGACTGGGTGAAATGGCGCACGCAGGTGCTCACCGACGCGGGATATGAGCAGAAGATCGCCGCCGAACTGGCCGCCTTCGGTCGGGTCAGCCGCACCCGTGAGGGGTTGCGTTTTGACCTCAAGCACGGCGGCGGCGTGATGGACACCGGCGACCGCATCAGACCCGCCAGCGCGCAGGCCAACGACACCGAGATTTACACCGCGCTACGCATGGCGCAGGCCAAGGGATGGGGCAGCCCGGACAAGCCGCTGACCATCACCGGCAGCGCCGAATTCCGCGAACGGGCGGCGCGGGAAGCCGCCCGCATAGGGCTGACCGTGGCCGATGCCGACTTGCAAGCCGTGGTGCAGGATGCGGCAGCGCGGCAAGCCGAGGAGCAGGCGGCTCGTGGGTTATCCCCACAGGTTGGGGAAAACTCCCGGCCTGCACACGATAAGCCCTTGAAACATCAAGAGTCCGCTGCGCTGCCTGACTATCGGGCAGTGGATGCCGCCGTGCAGGCATGGCAGCAGGCCACCACGCCGCAGGCGCGCAGGCGCGCCGCGCAGGACTGGATGCAAGGCATGGAACGCATCGAGAAGCAGGGCGGGGACGTGGCCGCCGCCAATGACCGCACGCGCAAGGCGCTGGGCGGGGGCTATGCCGACCTCATGCGGCAGGTGCAGGGGTTGGCCAGGGAGAGGCAGCGGCAGCGCGGGCTAGAGCGGTAGCCTAGGCGGCGCGGCAGCAGGAGCGGGACATTGACCGCTGACCCCTTGACCGCCCCGATGATACCTGTTAGGGTTTGAGTTGTCTCGCAAGAGATCGGGATTGGCGTCCCGGTAGCAAAGGCGCAAGCAGCAGGCCGCGCCGTCCACACAGACCCGCGGCCTTTGTTTTGCGCGTCAGGCAATGCTCCACGGGGCGGGCCTGATGGGGAGCCGCAAGGCTCGCCGGTTCCTTTGCCCGGTACGCCAACCCGTCAGGTTCCGCCTCACCCGATTGGCGTCGGGCGGCGGTTCGATACCGCAGCAAAGGAGCATGACCATGACCACCCCGGCGGGCCGCAATGGCTCGGTTGTACCCGCAGGCGATGCGGGCCTTTCCTCGACCTTTCCCCCTTCACTGTTGCGCGCTCTGGAACGGGCGCGGGCGCATGCGCAGGACTTATCGCTGCTGGCCTTGCAGATGCGCGGCGATGACCTCGATGCGCTGCATGCAGAGATGCGATTCGCGCAGGAGATACCGCGCCTGATCGCGGGCATCATGGCCGAACACCCTGACTGGTACGGGCTGCTCTGGTGCCGCCTGCTGGCGAAGATCCACGCTTACGGACTGGAAGCTCTTGCCCTCGAAGCGAGCATGACCGGCGATGCTCGGGATGCGATCCAGCGGGCGGGAGCGCAGGCGTGGGATGTATCCAAGGCGCTAGATGCCGTGGTGAGCGAACTGCGGGAAGGAGGTGCAGCATGAGCGCCGACCTGCCCAATGAATTCGACATCAAGCGCGACGGCTTGACGGCCCACGTTTACCGGGGGGCCTCCGGTCAGTGGGCATGGCGGCTGATGGACGCCGCAGGTACGCCGTTGTGCTCGGGCGCAGGCTACGACGATGAAGGCGACGCCGCCAGCGAAGCGCAGCACGCCCTTGAACAAGAAGCAGGAACAGCAAAGGCGACGGACGAGGCAACGCCGAGCAGCCGGGACGCTCAGCGTGCCCTGCGTGACGTGGATGCATTGGTGCAGAGCGAGACACGGGCGACCGAAATCATCCTGCACATGGTCGGCAACGCACTGGCTCAGATCGCAGCGGAAAAGACTGACAAGCAGCCGCCGTGCAGACAGCGAGACATTCAGTCCCTTGCCATCGTGGCGCGTGACTGCGCGATGCGTATCGCCCAGTTGCGCGATTTGGTCAACGGCGAAGCCGAAGCCGTCGGGTGCAACTGGACGGACAGCGCGGGCGAATCCGCGGACGGTGATTGACCGCGTGGGCAGACATACAGCCCGACAGGAAGCAACGGGGCCCAGTCCGCAGAGTCAGGACAGGGCCGCAAGGCGCTGACCGAGACAAACATCATGGAAAAAGTGCTGTATCGCCTCGACGAGCTACAGGCGGCGGGGCTGCCGTTCGAGAAAAAGACCCTTCAAAACAATCTGAACCTGCACACGCAATGCGTGGAATTCCCAGGCTTGCCACCGCTGCGCACGCTCAAGATCGGCAAGTTTCGCTGTGTGACCGCGCATGACTTTGAATCGTGGATGCGCGCAGCGGGCATGCTGCCAGCGCAAGAACCCGCGCCGCAGAATGCCGCCGCCGCGCCCCGTAAGAGCGGCAGACCGCGCCGGGCAGGCGCCATTTTTTGAGCGGCGATCATGGAAAATCGCCGCCCACCAGCGGGGCCTATGCGCTCCGTGGCTGACCTGCTGCCTGAGTTGCGCCAGTTCTGCACAGAAATGGCCGCGCAGGCACGCGCTCGCGCCGTGAATCAGTCGGCGGCGCTGCCAGTGCCCGCCGCCGAATTGCCGGACTTGAACCCGCCCGCAAACCGTCGCCATCCCGATGAAACCCCGGAAATGGCCGCGCTGCGGCAATCGCTCATCGAGAAGCTCATCATCCACGGCGGGCGGGGGCCGACGAGCACCGCGCACATGGCCCGCCTGCGCATCTTCCAGCCCACGCGCCGCCCGGAGCGCAAAACCGAAGTGCTGGATTCCGCATGGGGCAAGGTGGCCGTCACCGGCAAACTGGGGCAAATGCATTTCGATGTGCTTGAAGCCATCCTGCGGTGCGGGCGACTCCACGCGGCGGATACGCGCCGCGGCGTGGATGGCGGGGTGTTGCTGGTCGTCGACCCGGCAGAGGTGCGCCGGGTCGCAAGGCAGGAAAGCACGGAGACGTTCCATCAGGTCGTGCGCGAGTTGATGGACGCCTTTGTCGATATCAAGAAGCCCAGCCACTTGCGAAGCTGGGGACACCTCATCAACGACGTGAACATGAAGTTCCAGCCCATCGATGGACCGGGCGGGGTCGTGGTCGAACGTCAGCTCTGGGGCGTCCACCTCGGACAAGCCCTTTGCCGGTTGCTCAACGATGACGTATGGCTCTACCACGACCCGCAGCCGGTGGCAGCCATGCGGCACGGCATCAGCCAGGCAGTGACGCGGCTCGTGCTATCGCATCAGGTCACGCCGCCCGCAGGGTGGATGCTCGACGGGCTGATCGGCGCGGTGGCAGGGGAGCAGGATTCCGTGAGCCTACGCCACCGCCGCCGCGAACTGGCGCAGGACGCGGGCAACCTCGACCGCGCCGGTGTGGTGTTAGCCACGGACGATAAGAGCAGGCGCAGGGTTCGCCGCAAAAAAGACTGATTGCATGGCGCTCCTCGACCCGCTTCGGCGGGTTTTCGACCCGCTTCGGCGGGTTTTTTCTTGCCCGCGTGGAGATATGAGGCTGTGGATAACCTGTTTATAACTATGCTACTGAATGTAAAAATCTAAGGGTTTACCCTATTAGGGTTTTCTCGGGGCGTGCAGCAAAAGCCCGGTAGCGTGCAGCAAAAGCCCGGCGCGTGCAGCAAAAGCCCGGTAGCGTGCAGCAAAAGCCCGGTTGTTCAGGTTTATTCAGTGTAGGTTTAGGTTTTTCAGTGTGCGCGCGTGCGCGCGCGGTTGAACCGCCCGATTCTGTGGATAACTCCACCGGCGGAGACGTGCGGGGAAGTACGATATCCAGCCCCCACCCTGCGGGCGGGGGAATCACGGCCTGCGGCCTTGACGACCCCAGTCCGCAGGGGGCATGCCGCCCCCTCTCCTGCGCGCCTCGCCCCTGCGGGGCTGCGGTGCTCGCGGACTCGACCCCCCGGGGGCCTAGCAGCCCCCCGCCTGCGGCGGCTCCCCCCGCAACCAAACCCGACTGGCAAGCTGCGGCGGGGCAGCATGGCGGCGAGTTACCAGCACGCGCACCACATCGCGCGGCATGCTCGGTATCAAACATGCCCGCTAATGGCCTTAAAACGGCGCAGGAGCGGCGATCGGTGCGCAGCATATATCTCCATAGCGGGACGGCATGAAATCGGCTTATAGAGCCGCTACGACAGTTCGAGACGGCGTTCGATGCGCTCCAAGCGTTCGCGCAGCCGGTCGATGACCCGCCGATCTTCGACGATCTCGGCATAGTTGCTTGCCTCGTCGCGTGCAATCCGCGCGATGCCTAGTTCGATGTGCGAGAGCCGGGCAAGGATTTCCCGGTCGCGCTCGCGGGCCTCGGCCAACTCGCCCTGAAACCGCTTGAGGTGTTCGAGGATGAGGTTATCGGTGTCGCTGCTCATGGCAAGTTGCATGCTGGTGGGAATATTACCCGGACTAATCGGGCATCAGTGGGAATCTAGTGGGAATCACGAGGGAAAACTGCCCGTTTTTGACCCTATTTATTCCCATGATGGCGAAATGGCCTTTTCTTCTATCTTGTTGTTTTTGAAGGATTTTTTGGTCGGGGCGGCCGGACTCGAACCGGCGACCCTCTGCTCCCAAAGCAGATGCGCTACCAGACTGCGCTACGCCCCGACGAAGCCTGTTATCTTACGCGAACCGGTGTGTCTGAAGCGGCTGGCACCTGCGCCAAGGCCCAGTCGATGTGTTCGCGGACCAGGGCAGTGGTTTGCTCCGCCGCCTGCTGCAAGGCGTGGATGGCCGCCTGGCGCCAGGCGGCGTCGTTGCTGGTGCGCAGTCCGTTGCCGATGGCGACGGCGAGGTTGCGCTGCCAGCGGGTATAGCCGATGCGGCGGATCGCGCTGCCTTGCGTGTGCTGCAGAAACTCAGCCTCCGTCCAGCGCCAGAGATCGAGCAGGCGGGCTCGATCCAGTCCGGCGCGCGCGTCGAAATCCGGCAGATCGCTGCGCTGCGCATGGCGGTTCCACGGGCAGATGAGTTGACAGTCGTCGCAACCGTAAATCCGGTTCCCGATGAGAGGGCGCAGCTCCAACGGGATCGCTCCCGGATGTTCGATGGTCAGGTAGGAAATGCAGCGCCGGGCGTCGAGTCGGCCCGGTGCGATGATGGCCTGCGTCGGGCAGACAGGGATGCAGCGGGCACAACTGCCGCAATGCGCGCTGGTCGGAGGATCGACGGGCAGCGGCAGGCCGACGAAAATCTCGCCGAGAAAAAACATCGAACCGCCGTCCCGGCTGAGCAGCAGGGTGTGTTTGCCACGCCAGCCCAGGCCGCTGCGGCGGGCCAGTTCGACTTCGAGCACTGGCGCGGAGTCGGTAAACACGCGAACCACCCCCGGATCGGTTTTCGACACGATGAAATCGGCCAGGCGCTGCAGGCGGTTGCGCAGCACCTTGTGGTAGTCCCGACCGCGCGCGTAGAGCGAAATCGTCGCCATGTCGGGCTGGGCCAGGCGCTGCCATTCGAGCGTGCGCCAATCGCTGGGGGTTTGCCGCGGCAGATAGTCCATGCGTGCGGTGATCACCCGCGCCGTGCCGGGAAGCAGTTCGGCCGGACGGGCGCGTTTCAGACCATGCCGCTGCATGTAGTCCATTTCGCCATGGTGTCCGGCGGCGAGCCAGTCGAGCAGCGGCTGCTCGGCATCGCGCAAGTCCACGTCGCTGATGCCGATTTGCGAGAATCCGAGCGCACGCCCGTGCTCCTTGATGTCGCCGGCCAAGGCGATCAAGGGATCGGTCCCGACAGGGGTGTGCGTCATTCCTGCCATTGTAAAAAACCACCCGCTTCTGCCATGCTGCGCGCCGATCGTCACTTGTCTCTTGCCTCCGAAGCCGACACCGCCGCGCTGGCGCAGGCGCTGGCGTTGGCGTGGACGCAACACCCCACCGCCCGCTTGCTCATCACGCTCGAAGGCGACCTGGGCGCAGGCAAAACCACCTTCGCCCGGGCGTTTCTGCGTGCGCTGGGGGTGCACGGACGGATCAAAAGTCCCAGTTTCAGCCTGGTCGAGCAGTACACCTTGGGCGAACCCGGCCTACAATTGAAGGGAACTCTTCAGACCACGGCGTATCACATTGATCTCTTTCGCTTTTCGGATCCGCAAGAGTGGGAGGATTCCGGCTTGCGCGACATCGTGGGCGGACCGGGGTTGAGCCTGGTGGAGTGGCCGCAGCACGCGCACGGTCTGCTGCCCCGCGCCGATCTGGCGCTGCAGTTGCAGGTGCGCGGCGAAGGGCGCGACTGTGTGATCCGCGCCGGATCTGAAGCGGGATTGACCCTTTTGCACGCCTTGCCGGAGCGGTTGAATTCCGGCTGATGCCGCGGCAGGTTCTGCCTGCCGGCCAAGCAGGAGTCTGACCATGACCTCACCGCGCCGTCGTTTTCTCGTGCAATCGTCCACCCTGGCGCTGCTGCTGAGCGCTCCCATTCTGGCCCGGGGAGCAACGCTGGTGTCCATCCGCGTCTGGCCGGCCCCTGAATACACCCGGGTGACCCTGGAATCGGACGGCCCGCTCACCGCCACGCATCAATTGCTCGCCGATCCCGCCCGTCTGGTGGTCGACATTCAGGGCCTGCAACTCGACAACCAGCTGCGCGAGCTCGCCGGCAAGGTCAAACCCGACGATCCCTTCATCCGCGACGTGCGCGTCGGCCAGTACAAACCCGACGTGGTGCGGCTGGTCATCGATCTGAAGCAGCCAGTCAAACCACAGGTGTTCAGCCTGTCCCCGGTGGCCGCCTACCAGAACCGGCTGGTGTTCGATCTCTATCCGGCGCACGCCGGCGACCGGCTCATGGCCTTCATGCAGCAGCAGGAACTGCTCGACCGCGAGCGCCGCGGCAAAACCGATGCCGCAGCGCAGGCGCAGCCGGCGCCGCAGGACTCGCTGGGCGATTGGATCCGTGCGCACCGCCGCGAGCTCGACGGCCCGCAGTCGGCGCAGCCGCAGCAATTCGCCCGGCAGACCTCCCCAGAGTCGGGCGACGGCACAGCCACCGAGCCGGCCCCCGATGTCCGCGCCGAGGCCAACCCCATCCGCCGCGATCGGCGCAATTTCCGCACCGTGCTGCTGGCCATCGACCCCGGGCATGGTGGCGAAGATCCCGGCGCCACCGGCCCCAGCGGGGTGCATGAAAAAGACGTCGTGCTGCTCATCGCCCGCCATCTGCGCGAGCTGGCGATGAACACGCCGAACATGCGGGTGATGATGACCCGCGACAGCGACTATTTCGTGCCACTGTGGACGCGGGTGGAAAAGGCGCAGTCGGCCAACGCCGATTTGTTCACCTCGATCCATGCCGACGGCTGGTTCACCCCCGACGCACGCGGCGCTTCGGTGTTCTGCCTGTCCGAAGGCGGCGCCTCCAGCGTCGAGGCGCGGCTGATGGCGCAACGCGAAAATGCCGCCGACGCCATCGGCGGGATCGACATTCACTCGCGCAGCTACCAGGTGGCCAAGGTGCTGCTGGACATGTCGACCACGGCGAAAATCAACGCCAGCCTGAAAATGGCCCGCCCGACGCTGGAGAAAATCGGTGAAATCGTGCACCTGCACTCCAGGGAGGTGCAGCAGGCGGGTTTTGCCGTGCTCAAGTCGCCGACCATCCCGTCGATGCTGGTGGAAACCGCGTTCATCAGCAACCCGGAAGAGGAGGCGCGGCTGCAAACCCCCGCCTACCGCAAGCAGATCGCCCGCGCGATTTTCGAGGGCATCCGCGCCTACCTCGACACCAACCCGCCGCTGGCACGGCGGCGGATTTTCACCTGAACGCCGCAACCACTACAGCGCCAGGCCGAGCTGGGTGTGGCTGATGATCACCCCGTCCTCATCGGCATAGAGCCATTCGCCGGGGCGCACGATCACGTCCTGGATGGTCACGACGGTGTTGGTCAGGCCCTTGCCGAGCTTGTCCGGCGGGGCCGGATTCGACGCCAGCGCCAGCACGCCGATGGGCACCTGCTGGAGCTCGCCGACATCGCGCACGCAGCCGTTGATCAGCACCCCCGCCCAGCCGTTGCGGTTGGCCAGCGCCGCGAGATTGCCTCCCAGCAGCGCCCGGCGCATCGACGCGGCGCCATCGACCACCAGCACCCGCGCCATTCCGGCCGTTTCCAGCATCTGCCGCACCAGCGCGTTGTCGTCGTGACACTGGACCGTGGCGATCTGGCCGCGAAACCGGCTGAGCTTGCCGTACGACCGGAAGACCGGAGGCAAGACGCGCAGCGCGGCGCTGTGCAGTTCGTCGCGGTGCGCATCGCACAAATCACAAGTCGAGAATAACGCGTGCATGTCGTCTGCTTTCCTCGTTTGGCTCGACCACATTGAAACAGACCGGCGCACGGCAAAGCCTGCCCCAGGTCAAGTCCTCTACGATGTCGGTATTTGCCGCCAACCAGGGCGGATCGTCCGCATCCCATGCCAGTCATCGCGCTGAAAATCGACGTCGATACCCTGCGTGGCACGCTCGATGGCGTCCCCGCGCTGCTGCGTCTGCTTGATCGACATCAACTCCAAGCCAGCTTTTTGTTCAGTCTCGGGCCGGATCACACCGGCCGCGCACTCAAGCGCATTTTCCGCCCGGGCTTTCTCGCCAAGGTGCGACGCACCTCGGTCACCAGCCATTACGGGCTCAAAACCCTGCTCTACGGCACGCTGCTGCCCGGCCCGGACATCGGCCGGCGGGCGGCCGAACCCATGCGCCAGACGCAACGCGCCGGACACGACACCGGGGTGCACACCTGGGATCACATCCTGTGGCAGGACGCCGTGGTGCACAAAGACGCCGCATGGACGCGCCGGCAGCTGCAGCAGGCGGTGGCGCGTTACGCCGAGATTTTCGGCCAGCCGCCGCACCTGCACGGCGCCGCCGGCTGGCAGATGAACGACGCCGCCTACCTGCTGGAGCAGGAACTCGGGTTCACCCTGGCATCGGACGTGCGCGGCACACACCCGTTCCTGCCCGTGATCGGCGGCAGCACACTGCGCGTGCCGCAGCTGCCCACCACCCTGCCGACGCTGGACGAGCTCATCGGCGTCGATGGCCTGAACGCAGACAATGTGGCCGATCACCTGCTGCGCCTGAGCAGCGATGGCCGCGACCACGTCTACACCCTGCATGCCGAACTCGAAGGCGGGCAGCTCGCCGTGGTGTTCGATCGTCTGCTGCAAGGCTGGAAGGCCGCGGGCCTGCAATGCCTGACCTTGCGCGCTTACGCCGCCACGCTCGATCTGACGACGTTGCCGCGTCACACCGTGGGTCTGGGCCGGGTCGCCGGGCGCAGCGGCACGCTCGCCATCCAGGGAGCGCCGGCATGAACGACACGTGGCAAGACCGTCGCATCGACCCTGAGGACAGCCCCTGCGTCGGGCTGTGCACCACGGGCTTCGACGATGTCTGCCGCGGCTGCCTGCGCACCGCCGCCGAAGTGGGCCGCTGGCTGGACATGTCCGCGGAGGAAAAACGCGCGGTGTGGGCGCGCATCCTCGCCGCCGGCTACCGGCCGCGTCGCCGCGGCTGATCCGCGTGGGCTGCGGCGCTGCAAGGCGTGCTTGGTAGCATCCTCACCGTTCTCCGTCACAGCCAGTCGTTTTTCATGCCGCCCACCATCACCAAAGCCGTTTTTCCCGTCGCCGGCCTCGGCACCCGGTTTCTGCCCGCGACCAAGGCGACGCCCAAGGAAATGATGCCCATCGTCGACAAGCCCCTGATCCAGTACGCGGTCGAAGAGGCCTACGCTGCGGGCATCACCGAAATGATTTTCGTCACCGGCCGCCACAAGCGCGCCATCGAAGACCATTTCGACACGGCCTACGAGCTGGAGCATGAACTCCAGGCCGCCGGCAAGCTGGCGCTGCTCGACATGGTGCGCAGCGTCAAGCCCGATCACGTGCAGTGCGTGTTCGTGCGCCAGCCAGTGGCCAACGGGCTGGGGGCTGCGGTGCTGTGCGCCGAACGGCTGGTCGGCGACGAGCCGTTCGCCGTCATTCTTGCCGACGATCTGCTCGTCGGCACGCCCCCGGTGATGGCGCAGATGGTCGAAATCCACAACCGTCATGGCCGCAGCGTCATCGCCACCGAGGAAGTGCCGCGCGAGCACACCAAACGCTACGGCATCGTCAGCGGACAGGAAATCACCCCGGGGCTGACCTCGCTGTCGGCCATCGTGGAAAAACCCGCTCCCGAAGCCGCGCCGTCCACGCAGGCCGTGGTCGGCCGCTACATCCTCAGCCCGCGCATCTTCCATCATCTGCGCCAGGGCAAACCGGGGGCCGGCGGCGAATTGCAACTCACCGACGGCATTTCCGCGCTGCTGCAGGAAGAGGCGGTCTACGCCTACCGTTACGCCGGTCGCCGCTTCGACTGCGGCAGCAAACTCGGCTATTTGCAGGCCACGGTGCAGCTCGGCATGGAACACGCCGAAACCGGCACCGAGTTCACCGCCTACCTGCGCGGCGTCGCCTGCTGAACTGCGCCTTGCCGCGGGGTGCGGCCAGCGGGTCACGGGCGGGCGATGACGGCTGCGTTCACACCGCCTTCAGCGCCGCCGCAGAATGTGGTGGTATTCGCCGCCCTCGGTTTTTTGTTCGATCATGACATTGCCGGTCTGACGGGCGAAGGCCTGGAAGTCCTTGACAGAGCCGGCGTCGGTGGACACCACGCGCAGCACCTGGCCGCTTTGCATCTGTGCCAACGCTTTTTTCGCTTTCAGGATGGGCAGCGGGCAGTTCAGACCGCGCGTGTCCAGATCGACATCAATCACAGGGGATTCCACACACGTCTCCATTGTTCGGCTCAATCGGCACCATTCTAAAAGGCGCATTGCCAAGGCTCATGCCTGTGCGCACAATAAGGGCACCTGACCGTTCGCGGGGTGCCCATGAACCTGACTTCCCTCTTTGCCATGCCGGGTTTGTCGCGCAATCCGGCGACGTTGGAATTTTCCAAACTCAGCGAGCAGCAACTGCTCGCGCTGGCGATCTCGCTCGAAGAGGACGACGCGCGCATCTACACCCAGTACGCGCAGGCGCTGCACAAAGACTACCCTGACACGGCGGCGCTGTTCCGCGGCATGGCGGCAGAAGAAAACACCCACCGCCACCGCCTGCTCGACCTGTATCGGCAGCGGTTCGGCGAGCACATCCCGCTCATCCGCCGGCAGGACGTGCGCGGCTTCATCGAGCGCAAACCGCTGTGGCTGGTGCAGCCCATCGATTTGGAAAAGTTCCGCGCCCAGGCCGAGGTGATGGAGGCCGAGTCGCGGATGTTTTACGCCAAGGCCGCACGCCAGGCCACCGACGCCGGGATTCGCCAGCTGCTGGGCGATCTGGCCGCCGCCGAGGCCCGGCACGAGCAAAAAGCCGAAGACCTGGGCAACCGCTTCCTCACGCCGCAGGCCATCCACACCGAGCACGAAACGCAGCGCCGCATTTTTGTGCTGCAGTTCATCCAGCCGGGGCTGGCCGGGTTGATGGACGGCTCGGTGTCCACCCTGGCGCCGCTGTTCGCCGCGGCGTTCGCCACACACGACACCTGGGCGGCGTTTCTCGTCGGCCTGGCCGCAGCCGTGGGCGCGGGCATCAGCATGGCGTTTGCCGAGGCCATGTCCGACGACGGTTCGCTCACTGGTCGCGGCAACCCGTGGCTGCGCGGCGGTGTCACCGGGTTGATGACCGCGCTGGGCGGGCTGGGGCATACCCTGCCCTACCTCATTCCCCAGTTCCACGTGGCCACCACTCTGGCCTTCATCGTCGTGGCCATCGAGCTCATCGTCATCGCCTGGGTGCGCAAGCGCTTCATGGGTGCGTCGTTCAGCCTGGCCATCGTGCAAGTGGTCGTCGGCGGCCTGCTGGTGTTCATCACCGGCATCCTCATCGGCAGCGCCTGACGCGGCTGCGGACACGCGGCGCACGCATTTCACACCGAGCGGGTAAAGTCACCCCTTTTGACTTTTTCCGCGCGCCGCCGATCTGCCGCGCGTGCTGCTGCGCCCTCATGCTTGCCGCGTTATCGATTTTCGTTCTGACCTTGGTTCTGGTCATTTGGCAGCCGCGCGGACTGGGCATCGGCTACAGCGCGCTGGGCGGCGCCGCGCTGGCCCTGGCCACCGGCGTCATCCATGTCAGCGACATCCCCACGGTCTGGCACATCATCTGGGACGCCACCTTCACCTTCGTCGGCCTGATCGTCATTTCGCTCATCCTCGACGAGGCCGGATTCTTCCATTGGGCGGCGCTGCATGTGGCACGGCTGGGCGGCGGACGTGGGCGGCTGCTGTTCCCGCTGGTCATCGTCCTCGGCGCCGTCATTTCCGCGCTGTTTGCCAACGATGGGGCGGCGCTCATCCTCACTCCCATCGTCCTGTCGATGCTGCTGGCGCTGGGCTTGACGCCGCAGGCGGCGCTGGCGTTCGTCATGGCCTGCGGCTTCGTTGCCGATACCACCTCGCTGCCGCTGGTCATTTCCAATTTGGTGAACATCGTCACTGCAGAATATTTCCGCATTCCGTTCGACCGCTACGCCGCGGTCATGCTGCCCGTCGACCTGGTCGCGCTGGCTGCCACCCTGCTCGTGCTGGCGGTGTATTTCCGCCGCGACGTTCCGCGGCATTACGCCGTGGACAAGCTGCCGCCGCCGCGCAGCGCGGTCAAAGACGCCGTGGTGTTCCGCTGGGCCTTTCCCACCCTGGGCGTGCTGCTGCTGGCGTACTTCGTCACCGCCGCGTATGCCGTTCCGGTGTCAGTGGTCACCGGCCTGGCCGCGGTCCTCATGCTGGCGCTGGCCGGGCGCTGGTGGCCCGGCGCCGGCGCTGCGCGCATCGACGTGCGCGGCGTGCTGCGGCATGCGCCGTGGCAGATCGTGCTGTTCTCCCTTGGCATGTATCTGGTGATCTACGGTCTGCGCAACGCCGGCCTGACCGCCGAACTCGCCCATGTGCTCGAACTGCTCGGCCGCCACGGCGTGGTGGCCAGCGCGGTGGGCACCGGCTTCATCAGCGCACTGCTGTCCTCGGTGATGAACAACCTGCCGATGACGCTGATCGGCGCGCTGGGCATCCACCAGGCGCAGGGGCTGGCGCCCGAGGTGCGTGAGACGATGATCTACGCGCACGTCATCGGCTGCGATCTCGGCCCGAAATTCACCCCCATCGGCAGCCTGGCCACCTTGCTGTGGCTGCACGTGCTCGAACGCAAGGGCATGCGCATCGGCTGGGGGTATTACCTGCGCGCCGGCGTGGTGCTCACCACCCCCGTGCTGCTGCTGACCCTGCTCGCGCTGGCGCTGCGCCTGGGCTGAAGCCGGTCAGACGGTGTGAAGGCTTCCAACGCAGCCGAGCGGACGATGGCGGATGCGTTCGCACCCGCTCAGACGTCCAGCGTGCTGCAGGTGCGGTTGCGGCCCTGCTCCTTGGCGCGGTACAGCGCCAGATCGGCGGCGTCGAGCAGTTTGTGCGCCGGGGCCAGATCGTGCGTCAGGCTGGCCAGACCGATGCTCACGGTGACGGCATCGATGCCCAGATCGGCCTCCCAGTCCTTGGCCTGCAGCGCGCAGTGGATGTCCGCGGCAAGCGCCTGCGCCGTCTCCAGACCAGCCTGGTGAAAGACCAGGATGAACTCCTCGCCGCCGGAGCGGAAGACATAATCGCAGGGCCGGATGGCCTGGCGCAGCAGCGTCGCCACCTGGTGCAGCACCTCATCGCCTTTGGCGTGGCCGAAACGGTCGTTGACCGCCTTGAACGCGTCGATGTCGAGCACGCCCACGCACACCGGCTGACCGGCGCGGCGCGCCAGTTCGATCTGCTGGTTCAGGTAGGCCATGCCGGCCCGGCGGTTGGGCAATTCGGTCAGGTCGTCGATGCTGGCGAGCTTCTCCAGGCGCAGTTCCAGCAGTTTGCGGTCGGTGATGTTTTGCACCATGCCGACCACGCGCGTGGGTTGCCCGCTGCCGTCGCGCTCGCAGACCTTGCCGCGGTCGTGCACCCAGACATCGTGCCCGTTGCGGTTGCGCAGACGGTACTCGGCCTCGTAACGCATGAGCCGGCCCCGCATGTGCTGCTCCAGCAGCGACAGCACCTGATCGCGGTCGTCGGGGTGGATGTTGCGCGTCCAGGTATCCAGACGCGGCGGCATTTCATCCGGGCCGTAACCGAGCATGCGCTTGAGCTGCGGGCTGAAATACACCGTGCCGTGCACCACATCCCAGTCCCACAGCCCGTCCATCGCCTGATCCAGCGCGAAGCGCAGGCGCTCGTCGCGCGAGCTGTGCAGCGGATCGAGAGTTTCCCGCTGACTGATGTTGCGCGCCACCGAAAGAAAATACTCGCGCCCTGCGGCGGTAAACGCCGTGGTATGGACCTCCACGGCGATTTCTCCGCCGTCTTTGTGCCGGTGACGGCCGACGAAGGTGTAGGAGTCCGACGCACGGATCACCTGCGCGATGTCTTTCCACTGCGGCAGGCCGGTGACGTCTTTCTGCAGGCTCAACACCGAGTGGTCGAGCACTTCTTCCGCTTGCAAGCCGAGGTCGGCGTAGGCCGAGCGGTTGCACCAGAGGATGCGGGACGTTTCCGGGTCGAGCAGGTAGACGGCATCGGCCAGGTGCTCGAAAAGCAGAGCGTGCGACGGCAGTCCGTCGCGCAATGCAAGCGCCATCGTGGCTCCTCGCAATCCATCCCGGTTTCCCCCGCTGCGCCGGCCCGGGATCGCCGTGCGCTGGTTTCTTGTCAAAATAAAGCAGTATAACCATGACAAAAAAATGGGCAAGCGCGGCAAACGGCAAAGAGAAAAATCTTGCCAATTGCATCGCTGATCGCCGCTTGTAAATCCGGCTTGCCTGTTGCGGCGCAGCGATTAATCTCTCATCAGTCGATGCGCAAGCATCGAAATCTTTTTGTCTGTCAACCGCATTCGATTCCGATCATGGCCACCAAGATCTACATGACCCTGCTCGCCATCCTGTTCGTTTGCTGTCTGGGATACGGTTTTTACCTCGGTTTTGCCCATGTTTTCGCACCGCAGGCATTTACCGTGCGCGGGCAGGACAGCACCGCCACGGCGGGCACACCGCCGGCCAGCGCACCGGCACAGTAAAGGGGTTCAAGCGGGGAATACCCCGGTGCTCAAGTAGCGGTCGCCTCGATCGCAGACGATGAACACGATGGTGGCGTTGTCCACCTCGCGGGCGATGCGCAGCGCCACTTCGCAGGCACCGGCGGCGCTGATGCCGCAAAACAGCCCTTCCTCGCGCGCTAGCCGGCGTGCCATGTGCTCGGCCGCGCTCTGGCTGACGTATTCCAGCCGGTCTACGCGCTGCGGCTCGTAAATTTTGGGCAGGTACTCGGGCGGCCATTTGCGGATCCCCGGAATGCGCGACCCTTCCTCGGGCTGCGCGCCGATGATTTGCACCGCCGGGTTTTGCTCCTTCAGGTAACGCGACACCCCGGTGATGGTGCCGGTGGTGCCCATCGCGCTGACGAAGTGGGTCACGCGCCCGCCGGTGTCGCGCCAAATCTCCGGGCCGGTGGTGAGGTAGTGCGCGCGTGGGTTGTCGGGGTTGGCGAACTGGTCGAGCACCAGACCCTTGCCTTCGCGCTGCATTTGTTCGGCAAGGTCACGAGCGTATTCCATGCCGCCGCTCTTGGGCGTGAGCAGCAGCTCCGCGCCAAACGCCTTCATGGTCTGCGCGCGCTCGATGCTCAGGTCTTCGGGCATGATCAGCACCATGCGGTAGCCGAGAATGGCCGCGGCCATCGCTAGCGCGATGCCGGTGTTGCCCGATGTGGCCTCGATCAGCGTGTCGCCGGGTTTGATCTGCCCGCGCTCCTGCGCGCCGCGGATCATCGCCAGGGCCGCGCGGTCTTTGACCGACCCCGCGGGGTTGTTGCCTTCGAGTTTGCCGAGGATGACGTTGCCGCGCCGCGCGTTGTCCGCGCCGGCAATGCGCTGCAGCCGCACCAGAGGCGTGTTGCCGATCACCTGGTCGATGGTGGAATAAGTCATGCGGTTCTCCTGCGCTGAGGGCGTGCGCTCACGCCGGCCTCGATGATGGATCGATCGCCGCCAGATCGATCGCCGCAGCACGCCAGTGGCGCTGCGCCTGGTCTTCGCGTTCGATGGATTCGAGCAACTGCGCCAGCGTCGCGTGAATCTGCCCGCGCAATCGCCGCTCATCGTCGCTGCAGGCCGAGATGGCTTTTTGCAGGTACTGCTGCGCCTTGCCCCAGAGCTGCAGTTCGGCACAGGCTGCGGCGGCGAGGAACAGCGCCTGCGCCTCTTGCGGCCAGCGCCCCAGCCACTGCTCGGTCTGGGCGACGAAGCCGGCGTCGATCCCATGCAGCATGCCACGCAGCGCCGGCATGAACAACCCTGGCTCGGCCTGCGGCCGGTTGAGCGCGGCAACGAGCAAGTCGCGCGCTTCGTCCAGCGCCGAGGCGGCGGCAAAGCCGCGCGCCGCTGCCACCACCAGCGCCGGATCGGCGCGTTCCTGCGCCGAGAGCTGGTTCCAGGTGCGACGCAAGGCCTGCGGATCGTCACCGGCCTGGCGCAGCAGCCCGGTGGCGGCGGTGTGCAACATGGCCTGCGCTGCAGCCGGATGCAGCGCGCCGTGTTTGAGCAGGGTGCGCGCCAGGCGCAGCACGGCGGCATGGTCGTTCACCTTGCGTGCCGCCTGCAGCTCGATGCGCAGGGCATGGGTGCGTCGCCTGACCCCTGCGGGCAGGGCGTGCAGCAGTTCGAGTGCCTCGCGTGGCTGCTTGGAATCGAGCTGCCATTGCGCCTGCAACAGCACCGCGGCGTCACGCGCCTGCTGCGGCAATTGCGCCAGGTAGGTGTCACGCCGGTCATACGCCTGGAGCTGCTGCGCCGATTGCGCCGCGGTGAGCAGCGCGGCAGGGGCGAAATCCGCCCATTCCGCAGCCCGTACCGCCGCACGCTCGGCACGGCGAAAGCGCCCGCCGAAATAATCGAACATACCGTTGTGCAAGGCCTGCGCCGCCAGCCGCATGCGCCGCCGCGCGCGGAATTCGGCTGCCGCCCGCGGCATGCCCAGCAGCAGCGACAGCCCACGCACCACCAGATAGAACACGACGAACGCCAGCAGCGTCAGCAGCGCGGCGAAGTTCAGCGACACGTCCACCCGCCAAGGCGGCAGCAGCACGGCGACGTTGCCGGCGTTGAGCGTCGAGCCCAGAGCCAGCAGCACGGCCGCCGTGGCCAGGATGAGCACCCAAATCAGCCAGCGCATCACGGCGCTCCGGCATCGAGCGTGGACAGCACGGCCAGAGACTCCAGGTTCGCCGCTGGGTTGGCCGACAGATCGAGCTGCTGTGCCTGCCGCGCCAGCGACAGCGCTTGCACCATCCGCGGCTGCCGCCGGTCGAAATAGGTCTGCAGTGTTTGGACAATGCCCTGCATATCGCTACGGTAGGCCACGGCGTTGCGCGACAGCAGGTCCAGCCGCGCGTTGAGGATGCGCAGTTTGAGGTTTTCGCGCAAAAACTCGCCCTGCTGGGGAGACGCCAGCAGCGCGTCGCGCGAACCGACCCGGGTGATGCCGAACAACTGCACCAGCGAAGCGCGCAGGCGCTCGAACCAATCACCCAGCCACGGCGCCCAGTGCGGCGCGGCGGCAGAGGCCGCGACGTGCGGCGGCGGATTGGCCAAGTGCGACGCCGGGTGCAACGGCGCTTCGTGCCCGCGCGGCAGCGGCGCCGCCGAGGAGACGAGGCGCAGATCGTCGACCAGCGCGGCCAGATCGTTGAGTTTGTGCGCCGCTGCGGCGATGTCTGGCGTGACCGCGCTGCGCAACCGCGTCAGATCGGACTGCACGGCACGGCGCAAAATCTGCGCCTTGGGGTTGGGCGAGCGCGCCAGCCGCGCGTCGGCGCTTTGCAGCGTGGCGATGAGCGGCTGGACGTTGCCGATGAGCTGCGCCTGCTGTTGCGCCAGGGCGATGAGCTGCCCGGTCTCCGACAGCCGCGCCTGGTCGCGGCTCTTGGCGAAATCTTCGTACAGCGTTTCCAGCGCCTGGCGCTGCGCGGCGAAGTCCTGCTGGCGCGATTCGAGCACGGCGACGCGAGCGGTGAGGTCGCGCAAGGCGTCGCTGGATTGTTTGGCCAGCGTCTTAGCTTCGATCGAATTGGCCGTTGCCGCCTGCAGCCGCTGAGCGATTTCGGCTTGTGTCGCGTACAGCCGGTCGTTGAGCCACCACACTGCAGCCAGCAGCGCCACGGCCAGCGCCACCAGCGCCGGCCAGATCCAGCGCCCTGCCGCAGCCATGGCCGCCGCCTGCGTGACGGAGTCCGCTTGCGGCACGGATTCGGTGGCAGCGCCGGGGACCGCCGCGGGCTGCGCGTCGTCGGCGCTACTGACGTCAGGACGGGGGTTGAGCTCGCTCATGCGGGCATTCTAGGGTCTGCCCACTGCTACTCCTCACCCGCGCCGGGGGGTTGGGCAGCGGCAGCGCCCGGCGCCGGCAGCACCGTGGTGTGCGCACCACAAGTCGGCCATAACGCAGCACGCCGCTCAGCCGCCTGCGCCCGCCAGCCGCTGCAATGTCGCCAGCACGACCGCCGGCGTCGCCGCGGTGAGTTCGACCCGGCCGAACCCGGCATCGCCCGCAGCCTGCGCGATGCGCGGGTGGATCGCCAGCGCGCCCTGCGGCTGCAACACGGCGTTGGAGCAACCGGCGGCTTCGAGCAAGTGCAGCAGATTGCCGATGGCCTCGGTCGACGTCAGCAGCCACCAATTGCTGCCGGCCAGCGCGGCGCGCAATTGGGCTGCGGTCTGCGCGTCGAGCTCCGGCGCCAGGCGGCTGTAGGCATCGACGATTTTGACCTTGGCCCCTGCTTGCTCCAGCTTGCGCGCGAGAAACTCGCGTCCGGGCCCACCACGGAAAATCGACACCTTGCGCCCGGCCCAGGGGAACGAGGCCACCGTGGCAGCCGGGAACGCCAGTTGCAGCGCGTGCCACAGCGCTTCTGAGTCGCTCTCGGCAGCCTGGTCATCGTGGGTTTCAGGCGCGATCAGCCGCGGCCAGGGAACGTCCGGCGGCTGCGCCTGCAGCGCGCGGCGCACGGCGCGCAGGCTGCCGGCGCCGACGACGCCGATGGCGCAATGCGCCGGCCACGGCCCGGGCAGCGCTGCGAACACCGCAGCCACCGCCGTCGGGCTGACCGGAAGAGCCAGATCGGTTTGCGGCAGTGCCGTCAGCGCCGCGCGCAGCCGCAGCGGATCGGGCGCCGGGCCGATGCGCTGCAGCGGCAGATCGATCAGTCGCACCCCGCCCCCCCCCAGAAGCTGCCGCATGTCCTCGGCCTGCGCGTTGGCGCGGGTGAGAACCAGGGTGGCGCCGGTCATGGCGATGCGGGATGCGCGCCGAGTTGCGCCAGCAGGGCGTCGGCCCCCTGGTCACGCAGCCGTTGTGCCACCTGCTGCCCCAGTGATTCGGCTTGCGCCGTCGTGGCGACCGGCGCCTGCGCCTGCGCACGCAGCAGCCGGCTGCCGTCAGGCAGGGCGAGTACGGCGCGCAGCGTCATCTCCTGCCCCTGCAGCGTGGCATACGCGCCCATCGGCGTGGTGCAACTGCCGCCCAGACCGCGCGAGACGGCGCGCTCGGCCTGGGCGCACAATGCCGTGGGCAGATGGTTCAGCGGCGCCAGCGCCTGCACCAGATCGGCGCGGTCGGCACGGATTTCGATGCCCAGCGCGGCCTGGCCGACGGCAGGCAGGGAATCCTCCGGGTCGATGAACGCCCGCACGCGCTGCTCCAACCCCAGACGTTTGAGCCCGGCTGCGGCAAGCAAAATGCCGGCGTACCGGCCTTCGTCGAGTTTGCGCAGCCGAGTGTCGAGATTGCCGCGCAACGGCTGCACCTGCAAGTGCGGGTAGCGGGCGCGCAACTGCGACTCGCGCCGCAGGCTGGAGGTGCCGACCACGGCGCCAGCGGGCAAATCCGCCAGACTGGGGTAATGCGGGCTGACCCAGGCGTCGCGCGGGTCTTCGCGCTGCATCACCGCGGCGAGCACGAAGCCTGGCGGCAGTTCCATCGGCACGTCCTTGAGCGAATGCACTGCCAGGTCGGCACGGCGCTGCTCCATCGCCACTTCGAGTTCCTTGACGAACAAGCCCTTGCCGCCGATTTTCGCCAGCGATTTGTCCAGAATCTGGTCGCCCTGCGTGGTCATGCCCAGGATGCGCACGTCGCAGCGCGGGTACAGCGCGCGCAACAGATCGCGCACGTGTTCGGCCTGCCACATCGCCAGCCGGCTTTGCCGCGTGGCGACGATCAGGGATTCAGGGGAAGCGAGTAAGGAGCTCATCGGGCCGATTCTAGGGCCGGCCCGGACGCCGACGCCGCGCGGCCGGCCGAAGCGCCGCTGCGCTGCTGTGGCGCAATTCCGCAGTCGATGCTGGCGCAACTTTTGCTTTGATTTCCCGCTGCACTGCTAGCATTTTGCCGCACCTTTTCTACCGCCCTCGACCAACCGCCCGCACATGACCACGCGAACTCCCGCCCGCCCGTCTTCCGATCCCGATGCCGCGCTGTTCGACGACATTCGCCTGCTCGGCCGCCTGCTCGGCGATCTGATCCGCGAGCAGGAGGGGCAGGAAATGTTCGACATCGTCGAAACGGTGCGCCAACTCTCGGTCAAATACCACCGCACCCGCGACGCCAAAGATCGCCGCGCGCTGGACAAACTGTTGAGCAGCTTGAGCCGCGATCAGGCCGTCAGTGTGATCCGCGCGTTCAGCTATTTTTCCATTCTGGCCAATATCGCCGAAGACCACCACGTGTTGCGCCGCGCCGAAGCCGAGGCCGAACGCGATGCCCCGCCGCAGCGCGATAGCACGCGCGCCGCGCTCGAACGCCTCAAAGCCGCTGGTGTGCAGCGTCGGGAGCTGATGCAGTTTTTCGACCAGGCGCTGATTTCCCCGGTACTCACCGCCCACCCCACCGAAGTACAGCGCAAAAGCGTGCTCGACGCCGAACGCGCCATCGCCCGCCTGCTGGTCGAGCGCGACGCCACGCGCATTGCGCAAAAACGCGCCGACATCGAGGAAGCGATGCGCGCGCGCGTGGTGCAACTATGGCAGACACGGCTGCTGCGTTACGTCAAACTGCGCGTCACCGATGAAATCAAAAACGCCCTGTCGTTTTACGGTGCCACGTTTTTCTCCCAACTTCCCACGCTCTACCGCAATCTGCAGCGCGACATCGACGAGCTGTTTCCGCCGCAGAACGCGGAGGAAGTTCGTAGCGATCTGCCGGCGTTTTTCCGCATGGGGCACTGGATCGGCGGCGACCGCGACGGCAATCCCTACGTCACCGCCGACACCCTGAGCTACGCTTTGCGCATGCAGTCGCGCACCGCGATCGAGCATTACATGGCCGAAGTGCATGCCATCGGCAGCGAGCTGTCGATCTCGGCGCTGCTGGCCAGCGCCAGCCCCGAATTGCTCGCGCTGGCCGAGCGCTCGCCCGACACCTCCGAACACCGCCGCGACGAGCCTTACCGCCGGGCGCTCATCGGCATGTACGCGCGGTTGGCGGCCAATTTGCGCAAGCTCGCCGGCGTACAAGCCACTTTGCAGGAGATCGGCAGCGCCGAGCCGTACGCCAACGCCGACGAATTCATCACCGATCTGAAAATCATCCGCGCCTCGCTGCAAAGCCATCACGCCGGGCCGCTGGCACGCGCCCGCCTGGACCCGCTGATCCGCGCCGCCAGCGTGTTCGGTTTCCGCCTGGCGACCATCGATCTGCGGCAAAGCTCCGATCAGCACGAAGCCGTACTGCGCGAGCTGCTCGCCGCCTGCGGCATCTGCCGCGACTACAGCGCGCTCGACGAAGACGCCCGCCAGGCGCTGCTCATCCGCTGCCTGAACGACCCACGCCCGCTGCGGCTGCCGCATCACGTGTATTCCGACTGGACGCGCAGCGAACTGGCCGTGTTCGACCGCGCCTACACCGCACGGCGCGATTTCGGCCCGCGCGCCATCCGGCAGTACATCATCTCGCACTCGGAGACGGTGAGCGACCTGCTCGAACTGCTGGTGCTGCAAAAAGAGGCCGGGCTGTTCCACGGCACGCTCAACAGCCACGACAGCCATGCCGAGCTGCTGGTGGTGCCGCTGTTCGAAACCATCGACGATCTGCGCAATGCCCCGCAGATCATGCGCGCGTTTTACGCCCTGCCGGGAATCGCCGCGCTGGTGCAGCGCTCCGGCAGCGAGCAGGAAATCATGCTCGGCTACTCCGACAGCAACAAGGACGGCGGGTTTTTCACCTCCAACTGGGAGCTGTACTGCGCCGAGGTCGCGCTGGTCGAACTGTTCACCCCGCTCAAGACGCAATACGGCATCACCCTGCGCCTGTTCCACGGCCGCGGCGGCACCGTCGGCCGCGGTGGCGGGCCGAGTTTCGACGCCATCCTGGCGCAGCCGCCGGGCACGGTCAACGGCCAGATCCGGCTGACCGAGCAGGGCGAAGTCATCACCAGCAAGTACGGCAACCCCGAAATCGGCCTGCGCAACCTCGACACCCTGGTGGCGGCCACGCTGCAGGCCACGTTGCTGCCGCAAACGCGCACCGTCACCCCGCCGCCGGCGCGCTTTCTCGACGCCGCCCGCGCGCTGTCGGAGGCGTCGATGGCGGCGTACCGCAAGCTGGTTTACGACACCGCCGGGTTCACCGATTATTTTTACGCCGCCACGCCGATTGCCGAAATCGCCGAGCTCAACATCGGCAGCCGGCCGTCGTCGCGCAAGGCCACGCGAGCCATCGCCGATTTGCGCGCCATCCCCTGGGGGTTCTCGTGGGGGCAATGCCGCGTTGCGCTGCCGGGCTGGTACGGCTTCGGCAGCGGCGTGCAACACTTCCTCGACACCAACCCGGACGGGCTCAAGCTCTTGCAGCGCATGGCGCGGCAGTGGCCGTTTTTCGCCACCCTGCTGTCGAATATCGACATGGTGCTGGCCAAAACCGACATGGGCGTGGCGCAGCGTTACGCCGAGTTGGTGGCCGACGCCAAAGTGCGGCACAAAGTGCTCAAGGCGCTGCAGCGCGAATGGCAGCTCACCGCCGACATGCTCACCGCGATCACCGGCAACGCCGAACGTCTGGCGGACAACCCGACGCTCAAACGCTCGATCCGCGCGCGCTTTCCGTACATTGATCCGCTCAACCACCTGCAGATCGAACTGCTGCGCCGTTTCCGCGAAGGTCAGACCGACGAGCGCACCAAGCGCGGCATCCACCTGAGTATCAACGGCATCGCCGCCGGGCTGCGCAACACCGGCTGACGCCGCGGTTTCATCGCGCCGCTGGTGTCCAGCGCCGCAACGCCTGCGCCGCGGCCTGGTAGCCGATGTCGATGGCTTCGGCGGCGCGGCCGAACTGCAAAAACCGAATGTCGGCCAGCGGCGGGCGGATGAGCACGTCGGCGGGTTCGATCGCCAGCCGCGTGCGCGTCAAGTGCATTTCCATCACGTTCACCGACGCGAGCAGCACCTCGAACACATTGGGCAGCGCGTCGCTGCGGTCGGCCCAGCGCGAGAACTGCTCCCGCTGGGTGCCGCCGGCAGCGAGCAGCCGCGCTTTGAGCTCGGCCATGACGCGGCGGTAATCGGCCGTCCAGCGTTGTGCCGCTGCGGCAGGCTGCGGCTCGCGCCGCGGCGCATCCAGCCGCAGCCGCGGCCGGCCATCGACCACACCGTGGTTGAGATCGACGGCGATGACCACATCGGCACCCAGCGCACGCGCCACGCTCACCGGCAGCGGATTGCTCAAGCCGCCATCGACCAGCACGCGCTGCGACCGGCGCACCGGGGTGAAAATTCCCGGCACGGCGATGCTGGCACGCACCGCGTCGATGACATCGCCGTCCTGCAGCACGACTTCGTCACCGCTGAGCAGGTCGGTGGCCACCGCCGCGAACTTCACCGGCAGCGCGGCAATTTGCGTCGCCGGCAGGTGCTCGCGCACCAACGCAGTCACTTTGGCGCCGTCGATCAGCCCAGAGCGCGGGAACACCACGTCGAAAAACGACAAGGTTTTCTTCCAGTCGAAGGTCTTGAACGTTGCCTCCAGGCCGTCGGTGTCGCCGGTGGCAGCGATGGCGCCGACGAGCGCGCCGATGCTGCAACCGGCAATGCAGTGCGGACGAATGCCCGCGTCGGCCAGCGCGCGCAGCACGCCCAGATGCGCCATACCGCGCGCCGCACCGCCACCCAGCGCCAAGCCGATGCGCGGGCGCGCGGTATCGTCGGTGCAGACAAGGCGCGGTTCCATGCCGCAAGCATACGGCCTGACGTCCTATGCGTCGGCTAAGACACACGGCCTAGAGTTCACCTCACGCCAATCCGGCGCTGTGTTCAACCGCTTTCAGGGAGTTTCACCATGTCCATGCGCAAATCCACCCTCGTCCTCGCCACCCTCGCGCTGGCCTCGGCCGCAGCCGGCGTGAGCGTCTACGCCGCCGGGCAAGAGGGCATTGATGCCCGCGTCATCACCGGTGCCAAGGTCAGCCTGGCGCAAGCCGTCACCGCTGCCGAGCAACACATCGGCGGCACCGCGTCCAAGGCCGAAGTCGAGTCGCACAACGGCAAGCTGGTGTACGACGTCGAAGTGGTCAAAGGCCCGCAGGTGTTCGACGTCCAGATCAGCCCCGAGCAAGGCACGGTGATCGCCTCGGCCGCAGACAAGGCCGACCACGACGATCACGACCATCAGGACTGAGCGTCCACTGCCCTCGCCCGTGGGCCACGGGCGGTTTGCCCTCAGTAACATTTGCTTACCCCCAGGCGCTGCGGCAACGCGGCGCGCTTGGGGCCACCTTGACGCCTTGATCGACCCATGCTCACCCTGCCCGCTTGGTGGAACGCCGTCAACCTTGGTCTATACCTGCGCTGGGCCGCGCCCAGCACGGCAGGCGCGGCCAGCGTCGGCACGGCACTGTTCTTCGCCGAATACGCCATCGCCGCGGTGCCGCTGCTGCTGGTGTGGGGCTGGTTGCGGCAGCCGGCGGGCCGCGCCGCGCTGCTGCAGGCAACCGCCGCCGCGCTGCTCGCGCTCGGCATCAACCAGCTCATCGCAGGGGTGTTTTTCGAGCCGCGACCGTTTGCCATCGGCTTAGGGCCGGCGCTACTGGCGCACGCGCCCGACAGCGGCTTTCCCAGCGACCACGTCACCGTGCTGTCTGCCGTTGCCGTGAGCCTGCTGCTGCATGCGGCCTGGCGCCGCGCCGGTTGGCTGCTGGCGGCGCTGGCTGCCGCCGTCGCCTGGGCGCGGGTGTACCTCGGCGTGCACTGGCCGCTGGACATGGCCGGTGCGGTCGTCGTCGGCGGCGCCGCGGCGCTGGCGCTGCACCCCGCACGCCGTGCCCTCGTCGCGCCCATCCTGCCACTCCTGCTGCGGCTGTACCGCTGGCTGTTCGCCCGCGGCATCCGCCGCGGCTGGGCGCTGTTTTGACCGTCTGTCGTCGCTCGACCATGTTCCGTTCGTCCCGTCTGCGTCATACCGTGCTCGTCGCCGCGCTGCTGCTGGCCGGCTGCGCCAGCTACCGGCCCGAGCCGCTGCCGGCTGCTGCCGATCTGGCCGCATCGCTCAGCCAACTGCGCGTGGCCCGTAGAGACCTGGCGCTGCCGGCGCTGGCGCGCTACCGCTTCGATCCCGCCGCGCCGCTGGATGCCACCGCTCTGGCGATCCTGGCCGTGCTGAACAACCCGCAGCTCAAGGCCGAGCGCGCCAAGGCCGGCGTGGCGCAGGCGCAGGCGTTCGCCGCCGGGCTGCTGCCCGATCCGCAACTGGGCTTTTCGCAGGACTTTCCCGGCAACAGCGCCGGGGCGACGACCTCGGCGTACAACCTCGGGCTGTCGTACGACATCGCCGCGCTCATCACCCACTTCGCCGCGCAGCGCGCCGCCGGCCACGCGGCGCAGCAGGTCGATCTGCAAGTGCTGTGGGCCGAGTGGCAGACGGTGGCGCAGGCGCGGCTGCTCTACACCCAGATCAGCGCCAACACCGCGCGGCTGGATCTGCTGCAGCAGGAACGCGCGCTGTTCGCGCAACGGCTGCAACGCGCACAAGCCGCGTTGGCGCAGGGGATTCTCACCCGCATCGACGTCGACGCCCAGCTCGTGCCGCTGCAGTCGCTGGAGCAGACCATCCAGGCCATCGAGCGCCGGCAACTGACCTTGCAGGCGCAGTTGCACGCGCTGCTCGGGCTGCAACCCGACGTGGCGCTGCGCCTGGCCGCGCCAGCGCCCGAACCCATCCCCGACGCGGCGCAGATCGACGCCGCGCTGCGCGATCTGCCGCGTCGCCGCCCCGACCTGCTCGCCTTGCAAGCCGGCTACCAAGCGCAGGAACAAAAAGTCTGGCAGGCGGTGCTCGGCCAGTTTCCCGCGTTCAACCTCGGTTTCACCCGCGCACGCGACACCGCCGGGGTCAACACCATCGGCTTTGGCGTGAGCATCAGCCTGCCGCTGTTCAACCGTAACCAGGGCGCGATCGCCGTGCAGCGCGCCACCCGCGCGCAGTTGCACGCCGCCTATCAGGCGCGGCTGGATCAGGCCGTGGCCGACGTGCGCCAGGCGCAGGACGATCTGACGCTGCTGCAACGCCAGCGGCAGGCGCTGCAATCGGCGCTGCCGGCGCTGCAAGCGGCCGACGCCGCGGCGCAGCAGGCGCTGCAACACGGCGGAATCAGCCTGCTGGCGTTCACCGCCCAGCGCAAGGCGCTGCTCGACCAAGAGCTGGCGCTGCAGGCCAACGCCGAGCAAATCGCCGAGCAAACCCTGGCGCTGCAACTGCTCACCGGGCTCGGCCCATACCGCCTTGCCGCCCAACCGACCGCCCTCGCCCATCAGCCATGAATCTGCTTCGTCTCCGCCCGTTTTTGCTCGCCGCCGTGCTGCTGCCTGCAGCCTTGCTGCCCGCCGTCCGCGCCGCCGAAGTGTCGGCGGCCGTCGTCACCGCGCCGCTGCAGCGCGGCGAACTGCTGCACACCCTGCGCGCGTTCGCCACGGTGCAAGTGCCTGCCAGCGCGACGCAGACCCTGACCTTTCCCCGCCCGCTGCGGGTGCTGAGCGTGGATGTGCACGCCGGCGAAGCGGTGCGCCGCGGCCAGACGCTGGCGCGGCTGGCCACCGACCCCAGCAGCAGCCTGGCCTGGGCGCAGGCGCAAAACGCCGTGCGCTTCGCTCAGGGCGAGCTCGACCGCCAGCTCGCGCTGAAAGCGCAGCAACTGGCCACCCAGTCGCAGGTGGACGCCGCGCGCAAAGCGCTGGCCGACGCGCAGGCACAACTGCAGGCCTTGCAGCAGCAAGGCGCCGGGCAGACGCAGACGGCGGTCACGGCGCCGTTCGACGGCGTGGTGCTGGCCGTGTCCGCAGCGCCCGGCGATGTGCTCGCCGCCGACAGCCCGCTGCTGCAACTGGCGCGCGCCGGCAGCGTGCAGGCCGCGGCCAGCGTGCCGCCGGAAGACGCCGCCCGGCTGCAACCGGGGCAGGCGGTGCGGCTGCGCGCGGTGTTCGACCCGCAGCGGCAATGGCAAGGCACGCTGCGCAGCGTCGGCGCTGCGGTCGACGCCAAAACGCAGCGGCTGCCGGTGCTCATTGCGCTGCCGGCGCAACGCGGTTTGCCGCCGGCGGGCACGGCGCTGCAGGCCGACATCGTGCTGGGCCGCTGGCGCGGCTGGGTGGTGCCGCGCGACGCCGTGCTGCAAGACGCGCAAGGCGCATACGTCTACCAGGACGACCACGGCAAGGCGCGGCGTGTGCCGGTGCACATCGCCATCGACAGCGGGCTGCAAACCGGCATCACCGGGCCGCTCGATTCGGCGCTACCGCTGGTGGTGCAAGGCAACTATGAACTACGCCCGGGCATGGCGCTGCGGGCGCAGGGAGGCCGCCCATGAGTGCGGCCTCGCAATGGCTGCAGCGGCACCGCCGCTCGGTGTTGTTCCTGCTCGCGCTGCTGGCCGCCGGCGGGGTGTTTGCCGCGTTCAAGCTGCCGGTCGGGCTGTTTCCCAACGTGGATTTTCCGCGCGTGGTGGTCAGCGCCGACGCCGGCGACCGTCCGGCCAGCCAAATGATGCTGCAGGTCACGCAGCCGCTGGAACAGGCTGTGCGGCACGTGCCCGGGGTGGTCGACGTGCGCTCGACCACCAGCCGCGGCAGCGCCGACATATCGGTGAGCTTCGACTGGGGCACGTCGATGGCGCTGGCCGCGGTGCAGGTCAACGAGGCGGTGACGCAGATGCTGCCGCAGTTGCCGCCGGGCACGCGGGTGAGCACCAAACGCATGGACCCGACGGTCGACCCGGTGATCGCCTACAGCCTCACGTCGTCCAACTTGTCGCCGGTGCAGCTCTACGACCTGGCCGAGTTCCAGCTACGCCCGCTGCTATCGAGCATCGCCGGGGTGGCGCGGGTGCAGGTGCAGGGCGGCGCGCAGGAGGAAATCCACGTCGTGCTCGACCCGCTCAAGCTGCAGGCGCTGGGGCTGGCGCTGAGCGACGTCAGCCGCGCCATCGCCGCTGCCAACGGCGTGCAGGCCGTCGGCCATTTGCAGGATCGCTACAAACTGCTGCTGGCGCTGGCCGACTCGCGGCTGCACGACACCCGGCAGGTCGGCGACATCGTGTTGCGCGCCGCCCCTGGGGACGTGGTGCGCCTCAAAGACGTTGCCCACATCACGCGCAGCAGCGTGCCGCAGTGGACGCGGATCACGGCAGACGGCAAGGACGCCGTGTTGCTCAACATCTACCAGCAGCCCGGCGGCAACACGGTGCAAATCGCGCGCGAGGTGCGCGCGCTGCTGGCGCGCACGCCGCTGCCGGCCGGGGTGCATCTGGCCAACTGGTACGACCAGAGCACCCTGGTGGTCGACAGCGCCGCCAGCGTGCGCGACGCCATCCTCATCGGCGTGGTGCTCGCCGGCCTGGTGCTGCTGCTGTTTTTGCGCAGTCTGAAAATCACCCTGATTGCGATGATCACGGTGCCCGCGGTGCTCGCCGCCACCGTGGTACTGCTGTACGCGCTGGGCATGAGTTTCAACATCATGACCCTGGGCGGCATGGCCGCGGCCGTCGGCCTGGTGATCGACGACGCCATCGTGATGAGCGAGCACATCGTGCGCCGGCTGTCGGAAGGGCCGGCCGCAGACGCGGCGCAGCGCCACGGCGGCATTCTGCACGCGGCGATGGAATACCTGCGGCCGCTGGCCGGCTCGAGCGCGTCGACGGTGGTGATTTTCCTGCCGCTGGCGTTTCTCTCCGGCGTGACCGGGGCGTTTTTCAAGGCGCTGTCGCTGACCATGGCCGCGGCGCTGGTGATTTCGTTTTTCGTCGCCTGGCTGGCCGTGCCGCTGCTGGCCGACAAGCTGCTCAAACCCCGCGACATCGCGCGGCAGGCGCAGCGTGAGCATGGGCGCTGGCTGGCCGCGGTGCAGCGCGGCTACGGCCGGCTGCTCGGCGCCGTGCTGCGCCGGCCGGCGCTGGCGTTGCTGGGTCTTGCGCCGCTGCTGGCCGCCGGCTGGCTGGCGTACCAGCATGTGGGCAGCGGCTTCATGCCGCACATGGACGAAGGCGGCTTCATCCTCGACTACCGCACCCCGCCCGGCACCTCGCTGGCCGAGACCGACCGCATCCTGCGCCAGGTCGAGCACATCCTGCTCACCACCCCAGAGGTGCAGACGTTTTCCCGCCGCACCGGCGCGCAACTGGGCGGCGGCGTGACCGAGGCCAACGAAGGCGACTTTTTCGTGCGGCTGAAACCGCCGCCGCGCGCGCCGATCGATCAAGTCATGGAACGGGTGCGCCAGCGCATCGAAACCCAGGTGCCCGGGGTCAAAATCGAGCTGGCGCAGTTGATGGAAGACCTGATCGGCGACCTCACCGCGGTGCCGCAGCCGGTGGAAATCAAAATCTTCGACGACAACCCGCAGCAGCTCGCCGCGCTGGCGCACCGCACCGCCGCAGCGATCGCCCGCATTCCCGGCATCGTCGACGTGCGCAGCGGCATCAAACCGGCCGGCGACGCGCTGGACATCCGCATCGACCCCACCCGCGCCGCGCTCGAAGGCGTCGACCCGCAGCAAATCGAGCAACAACTGCGCACCCTGATCGGCGGCAGCGTGGTCACCCACATCGAGCAGGGGCCGAAAATGATCGGCGTGCGGCTGTGGACGCCGGGCGACCTGCGCCAGACCACCGACGACATCGCGCAACTGCCGCTGCGCGCCGCCGACGGCCATGTGTTCACGCTGCAGCGCGTGGCCAGCCTGCGGGTGATCACCGGCCAGCCGGAAATCCACCGCGAAAACCTCAAGGCGATGGCCGCGGTGACCGCGCGCATCAGCGGCCGCGATCTGGGCTCGACCATCGCCGCGGTCAAACGGGTGATCGACGCGCCGGGCTACTTTCCGCCCGGGGTCTACGCCCAACTCGGCGGGCTGTACAAGCAGCAGCAAATCGCCTTCCACGGCCTGGTGCAAGTGCTGGCGGCGGCGGTGCTGCTGGTGTTTTTGCTGCTGCTGTTTTTGTACGAGCGCTTCAAGGTGGCGATCACCATCCTGGCCATGCCGCTGCTGGCGCTACCCGCAGTGTTCATCGGGCTGTGGGCCGCGGGCATCGAGCTCAACATCTCGGCGATGATGGGCATGACCATGATCGTGGGCATCGTCACCGAAGTGGCCATTTTCTACTTCAGCGAAGTGCAGACCCTGCTGCGGCAGCAGCCAGGGCAGCCGTTGGACGCCGCGCTGATCGCCGCCGGGCAGAACCGGCTGCGGCCGATTGCGATGACCACGCTGGCGGCCATCCTCACCCTGCTGCCGCTGGCTTTCGCCCTCGGCCAGGGTTCGGCGATGCAGCAGCCGCTGGCCGTGGCCATCATCGCCGGGCTGATGGTGCAAATGCCGCTGGTGCTGCTGCTCATGCCGGTGCTGTTCAAGCTGCTGCGCGGCCGCCTGCATGACGACGACACGGGCGACAATGCCGCTGTGTCCGTTACGACTTCATGACCGAGGCCAACCCATGCGCATCCTGCTCGTCGAAGACGACCACATGCTCGGCAGCGCCACGCGGCAGGCGCTGCGCGACGCCGCGCACGCCGTCGACTGGGTGCTCGACGGCGCCTCGGCGCTGACCGCGGCGCAAGGCGGCGAGTACGAGCTGATGCTGCTCGACCTGGGCTTGCCCAAGCGCGACGGCCTGTCGGTGCTGCAGGCGCTGCGCCAGGCGGGCAACCGCCTGCCCATCCTCATCCTCACCGCGCGCGACGCGCTGGAAGACCGGGTACGCGGGCTCGATTTGGGCGCCGACGACTATCTGGTCAAACCGTTCGAGAGCGCCGAACTGCTGGCGCGCATCCGCGCCGTCGCCCGTCGCCAGGGCGGGCAGGCCGCGCCGGTGCTGAGCAACGGCGTGCTCGAACTCGACCCGGTGACGCGCGAAGTGCGCTACCAGGGCCAGACGCAGCGGCTGACCGCACGCGAATACGCGCTGCTGCACGCCCTGCTGCTACGCCCGGGGGCGATTCTGTCGCGCAGCGAACTCGAAGACCGCATCTACGGCTGGAACGAGGAGGTGGAGAGCAACGCCGTCGAATTCCTCATCCACAGCCTGCGCAAAAAGATCGCCCCCGAGGTCATCAAAAACGTGCGTGGCGTGGGCTGGCTGGTGCCGCGGGTCGATCCGGGCAGCACGCCCAACGTGCCCGACGCGCCATGAAGCCCGTTGCCGCGCTGCGCCATTGGGCCGCGCAGTCGCTGCTGCGGCGGCTGTGGCTGTGGATGACGGTCAGCGTGGTCGTCGTCGGCCTGGGCACGGCGGCACTGTCGTATTTTTTCGCCTACGAAGAAGCGTATGAGTTGCAGGACGCGCAACTGCGCCAAATCGCCAGCCTGGTGCACCGCTGGGGCGAAGTGTCGGGCAACGCCCTCAACCCGGCCGGCGCCGACGTGGACAAGGACGCACGCATCGTCGTGCAGCGCCTGGGCGCGCCACCCGGCCCGCAGGGGCTGAACCTGCCGGCGAATCTGCCCGACGGCATGCAGGTGGTGCACGCCGACGGCCACGACTGGCGCGTGTTCGTGCGGTCTGGCCCGAGCGGGCGCATCGCCGTGGCGCAGCGCACCGACCTGCGCAGCGACGCGGCGATCGACAGCGCGCAGCGCACCCTGTTCCCGCTGCTGGCGCTGGTGCCGCTGCTGGCCTTGCTCGCCGCGGTGGTGGTGCGGCGGGCGCTGCGGCCGTTGCGGCAACTGGCGCACGGCGTGGACGCGCGCAACGAAGCCGACCTGCAGCCCTTGCCCGAGGCCGACGTGCCGCAGGAAGTCCTGCCCTTCGTCCATTCCATCAACCGCCTGCTCGCGCGCTTGGCGGCGGCGATGGAACAACAACGCCGCTTCGTCGCCGACGCCGCGCACGAACTGCGCACGCCGATTGCCGTGCTCAGCATGCAGGTGGACAACCTCAAGCCACTGCAACTGCCGCCCGCAGCGCAGGAGCGCGTCAATGCGCTGCAGCAAGGGCTGCGCCGCGCCCGTGCCGTGGTCGAGCAACTGCTCAGCCTGGCGCGCTCGCAAGGCGGGCAGACGGTGCACTGGCAGAGCATCGACCCGGTGGCGGTGCTGCGCGATGTGATCGCCGACCTGCTGCCGCTGGCCGAAAGCCGCAATATCGACCTCGGCCTGGACCACGCCGACGCGCTGCAACTGCGCACCGACCCCGCGCTGCTCTACACCTTGCTGCGCAACGCCACCGACAACGCCGTGCGCTACACCCCGAGCGGCGGGCGGGTCGATCTGCGGCTGCGGCAAGAGGGCAACGCCGCGGTGTTTGAGGTGCAAGACACCGGCCCGGGCATCGCACCCGAGGACATCGAGCGCGTGTTCTCCCCCTTCGTGCGCCTGCCCGGCGCAGCGGGCGAAGGCAGCGGTCTGGGCCTGTCGATCGCACGCCAGATCGCCCAGCGGCTGGGCGGTGAGGTCACCCTGGGCAATGCACCCGCTGGCGGCCTGATCCTGCGCTACCGCCAACCGATCCAGAAAGTCAATGAGTCAAGCTCTGGCCTGAAGTGAGGCCGGCAGGATTCCAGAGTGGTGCATTTGACTCTGAAACCACGGGGACAAATGCTATTGGGCTAGACCTGACCCCAATTAAGTGTGGGCATTGGCTGCGGTGGTCACTACGCTGTGCACCAGGCCCGAGTGGGCATCCGCTCCAATGTGAGCCTTCCTACCGAAATGCCACTGGTTACCTTTCCTGGTCTGGTGCATCTCCGGGTCACGCGTGCCGGTGCTGTTCTTGGTCGAACTGGGTGCGGCAATCAAGGTGGCATCGACCACCGTACCCTGCTTGAGCAGCAGGCCTTTGGCGGTCAGCATGGCGTTGACCGTGGCCAGGATTTGAACGCTCAAGTTGTGGCCTTCGAGCAGGTGACGAAAGCGCAGGATGGTGCTTTCATCGGGCAGATGGTCTTCGCCCATGTCCAGACCGGCGAACTCCCGAAACATGGGCGTGTCGTACAGCGCTTCTTCCATGGCCGGGTCCGACAGGTTGAACCACTGCTGCAAGAAGTGGATGCGCAGCAGGGTTTCCACCGCAAACGGCGGGCGACCGCCCTTGGCACTGCGCGCCGGGGCAAACGGGGCAATCAGCGCCACCAGTTCGGCCCACGGTACCACCCGGTTCATCTCGTCCAAAAACGCGCGCTTGCGCGTGCGCTTGGTCTTGCGCTCGAATCCCGTGCTGCCCAGGCTCATCTGTTTCATACCCATACTGTCTCACATCACTCGCCGACCGTCGAGGTTTTGCAGACCTTCCCTAGCAGGCTGTTGAAATACTGGCGCGTTGCGCCGGGATCAGCGACGATGTCGGGCAACGACGATCAGCAGTGAGAGACGCGGGATGCGAGGAGCCGATAGTTACAACGAAGCGCTGTTCAGCACGGTGAGGCTGGAGGAGTTTGTTCCTCAGACGCACCCGTTGCGCCCGATCCGCCAGTGGCTCAACGAGGCGCTGGACAAGATGGATGCCAAGTTCTCGGCGATGTATGAGGCCGACGTCAAGGGCGGGCGCCCAAGCATCGCGCCGGAGAAGCTCATGCGCGCGATGCTGCTGCAGGTGCTGTACAGCGTGCGCAGCGAGCGCCAGCTCGTCGAGCAGATCTCCTACAACCTGCTGTTTCGCTGGTTCGTGGGGTTGTCGATCGAGGATACGGTGTGGAACCACTCGGTGTTCAGCAAGAACCGCGATCGACTGATCGAGTTCGACGCCGTCACGGATCTGTTCAACGCGACGGTCGAGATGGCCGACAAGCGCGGGTTGCTGTCGGGCGAGCACTTCAGCGTGGACGGCACGCTGATCCATGCGTGGGCCAGCCACAAGAGCATGCGGCGCAAGGACAGCAGCGACGACGATCGGCCGCGCGAGGACTGGCATGGCCAGTCGCGCAGCAATGAGACGCATGCTTCGACGAGCGACCCCGAGAGTCGGCTGTATCGCAAAAGCAGCGCAGCGCCTGCGCTGCCGAGCTATCTGGGGCATGTGCTCACCGACAACCGGCATGGACTGGTCGTCAACGTCCAGGCCAGTGCGGCCGATGGGTATGCCGAGCGTGAAGTCGCCCAGCGCATGTTGTCGGACGTGGCCAGGCCCGACATTCGGATCACGGTCGGCGCCGACAAGGGCGATGACACGCGCGGCTTCGTGAAGGCGTGCCGCAAGATGAATGTCACCCCCCCACGTTGCGCAGAACATCAAGCGCACCGGAGGCAGCGCAATCGATGCGCGCACCACGCGGCACGCCGGCTACGCCGTCAGCCAACGCAAGCGCAAACGCATTGAACAGTGCTTCGGCTGGGGCAAGATGATCGGCCCGATCCGCCAGGTCATGGTTCAGGGGCTGGAGAAAGTCGACCAGCTTCTCACCCTAACGATGGCGGCCTACAACCTCACGCGCATGCGCACCTTGGCCAACGTGCGTCCGCAGTGCGCGTAATGGGCGGAAAAACCATGAAAAAGGCCGTCCAAAGCTTCGCATCCCGGCCCATCCCGGCCGAAATGGGACACCCTGCACAGAAATTGAGCAGTTGGTGAGCGCCATCATGCGATTCCAAAGCCAACAGTGCGTGCGTCCATCGGGTATTTCAACGGCCTGTTAAGTGAGCTTCTATCACCAATTACCTTTCCAAGTAGTTCCCTCAAATCCACGACCGCGCCGAACTCCAAAAACACTTCAAAGAATTTTTCATAGTCCGCGCCCCAATAGACCATGGCGCATGCCATTGGAGCGCCTTTACCTTCGCCACTGCCGTTTTCCAGGAACTTAAGACGAGTATCGTAGAGAAAACATACCGCCGTAGCTTTTCCCCAGACATATTCCTTCCAGTGGCTTGTGTTGGCTGCAACTGGAACTAACGCCAAGACTTCTGAATGAAAGTGCTTATGGGCATGAGCGCACTTATAAAGCCAGTGTTTAATCGTAGTTTTCCTCTCTTTGTCTGAACCATATGGAGGATTGACGTATATTCTCTTGAAGTTCCATTCCTCTGTAAGCCCATCGTGAGTTGGTAGTGTCCACTCATGTTTTGCTTTCACAATTGACCACTTGTTCGAACATGGATCGAGGTCTATAGCGCCACCAAATACTTCTTTTACTGCCGCCACGTACTTTGGAGGCGTACACCAATTTACGCTCTGAGAGTTTACAGTACGACCAGCTGTCACTTCAGAATCTCCTGCCAGTTTTTTGATGAGAGGGCTTTTAGCTCTTTCTTAAGTTCCTTAATACTCATCTTGGCTGGTGATATCACATTAAACCAACCTTCGATCTTTACGATATTCTCTTTGAAGTACTCCTGAATAGCTTTGTCTGCATCTAGCGCCATTTGCACTTTTGTAAATTTGTTTCCTCCTTTTGCTCCCGTGTAGCTGCTAGTAAATGCCTCTCTCACTTTTATATATTTCTTCTGCGGTTTCAGCAGAAGATCGCTCACAAACGTCGCTAGACCTGAATCGGTCAGGAACAATAACCAGTCATACGATTGGGCCAGTACTTTCAATTCTTTATTGTGATCATCCGAGGTGAACCAGTTGCCGTGATTACTTACAACGCCAACTGTCAATATGAAATGACGAAGCAAATCTGGGTCGTTTGAGCTGACAATTTCGTTGAGGAATTTGTCGTATGGTTTGTATCGCAACTCTCCGCTCGGCAAATGAATTGCACCGTAAACTGCGCCATCGGCCATTCTGAGCTTTTGGAGTGATGATACTGTGCGTGCTACGTATGCGCCCTGTTTTGCTTTTTCTATAGTTTGCGGGCCTTTTTTAACCCCCTCCTCAACACCCACCCGTTTGCATTCGAACATTGCAAACGGGTGGGAACGAAGCTTCTCTATTGAGATATTCCATATATCACCATTCTTATCACCGAGGTAGGCAACAACGATCTCACTGTTATGCTCATAGATAGTGCAACAGTTTCTTAGCAGTTTATCTTTCGTTAGTAATTGGGTCGACTTGATGCCGTCTTTTTCCCAATTTATCGCCTTCACCAACTTCCTAAG
>Ga0315298_1000267_pt1 | contig 105099 bp, 95 predicted proteins | sample WHS_1_MG_FD_203077 | JGI IMG/M metagenome (GOLD analysis project Ga0315298, IMG submission 203077) | Extremophilic microbial mat communities from Washburn Hot Springs, YNP, Wyoming, USA - WHS_1_MG | ecosystem: Environmental > Aquatic > Thermal springs > Hot (42-90C) | place: USA: Wyoming...
CACCAAGCCCTCTCAGACCCAGCAATCCAGCCAGCAGCCAAACGCCACCAACGTATCCCTTCCTAGCCTATTCACAAACCTCAAAGAACAAAACGACGGGACCTTTGATCCCGCCGAAAACTTTAGCATCAGCGAAAACATAAGACGCCGCCGCCGATGTGACTGATCTATTACAGCCAGCTTACGCCGTCAACCCCTTATTGCCCGCCAATCGTGAAACCAGCGAACAAAAAGCGGAATCCCCTGAGCAAGCGTGGTTTTGGGAGTGAAACCGGTCAGCGCGTTGAGGGCTTGGATGTCCGCACATGTCTCGATCGGATCGGCGGCCGGCCGCGGCGTGTCGCGAATCAACGCGCGACACCCGAGTTCGGACTCCAGCAGAGCAACCAGATCGATCACCAGCTCCGACCGGTGATTGCCGATGTTGAACAGACGATGCTCCCCCATCTCGGTCGCTGGCCGGTCGACAACGCCGAGCACGCCGGTCACGATATCCTCGATGAATGTGAAATCGCGCTTGAGTCGTCCCCCTTCATAAAGGGTGATCGGCCGCCTCTCCATCATGGCTTCGGCAAATCCGAAATATGCCATATCGGGGCGCCCCCATGGCCCGTAGACCGTAAAAAACCGCAGACCGGTCTGCCGCAACCCGTACAGATGACTATAAGCCACACTCATCATCTCATCGGCCCGTTTAGTGGCCGCGTAGAGCGATTGCGGTAGGTCGGCGCGAGCCAACTCGCTGTAGGGCAAGGCGGATCCCGCACCATAAACCGACGAGGAACTGGCATAAATCAGATGTTCGAGCCGCGGAGCATGCCGCGCTACCTCCAGCACCGACAAATGCCCGGTCAGGTTTGAGGCCGCGTAAGCGAACGGATTGTCGATCGAGTAACGAACCCCCGCCTGTGCCGCCAGATGCACAATAACCTCGGAGGTCGCCGCCACTTCACCCAGCGCGACGTGGTCGGTGATGTCGATCGCCCGGAATGCGAAGCGCGGGGAGGACTGCAGCTGGGCCAGCCGGGCCTGCTTAAGCCGCACATCGTAATAATCGTTGCAATTATCGACGCCTACCACGAAGTCACCCCGCGCCAGCAAAGCTCGGGCGACATGGAAGCCGATAAAGCCGGCAACGCCGGTGATCAGAATATTCATCCGCCCGACCCGGTCAGACGATCTTCCAGCAATTCGAGAATAATATGGCCGAGGGTGATATGGCATTCCTGAATGCGCATCGTCTCGTCATCGGGCACCACGATCATCCGGTCGCACAGCGCAGCCGCCGCGCCACCATCGCCGCCGAGCAACCCGACCGTGCTGATCTGCATTGTCCGCGCCACCTCCAACGCCCGGATCACCGAAGGCGACCGACCGGAGGTGGTGATCCCGAACAACACATCACCCGCTGACCCCAATCCCGAAAGGGGACGCGCGAACACTTCCTCGAACCCGAAATCATTTCCCGCAGCGGTCAGCACTGCCGGATCGAGCGTCAAGGCAATCGCCGGCCACGAATTCCGGGCAACCGAGCCGCGTAACCGTATCAACAACTCGGTCGCGAGATGCTGGGAATCCGCGGCCGACCCGCCATTGCCGCAGAACAACAACTTGTGCCCATGACGCAAAGCGGTCTCGCAGAGATCGACGATCGCGATGATTGCGCCGGAATCACGCCCCAGTTCGCGTTTCAGCGCCGCCGACCGGTCGAGCGACCGGGCGATATGCGCCGCCTCGGCCGCTTCACTGCGCAATCCATCCTCCATCGATCGACAATGCGTCACCGGTCATGGTGTCGGCGGCATCCGAGCAGAGGAAAACGCAGAACGCACCGATCTTCTCGGGTGTGGTGAACGCCAGCATCGGTTGTTTTTCGGCCAGCAGCGCAGCCGACTCGGCGGCAACGCTGGTCCCGTTCGCAGCAGCACGTGCCGCGATCTGGGCTTCCACCAATGGCGTCAGAACCCAACCGGGACAGATCGCGTTCACCGTGATCCCCTCATTCGCACATTCGATCGCGGCAACCTTGGTGGCGCCGATGACGCCGTGCTTGGCCGCGACATAAGCAATCTTTCCAGCACTGCCGACCAGGCCATGGGCCGATGCGATGTTGATCACCCTGCCCCACCGCCGCCGTTTCATCGCCGGCAAGGCGAATTTCATCCCATGAAACACGGCGGAAAGATTGAGGGCGATGATCGCGCTCCAGCGCTCCTCGGGAAACGATTCGATCGGCGCGACATGCTGAATGCCGGCATTATTCACCAGAATATCGAGCGAACCGAATTCTGTTTCGCAAAACTCGACCAGTTCGGCGACAGCCGCCGCCTGCGAGACGTCGGCAGCATGATACCGCACCCGACCACCCGCAATTGCCGCAAGCTCGCCACGCACTCGTTCGATTTCGGCGACATCGCCAAACCCGTTCAGCACCACGGATGCTCCCGCCTGCGCCAGCGATCTCGCAATGCCAAGCCCGATCCCGCTGGTCGAGCCTGTCACCAAGGCAACTTTTCCGGTCAAACTCACGTCGGTACCCCTTCAGGTTCAACCGCCGTTCTGAGCCAAGCTCCGCCTGCCATCAAGCCGGCAAACCGCAGGACAACCATAAGAAAAAAGAGCCAGCGACCTTAATTGATCGCTGGCTCCACGTGGCTGCGGGGGTGGGGGAATCCCGCGCCAGTCAGACAACGCCCTGATGTTACGGCATCACTACGCGGCGTCGCGTCTGATCCGTTGCTCCGAGATCAACCGATGAAGACTGCAATGCGCTGCTCCCCATCGGTCCGCCCCGGAAAATTCATCGCTACCGGCGGGCATCATTCTACCCGCAACTTTACCAAGATCCGGTTTACAAACCCCATAATCATCAGACACGCGATGATACTGAGTAGACCCTGCAAGCCGAACAATGGTCCCGTCGCTTGCTAAAACGGTGCGAACCATCCTTCAGATGCAGCATTACAAAATAAATTTATTCACGACATCGTGAATACCCGGCTCAGGAAATCGGTCGCCGTCGATTGGCACGGGTCTGCTCCCGCCACTGCCGCTTCACCGCCGCTTCCGCGCGCTTGTCGCCCCGTCGCTCAAGATAGGCCATTTCGCGATTGAGTTTGACGTAGTCATCCAGTCGCCGCGCTTCGATCCTGCCATCCTCGATCGCCTCGCGCACGGCACAGCCGGGCTCCGCCTCATGCCGACAATCGGAAAAGCGGCACTGTGCTGCGAGTACCGTGATGTCGGTGAACGCATCGTCCAGCCCTTCCGGCTGCCACTGCGTGATCGCGCGGATCCCCGGCGTATCGAGGATCATGCCTCCACCATCGAGCAGGAACAGATCGCGGCTGGTGGTGGTGTGACGACCGCGACCATTATCATCCGTGATCGACGTCGCCTGACGCTCATACCCCAGCAGGCGATTGACCAGGCTCGATTTCCCGACACCGGACGACCCGACCAGAAGCGCCGTCTGCCCCGGCCCGATCAGCGCCCGAAGCGCGGGAATGCCCTCACCCGTCCGGTTCGAAACCTGATGGACCGCGACCCCCGGAGCTTCCAGCGCGAGTTGCACGATCATCGGCGCAGCCAGACCGAGATCGGTCTTGGTCACCACGATCAAGGGCAACGCACCGGACCCGAATGCCGCGCCGAGCAGACGTTCGAGCCGCCTGACCGAGAAATCCGCATCAGCCCCGGTCACGATGAACACGTAGTCGATGTTGGCCGCAATGATCTGTTCGCCCCGCGCGACGTCGTGCCGGGTCAGATCACCGACGGCACGGGCGAATTTGGTGCGGCGCGGCAGGATCGCGTCGATCGTGGCGGCACCGGCCTCGATCCGGGCAATCACGAAGTCACCCACGACCGGCAGGCCATAACCCGCATCGTGATGATGCATGCGACCGGCGCACTGGGCACGCAGCGTGGCCCCGGTGCATGCGAGTTCGTAATGCCCGCGATGATGGGCGATGATCCGGCCGGCAATCTGGCCGGGTTCGGCGGTTTCGGCAAAGGCCCTGGCGAGCGCGGGGCTCCATCCCAGATGGTCGATATCGTCCATGACGATCAGGCTCCGTGTGCTGGAAGTCGCAGTCGGGCCTGATGATCCGGGAAGGTGCTCGTCAGGCGCGGGGCGAATTGGCGCGATTTGCGCCGGGGCGATCCACAATGACTGTCATGATGCCCTCCTTCTGACCGAGTGCCTTGGCTCTTCAGTGGACCATCGGGGCCGATCTGTCGAGGTCATTCTTCAATCTCGTGGAATTTCGTGTAGTCGATGGCAAAACTGCCGTCGGGGGCGCGGTCGAAGATATCCGCGAACCGGCTGCCAAACTTGATATCGCTGAAATTATAGATGTGACGGGCGGCAACCGTGGATAAAAGCGTATCGTCGAGGCCGGTGAGCACACAAATGAACACCCAGTGCGCCGCCGCGAGATCGTCGGCGGCGAGTCCGTGAAGCGGGCTGGTTTCGGTGATCCGATGCATCACCGACCATGAAAGAGCGAGCGCCGGTGTGCGGGTGCGGACCAGATCGAGGTCGATCAGGCGCCGCGTATTCCCGCCTTCGGGCTCGACTTCATCGCGCAGGATCGAAATCGTCATTTCCGCATTGGTCAGCGCGTTGCGCCGCCGGTTGGCCACCCGGAAGGAAAGGGTCGGAACCCCGCAAATCTCGTGGATCACCGCAAGTCGGGAAAACATGACGCGCGCCTGTGGACGCGAGAGGCGGGCGAAGAGCAGGCCGGTGGCAAGGGCGGTCGACAGCAGACCGATGATGATCTCGACGCTGGCAACCGAATTGGCGAGCACCGTCTTGGGGTAGAGCACACCGTAACCGGTCGTCGAAAACGTCTGCACCGAGAAGAATACCGCGTCGCCGTAATCACCGGGACGCGCCCCGCCGATACCGCCGATCAGCCAGTAGACCGTCCCGAACGCCAGGTTCATCAGCGCGATGCCGAGCGCCATCAGCCCGAGCAGTGCGATCACCCGCATCGTCATCAGCGCGTAGAACAGATCGGACAACCCGAGCCGCGCCAGACCGCGCCGCTCGATCCGCCGCAGCATTTCCGCCGAGAACGGCGCCGGCGGGTTACGCCGACGCCTTCGGTTCGTGCGGGTGGTCAGGACTGCTGGCGACGGAGGAACGCAGGAATATCGATCCCGATCTCCTCGTTATGCGCGAGGCGCACGGCCGGGCGCGGCTCGCCCTGCTGGATCGGTGCCGGTTGCGCATGCGGTGCCGGGGCTGCGTATTGCGCGGGGGCGGCCTGGGGAGCGGGTGCCTGATAGTGTTGGGGTGCCGCCTCCTGCGGCATCGCATAGGTCTGCGCCTGGGCTTCCGGACGCTGATATTCATTCGCCATCGGCTGCGGTGCGACCGCCCCGCGGAACCCATTGGTCATCCGGCTGAACAGGCTCGCCTTGCGCGCCGGCTCGGCCGGGTTGCGCGGTGCGTCGCGATAGGCGGCGGGGGCCGAAATCGGGGCGCGCATCGGCGGCTCGGCCTGAGGCATCGCTTGCGGCATCGCCTGGGTCATCGTCTGCGGCTGGGACGCATGGGCCGCAAACTGCGGTGCCTGGGGCTGCATCGGCTGCGGCTGATGATGCTGCGGCTGCGATTGCGGTGACATCGGCTGAGCCGGCACCACGTTCAGAACCGGCGGCTGATGGGTCGCACCGGCATGGGTCGTCGCGACCGCATCGGCCATCATGCCGCCGCCGCCCATCGCCACGAGTTTCGGCCGTTCCGACTGCGCCGGTGCGGCTGAATCGATCCCGGTCGCCACGACGGAAATCCGCACCCGCCCGCCGAGATTTTCATCGAGCGCCATGCCGACCATGATGTTGGCGTCCTCATCCACTTCCTCGCGAATGCGGTTGGCCGCCTGGTCGAGTTCGAACAAGGTCAGGTCCGAACCGCCGGTGATGTTGATCAGCAGCCCGCGCGCACCCTTCATATTGGTATCTTCGAGCAGCGGGTTGGAAATCGCGGCCTCAGCAGCACGGATCGCGCGATCCTCGCCCTCGGCCTCGCCGGTGCCCATCATCGCCTTGCCCATTTCGGACATCACCGAACGAATATCGGCGTAGTCGAGATTGACCATGCCCGGCACCACCATCAGGTCGGTCACGCCGCGCACACCCATGTAGAGCACATGGTCGGCCATCTCGAAGGCTTCCTTCCAGCCGGTGCGCTCGTTCGCCACCTTGAACAGGTTCTGGTTCGGAATGACGATCAGGGTATCGACGTAGTTCTGCAGCTCGGTGATGCCCTCATCGGCCGATTTCAGCCGCCGCCGCCCCTCGAACGAGAACGGCTTGGTCACGACGCCGACCGTCAGAATCCCGCGCTCCCGCGCCATCCGCGCGATCACCGGCGCGGCCCCGGTTCCGGTACCCCCACCCATGCCGGCAGTGATGAACACCATGTGCGCGCCATCGAGGTGGCGGGCGAGATCCTCGGCGGCTTCCTCGGCCGAGGCCTTGCCCACTTCGGGTCGGCCCCCGGCGCCATTGCCCTGGGTGATGTGCGGCCCGAGCTGAATGCGCCGTTCCGCGCGCGAGAGAAGCAGCTGCTGCGCATCGGTATTCGCGACCACGAAATCGACGCCCGGCAGATTCAGCGCGATCATGTTGTTGACCGCATTGGTCCCGCCGCCGCCGACACCGATCACCGTGATCCGCGGGGTGAAATCGGTGTGGCTGGTCTTCTGGATGGTGAGGTTGAGAGTCATGGCTGCATCTCCTGGCAGGCGGGCGTTGAGCGTTTTGCGAAAAGGGGAGGGTTGGGGCGCGTCATGTCAGAGGCGCCGTTTGAGGAAAGCAATGATACCGCCGATCATCCCGGTCGGGCTTTCGGCGGTGAAATCGAGATCGTGCAGGGTCTGGCCATCGCCGGTGGCAAAAGCGAGCAGCCCGATCAACGTTGCGAAATTCGGCCCGGTCGCGGCATCGGGCAGGCCGATCACCCCGAACGGCCGACCGAGGCGAACCTGACGGTTGAGGATATGCGCGGCCAATTCCCGCGCGCCAACCAGTTGCGCCGCCCCGCCGGTGAGCACGACCCGCGCCCCGGCAGCGCGGCCGAGGCCGGAGGTTTCGATCCGGTCGCGCGCCAGTTCGAAAATCTCCTCAAGGCGTGGCCGGATGATCGAGACCAGTGCGCTGCGCGGTACCTTCGAAATCTGGTGCTCCGCCTCGCCCACCATCGGCACCGGCAGGAGTTCGCGGGCATCGTCCGGGCTTTCCTGGCAGGTGCCGTACAGGGTTTTCAACCGCTCCGCATGGGCAACCTGAGTCGAAAGCAGCCGCGCGACATCGTTGGTGACGTGAATGCCGCCGATCGGCAATTGCGCGGTGTGCAGCAGATGGTTCTCGGCAAACACCGAAATCGTGGTGGTGCCGCCGCCCATGTCGATCACGGTGGCACCGAGTTCGCGCTCATCTTCCACCAGGGTCGCGAGCCCCGAGGCGAAGGGCGCGGACACCATGCCCGAGATTTCAAGCTCGCAGCGTTCGAGGCAGGCGGTGAGGCTCTTGATCGCGGTGGTCGCCGCGTCGATCACATGGAGCTGCGAGGTCAGCGTATCGCAGTACAGCCCGCGCGGATCGGCAACCCCACCGGTCTCGTCGGTCGCGAAGTTCAGCGGCAGCGCATGGATCGTGCCGCGCCCCTCGGAGGCCGCCCGCGCCCGCGCCTCGCGCACCACGCGGCGAATGTCGTCCCCGGTCACCGCCCTGCCGTCGATCGGCCATTGCACGTTGAACAGGCGCGATTCCGGCTGCCCGCACGACAGGTTCACGATGACCGATTTGAGCCGCATGTCGGCCTGATCCTCGGCGGTCCCCACGGCGGCCCGGATCGCGCGTTCCGCCTCGTCGAGATCGACGATCCCGCCGGATTTGATCCCCCTGCCCTTCTGCCAGCCGAAGCCGAGCGCGCGCAGCCGCCCATCGGAGTCCGCGCGCCCGATCAGGCAGGCGATCTTGGTCGAGCCGATATCGAGCACGCCGAACGGGCCGGAGCGCATGGGCCGGGGTCGCGCGGTATCGGGCCGGGAATCCCCCTTCTGCGGCGGCAGGGCGGTGCGGCGGGCCATGTCGTTCACGCTGAATTCCTTTTCATGACGGGTGGCCGGGCACGGCGGCAGCGTCGGTGATGAAACCCTTGGGATAAGGGCGCACCACGAGGCGGTCGGCGAGACGCAGATCGATGGTGCGAACCGGGCGCTCCAGCAGCTTGATCCGATCCTCCGCCTCCACCAGCCGGGCCATCGCCGCTCCTTCGTGCTGATCGGGCAGCTTGATCGTGGTGTGATCGCGCAGCAGCAGGTTCCAGCGCAGATCATCGATCCGTTCGGCAGCCACGACATGTTTCGCGATCGCCGGATACCGCTTGAGCAATGCCAGCAAGGCCGCGGCGTGTCCCGGCACCCCGGCGCCAACCAGAAGCGGCAGGTCCGGATCGTGGGCGCGGGCGGCGGCCGCATCATGCCCGTCGAGCACCGTGCCATCCGGCCCGATCAGGGCAAAACGATTATCCGGCTCCTGCCAGATCGCAACAGGCCGGCGCTCGACCACCTCGACCCTGATGGTATCGGGCAGGATGCGTTCCACCGTGGCGCTGCGCACCGCGCCGAGAGCGGCAATCCGCCGTGCCGCGGCTTCGGGCGAAAATCCCAGGATCGGCATATCGTGGCGAACCCCGAGCGCGCGCTCCACCGCCACGCGCGGCGTCGTGGTCGCCCCGTCGATCTCGATATGCGCGACCCGCATCCCGCCATCGGCCATCAAATCGGCGAATCCGGCATGAACCGGCCTGAACAGCGCGGTGATGCCGCGCACGCCGAGCGGCACGACCACCAGCACCACGATCACGATCGCCCCGATCACGGCAGGCTTGCCCGACTTGCGGAACCGCCGCAGCAACAGGGTCCGCGCACTCGGACGATCCTGGATTTTCGGCTTGCGGGGTTTCACACGCGACATGCGGCGTGCTCCACCATCCAGGCGCAGAGTGCCGGGAAATCCATGCCGCAATGCGCCGCCTGCTCGGGCAGCAGCGAGGTCGGCGTCAGGCCCGGCTGGGTGTTCACCTCCAGCAGAACCAGCCGGTCGGTCTCGTCGTCGTAGCGGAAATCGGCCCGGCTCGCACCCCGGCAGCCGAGCGCGCGATGCGCCGCCACCGCGGCATCCTTGGCCCGCGCCGTCACCGAAGGCGCGACCCGCGCGGGAATATCGTGGCGCGACCCGCCTTCGGAATATTTGGCGTTATAGTCATAGAAGCCGTCAGCCCGGATTTCCGTCACCGCGAGCGCCCGCCCTTCGAGCACCGCGACCGTGAGTTCGCGCCCCGCGATATATTCCTCGGCCATCACGGCGTCCCCGAACGGCCAGTCGCGCGCGATATCGGCACGACGGTTATCGCCGTTGCGAATGATGAACACGCCCACCGAAGACCCCTCGTTCACCGGCTTGAGCACGTAGGGGCGCGGCAGCGGATCGGCCTCGGCCAGTTCGTCGCGCGGCACGATCCGGTGCTGCGCCAGCGGCAGGCCGGCTGCGGCGAAAGCGGCCTTGGCCACCGATTTATCCATCGCCATGGCGGACGCCCGAACCCCGGAATGGGTGTAGGGTATCCCCATATAATCGAGCACGCCCTGAATCGTGCCATCCTCGCCGAACCGCCCGTGCAGGGCATTGAACACCGCATCGGGCGGCGGCGTCAGGGCCGCGATCACCGCGCCGAGATCGGCACCGACCAGGATCGGCAGCACATCGTACCCTGCAGAGTCCAGCGCCGCGATCACCTGCTGCCCGGAGGCGAGACTGACCTCGCGTTCGGCGGAAATCCCCCCGAACAACACAGCCACCCGCTTGATGCCGCTGCCGCTCATCGCGCGCCCCCCGGCTTTATGCCGAGCCGCCTGATTTCCCAGCGCAGTTCGATACCGGTTTCCGCCAGAACCCGCGCACGCACCGCATCGCCGAGCGCCTCCAGATCCGCAGCCGTCGCCGCCCCACGATTGATCAGGAAATTGCAGTGCTTTTCCGATACCTGCGCATCACCGATCACCATGCCCCGGCATCCCGCCTGATCGATCAGCTGCCAGGCCTTGTGGCCATCGGGATTACGAAACGTCGACCCGCCGGTACGCGCACGGATCGGCTGGCTCGCCTCGCGATTGGCCTTGATCGCGGCCATCCGTGCCGCGATCGCCACCGGCTCATCGGGATGGGCGAACAAGCGCACCCGCAGCACGATGCCCCCGGGCGGGAGCGTCGCGTGACGATAGGACAAGGCAAGATCCGCCGCGCTGAGCCGGTTGATGCTGCCATCGCGCCCGACGATCTCGGCCCAATCCAGCACGTCCCTGATCTCACCGCCATAGGCGCCCGCATTCATCGCGATCGCGCCGCCAAGCGACCCCGGAATGCCCGATAGAAATTCGAGCCCGCCCAACCCCGCCGCCGCCGCATGATCGGCGATGGTGACATCGAGCGCCGCCGCCCCGGCGACCAGCCCGTCCGCCTCGATCGCGACATCGCCGAAGCCCCGCGCCAGCCGGATCACGATGCCCGGAATCCCGCCATCGCGAATGATCAGGTTGGACGCCGCCCCGATCACGGTGACCGGCAGTTCCGGGCTGAGCGCGGCCAGAAACCGTGCCAGATCATCGTCATCCTGCGGCCGCAGCAGGTATTCCGCCGGACCGCCGACGCGGAACCACGTGCTTGCCCCCAAGGGCGCATCGAAGGTTACGCGGCCGCGCGCCGCCGGCAGCGTCTCGCGCCAATCGTGCCGGATCGCCGCCGCCATCATCGCGCACCCCCCGGCCCGCGCGACAGCGCCTGCAACTGCGCCGGCAACGCCTGCGCCCATTGGGTGATGTTGCCCGCACCCAGACAGACCACGAAATCCCCGGTCCGCGCGATCGCCTTGATCATTTCCGCCAGATGATCCGGGCTCGCCAGCGGCACCACCGCCCGGTGCTGATGCGCCCGCAGACCATCGATCAGCGCATCCCGGTCGATCCCTTCGATCGGCTCCTCCCCGGCGGCATAGACATCCGCGACGATGACGGTATCGGCATCGTTCATGCAGGTGCAGAAATCCTCGAACAGCGAAGCGAGCCGCGAAAACCGGTGCGGCTGCACCACCGCGATCACCTCGCGCGCACCAGCCTGCCGCGCCGCCTTCAGCACCGCCGCGATCTCGACCGGATGATGGCCGTAATCGTCGATGACGGTAACCCCGCCGACCTCGCCGGTCTTGGTGAACCGCCGCTTGACCCCGCCGAATCCCGCGAGCGCCGCCCGCAGATCGACCTCGGGCACCTCCATCTCGATACCGATGGTAATCGCCGCGAGCGCGTTGGAGACGTTATGATTGCCCAGCATCGGCAGACGGAACGGCCCCATCCGGCGGGATTTGCCCCCGATCCGGTCCGACAGGCGCACCTCGAACGTCGCTCCGTTGCGGTCGGACATGATCCGCTCGGCCCGCACATCGGCCTGCGGCGAAAACCCGTAGGTGATCAACCGGTGATCCGACAGATCCGGGATCATCTGCTGGACCGCCGGATGATCGATGCAGAGCACCGCGAAGCCGTAGAACGGAATATTGGCGACGAACTGCCGGTAGCCCGCCTCCATCGCCTCGCGTGTCCCCCAATGATCGAGATGCTCGGGGTCCATATTGGTCACCACGGCGATCACCGAGGGCAGGCGCAGGAAACTGCCATCGCTCTCATCGGCTTCGACCACCATCCAGTCCCCGGTGCCAACCCGCGCATTGGTGCCGTAGGCATTGATGATCCCGCCATTAATCACGGTCGGATCGAGCCCGGCCCCGTCGAGCACGGCGGCGACGATGCTGGTCGTCGTGGTTTTGCCATGAGTCCCGCCGATCGCGACCGACCAGCGCAGCCGCATCAGCTCGGCCAGCATCTCGGCGCGGCGGACCACCGGGATCAGCTTGCTTCGCGCGGCCTGAACCTCGGGATTGTCGCGCGGCACCGCCGTCGAGATCACCACCACCTGAGCGGTGCCCAGGTTGGCCGCGGCATGGCCAATCGCGACATTGATCCCCGCAGCGCGCAGGCGCTGGACATTCGGGCTTTCGGAAATATCCGACCCCTGCACGGCGTAGCCCAGGTTATGCAGCACCTCGGCGATGCCGGACATGCCAATCCCGCCGATGCCGACGAAATGGATCATCCCGATTCCGAGCGGCATCGCCCTCATCGCACACGCTCCGCCACACAGGTCTGCACCAGATCCGCGAGACGCCGCGTGCCATCGGCAATGCCGCAGGCGGCAGCGGCGGTCGCCATCGCCGCAAGCCGGCCCGGCTCGGCCACCAGCGTCTCGATCGCGCGCGTCAGGAGTTCCGGGACCAATCCCGCCTGATCGAGCCTGAGCGCGCCACCCCGGCGGGCGATCGCATCGGCATTATGGCGCTGGTCGGCATTGATCGCGAGCGGAATGAACAGGGCCGGCCTGCCGATCACCGCCAGTTCAGCCACGGTCGATCCGCCGGCACGGGCGATCACCAGATGCGCGGCGGCGATCCGCGACGCGACATCGGCGAAGAACGGCGCAAGAGTATGAGCGATCCCGGCCCGATCGAGCACGATCCGCGCTGCCGCGATCTCCGCCTCCGGGCATTGCATGACGAGGTCGATCCGCCGGCGCAGCGCTTCGGGCAATCCGGCCAGCGCGGCGGGAACCAGGCTCGCGAAAATCCGCGCGCCCAGCGATCCGCCAAGCACCAGCAGCGCGATCCGATCGACCGGCGCGGTATAGGGCGCCCCGGTCAGTTGCACCACCGCCGGGCGCACCGGGTTGCCGGTCAGCGTGGTCTTGATCCGGCGCGGCACCGCCTCGGTCTTGATGAAACTGGTCGCGAGATGATCGGCGAAGTGCGCGAGCATGCGGTTCGCCCCGCCCAGAATGGCGTTCTGGTCGTGCAGGATCACCACCGGACGGGATTTCAGCCCGAGCGTCGCCATCACCGGCGGCACCGAAGGATAACCGCCGAACCCGACCAACGCGGCGGCATCGAGCGTCGCGAGCACACGTCGCGCGGCACCGGTCCCCCGCGCAAGCTGGCGCAAACCGGCAACGACCCGCGCCGGGCTCCGCCCCGCAAGACCCGCACCGTCGAACACATGGCGCTCGCACTCGGCGAACACCGAGGATTGCAACGCACCGGACCGCTGATCGGTCATCAGCACCACGCGTTCGCCGCGCTGCATCAGCACATCGGCCACGGCTTCGGCGGGGAATAAATGCCCGCCGGTACCGCCCGCCGCAATGACGATGGGTTTCAGCATCGCGCCCCTCATGCCACCCGGTCCTGCACGCCGCCATGCGCGCGCCGTTCATCGGCACGTTCGGCATGGTTGCGCTTGCGAGTCAGCGCCAGCAGGAACCCCATGTGCAGCCCGACCGCGAGCACCGCCGAACCGCCATAGGAAATGAACGGCAGCGTCATCCCCTTGGTCGGGATCAGCGACAGCGAGGACGCCATGTTGATGAAGGCCTGCAAACCGAAACTCACCAACAGCCCCGATGCCGCGAGCGCCACGAACAGATCGGTCTCGCGCATGATCCGCGCGAGGCCGCGCAACACGATCACCGCGAAAATCAGAATGATCGCCAGGCACACGATCAGGCCGAATTCCTCCCCGGCCACCGCGAACACGAAATCGGCCCGCGCATCCGGCAGGTAATGCTTCACCTGCCCCTCGCCCGGCCCGCGCCCCCACAACCCGCCATTGCCGAAGGCCGAGAGCGCGGTGATCGCCTGATACGCCTTGTCCTTGGTCGGGTGCAGGAACAGCATCACCCGCGTGTGAACGTGGGAAATCAGCTCGAAGGCGGCGAACCCGGAGGCCCCGAAACCTACCACCGCCACGCCGACCCAGTAGAGGCTCAGCCCGTCCAGAAAGAGCTGAACGAAAAAAGTCGAGGCGACCAGCGCGGTCGAGCCCACATCCGGCTGGCGCATCAGGATCAGCAGCACGAGACCGTTGAGCCCGAGGGCCACGATCATCCCCGGAAATCCCGGCGTGCGGCGGCGTTCCGCCAGCAGCCACGCCGTCGCGATGATCAGCGCCGGCTTGAGGAACTCGGAGGGCTGGATCGTGAAGCCGGGCAGCGCGATCCACCGCCGCCCGCCATCGATCACCACGCCATGAACCAGAGTGAACGCGGTGAGGATCAGGAACACGATGCCGATGCCGAGTGCCGCGAGCTTGACCTGTTTGAGATCGAGCATCGAGGTGCCGAGCATCACGAACGCCCCGACCGCGAGATAGACGATCTGCTTGATCATCACGATGGTGCGCGGGTCCGACAAAGCGAGGTTGGTCGCAGGCGTGGCAGCGAGCGCCAGCACATAACCGATGCCGACCAGCAAAATCAGCGCGGTCAACATCACCCGGTCGATGCTCCACCACCACCGTCCGACCACCGAGGTATCCGCGCGGGAGAGTATCGGCATCAGGCGCACTCCGCCGGGCAGCTCAGGGATTGCGCGAGTTCGGCGAAACGATCGCCGCGCGCGGCGTAATTCGCGAACTGATCGAAACTGGCCCCGGCCGGGGAGAGCAGCACCGTCGGCACCCCCTCACGGCGCGCATGGGCGAAAGCGGTCGGAACCGCCCGGTCGAGAGTCTCGACGATCTCGAAAGAAACCCCTCCCGCCGCAAGCGTATCCCCGAACGCGGCGGCATCGCGCCCGATCAGCAGCGCGTGGTCGATCCGGTCGAACCAGGGCGCGAGCGACCCGATCCCGCCCTCCTTGCCGATCCCGCCGGCAATCCATACCACACGCGGGAAACTATCCAGCGCCCGCGCGGCGGCATCCGCATTGGTCGCCTTGCTGTCGTCGATGAAATCGATCCCTGCCACGGTCGCAACCCGTTTCTGCCGGTGGGGCAATCCCGGAAAACCCGCCATCGCACCGGGAATGATCGCCCGGTGGATGCCGAGCGCCAACGCCAGCGCGGCGGCGGCGGCGGCGTTCTGGGCATTATGCGTCCCGCGCAGCGCCGGCGCGGTTGACAGGTCCACGATCGGACCGAAATGGTCGATCACGATACGCTGATCGGCGTAAATATCGGCCTCGCGATGACCTGAAATCCGCACCAGCCGGCCCGGCCCGGTTGCGAGCCGCGCCGCCAGCGCGCACGACGCCTCGTCATCGACGCCGACGACCGCCGTATCGGTATCGATCTGACCCGCGAAAATCGCTGCCTTTGCAGCGATGTACCCGGCCATGCTGCCATGGCGGTCGAGGTGGTCTTTGGTAATGTTCAGCATTGCGCCTGCATCGAAGCGCATCGTCGCGATTCGCTCCAACATGTAACTCGACATTTCCAGCACATAGATCCCGTCATCCGGCAGCAGCGGCAGCGCGAGCGAGGCCGGCCCGAGATTACCCCCGGCGGCAACCGGCACCCCGGCGGCAGCGATGATATGCGCGAGCAGCGCCGTCGTGGTCGACTTGCCGTTGGTCCCGGTGATGCCCGCAAACCGTGCGCGGCTCCCCGCCGCCCGCACCGCGCGGAACAGCAGTTCGGCATCGCTCAAAATCGGCACGTCGCGGGCAAGCGCCGCCGCCGCTTCGGGATGAGGTTCCGGCAGATGATGCGGAATTCCCGGTGACAGCACCAGCGCATCGAGACGATCGGCCTCGCTGGGTTTCGCAAGCGCAAGCCCGGCACCGATGGCGGCGTCCCGCTTCGCCGCATCATCGTCCCAGGCTACCACGAACGCCCCCATCGATCGCAGAGTTTGCGCAGCCGGCAGCCCGTTCTGCCCCAGCCCGAGCACGGCGAATCGCTGCCCCTCGAACACACGCGGCCAGATTGTCGCGGCGGTACTCATCGGATTTTCAACGTCGCCAGCCCGGCGAGGCCCAGAATCATCGCGACGATCCAGAACCGGATCACGATGGTCGGCTCCGCGAGACCTTTTTTCTCGAAATGATGATGCAGCGGCGCCATCAGAAACACCCGCCGCCCGGTCCGCTTGTACCAGAATACCTGCACGATCACCGAAACCGTCTCGACCACGAACAACCCGCCGACGATCGCGAGCACGATCTCGTTCTTGGTGGCGACCGCGACGGAACCGAGCGCGCCGCCCAGCGCGAGCGACCCGGTATCGCCCATGAACACCGCCGCCGGCGGCGCGTTATACCACAGGAACCCCATGCCGGAGCCGATCAGCGCCGAACAGAACACGGCCAGTTCGCCGGTACCCGGCACGAAATTGATCTGAAGATAATGCGCGAAAATCCGGTTGCCGACCAGGTAGGCGATCAACGCGAACACGCCTGCGGCAATGATGGTCGGCACGATCGCGAGCCCATCCAGCCCGTCGGTCAGATTGACCGCGTTCGAGGCCCCCATCATCACGAACATCGCGACCAGCGGAAACATCATCCCGAACGGGATCAGCAGATGCTTGAACACCGGCACCGCCAGATCGTCCGCGATCGAGGCGGGCATCAGATGCGTGATCCAGATCGCCGCGATCAACCCGATCATCGCCTGAAACACCAATTTGACCCGCCCCGGCACGCCCTTGGTGTTACGCTTGGTCAGCTTGAGAAAATCATCCGCGAAGCCGATCGCGCCATACCCGATTGTGACCATCAGCACCGCCCAGACATAGCCGTTTTCCAGATCGGCCCACAGCAACGTCGACACGCTCATCGCGATCAGGATCAGAAACCCGCCCATGGTCGGCGTGCCCTTCTTCTCGATCAGATGCCGTTCCGGTCCGTCGAGCCGGATCGGCTGGCCCTGCCGCTGGAGCGAGCGCAGCCAGCGGATCAGGCGCGGCCCGAGCACGAAACTCACGATCAGCGAGGTAATGCACGCAGCCCCCGCACGGAACGTGATGTAGCGGATCAGATTCAGCACATGGAATTGTGCGACATGCGGCAGGAGGAGTGCGTACAGCATCAGACGGTCGATTCGAGAGTTGCGATGATCGTCCGCATCCGCGAACCGAGACTGCCCTTGACCAGCACGACATCGCCATCCCGCAGCGCGTCGCGCACCAGCGGTGCCAGTTCCGCCGCATCCGGCGCCCAGACATGGGGGCAATGCGCGGGCAGTTCGTCGGCCATCAGCCGCATCTTCTCGCCACAGGCGAACACATGGTCGGCCACCCCGGCAACCGGACCCGCGAGATCACGGTGCTCGTCATCGGCGAAATCGCCGAGTTCGAGCATATCGCCCAGCACCACGATGCGCCGCCCCGGCTGCAACGCCAGCACCTCCAGCGCGGCACGGATCGACGCGCCGGATGCGTTGTAGCTTTCGTCGAGCAGTGTCACGCGACCCGTGCCGATCCGAACACTCCGGCGCGCCCCGCGCCCGGCGAGCGGGGCAAAGCCATCGAGCGCCGCCGCTGCCGCTTCGGCATCGAGCCCGAGCGCCACCGCGCCGGCGAGCGCCGCCACCGCGTTCATCGCCATATGCGCCCCCGGTGCCGCGAGTCGGCACCGGACGATCCGATCGAGAATCCGCGCCGTCACATCCACGCCCGACGCATCGCTCTCGGCTCCGATCAGCCGGGCCTCGGCCAGATCCTGCGTGCCGAATGAAATGAGCCGTGCCCCGTCCGGCGCGCGCCGCGCCAACCGGGCGAGGTGCGGCCCGCGCGGCAGAATTGCCGTCCCGCCCGGCACCAGCCCGCGCAACAATTCCGCCTTCTCATCGGCGATCGCCTCGATCGAGCCCATCATCCCAATATGCGAGGCCGCGATGGTCGTGACGATCGCCACATGAGGCCGCGCGATCGCCGCCAGCGGCGCGATCTCGCCCGGATGGTTCATCCCGATCTCGACCACGGCAAACCGCGCATCCCCCGGCATCCGCGCAAGGGTCAGCGGCACGCCGATATGATTGTTGAACGACGCTTCGGCGGCATGGGTCGGGCCGGACGCACCGAGAATGCGCCGGAGCATCTCCTTGGTCGTCGATTTGCCGACACTCCCGGTAACCGCCGCGACCTTTGCCTGGCTGCGGGCGCGGGCGAATTCCCCGAGCCGGGACAGTGCCGCCTGCGTGTCCTCGACCAGCAGCACCGCGCCCACCCCCTCATCACGTGACACCAGCGCCCCCGCCGCGCCCCGCTCCCGCGCGTCGGCGATGAAATCATGCCCGTCGCGGGCATCAGCGAGCGCCACGAACAGATCTCCGGCTGCGAGAGTCCGGCTGTCGATCGCCACCCCTTCGGCGGCAAACCGTTCACGCGGAAACAGCCCTCCGGTGGCAATTTCAAGATCGGCGGCGGACCAGAGCGGGCTCATGCCGCCAGCGCCCGAATGATCGCGGCATCGTCGAACGGCAGGACCGCTTCACCCACGATCTGGCCCTGCTCGTGCCCCTTGCCCGCCACGGCCAGCACGTCACCGGGGCGCAGCATGGCAAGCCCGGCCTCGATCGCGGCGCGGCGATCACCGATGTCCAGCGCATCCGGGCAGGCCGTCCTGATCTCGGCGCGGATCGCGGCGGGAACCTCGCTGCGGGGATTATCGTCGGTGACGATCGCGACATCGGCGCGACGTGCCGCAACCGCCCCCATCAGCCGTCGCTTGCCCCGATCGCGATCGCCGCCCGCGCCGAACACCAGAATCAGCCGCCCGGCCGCATGCGGGCGCAGCGCCGCAAGCAGCCGGTCGAGCGCATCGGGCGTGTGGGCATAATCGACATAAGCCGCAGCCCCGTTGGCAAGGCTCGCAGCCAGTTCCAGCCGCCCGCGCACCGGCGCGAGTCCCGCGAGCCGGTCGAGCGCGTCCTCGAACCCGAGGGCGCGCGCAAGCCCTGCCGCGAGCAGGGCATTATCGGCCTGAAACCGCCCCGGCAGCGGCAGTTCGATCTCATGGCGACGTCCTGCGGCCTGCACCACCAGAACCTGACCGGCAGGCAATGGGGTGATCCCCCGCAGGTCGAGTGCCGAGCCGCCCTCGCCCACCGTGGCCAGATCCGGGCGGATCGCGCGCAGCGCCGCAAGGGTCTCGGGATCGAGGTCCGCCATCGCGAGCGAGGGCGCCCCGCGCGGCAGAATCTCGGCGAACAAACGCAGCTTGGCGGTCCGATAATTCGCGAGATCGCCATGATAATCGAGATGATCACGAGTCAGATTGGTAAACGCCCCGGCAGCGGGATGCAGCCCGTGGAGACGGTACTGATCCAGCCCATGCGAGGAGGCTTCGAGCGCGACATGATCGATCCCGGCGGCTTTCAAGCGTGCGAGGGTCGCGGCCAGCGTGACCGGATCGGGCGTCGTCAGGCTGCCGCCCACGGGAAACCCGGGCGCGATCAGTCCCAGCGTGCCGAGCGAGGCGGCTGGCTTTCCAGCCGCCGTGATGATCTGGCGCAGGAAATCGACCGTCGAGGTCTTGCCGTTGGTGCCGGTGATCGCAACGATCCGGCGCGGCAACGCCCCGGCGAGGCTGACCGCAATCTCCGCCAGCCGGCGGCGCGGATTGGGATCGGCCAGCAGCGGGCGCGGCGGGGTGCCTGCAGGCCACGGCGTTCCGGTGGGCGCGAGCACGGCGGCAGCACCCCGGGCGACGGCATCCGCGATGAACATCCGCCCATCGACCCGCGTCCCCGGCAATGCCGCAAAAATCATGCCGGGCCCGACCGCACGGCTATCGGCGGTGATCCCGGCGAAATCGCCGTCCCGCTCAAGGGTCCAGCCCGGCAGCGATGGCGTGACATGCGAGAGCCGTCTCATCACCTCATCCCCCCGCATGGGCGAACGAGGGGCTGGCGTTCATCGTCTGGTGCGAGATCGCCCCGCCGATGATCGGGGCGGACGGCACGCTGATGGTCTCGGCGGTGGCCCCGAGCGGCTGCCACATCTCGGTGCGCGTCAAAGCTTCGTCATGCGCGGCCTCATCGATCGTCGCGGGCGGCTTCTGCCCGGCCAGCATATAGGCGTATTTGCTCGCCCCGGGCGGGAACATATGGCCCGGCCCCAGCCCGGAACGGCCGGGCGGCGGCAACGGATCGACCGGGATCGACAATGCCGCCTGCGCGGCGGCGAGTTTTTCGCCCGAGAGCGGCATGATGCCAAGCATCGGACCGATCCGGGCGATGATATTGGCGACCGCAGGTGCCGCAACATAACCGCCAGTTGTGAAACCATGGCAGAACGGCAGCATCTTTTTGGTCGCATGCGGCTGCAGCACGACGACATACACCACGTAGCGCGGATCGGTCATCGGAAACGCCGCCATGAACGAGGCATCGTTCAGGTGCTTCATATACCGCCCGTTCGGCCCCACCACCTGCGCCGTCCCGGTCTTGCCGCCGACCAGATAGCCCGGCACCCGCGCGTAAACCCCGGTTCCATCGGGTGCCACCACCACGTTGCGCATCATTTTGCGCATGATCAGCGAGGTCCGCCGGCTCATCACCCGCACCCCCGCGGGCGGCGGCCCCGAAGCATCGAGCGACGGCGGATAATACACCCCGCCATTGACCACCGGCACCACCGCCGAAATCATCTGGAGCGGCGACATCGCGATACCGTTGCCGAAGCTCACCGTCATCGTGGTCAGCAGCTTCCAGCTCGATTTCGGATGATACATTGCCGGCTGCGCCTCGGGCAGCTGGATCGGCGGCTTGCCGAAGAATCCCAGCTTGCGCAGCCAGGCACGCTGGATATCCGGCCCCAGTATGGTCGCGATCCGCGAAGCCCCGATATTCGACGAGACTTCGAGAATATGCGGCACCGTCATCCAGATATGCGCAGGCTCGAAATCGGTCACGGTGAACCGCCCGACATGCAGCGGGTGCGTGGTATCGAACTTGTCCCAGTAATGGATCATGCCCGAATTCAGCGCCATCGACAGCGTCATCAGCTTGAACACCGAGCCGGGTTCGTAATCGCCCGAAACGCAGCGATTGAACCGGTCGTTGGCCGGCGCGGTGCCAAGGTCGCCCGCGCGGTAATCGGGCAGGCTCGCCATTGCGAGCACCCGCCCGGTCCGCGCCGAAATCACGATGCCGCAGGCGCCGACCCCGGCATAATCGGTCATCGCCTGCTCGGTCTCCTGGCGGACGATGCCCTCGGCCCCGATATCGATCGACAGGCGCAGCGGGGTGGACGGATCGGCGGTCAACGATTTGTTGAAATACTGCTCGACCCCGGCGATCCCGCGCTGATCCGGCGTCACGCCGCCGAGAATATGCGCGGCCAGATCGCCTTCCGGGTAATGCCGGTGCTCGATATCCTCGAAATACACGCCGGGAATCCCGAGCTGATTGACCGCGAGTTCCTGCGCGGCGGTAAGGCCGCGATCGAGATAGACGAAATCCCGCTTGCGATCGGCCAGCCGCGATTCCAGCCAGCCGGGATCGAGCGCCGGGATCACCGCGGTAATCCGCCGCGCGACTTCACCGGGATCGCCGATCTGCTTGGGATTGGCATACAGCGCCGCACCGGGCAGCGAGACCGCGAGGATGGTGCCGTTGCGGTCGGTGATCTCGGCACGGGCCGGCGGCGGCAGCAGAATATTGGTGCGCGGCAGTTGCGCCGCGATCGCCGCGGCATCCGGATGGACCGGGTTGATCACCGAAACATCGATCAACCGCCCGGCCAGCACCCCGAAAATCAGCACGAAGCCGCCAAGCCCGAAGATCATGCGTTTCTGCAGCACCCCGAGTGCGGCGCGGCGGGCGAGGTCGGGCGAGGTTACCCGGACATGTTCGATGCGCGACGTGGCACCCCGGTCCGGCGCCCCGCGATTGCGCGCGGCACTCCAGCCGCCACCGTGAGGCCGGTTGGGCGGGATCTGATCGGGGGGCGGCGCCTGGGTCACTGAACCGGGTCCATCCTCAGGGTGCGACCGGCCGGGGCGGCGGCAGGTTCGCGGCGAAACCGCCGAACACCGAAACCGACCCCGACTGCCGCGCCGGCATCGGTTGCGACCGGGCCATCGGTGCCGCAACGGGGGCCGCCATCGGGTGCGGGATCGACTGGGCATTGATCGTCATCACCTGCGCCCCCATCGGATGCACGGTCCGCCCCGGCGCAAGCACCGATTGGCCGAGCGGCACCGGGCCCATCCGGGTCGTGGTCTGACGCGCGATGATCGGATGCGTCACAATATGGCGGCTGACCGGCAGCACAACATGACGGACCACCGCGACCCGCCGATGCGGCACCGCCGCCGGATGGCTCGCCGCGAGATGCACCGGCGGCGCAACGGCAGGCGCGGCCGCGACCGGCGTTGCGGCGGCGGTTGCGGTGACCGTGGTGGCGGGCACCGGCACGGCATCCGGCGGCAGAACCACCAGCGTCGAAGGGGCCGCATTCGAGGCGATCGGACCGGTCGCGGCGATGGAGGGCGCGCCCGGCAGCGTCCCCGCCGCAGGCAACTGGTCCGGCAGCGGTGGCGGCAGCGGCAGATGCGGCACATCCGCGCCCACCGGGGGAAGCCGGTCCGCGAGTTCCGACCAGGTCACCAGCTGGTCCGGCGCCATCGGCTTGAGACCGGGCAGAAACAACGCGGCCAGCCGTGCGAGCCGGTTGGGATCGGTCTCCAGCGCCCATTCGGCGCGCAGCACCCGGATCCGCTGCTCGGAGGCGCGGATCTGGCTGGTCACCCCGCCGATCTGGCGATCCAGTTGCTCGGCTTGATGCTTGACCACGAACATCCACGCCCCGGACGACAGCGCGAGAATGGTGGTGACGAAGGTGACCGGGCGGATCATGCGGCACGTCTTTCGATCGCCCGCAGTCGGGCGGAGCGGGCACGGGGGTTGGCGGCGATTTCGGCCTCACCGGGGGTGATCACGCCTTTGGTCAGGGCGGCGAACCGCGCGGCGGCGACGGGGACGATGCCCGACGGATCATGGCGCGACGGCCCGGCGGTGCGACCGGTGGCGGTCTGCATGAACCGCTTGACCATGCGGTCTTCCAGCGAATGAAACGAGACCGCGACCAGCCGCCCGCCCGGCGCGAGCAGCGCCGCCGCCTGTTCGAGGCCGCGCTCGATCTCGGCGAGTTCCTGGTTCACCTCGATCCGCAGGGCCTGAAAGCTCCGGGTCGCGGGATGGATGCCGGATTTATCGGGGCGGACGACGCTGCGGATCACCCCCGCCAGATCCGCGGTGGTCTCGAATTTCTGAATGGTGCGGCGCGCAACGATGGCGGCGGCAATCCGGCGCGAGGCGCGCTCCTCGCCGAACTGGTAGAGAATGTCGGCTAGTTCCGCCTCGCCCCGTGTATTGACGATATGGGCGGCGGTTTCGCCCGCCCCGCTCATCCGCATATCGAGCGGCCCGTCACCCCGGAACGAAAATCCCCGGGCGGGATCGTCGATCTGGTAGGACGAAACCCCGAAATCGAACACCGCACCATCAAGCGCGGCAACCCCTTCGGCCTTGAGCAGATCGAGCAGATCGCCGAACCGGCCTTCGAGCAGATGCAGCCGCGTGCCGTACCGCGCAGCGAGGCTGGCCCCGCGCGCAATCGCCGCCGGGTCGCGGTCGATCGCCCAGACGGTGCAGGACGCCGCATCCAGCAGCGCCTCGGTATAGCCGCCGCCGCCGAACGTGCCGTCGAGATAAACGCCCCCATCGCGCGGCGCGAGCATCGCGATCGCCTCGTCGCGCAGAACCGGAATATGCCCCTGCGCGTTCATGCCGCGGCACCGGCAATGCCCGCCGCAACCGCCGGCAGGGTCAGGCCACGGGCGCGGGCGCTCTCTCGCGCCTCCTGGCTGCGACGCTCGGCGGCAGCGGGTTCCCAGATCTGGAACATCTTGCCGAGCCCCATGAACACCACACTGTCCGTCAGCCCGGCATGGGCGACCAGTTTTTCCGGCAGCAGCACCCGGCCCTCCTTGTCGGCCTCCAGCGCATGGGCGTCGGCATAAAGGGCGGTCGCCATGTCGTCATGGCTGTCGCTGAACAAGGCGAGGCCTTCGAGATTGGCGCTCATCGCCTCGAACGCCGGAGCCGGCCAGACCTCGATGCACGGGCGCTTGTGGGACGGCAGCAACACGATGCCGACGGCCTCGCCGTTACGGCGCAGCGCAGCCCGAAATGCGGCGGGGACCGAAACCCGGCCCTTCGCATCCAACCGGTTCTGGTGTGTGCCGAGAAACTGGCTCATCCGGCTCTGTCACAGCCCCTTCGTCTCGCCTGTTATCGCCTCGCTGCAAACGATCCGGTGCACGGCCGTGGCCATCGCCCGAATCGCTGTGGGTCGGCATGGGATAACATGGGCGGATATGGGCGTCAAAGGGTTTTATCCCGCCGAATTTGCATTTCCATCGGATTTTTCGAGAACAAATCCGAATCGTTAACGAAGGATGTACGCCGGCTGGGCACCTTTGATGATGTTGCTTTTTTGTTCCAGTTTGATGTCTGAATCGTAACCTTTCAGCGCCCGCGCTTCATTAACCAGTTGTTAGTGAATTTCGACCGGCAGCATCGAGAGCCGATGCAAATCGGCCACCGCCATCAATGCCTGCAATTGCGGCGGCAGATCGGCCATGCCGAGCGGACTGGCCTTCTGCAATGCCTCGCGCAGCAGGGCGTGAAGCCCCGGTCGCGCATTGCCGTCGGTGATGTCGAGCGGCGCATGAACCGGCAGTTTCAGCGCGGCCCGCACCGCCTCGAACGCGGTATGATAACCGCCGAGCTGATCGACCAGACCGCGCTGCTTCGCCTGGGTGCCGGTCCATTCCCGTCCCTGCCCGATCGCATCGACCTGCGCCGGGGTCATATGCCGTCCGGCGGCAACCCAGTCGACAAATTGCTGATAATCGAGGTTGAGCGAGGTCTGCAGGTTGGCGAGCTGCGCCGGGGTCCATTTATTGACCGGACTGTCGAACAGCGCATTGGCCCCGCGCGAGGCCCCGGTAACGGTCAGCCCTATCTTGTCGAGCAGGCCGCCGAAGCTGAGCTTGCCGCCGAGCACGCCGATCGACCCGGTGATCGTCGCGGGGTCCGCCACCAGCACCGCGCCGTGGCTCGACACCCAATAGCCGCCGGAGGCATCAAGCGCCCCCATGCTGACGATCAGCGGCTTGTGCACAGCCGCCGCGCGCGCAACCTCGGCACCGATCAGCGCGGAACCCGTCACGGTGCCGCCCGGTGTGTCGAGCCGCAGGACGATCGCCTTGACCTTGGCATCGTCGATCGCATCACTGAGTTCATCGGCCAGATGGCGCGGATCGATACTGTCGGCATTGCCGCTGGCCGATGGCGCTTCGATATCGCCATGGGCGATGATCAGCGCAATCCGGGTGGCGTCGGCGGCCACCCTGGGCGCATCCTGATCGAAACGGGTGACACCCGCAGTGTTGCCCTTGAAATGGTCGATCCGGAAATCGACCGGCAGGACCGCATCGATCAGATGATCCTGCTTCGCCTGCTCGGCACTGAACGGGGCCTGATCGATCAGCGCCTTGATCTGGTCGGGGGTTTCATGCAGCCGTGCCGCGATCGGCGCGAGCGCGGATTTGTAGAGCGAGCCGACCATGCTGTTCAGCATGTGCAGGTTCGCCTTCGAGGGCTGCGAGCGGGTGAACATCTGCGGGTAGGTTTTATATTTGCCGATATGCTCGAACTGCGCGGCGATGCCCAGCTTGTCCAACGTGCCGGCACCGAACGGGGTGAGCAGGGCAAGACCGGTCACCCCGAAATCCCCGGCGGCGGACAGCTCGATCCGACTCGCGGCGGTCGCCACGATATAAGCCCCGAGGCCGGCGGCCCCGTCGAGCGACATGGCGCGCGCGATCACCGGCTTGCCGGTTTCGGTGCGGTAGCGCGCGATCGCGTTGTGCAATTCCTCCGCGGTGGTCAACGAGCAACAGGCGCTGCCGAGTTCGATGTCGATCCCGGTGACATGATCGTCATGCCCGGCGCGATCGATCGCCTGAATGGTCTGCAGCAAGGTCGGCCTCGCCGCACCGCCGAACCGCAACCAGGGCGGCGGCACGGGTGTGTCGGGCACCGGTTGGGTCAGGTTGAGTTCGAGGGCGAATTTCCCGGGCAGGGGCTTGATCTGCTGCGTCTGCAGATGACGAAAGGCGGCATACGAGCCAATCAGCAGCAACAGCAGGATAATGCCGAGGCCGAAGACGATGAATTTGACGATGCCCCACAGGAACGAACCGATACGGGATGCGACGGAGCGGTTCGGCGGGGTTTCGTTCATGCGGGGCCTCACTGATGATCGATCACTATGCAAGGGCCCGATCCGCCCCGCAAGAGTGCCGGACTACACGGTTTCGAAGCCGGGCTTGCCGATCTGGTCGGGATACTGGGCGACCATGCGGAACTGCCGGGCATCGTAGCCCTGATGATAGAAGCGTTCGAGCATGGCATGATAGAGCGCCGGGCTGATCGATTTCCCACGCGCGAACACCCAGCCGAGCGATCGGTTGGGATAGCCCGCAATGAAAACCGAATAATCCGGCTCGACATGCATGATGACGTAAGGCACCCCGATCGCCCCGTTCAGCACCGTGACCCGCCAGATCGCATTGCCCGTATCCGGCTCGACCTCATCGATCGAGGTGAACTGGAACAATTTGGCATCGAAGGTCTTGGGGTAGGCGTTATACTGGTCGTTGATCGTCATGGGATCGCCGTGATGCGGCGAATACACCGCATAGGAACCGACATAACCGGCCTCGGCGAAATAGGGGATATGACCGATGATATACCATTTTCCCATGAACCGGGACAGATCGACCTGCGCGTGACGCAACGGTGGAAACGGGTAGGAACTGGTCTGCAACGTGCATCCGGCAAGGATGGCCGGGGTGGCGGCAAGCAGCGAACGGCGCCCGAGTTTCAGCATCGACATCTCCTCATATCCGGATGATACGGCATTGGCCGTCAACCGGATGTGGGGAGCAGCGCGCAGACCGCCAGCGTTCAGCCCTGCTCGATCGCGCCGATCACCGCCTCGGTCACCTGTTTCGTCGTCGCCTGCCCGCCGAGATCACGGGTGCGGATACCCGACGCCGTGACCCGCTCGACCGCCGCCATCAGCCGCGCCGCAGCTTCGGACTCGCCGAGATGGTCGAGCATCTGCGCCGCGGTCCAGAACGCACCGACCGGATTGGCGATGCCCTTGCCCGTGATATCGAACGCCGAACCGTGGATCGGCTCGAACATCGAGGGAAACCGCCGCTCGGGGTTCAGATTCGCGGTCGGTGCGATACCGATCGACCCCGCAAGCGCGGCAGCGAGATCCGACAGGATATCCGCATGCAGATTGGTGGCGACCACGGTATCGAGGCTGGCAGGATCATGAACCATGCGAACGGTCATGGCGTCGACCAGCATCTTGTCCCAGGCGACATCGGGAAACTGCGTGGCGGTTTCGGCGGCGATCTCGTCCCACAGCACCATGCCGTGCCGCTGGGCGTTGGATTTGGTCACCACGGTCAGCCGCTTGCGCGGGCGGGACTGCGCGAGGGCGAAGGCGAACCGCATGATGCGGGCCACGCCGGCGCGGGTAAAGATCGCAACCTCGGTCGCGATCTCCTCGGGATGGCCGCGATGCGAGCGCCCACCCTGCCCGGCATACTCCCCTTCGCTGTTTTCGCGGACGATCACCCAGTCGAGGTCATCCGGCGAACAATCGCGCAGCGGCGAACGCAACCCCGCGAGAATACGAGTGGGCCGCACATTGGCGTACTGGTCGAACCCCTGGCAGATCGCGAGGCGCAACCCCCAGAGCGTGACATCATCAGGAATATCCGGCGCCCCAACCGCCCCGAAATAAAGCGCATCGAACCCCCGCAGCCGGTCCAGCGCATCCGCCGGCATCATCACACCATGCCGGCGGTAATGATCCGACCCATAGTCGAAATCGGTGACCGCGAGACTGAAGCGGTTGCTGTGGCGCGCGAGGCTCTGCAACACCGCGACACCGGCCCCGATCACCTCGGGGCCGATGCCGTCGCCGGGAATCGCGGCGATGGCGTAGGTTTTCACTCCGCAGGCCGGCCAAGCGGCATCCGCATCGCCGGAATCACGTCGCGGACCACCACGGTGAGCATCAGCACTCCGGCGGCGAACAGGGACACGGCGAACAGAATCGCGGTGGCATAGAAATTGCCGGTCACATCCTGCAGGTAGCCGCCAAGGAAGGGTCCGAGATAACCGCCAAGATTACCAAGCGCATTGATCAGCCCCATCGCGCCGCCGACCAGAGCGACCGGCAGGGTACGCGAGGCCGCGGCCCAGAACGGACCATCGTAAGCCATCGCCCCGCCGACCGCGAGGCAGAGGAACACGATCGAAAGGATGATCATGGTCTCGCCGATCATCACCGACAGGATCAGACTGATCGCCGAAATGGTGAGCGACAGGCAGACATGCCAAGAGTAGCGGCGGTTGCGGTCCGCGAGCCAGCCATTGGTCCAGAGCATGATCGCGGCCGCGATATAAGGCAGGGCCGCAATCAACCCGACCGCGCCGAACCCGTCATGCGTGAGGTTTTTCAGCAGCGTCGGCATCCACATGTTCAGACCATAGAAGCCGACCTGAACCAGGAAATAAACCGCAACGAGGCGCCACACGGTCGCGGATTTGAAAATGGTGGAAAACGGGCCGGGTGCCGGTTCATTGATGCGATCCTGCGCGATCGAGCGGTTGATATAGTCGCGCTCGGGCTGCAGGCACCATGAAGCGTCTTCCGGCCGGTCCTTGATAAAGAGCAGCCAGAGCGGCAGCGCGATGATGAAGGGCAGCGCCCCTTCGACGAAAAACAGCGTCCGCCAGTCCGATCCCGCGACGATGAACCCCGAAAGCGGCTGGGTGATGATCGAGGAAATCGCGAGATTGGCGATCCAGAACCCGTAGGCCCGCGCGCGTTCCTGCACCGGAAACCAGTGGCTGAGCAGAACCAGCGTGGCTGGCCAGATCCCGCCTTCGGCAACCCCGAGGAAAAACCGGGCAATGACCAGCTGGGTGAAGTTCTCGGCAAACCCGCAGGCCAGCGCCATCAGCCCCCAGAACACGATCATGACCGCCACGAATTTCTTGGCCGACCAATGCTCGGCGAGCCACCCGCCGGGGATCTGGAGCAGCACATACCCGACGAAGAAAATCCCGCCGGCCGTACCCTCATCGGCCTTGGTGATATGGAAATCATGGCCGATGCCGGCGAAAGCATAGGCGATGTTAGTGCGATCCATGAACGAGATGATGTACACGATCATCGCGATCGGAATGAGGCGGAACCATCGGGACTTGCCGATCGGGGCCGCGGATGCGGTTGTGCTCATTATGGTCTCCTCCTGCGTCGGTGTTTTGACGATCGTTTCTTGGTAGCGCTATCAAACAGGAGACCATTATGCTCCCCCGTGGCTTATCGATAAGCCACCGGAGCAAAAACTTCAATCCGCCCGTCGCCGAAGCAAGCGACCGCCGAGGAAGGACACTCTACATCTTCGAAAAGAGCCGCAAAAATCCCGTCAGTTATCCCGACTGCGGGCCAATCCCGGTTCAGCCATACGGGTCCCAGGCCTCGCCGGCGCTACTCCGATGGATGTGGATGATTTCGGCACAGGTGGACGCGACCTTCTGCAACAGCATGTCCGCGTCGGCACGGGCACCACGGGCCATCGCACGGGCGAGGTGCAGTCTGAGTTCATAGAGATTATCAATCGCGAGACACATTTGTTCCATTTCGTTTCGCTCCCATTCGTTGTTTTCTACCAACAAGCGGATACAAAACGCAAGATCAATTCAAAAAAAGATACGATTCTGGTTGATGCGCCATCACAAGAGATGTATCCCGTCTCACTGTATCAAAAATAATATTCCGGGAGCCAAGTTTGAGCCACACATTCTATCCCCGCCGGCGCCTGTTCGGCCGCAAGACGCCGCTGCTCGGGTTTCTCACCTCCCGCCGGTTTCTCGCGGTCGTGCTGCTGATCGCCCTGATCTGGGAATTCCGCCTCGGCTGAAGCAGCGCCACCCCCACCGGCACCACCCGGCAAAAAGGAACCGGCCTTCCCTGTCCTCGGGTCTGCGCTCCTAATCGTGCGCCATCGACACATCCTTGGCCTCCGGACCGAAGATCATCAGCACCACGATCACCACGGCAACGATGCCGATCACCCAGGCCATCGCAAGCCCGTAATCATGATGATGGGCGGCCGCGAAACTGGCTTGCAGGGTCGCATTGTAGGAGGCCAGGAAATTGCCGAGCTGGTAGACGAACCCGGGAAAAGTGGCGCGAATTTCCTTGGGCGAAAGCTCGTTGAGGTGAACCGGAATCACGCCCCACGCCCCCTGCACACAAATCTGCATCAGGAACGCACCGAGTCCGAGCATCACCGGTGTCATCGAAAACGCCCAGAGCGGGATCAGCGGCAAAGCGAGCCCGGCCGCAATGCCGATCGCCAGACGTCGCCCGATTTTCTGCGACAGGAACCCGAACCCGATGCCCCCGATCATCGCGCCAAGATTATAGATCAGCGCGATGGTGGTGATGGTGGCGTGGCTGAAATGATGCTGGACGCCCAGAAACACGCTCGGGTAGAGATCCTGCGAACCGTGCGAGAAGAAATTGAACGCCATCATCAGGATCACCGCATAGATGGTGAGCGGCAGATGCCGGCGCAGCACCTGCGAGACCGGCACGCGCGGCTTTTTCGCCATTTCGCGCCACACCGGGCTTTCGGGTACCGAGGAGCGAATATAAAGCACGAGCACCGCCGGAAACGCCCCGATGATGAACATCCCGCGCCAGCCGACATAAGGGAACGCAATGCCGAACAGGACGGTGGCCAGAAAATACCCGGCCGGGTACCCCGCCTGCAGCAGGCCGGAAACCCAGCCGCGCCAGCGGGCGGGAATCGTCTCCATGGTGAGCGAGGAGCCGATCCCCCATTCCCCACCCATCGCGATGCCGTAAAGCGCGCGCAAAATCATGAAGGCGGTCAGGCTGGGGGCAAAGCCCGTCGCCAGTTCGAAAAACGAAAACGCCACGATATTCACCATCAGCATCGGGCGGCGGCCATACCGGTCCGCCAATCGCCCGAACAGCAGCGCCCCGATCGGGCGCATCGCCAGCGTCAGGGTCACGGCGATGGTCACGGCGGTAATCCCGACGTGAAAGGTTTTCGCCACCGCGGCGAAGGTGAAGATCAGAATGAAAAAATCGAACGCATCGAGCGTCCAGCCGAGAAAGGCAGCGATCACGACCTTGCGCGAGGTTGCGATATCGGGTTCGGGCATGACGCCCTGATATGCTGACATGACGCCCCCTTGCCGGAACCGCGGCAGCCCCCCTGCCCGGTGCGTCCGGTTCTAGCGGATTGTCGCCTGATCGCAAGTCCGTGATGGCGCACCGCACAAGGATCGAAAATACCGTTGGCAGATGACGCAAGGGCAGGCATGCTGCCTTCATGAGGACGATCGAATGAGCGTGGCGCTGGGCGACCGGACGCGGGACGACCGGCGCAGGCGGATCATGATGATCGCCGGAGCCTCGATCGGTAACGCACTCGAATTCTACGATTTCATCATCTACGGATTCTTCGCGACCGAACTGGCCGCGACATTCTTTCCCGGAAAAGACGCCACCACCCGGCTGCTGGAAGCCTTCGGCACGTTCGGCGTCTCGTTCCTCGCCCGGCCGGTCGGCGCCTTCGTCCTCGGCGCCTTCGCCGACCGGCGTGGACGCACGATCACAATGGTGATCGCGGTCTCGATGATGACCCTCGCAAGCGCCATGATCGCCCTGATGCCCGGACGCACCAGCATCGGCCTGCTCGCCCCGCTCGGCATCCTGGCGGCGCGGCTGATCCAGGGCTTCGCGCTCGGCGGCGAATTCGGCAGTTCGACGGCGCTGATGATCGAACACTCCCCGGGGCGCGAGAGCCACGCGGCAAGCTGGCAGGGCACCAGCCAGAACGTCGCCGGACTGATCGCCTCCAGCGTGGCATGGGGGTTGAGTGCCGCGCTGCCCGCCGGGGCATTTCACCACTGGGGCTTCCGCATCGCCTTCGCCATCGGCGCGCTGTCCGGCCCGGCGGCCCTGCTGTTGCGGCGGCGGCTTGAAGACGCGCCGGGACTCCTCGCCGCCCGGGCATCCCCCGCGCCCGCAACAACCGAACCCTCCACCGCCGGAGGCATCGCCATCGCCGCAGGCATGGTCGCGATCGGCACGGCGCAAACCTACCTGATCGTCTACCTGCCCACCTTCGCGCGGACCGAACTGCACATGCGCATGGGCACGGCGCTCGGCGCCATCGTGCTGCTTTACGTCGTCACTCTGGCTCTGGTGCCGCTCCGCCTCGCCATCGCCCACCGGTTCGACCTCACCCACCGAAGCCGCTGGATCATCGCCTCCTGCATCGCCATGATGGCGGCGGGATACCCGGCCTTCATGGTGCTGAACGCCTGGCCGGGACCGACCGCCCTGTTCCTCATCCCGCTCTTCTTCACCGTGATCGGCCTGCCCTACAACGCTCCGCTGACCGGCTACATGGGCATGGTCTTTCCCATCCGTCATCGCGGCATCGGATTGTCGGTCGGCTACGCGATCGGCATCGCGGCCTTCGGCGGCTTCGCCCCGTTCATCAACACCTGGCTCATCGCCGCAACCGGCGATCCCCGCAGCCCGGGCATCTATCTGGCGCTGGCGTCGATCCTGACAATCGCAGCAATCGGTTTCGCGCGCCGCAGGCTGCCGAAGGTAAAGTAAGGAAGCTCTTCTTTTTTGGAAAAAAGAAGCAAAAAACTTCTTTGATATGATTTCCCGGCGGTTGAACCGACACGGGATAAATTAAAGCGAGTTTTTTTGCTTCTTTTTCTGCAAAAAAAGAAGATCTCCCTATATCCCGCCGCCTCGGGAGCAACGAAAAGAATATGGTCGGAGTAAGAGGATTCGAACCTCCGGCCCCTGCGTCCCGAACACAGTGCTCTACCAGGCTGAGCTATACTCCGTTGGGCTGGCGTATAGCCAAGGGGACGCGGTTAGGCAAGGCGGGGCCGCGTTGCATGGTGGTTGCGAATAATTAACCGTGAGGCGGTAAGGGGTGATGTTCGCACCGTTGCATATAGGGTGCTAAGGAGCGGCCCATGCCTGGACCCCTGAAAGCCGGCGATCGCCTGGCGAACGACAAACCGCGTCGCACGAAAGGCGCCGCGCCCCCGCCGCCCAACCGCCCCCGCAAGAAGCGGCCGGGCCTTGGCCGGGTTGCGGGCGGCGTGTTGGCACGCGGCCTCTACCGGCTGGCGTTGCTCGGCGTGGTCGGCGCGCTCGTGGTCGGCGGCGGCCTGTTCCTCTATTTCAGCAGCGGCCTGCCGAGCGTCGCGAAGCTGCGCCATTACGAACCGCCGCTGGAAACCCGGATCTATGCCGATAACTTCCGCCTGATCGCCGCCCTCGGCACCCAGCACCGGATTTACGTGCCGTACGACCGCATTCCCCATCTGGTGGCAAGCGCGTTCATTTCGGCGGAGGACCGGAATTTCTGGACCGAGCCGGGAATCGACCCGCTGGCGATCGTGCGCGCCGGCTTCGTGGACATGACCCGCCTGGGCACCCACGAACGCCCGCTGGGCGCCTCGACCATCACGATGCAGGTGGTCAAGAACATGCTGCTCGACAACCGGATCGATTTCACCCGGAAAATCAAGGAAGCCATCCTCGCCCTCCGGGTGAACCGCGCCATGAGCAAGCAGCGGATTCTCACACTCTATCTGAACGAGATCTATCTCGGGCAGAATTCATGGGGCGTCGCGGCGGCGGCGGAGGCGTATTTCGATAAACCCCTGTCGCAGCTGAGCATCGCCGAGGCGGCCATGCTCGGCGGTCTGCCGAAAGCGCCGACCAACTACAATCCGTTCCTGCATCCGAACCGGGCGCTCCGGCGGCGCAACTGGGTTATCGGGCGGATGCGCGATGACGGGGTGATCACAAGCGCGGAAGCCCGCACCGCGCTCGCCTCGCCTCTGCTGCCCAAAGCCGCGGCAGGATCGCGTCCGGTCCCCGGTGCCGGCTACTTCATCAACGCGGTCGAAGCGCAGCTGGTGCAGATGTTCGGCCAGAAGACCACGATGGAGGGCGGTCTGATCGTGCGGACCAGCCTCAACCCCAAGCTGCAAACCGCGGCGATGGACGCGATGCGCGACCGGCTGGAAGCCTACGACCACGAATTCGGCTATTACCACGGACCGGTCGGCCACCTCGATATCACAGATCTTTCGACCGGATGGGCCAAGGCCCTGGCCAAACAGCCCACGCCGCCCGGCCTGCGCCGGCGGTGGCGCCTCGGCGTGGTGATCGCCACCACCCCTGCCCTCGCCCATATCGGCTGGATTCAGGGCGATAACGCATCGGCCACCCGCACCGGAACCCTGACGCTCGGCGCCCTCCAATGGGGACGGCCCGAAATCCACGGCGCCCCGGGCCCTCTGCTCCGCAGTGTCGATCAGATGCTCAAGCCCGGCGACGTCATCATGATCGACCCGCACAAACCGGCCAAGGGCGGCACGGTATCGCTTGAGCAGATCCCCCATGTCGAAGGCTCGATGCTGAGTCTGAACCCGGAAACCGGGCGGGTGAGCATCATGGTCGGCGGCTGGAGTAACCGGATGAGCCCCTACAACCGCGCGACCCAGGCTCACCGCCAGCCGGGTTCGAGCGTCAAGCCGTTCGACTACCTCACCGCGATGCAGGCCGGCATCCAGCCGGACGCGACCATCCTCGATGCCCCCTTCACCCAGCGCATGGCCGATGGCCAGTTGTACCGCCCGGGCGATTACGAGGATAATTTCCTCGGGCCGGTGCCGGTGTTCTACGCGATCGAGCAGTCGCTCAACCTTGCCACGCTCCATCTTGTCCGGCGCGTGGGACTCGCCAATGTGGCCGCGAATTTCGAAAAGTTCCGCATCGTCCATCACATGCCGCTGATCTATCCGGCGGCGATCGGCGCGCTGGACACCACGTTGTGGCGCATGGTCCGCGGCTATGCCGCGCTCGACGAATACGGGCGGCAGGTCGAACCCTCGCTGATCGACAGCGTGACCGCACCGGACGGACATATCCTGTATCAGGCGCCCGACCAGTCCTGTGCGAACTGCATGGATGGCTCGGCGGATCAGCCCCCCGTGCTCAACCGCCCCGGCGCGCAACTCGCCGACCCGGACAGCGTGTATCAGGTCATCATGATGATGCGGAACGTCACCGAATACGGCACCGGCGTGCCGGCGGTGGTCGGGCTGCATCGGCCGATCGCGGGCAAAACCGGCACAACCAACAATTTCAACGATGCGTGGTTCATCGGGTTCATTCCACAAATGGTGACCGGCTGCTGGATCGGGTACGACACGCCGCGCGATCTGGGCAACAACCAGACCGGCGGCAATGTGTGCGGACCGGCATGGAACCAGTACATGAAAGTCGCGCTCAAGGGTCAGCCGGTGATCGATTTCCCGACCCCGAAGGGAATGACGCTGGCCCGCGTCTCGTTCGGCAACCAGACCGTCACGGAGGCGTTCAAGCCGGGTCAGGTGCCGGGGGCGCAATCCAACCTCGGGCTGGTCGCCGATAATCCGCTCGGTCTGGGCGGGGCGCTGACCAATGCGGACGGCCAGAACGCGCAGCACGATTTCAACCCCGCGAGCGCTGGCGGCAGCAGCACCGGCAGCACCACACCCTCCCCGCCGCCCGCGCAGAGTGTCGACAAATCGCTGGGCGGCCTGTATTAGGCCGCCTCGATCAAACCCTGATATGGAATAAGCCTGATGTCCGCCGAAACCCAAGCTCTTGCCGAGCAGATCACGCAAAGCGTGGCCCTGCTGAGGAGGCATCTTTGACTGGGATGCCGCACTCGACAAACTCGACCGTCTGAACTCGCAGGCCGAAGACCCCTCGCTGTGGAACGATGCCGCAGCAGCACAATCCCTGCTTCGCGAGCGCAACCGGCTGGTCACCCAGACCGATGCGGTGCGCGCGATCGAACGCGAGACCGAAGACGCCATCATGCTGGTCGAACTAGCGGAAATGGAAGGGGATCAAGCGGTCCTGGCTGAGGCGGAAGCCGCATTGAAGCGGATTTCCGAGGACGCCAAGCGCCGCGAGATCGAAAGCCTGCTCTCCGGCGAAGCCGACGCCAATGATTGCTACATGGAAATCAACGCCGGCGCCGGCGGCACCGAGGCCCAGGATTGGGCCGAGATGCTGATGCGGATGTATACCCGCTGGGCCGAGCAGCATGGCTACAAAGTCAGCATGCTCGATCAGTCGGAAGGCGAACAGGCCGGCATCAAGTCGGCCACCCTCCAGATCACCGGCATGAACGCCTATGGCTGGCTCAAGACCGAAGCGGGGGTCCACCGCCTGGTCCGCATTTCCCCGTTCGATGCCAATGCCCGGCGGCAGACCAGCTTCGCCAGCGTCTGGGTCTACCCGGTGGTGGACGACACCATCGAAATCGAGATCGACCCGTCGGACCTCAAGGTCGATACCTACCGCGCCTCGGGTGCCGGCGGCCAGCACGTCAACAAAACCGAGAGCGCGATCCGGATCACCCATGTCCCGACCGGGATCATCGTCGCCTGCCAGACCGATCGCAGCCAGCACCGCAACCGCGCGACCGCGATGGAAATGCTCAAGGCGCGAATGTACGAAGCCGAATTACAACGGCGCGAGGCGGCAAGTGCGGCCACCGAGAGCACCAAACGCGATATCGGCTGGGGCCATCAGATCCGCTCCTACGTGCTCGCCCCCTACCAGTTGGTAAAGGATCTACGCACCAACTGGGAAAGCGGCAATCCCGAAGCGGTGCTGAACGGCAATCTCGACGAGTTCATGGCCGCCTCCCTCGCCGCCCGCGTCGGCGCGACACGGAGCGAGGCTTCGGCGCAGGCGAGTTAGCCTCTCGCAAAAAATACCGTCTGAATATGGGAAAAGGCGCGGATCGCTCGATCCGCGCCTTTTCGACACCATGCGCGGGCGTTATTTGCCCGATTGACCCGCCGGAGCCGTAGCGGGTGCGGCGGTCATGGTGATCATCGCCGGGTTGGCCTCGCCGCTGGCGGCGGGGGATTTCGGATTGGGATCGGCGAGTTTGGCCGGTCCTTCGAGGTAGGGGAACTGCGCGGCCATCTTCGCGCCATAGAGCGGTTTCGAAACGCCCTGATGGCAGGTCGAGCAGTCGATCTTCGCAACATCCCCGCCCGCGCCGAGCATATTGTGCGGGAAGGTCGCGGTCAGCGGCAGCATGTAGTCATTGTTCAGACCCCGAACCATATGGAGCCCGTAATAGGCGATCACACGCTTGGGCGTGCTTTCCGACCAGGAGCCGAAATCGCGCGACTGATGGCAGAATTCGCAATTGACCCCGAGCGAGGTGGCGAAGTTCATCATCAGCGCATAGGTCCAGTTGGTCTGCTGGATCGACATGCGGTTGCCGGTGGGCAGGGCCGTGGTGCCTTCGGTATTGATCAGCGCATTCACCCCGCCCTTGGGATGACCGACCAGAAAGGACGAGAACGGATCATAGGGCAGCGCCGAACCATCCGCCGCGATCGAAGGCCGCGCTTCGCCGGTTGCGGTATCCATCAACCCGGTCGCATGGGGCGGTTCGACCCCGTTGAACCAGACGTATTTCGGCGCATTATTGCCGCGATGGCAGGTATAGCACGTCACGCCGACATTCTTGACGTGGGATTTCCAGTGCGAATTGATATAGATCGTCATCTGGATCATGCGGCGCGCGACACGTTTGGTATATTTGGCATCGGACGCGAAATTGCCGCTGACATGGCAGTAGTTGCAGCCCTGCTTCGGCGCGACCCACTGGGTCATCGAGACCATGATCCGCGCGAAAGCACCGGCAGGAACGTCCTTGAGCACCTGGACGTTCTTGTAGATGGTCCCGGCCAGCGGCCCGGCATTGTTCTGCGGCAGAACCGCCGGTGCCTGATTCATCGCGAAGGATGCCGCGATCGCCGCCGGGTTCGAAACATCCATCGCGCCGGTGCCGCGATAGCCGATCTGCTCGATGTGAGCAGGCGGGCGTTGCAAGGTGAGCACCGCAATGAAGGCCAGCGCAAGACCGCCGATCAAAGCGAGCAGGGGGATCGTGACTCTCATGGGTTCGCTCCCGTTCCGGTCGTACCAGCGCCGGTGAGGGTGGGGTTGGGAACATGGCCGTAAACATGCGGATAAGGCGGCGCGACATGGTGCTTCACAGCCCAGAGGAACCAGTTATCGACCACGGTGCCGGTGAGCAGAATGCCGATGCCGCCGGTCAGTGTGGTCAGCACCGCGAACCACCAGGCCCAGCGATGGATCGACTCCATCGTGGCATTGAACCCCATGGTCCAGCGCCAGAACAGCGCGGCGCGTTCCGAGGCGGTGCCACGATCCACGATCTGCTCGGCCTCCCGCTCGCCGCCGAACCGGCTGACCGCCAGAATCGTCGCCCCGTGCATCGCGAACAGCAGAACCGAGCCGTATAAAAACACGATCGAGAGCATATGGAACGGATCGTAATAGAGGTTGCCGTAACGGAGTGAAAACGAAACCGTCCAGTCCAGATGAGGAAAAATCCCAAACGGCGGCGCTTCGCCCCAGCTGCCCATCAGCAGCGGGCGAATAAAGCCGAGCACCAGGAACAGCCAGATCGCAGAGGCGAACGCCCAGGCGGTATGGGTGCCGATCCCGAGTTGGCGCGACCGGCGATAGATCCGCGCCCACCAGAGAATCAGCGAACTGGTCAGGAACAGCCCGGCAAGCAGCCACCAGCCGCCATGCTGAAGCGGCGGAAGGCTCAGACCATAAGCCGGTGCCGGCGGTTCGAGCGCCAGCCACGGCAGATCACGCACGAATCGGATCGGGTTCCAGTTCACCGAGGCCCACATATTGAGCCCGATGATCTCGAACGCGACCACGAAACAGATGATCGAGGCCACCCCGAGCGTGCCGAGATAGATCGGCCCGACCTGGGCATTGCCGATCTGCCCGAGCATGTAGCTGAAAAAGGGCTTGCCCTGCCGGCCCCAGCTTCCCGACGGTGCGGGCACCCCCTCATGCAGGGGACCGCGGATCTGCACCCGGGTAAAGATGTTCTGGTATTCGGCCATTACAGCCTCCCTACTGACAATTCGTTATGGATTTCGCTCTGGTGCATGACCGCCTCAGTGTCCGCCGAACTGCCAGATCGGCAGATGCAGCCACCAGCCCCACCATGAAGGCCAGCCCTGGGTCCAGAACGGGCCCGAGATCAGAATGCAGGCCGCACTCGCAAACCCGGCGCCGAGGGCAAGGAACAGACCAAGCCGGTGGATGCCGAGGGTGCCGATCGAATAGCCGATGAAGTCGCGGAAAAACGTATCCTCGTGCTCGGTGAATTTGGCGGTCTCGCCCTTGGCCGGATTGACCGCGCCGAGCACCAGCGACCCGTGCAGGGCCAGCGCGAAGGTCGTGGTGAAAAACAGCGTCACCGCCACCATATGCATCGGATTATATTCGAAATTGATATAATTATAGCCGGTGTTCGACACCCAATCGAGATGGGACATGATGCCGTAGGGAAATCCCACCCCCCACGCCCCCATCAGCAGCGGGCGGATCACTTCGAGCGAAACATACGCGAAAATCGCGACGCTGAAGGCCGCCGGCACATGCAGGCCGATGCCGAGCTTGCGCGAAATCTCGACCTCGCGCAGCGCCCACGACCCGAACGAGCCGACCGCGCAGATGGTAATGATCTGCCACAGCCCGCCATGGGCGAGCGGCGCGAAGCCGAGCCCGTAGGAAAGGTTGGGCGGGGCGATATTGATCTCCCAGATATTCCAGGTCGGCCCGATCGCCGCACCCCAGATGATCAGGGCGGTGCCGAGCAGGGTAAAAAACCCGCCGACGACGCCGAAGAACCCGACGTAGAACGGCCCTACCCAGAAATCGAACAGATCGCCGCCGAGCAGGGTGCCGCCGCGGACCCGGTATTTTCTTTCAAAACTGAGCATTGCCATCGGGCTGTTCCTTGTCGCTCGTTAGGTCTCGATCGAGGCCCTCGCCCGATGCGGCCTGGCTTGCCAGGCGCGCACCGGGGTTGGCGAAGGGCTTGCGCCCTCCATGCCTGGTCGAAGTTTACTTGTTTGCCGGCATCGACGATTGCTGCTGCATCGTCATCGCCGGGCCACCCGCACCGATCCAGTCGAAACGCGGCGTGCTCAGCAGGATGAAGTGAATCAGGATGGCCAGCGCAAACAGGAAAACCCCGAGTGCGGTGAGAACCCTGCGCGGATCGAACAGAAGCCACATGCGCCACATGGTCTGTCCTCCCTCAACCGATATTCGAGGTGAGCATCTTCACCCCGATATGAGCGTTGTTGAGAAACCCGGTCACATAGCCATGCGGGCCGGGAATCCACGGGCGCCACTGCCAGACGAGGAAGTGGGCGATGATCGCAATAACGACGAAGCCGATGAAGCTCATCGTAAAGATGGAGTGAAACTCCTTCGCTTCGCGCTCGGTCAGGCCGGATAGCGAGCCTTCCCGATCTTGTGTGGTCATGGACATGATAGAGATATCCTCGATTTGGGCTGGCACGTTGCCGGGACAGACCAGTTCCGCGCGGACCCCGCGCGGGGGGACGGATGCCGCCTTGCGAACGACACCCGATGGGTGGGCCCGGCACGCCTTGCCGGACGAATGGAAAGCGACGGGCTCACGCAGGCACCCGTTCGCGGAATGCGGCCTCGACATGCGCCGTGGTCACGCGGGCCGACCCCTCGTGCCGGGCCTCGCGCTCGGCGCGGTCGCGCAGCCGCTTGGCCGCCGAAATCCGGATCAGGAACGGCTCGGTCTCCAAATGACGATCGAGCGCGGCCAACGCGGCCGGCTCCCACAACCCCGCCGCATCGGCGCGGGCCGGGGTCGCATCGATCTTGTCGAGTTCGGTGCCGAGCGGCAGGATGGTGAACAACGCATCGAACAGCGCGTTGCAGTATTCCTGCACCACATAGGTTGCTCCCGCGTAGCCCATGAACGGCGTGCCGGTCGCCCGGCGAATGATCGCACCGGGAAACGAGGCCGGAATATAGGTCGAGCGCCCGCCGCGTTCGGCGGCATACATCCGCTCGTTGAACGAGCCGAACAGCACCAGCGGCGGGGTTTTCGCAATCGCCGCCCGCACCGCATCGTTGTCCGGCTTCACACCAGGCTTGCGCGCGAAGGCAAAGGTGCAGGGAATCCCCAGATCGTCCTCAAGCAGGCGCTTCAGCCCGCGCGTATAAGTCTCGGTCGCCACCACGGCGAAGCTCGCGGTCGCAAAAAAATCCTGGGTCACGCTGCGCCACAGATCCCAGATCGGCTTGATCGTGGTCTCCTTCTCGCGCGCAATGAACGGCTCCGGATCGAGCCCGGTGAGTTCACCGAGCTTGCGGAGGAAATTGGTGGTCGCATGAATGCCGAACGGTGCCATCAGATACGGCTTGCCGAGTTCCTCGCAGAGCTTGCGGCCGAACTCGCGATACAGGCAGATATTCACCCCGGCATCGGCGAGTTTCGGCGTGTCCCTGAGCTGCGCCCCGAGCGGGAACGACAGATTGACCTCGCAGCCGATCCCCTCGACCAGCCGCCTGATCTCCGCAACATCGGACGGCATGTTGAACGTGCCGTAGATCGCCCCGATGATGTTGACGAGCGGCTTTTCGGCCTTGGGCTCCGGCCGCTTCGCCTTCGCATTGCCGAACTCGCTGTACAGATAGACCAGCGCCCGATCCGCACTCTGCCACTGATCCTCATCGATGGTGCGCGGCAGAAACCGCCGGAGGTTCGAGCCCTCGGGCGTCACGCCGCCCCCGATCATCTCGGCGATACTGCCGGTCACGACAATGGCGGGCAGTTTCTGATCCCCGCTTGCGGCGGCGCGCTTCATCGGCCCCTCGGTCCCGGTCATCGAGAGGGAATCCTCGTCGAGCCCGGTCACCACGATGGGCAGTTCATGCGGCGGCAGCGCATCGGTATAATGCAACACTGCGGTCACCGGCAGGTTTTCGCACCCGACCGGCCCGTCGATCACGACGCGCAACCCCTTGATCGCGGAGAACACGTAAACCGCGCCCCAATACCCCCCGGCCCGATCATGATCCTGCACCAGCATCAGACCACCTCCGCTTTCACGGGCCGGGTCACGGTGCGCGGCGGTGGCGTCGGCGCAGGGGCCGCTTCGAAAAAACCGACCATGCGGCTGAACCGCTCACGCCCCTTGCACTGGGCGGCAACAATGGCGGGCAGCGCCGCCGCCCCGGCAGCGCCGAAAACCGGGCGGGCCGAGACCATATTGGTGAAATAAACCGCCGGCGTGCCGATCTCCTTCGCCGCCTGAACCAGCGGCGTCGTCCCGAGCGCCAGATCGGGCTTCACCTCGCGCATCGCCGCGATATCCTGCTCCAGCGAGGCGCGATACTGGACATGGGTGCCCTGTTCCTCCAGCCAGATCCGGTCGGCATCGCTCCATTCGGTGCGCGGCAGGGCGGTCCCGACATAGGGGATCGTCGCCCCGGCCTCGATCAGCAGGCGGGCGACCAGCAGCTCCGAGCCTTCATAGCCCGAAACGACCATGCGGGCGTTCACCGGATTGGCGGCCATCACCGCACGGATCGGCGCAAGCGCCTGGGCCTTGGCGCGGTCGATCGTTACGGCATCGATATTGGCTGCCCTGCCGATCGCATCGAGCCAGTCGGCGGTTGCGGCCTCACCGACCGGGGCGGACCCGACCACGGCACGACCGGCGGCGGCGAATTCCCGCACGCTGGCGGTGTAGAACGGATGCACCGCCGCGGCGATGCTGCAATCGAGTGCGGCATACAGGTCGCGCCATTCCCGCGCCGGCAGTTGCGGGCCGATCGCAAGCCCCATCGGTGCCAGCATGGCGGCAACCCCGGGCGGATCGGCGGGAAACAATTCACCGAGCAGCGTCACGCGCTGCCCGTCCGCCAGTTCGGTCCGGGGCCGCGCGACCGCGCCGGCCTCGGCCTCGGTACGGGCATAGCGCAGCATCGCCCCGGCCAGCACATCCTTCGCCTCGGCATGGGTCGGCACCCCGAAACCGGGCACATCGATCCCGATGATGCGCACCCCGTCGATCTCTTTCGGCAACAGGTCGAGCGGCACGCCCGAAGCGGTCGGCACGCACAGATTGATGATCACCACAGCATCGTAATCGGCAGGCCGCGCCGTCTCGCGTACCGCCTTGCGGATGTCCTCGAACAGCTGACCGGTCACAAGGGTTTCGGAATCGAACGGCACATACCCCACGCTGCGGCGCGCGCCATAGAAATGCGAGGTGAAGGTCAGCCCGTAAACGCAGCACGCCGAACCGGACAGGATCGTGGCCACCCTGCGCATCCTCAGGCCGACCCGCAGCGCCCCGAACGCCGGACACATCGATTGCGGCTGATCGTGCGGCCCCTTGGGATAATCAGTCGCCAGACGATCGAGCAGCGCCGATTTCCCAGCGGCGCGCGCCGCCTGCTGCATCGTGTCGGTGCCGCCGTGGCAGCCGGCGGCTGGTTTCGCGGCGGCCACGGTGCCATCGGGCGGGCTCATGGTCACGCGCCCTCGTAGACGATTTCGAGCGAGGGTTTGTTCAGAATGGTCGAGCCGCACATATCCTCAAGGCTCGCAGGCTGCAACGTCACGCCCCGCCCCACCGCCTCGCCCTTGAACAGGCCGAGCAGCGCGTCGTGGGTCAGCGGCTTCGGGCGGATCGGCGGCGCTTCGGCAACCTGAACCCCGAGCGCCTCGAACAGCGGCGCCCACTGGCCACCCTTCTGGCCGACGATTTCGTAATTGGCCGATTTCCGCCGGATATCCTCATCCGCCGGAATCGCGGCCAGCACCGGAATCCCCACCGCCTCGGCAAAGGCCTGCGCCTCGCCGGTGCCGTCATCCTTGTTGATGACGAGCCCGGCAACCCCGACATTGCCCCCGAGATTGCGGAAGTAATCGACCGCCGAACACACGTTGTTGGCAACATAGAGCGATTGCAGATCGTTCGAGCCGACCACGATGACTTTCTGGCAAAGATCGCGCGCGATCGGCAGGCCGAACCCGCCGCACACCACGTCCCCGAGGAAATCGAGCAGGACGTAATCGAAATCCCATTGATGGAACCCGAGCTTGTCGAGCAGTTCGAACCCGTGAATGATCCCCCGCCCGCCACAGCCGCGCCCGACTTCCGGCCCGCCGAGCTCCATGGCGAACACTCCGTCGCGCTTGAAACACACATCGCCGATCAGCACCGGCTCTCCCGCCGCCTTCTTGCGCGACGAGGTCTCGATGATCGTGGGGCACGAGCGGCCGCCGAACAGCAGCGAGGTGGTGTCGCTCTTCGGGTCGCACCCGATCAGCAGAACCCGCTTGCCGAGCTGCGACATCATGTAGGACAGGTTGGCGAGGGTAAAGCTCTTGCCGATCCCGCCCTTGCCATAGATCGCAATGATCTGGGTCTGCTTCGGGGACGCGACGCTGGCCCCGACCTCGATATCCGGGGCAATACGGCCAGTGGATGCGTTCATGAGGCGTCTCTCCAATCGATGAGAAGTTTCAGGCAATCGTCCGTGCCAAAGGCGGTGTGGTAGGCGCCCGCTGCATCCCGTGCCGGGATGCGGTGGGTGATCAGCCCGCCGAGATCGAGCCGGCCTTCGGCGATCAGGGCAGTGACGCGCGCGAGATCCGCCTTCTGCCATTGCGCCGCGATCGCAATCCGCGCCTCGCGCATGAAGGCCGGAGCGAACGCGAATTGGATGGGCGCCGCGTAGAACCCGGCAAGAACGATCTGCCCCTGCGGCGCGAGCCGGGCGATCAGCGCATCGAGAATCGCCGCATCGCCGCTGGCATCGATCACCGCGCGATAGTCGCGCCGGGGATCGCTCCCGGCGTGGCAAATCTTGTAGCCCTGCGCGCCATCCATCCGATTCGGGCTGGTCTCCCACACCGTGGGTGCACCACCGTCGATCACCGCAAGCCGCGCGATCAGGCGACCCAGCACGCCGTGGCCGATGATCAGATCCGGGGGCCCGCCCGCAATGGCGAGCGCATGCTGCGCCGTGGCGGCAAGAGCGATCAGCGCGCCGCGATCGCCAAGATCGGGTGCGATCGGAACAACCCGGTCAGCCCCGGCGACCAGATGGCTGGCATTGGCGCCGAACAGCCCGCGCACCGCCCCGAAGCAGCGGGCACCCGGGACGAACACATGCTCGCCGATCCGCGATTTCGCCTCCGCCCCGGCGTCGATGACACGACCGACCGCCTCGTAGCCCGGCACCAGCGGGTAGCCCATGCCGGGAAAATCCGGCATCGCACCGGACCAGATGAGTTTTTCCGTGCCCGCGCTGATCCCGCTGTAATCGACCGCCACCAGCACGTCGTTCGCAGCCGGCGCATCGAGCGCGATACGGCGAAGGGCGACGTGCTTTGGGGAGTCGATGATGACGGCAAGACTATCGGACAATGCACGTCCTCCCTGTGGAGTGCCGCAACCGGTTGATACCGGGATACAAGTGTAAGAATACTCTGACAGTCTTTATTGTCAACCTAAATTTACACTGATCGGTGAACGAACCCGCCATCCTCATGCCGCGCGCGCCGTGATCACGCTCGCCAGCATCGGCTGGTTGGTGGCGTGCCGGCGCGCGGCGGTGAACCCGGCGGCGCTCAGCATGGCGAAAAGTTCGGCGGGGCGGCGCGGCCGTCCGCTGCCCATGGCGAACAGATAGAGCCCGAAATAGGCATCGCCCATCGATAAGGCCCCCTTGGTGCCGGCCATCGGCTCGGCAATCAGCAGCGTGGCGCCCCGCTCCAGCGCGGCACGCGCATTGCGCAGAATCGCCATCGCCTGGTCGTCGTCGTGATCATGCAGCACCCGGATCAGGGTGATGATGTCGGCATCGCGCGGCAGCGGATCACGCCGCATGTCGCCGCCGCACACCCGGCTCCGCCCCGCGAGACCGGCAGCGGCGAGTTTCCGCCGCGCCAGTTCGGCAACCGTCGGCACATCGAACAGCGTGAGGTCGAGCAGCGGCGCCGCAGGGGCCAGCGCGGCGAGGAAACTCCCGTCGCCGCCGCCAAGATCGAGCAACCGCCGATGGCGCCTGAAATCATAGGCCGCAAGGATCTCGGCGGCGATCATCGGCTGCGATGCGGCCATCAGCGCGGAATAGGTCCCGGCGCGGTCCTCGCTGGCGGCATCGTAGGGCCAGAACGCCGCGAGGCTGGCATCGCTCTCGCCGCGCAGCAACGCCACCGGGTCCGCAAGATCGCGATAGAGCAGCGCATGATGCCGCACCATGGCGGCAATCCCCGGATTACCCCGCAGCGCCGCCCCGAGTGGGCCGAGGCGCGCCGTGGTGCCATCGGTCTCCAGCAGCCGCAGCGCGGCAGCGGCGCGGATCAGCCGCAGCGCCGCCTCGCCCGGCATATCGGCCTCGGCCGCAATCGTCGCGATGGCCACCGGCCGTTTAGCAAGCCGCTCGAACAGATCGAGACTGACGCAGGCCGACAGCGTCTGCGCATAGACGAATCCGGCGCAGAGATCGAACAAGGCGGTCGCCTCGCGCCGCGCGATCGGCCGGGTCAGCGGAAACGCCGCCGCCCAGTGCTGAAACCGTGGACTGGCGAGCAGCCGGTTCCGAATCGCCTGCCAGCGGTCGCGCAGCGACAGCGGCAATGCGCCGGCCACAACCGTCATGCGGCAACGCGCGCGAGGGTTTTCGGCACAAGTCGCTTGGCCTCCTGCACGATCAGCGCCCGCAGCGGCACCGCACCCGGACAATCGGGGATCGAAGCGGCAGCCTCCTCGGCAATCCGGTCGAGCCGATCGAGCGCGCCGTCGATCCCGTGCAGCGTGACCGCGCTGGGCCGATGCAGCGCCCGATCCTGCCCGATCGGCTTGCCGCAGACCGCCTCATCTCCGGCGGCGTCGCACAGATCATCGGCAATCTGATAGGCATCACCAAGATTTTCGCCGAGCGCACGCCAGGGTGCCGGATTATGGCCCGCACTCAGCGCCCCGGCCATGGCGGCGGCGGCGAACAATGCGCTGGTCTTGGCACGCTGATACCGCGCCAGATCGACATCATCCTCGCTTTCCCACGCCTGTCCGGCCACGATCCCGCCCGGCATCCCGACCGCCTGCCCGACGATGCCGATCAGCCCGGCCAGATGCGCCGGGTGCCCGGCACATCCCAGGGCCACGGTCTGAAACGCGAGCACGATCAGCGCATCCCCCGCCAGCACCGCCAGCGGCGCGCCGAACGCGGCATGGACCGAAGGTTTCCCCCGGCGGATCGGCGCATCGTCGAAACACGGCAGATCATCGTGAACCAGCGAGGCGCAATGCAGGAATTCGAGCGCAGCCCCCGCGGCGGCGGCGCATTGCGGATCGGTCGCCCCGCACGCCGCCGCCACCGCCAGACAAAGCCGCGGGCGCACCCGTGCCCCGCGCGGGAACACCGCATGGCGCATCGCCGCAGCCAGTTTCGGCGGGGCATCACCGGCTTCGGCGCGGAGCATGGCGGTGGTAAGAGTGGATTCGATCAGTGCCAAGGCGTCCATATGACCCTCCCGAACGACCTGCGGACGATACCGCAAGTGTCAACTTTGATTGTCACTACTGACTGTGCTATTTGATTGACAGTTCGTCAAGCAATTTCGATCCTCGCCGTGACACGGAGTGAACCGCCATCGCCAACCCAGCCCCCCTGCCGGTCGTGATCATCGGTGCCGGCATCGGCGGCCTCGCAGCGGCAGCCGATCTCGCCACCTCCGGCCGGCCCGTCATCGTCCTCGAACGTGCCACCGCCCCGGGCGGCAAATTGCGCACCGTTCCGGTGGCAAACACCACGATCGACGCAGGGCCCACCGTGGTCACCATGCGCGCCGTGTTCGACGACATCTTCGCCGCTGCCGGGGAACGCCTCGACGATCACGTGACACTCCTGCCCCTCGCCGTCCTCGCCCGCCACCACTGGCCGGACGGCGCCACCCTCGACCTCTTCGCCAGCGAAGCGGCCAGCGTCACCGCGATCGGCCAGGTCTTCGGCGCCCGCGCCGCGCAGGAGTTCCGCATCTTCTGTGGCCGGAGCGCCGCGATCTACCACACGCTCGATGCGAGCTTCATGCAGGCCGCCACCCCCAGCCTGCTCGGCGTCACACGCGGCGCCGGCCTCGCCGGTGCCGCGTCGTTCCGCCACGCCTCACCCTTCGCATCGCTCTGGCAGGCGCTCGGCAAATGCTTCACCGATCATCGGCTGCAACAATTATTCGCCCGCTACGCCACCTATTCCGGCGCCTCGCCCTTCGCCGCCCCCGCCACCCTCATGCTGATCGCCCATGCCGAACAGCGCGGCGTCTGGCGCATCGAAGGCGGCATGCGCCCCCTCGCGGACGCGATCGCCGACCTCGCGATCCGCCACGGCGCAACCTTCCGCTACGCCACGAGCGTCGATGCCGTGCTCACCCATAACGGCCGCGCCAGCGGCGTCCGCCTCGCCGACGGCAGCACCATCGCCGCCGCCGCCGTCATCGCCAACACCGATCTCGGCGCCATCGCCACCGGCCAGTGCGGCGAAGCCGCCCAACGCGCGATCAAGCCCGCTTCCCTGCGCTTCGCCCGCTCGCTCTCGGCGGTCACCTGGCAGGTCGTCGCGACGGTGAACGGCTTTCCCCTCAGCCACCACAACGTCTTCTTCTCCGCTGACTACGCCGCCGAATTCCACGACATCGCACAGAGCACCCTGCCCACCGACCCCACCATCTACATCTGCGCGCAGGACCGCACCGGCGCGATCACCGAACCGCCGATCGACGGCGCCGAACGCCTGCTGATCCTGGTCAACGCCCCCGCCCAGGGCGACCGCGCCACGCCGGACCCCGCCGCCATCGCCGCCCTCTGGCACCGCGTCCTCGCCCGCCTGCGCGCCGCCGGACTCACCCTCGACATCCAGGCCGCCGCCACCACCGGCCCGGTGGAATTCGACGCCCTGTTCCCCGGCTCAGGCGGTGCCCTCTACGGCCGCGACCTCGCCGGCTGGCGCGATCCGTTCCAACGCCCGACCGCGCGCACCAAACTCCCCGGATTCTACCTCGCCGGCGGCTCCGCCCACCCCGGCCCCGGCCTGCCGATGGCCGCCCGCTCCGGCCGATTCGCCGCCCAGGCCGTGCTGGCGGACCAGCCATGATCCGCTTCGACACGCCGATCCCCCGCAGCGGCTACGCCTGGTGGTATATCGATGCCCTCAGCGATGACGGCCAGCACGCCCTCACCCTGATCGCCTTCGTCGGCTCGGTCTTCTCGCCCTATTACGCCCGCGCCAACCACCGAACTCCCGGCGGCGCGGACCCCGAAGACTACGTCGCGATCAACCTCGCCCTCTACGGCCCCCGCCGCTCCCTATGGGCCATGACCGAACGCCGCCGCCGCACCCTCATCCGCGACCCCCGCACCCTGAGTATCGGCCCCAGCCGACTCGACTGGAACGGCAACCACCTCTCCGCCCGGATCGAGGAAATCACCACCCCGATCCCCCGCCCCCTGCGCGGCACCATCACCCTCACGCCCAAAGCCCTCGAACCCGCCATCTACAATCTCGACGCCACCGGCACCCATCGCTGGCAGCCCGTCGCCCCCTGCGCCCGCATCGCCGTCACCTTCCAGAAACCCGCCCTCGTCTGGCAAGGCGATGCCTATTTCGACCGCAACGACGGCGACGCCCCGATGGCCACCGCCTTCTCGACCTGGAACTGGTCACGGGCAACCACCCGCCGCGGCGCCCGCATCTTCTACCACGCCAACCGCCGCGACGGCGGCACCACCGACCTCTCGCTCGACTTCACCGCCAATGGCGGCGTCACCACCAAACCCGCCCCACCCGCCGCACCTCTGCCCATGACCTGGTGGCGCCTCCCCCGCGAAACCCGCAACGACCCCGATACCGAGCCCCGCCTCATCCGCAACTTCGAAGACGCCCCCTTCTACGCCCGCGCCCGCATCGCCACCCAGATCGACGGCGAACCCCTCGACACCATGCACGAAACCCTCGACCTCAACCGCTTCCGCTCCCCCATCGTCCAGGCCATGCTCCCGTTCCGAATGCCGCGCCGGGTGGTGTAGGAAGCAAGGCGAGGGGCTCTGCCCCTCGACCCCGCCAAAGGCGGAGCCTTTGGAATCTACTAGTTTCAGGCGGAAAGAGGGCGGCTCCAGCCCAACCACCGCCCGTCACTGGATGCCCTCTTCCCGCCTGAAACTAAAGGGTTCTAAGGGCCACGCCCTTAGTGGGGGTCCAGGGGGCAAAGCCCCTTGGCCTTCCTTCCTACACCACCCCGCCCCGCATCAGACCGGATCGCGCGGAGGATCGGCGGCGCGGTCGCGTTTGAGGCTGCGGCGGACCGAGACGAGGGACCAGATCGCGGCGGCGAGCACGACGAGTTCGAGTCCGCCGAATTCGAGGAAGGTAGCGTAGTGGCCGAGCAGTTTGAGCATGCGGCCTCAGTCGGCCGGTTCGAGTTCGCGAACCGGGACGGGCGATGGTGTGCGCGCGACCGGCTGGGGGATGAGTTCGGGCGGCAGGGCCGGGTGAAGCGGTGCGGGCGCCGGGGTGGGTTCGGTATTGTCCTGTCCGGGTTGGGAAATCGGCTTCAGTTTCAGCTGGACCCAGATCCCGTAGGCCGCGAGCATCGCGATCAGCCCGCCGAAATCGATCAGCGGAAAAATCCGGGGTCCGCCGAGCGCGTAATACATGAAGGTGGTTTTGACCGCGGCATAGGCGGCGGCGATCTGCAGGATCGGGCGCATGATTTCACCGGCGGCGAAGATCATCGGGTTCACCGGTTCATCGGCTTCGAGTCGCTTGAGGCGTCGGGCGCAAATACCGTGGGCGACGAAAAAGATGGCGATGCCGTAGAGCGAAAGGCCGATCGCGGTATCCAGCATGAATTGATCCTCCTGAGCCTGAATTAGGGGGGGCAGGCGAAATCGCCAGAGAGTCGGGATGCGAGGGTCGAGAGCGGATGTTCCGGGCGGCGGATAATGCGGTCGGTCCGTTCCAGCCGGTCGATCAGCATGATGACGCGCGCCCCCGGCCCGATCGGCTCGCGCACCGGCACGGCGGCGGCATCGATCAGGAAGCGCGTCTCCGCACACGGCAAGGGCGGCAGGCGCAAAGCGGGCAGTCCGGTGCGGGCGAGCGCAAGGGCGGCGAGGCCGATTTTGCGCCGGCCCGAAACGCGGGCGCGGGTGGTGATCGAATCGTAACCGTCACGAGCAAGGGTGCGGCCGATGGCGCGATAGATCATCCGCGCCGCCTGAATGCCGGGCTGGCAGTCGAGCGGCAGGCGCGAAATCCCCGAGCCGGCACGCTCATAGAACTGCTCGGCCTCGTCGAGCAACCGCGCAACGACCCGCGCCAGCGCCGGCGAGAACCGTGGATCGCCCAGAAAATCCTCAGGGTCGATACCTGCCTCGCCAAGCCAGTCGAGCGGCAGATAGAGCCGGCCCTGCCGTGCATCCTCCCCCACATCGCGCGCGATATTGGTGAACTGCATGGCAATGCCGAGATCGCAGGCGGCGGCAAGGCTTTCGGCATCGCGCCGCCCCATGATGAGCGTCATCATCGCCCCGACCGCTCCGGCCACGCGCGCCGCGTAGGCGCGGGCCTCGGCGATGGTGTCATGCCGCCGCCCGGCAGCATCCCAGGCGAGACCCTCGATCAGCGCGTCGGGCAAGGTGCGCGGTATGGCGTGGGTTGCGATCATGTCCGCAAACGCGCGATCGACCGGATGGTTCTGCGGCTGTCCCGCATAGGCGCGGTCGAGCCGGTGGGCGAGCCGTTCCACCGCGGCGTCCTTGTCGGTGCCCTCATCCACCTCGTCATCGGCCACGCGGCAGAAGGCATAGAGCGCGGTAGCAGGATTGCGGATGCGCGCCGGCAGCAGCAGCGAGGCCGCATGAAAGCTGAGCGAACCACCCCGCAGCAGGGTGCGGCAGGCTTCGAGGTCCGGCGTTGCGGGGCGATCAGACATAATGGCGCGCGTCCTGCACCACGGTATCGAGCACCCGCGCGGTCGAGAGCACGCCGGGAACCCCGGCGCCGGGGTGCGTGCCGGCGCCGACGAGAAACAGGTTGCGGATATCCTCGCTCGCATTATGCGGCCGGAACCACGCGCTCTGGGTGAGCACCGGCTCCATGCCGAACCCGGCCCCGAGGGTGGAGGCATAGCGGCTCTGGAAATCCGCCGGGGTCATGATGCGCGAGGTCACGACATGACGGGCGAGGTCGGGCAGCATGGTCTCGCTCAGCCGGGATTCGAGCGCCTGCCGGTAAGTCTCGGCATGCGTCGCCCAATCGGTATCACCGCCGAGATGCGGCACCGGTGCCAGCGCGTAGAACGCATCGCAACCGGGCGGCGCCAGCGAAGGATCGGTCGCGGTCGGGCGGTGCAGATAAATGCTCATATCCCCCGCCAAAGTCTTGGTCTCGAAAATATCGTCGAGCAACCCGCGATAGCGCGGCCCCATGACGATCGCATGGTGCGGCACCTCGGCATAGCGTTTGTCGGTGCCGAAATACCACACGAACAGTCCCATCGAGTAGCGCGTCCGGTCGAGCTTGCGATCGGTCCAGCGCCGGCGCGGGGCATCGCGCAGCAGGTGTTTATACGTATGCGCGGTGCAGGCATTCGACACCACGATATCGGCGGCGATGCTCGTGCCATCCTCAAGCATCACGCCGGTGGCCACCCCGTTCGCGGTCGTGATCCGATCGATCGTGGTATTGCAGCGGATCGTCCCGCCCTGCCCCGCGATCAGCCCCACCATCCCCTCCACGATGCGCCCGGTCCCGCCCATCGCGAAATGCACGCCGTGCCTGCGTTCGAGATGCAGGATCATCGCATAGATCGCACTCACCTTGAACGGATTGCCGCCCACCAGCAGCGGATGAAAGCTCAGCGCCGCACGGATGCGCTCATCCCGCACATGCCGCGCCGCGAGCGCATACACGCTGCGATGACCGGACAGACGCAGCAGATCGGGCAGAATCCGCGCCATGTCGGTCCACGACCCGAAGGGCACGTGGCCGAGCTGCTCGAAGCCGATCCGGTAAATCTCCTCGGTCAGCGCAATGAATTTTTCATACCCGGCAAGATCCCCCGGCGCGAGGCGCAAAATCTCCGCGCGCATGAAGCCGGGGTCCGACGCGCAATCGATATACGAGCCCCCGTCGAACCGGATGCGATAGAACGGCTCGATCGGCACGAGGTTCACATCATCGGCAAAGCGCCGCCCCGCGAGGCTCCAGAGTTCTTCGAGCAGAAACGGCGCGGTAATGATGGTCGGCCCGGCATCGAAGGTGAACCCGTCCTGACGGAACACCGAAGCGCGCCCCCCCGCCTGCTCGCAGCGTTCCAGCACGCTCACGCGCCAGCCCCGCGCGCCGAGCCGAATGGCGGCGGCAAGCCCGCCGATCCCGGCCCCGATGACCACGGCATGGGGCCGATGCCGGTCGGTCATCGCCGCACGGTCCGGCATCGCGTTCATGCGCCGCACACCCCGATGGCGGTGGCGAATTCCTCGATGATCCGCGCGGTCTCCGCCGGCGCTTCCTCATGCGCAAGGTGCCCGAGTTTCGGCATCGAGACCAGTCTGGCGCCCGGCACCATGCGCGCGATCCGCTCCGCCTCGCGCGGCGAAATCGCGCGGTCATTGGCCCCGGTCACCAGCAGCAGGCGCGGCGCGAAGCGGGGCAGATCGGTCTCGATCGCATCGAGATTCCAGTTCGCCATCATGGTCAGAGCCGAGGCGGCATGGCCGCTATGGCGGACCAGCGCGGCATAATGCGTCTCCCCGGCCGCATCGATGGTCGAACCGGTCCCGGCGAGCAGGCGGTGGACCACCGCAGGGCTCCGCGCCCGCCACGCGAACAGGCGCGGCACCAGCGGGTTCATCGCGAAAACCTTGGCGATCGGCGAAAACACCCGCGTCATATTGCCCCGATACGGCAACAGCGCGCCATTGAGGCTGACCAGCCCCGCCGGCGCGAGCCGCCCGTTGCGGCACATCTCGATCCCGATCGCCGCCCCGGCGGAATGGCCGACGATCAAATCCGGCTTCAGCGCGAGCGCATCGAGCAAGGCATTCAGCGCCCCCGCCATGCCGGGCAGGGACATGCGCGGCCAGCCCGGCATTTCGGTGAACCCGTGCCCGGGCAGATCGGGCGCGATGACGGTGAACCGCCGCGCGAGTGCAGGGGCCAGATCCCGCCACGAATGCGTCGCCGCCCCGGTGCCGTGCAGCAGCAGCACGACCGGCCCGGCCCCCATGACCTGCACATGAAAACGCAGGCCACCCGCCTCGACGAAGCGGCTCGCCGTGCGATTGGGCCAGACCGCGCCGTCGCGCTCCCAATCCGGCGCGCCATCGCCCATCAGCGCCTGCCAGAGCGAGGCGTCCTGCCCCCGATCGATCGGAGCGGGTGCGGTTTCGGTCATTTCAAGCGCCATTCGGGTCATCTTTCAGGCCGCCTGCGCGCGCACGGCGTGGCTCAGTGCCGCCGCATCGGCGAAGGGCAGCGGCAGATAGCGCCCCTCCATCAGCCGCGCGAGTTCGGCAGCGAACGGATTGCGGCGCGGCGCGGTGTCGATCACCATGGCGGCAAGCCCGGCAGCGGCACAGGATTGCGCGGCACCACGGGCATCGCGCCCGGCGGCCTCCCGTCCCGGCTTGCCGTCCCGCCCGATATTCGCCCCGCCGTCGGTCAGCACCACGATCAAGGGCCGCGCCCCCCGGTGCCGCTCGGCCAGCGCCATGTCGCGCGCCGCATCGATCCCGAGCGCAAGCGGCGTGGCCCCGCCCCCCGGCAAGGCGGCCAGGCTGCGGCGGGCACGGGCGAGCGCGCCGGTCGGCGGCAGCAGCACCTCGGCGGCGCGGTTGCGAAACGCGATCAGCGCGACCTGATCGCGCCGCACATAGCAATCGGCGAGCAGCAGCTGGATCGCCCCCTTGGCTTCGGCCAGCCGGTTCAACGCCGACGAGCCCGACGCATCGACCGCGAAAATCGCCACCGCCCGCACCGGCGCGATAAACCGCTTGATCCGGAAATCCTCGGCGCGAACCATCACGCGCGGCCCGCCAGCCGAGGCGGCCCGATCCCGGCGGCGCAAGCGCTGCATCGGCGCGGCGGCGCGCAACGTATCGATCACGGCAAGCCGCGCCCCATTACCGGGACGACCCGGCCGCACCCCGGCGGGACGACCCCGCATCCCCCCCGCCGCGCGATCGACCGCACCACCCCCGGCACTGCGCGCGGGCGGCGTGTGACCATGCATCGCCAGCGCCGCCAGCAGATCGAGCGGCAAGGCGATGCGGGCGGCATCCAGCACCCGGTCGGCCCTGTCTTCCGGTGTCCGGCCCGGTTCGCCCCGCTCCTCCGGCACTTCATCCGGCGTGGACGATCGGGGTTCAGCCTCCGATGTCTGCGGCTCCGGCTGCGCTTGCTGTTCCGCCTGCTGTTCGGGCGTTGGCAGCGTCGTTGCGCGTGGCGCCAAAATCAGCCGCGCGGCCAGAATGGCATCGGCCTCGGTCACGGTTGCGCGCCCGGCCAGCGCCGCGGCGGCACGGGCAGCGCGCAGCGCGAGAATCGTCCCCCGCAGCGACCCGATCCCGAGCGCAGCGGCCGTCCCGCACAAAGCGGCGGCGATCCCATCCGGCACCACGACCCGTGCGAGGCGGCGGCGCGCGCCAGCAATCCTGCCGGCACCGGGCCAGACGAACGCGCCGACAAACGTATCGTCGAGCATGGTCTCATCGAGCACGAACGCAAGCCGGTCGGCCAGCGCAGCCGGGGCGGCCTCATCGCCGATCCCCTCATCGAGCGCGATCACCCCGAACCGCGCGTCCCGCACACTCATCACCCCGTCCCGCGCCACACTCACCGTCCCGCGATCGAGTGACGCCACCAGCTTGCCCACCAGCGCCCGATCCAGCCGCTCCGCCATCGGGATCACCACGACACCGCCATCGATCTCCGCGAGCAGCCCGGTCGCCGCAATCCGCGAGCCTGACCGCAGCGTCGCCGCCAGATCGAGCCCGCCGAGCAGCCGGTCATCGCTGATATGCGCGGGCAGGCGGCGCACCGGCATGGCGGATGGCAGCAAGGCACGGCAGCGCGCAATAAATTCATCCCGCGCCGGCCCGATCCGGCTGCGGATCACCATGCCGCCGAGCCCGACCGGATCGATCGCGAACAGGCACGCGGCAAGCCCGGCATCGCGGGTCGGTTTGCGCGGTCCCGGCATCGGGCTCATGCCGCGACCGCGCTTGGCGCGAACAGTTCGGAAACCGCGCGTTCGACCCGCGCCCCGGCGAGGCTCTCATCGAGCGGATCGCGCCGCAGCCGGTGGCGCAGCGCGGCAGGAGCCACGGCCCGCAAATGCGCCTCGCTCACCTCGCACGCCCCCTCCAGCGCAGCCTCGGCGCGGGCGGCGCGCAGCAGCGTGAGTTCGCCGCGCAACCCGTCAGTGCCGAGCTGAAGGCAAAGCTGCGCGGCCCGGCGCAGGATCGCCTCCGGCACCACAACAAGCGGCAAAATCCTCATCGCATCCACCAGTTGTCGCCGCAGCGCCGCTTCCGCCGGCGCGAACCGGGCCATGAACCCGCGCCGGTCGTGCTCGAACGCATCGCGCCGCCGCACCACCTCGATCCGCTGGTCGAGATCGGTCGGGGTCTTGACCTCGACGCAGAGGCCGAACCGGTCGAGCAGTTGCGGACGCAACTCGCCCTCCTCGGGATTGCCGCTGCCGATCAGCACGAACCGCGCCGGGTGGCGCAGGCTCAACCCCTCGCGTTCCACCACATTCTCGCCCGAGGCCGCGACATCGAGCAGCAGATCGACCAGATGATCTTCGAGCAGATTGATCTCATCAATATATAAAAAACCCCGATGAGCGCGCGCCAGCAGGCCGGGCTCGAACGCCTTGACACCATCGGACAAGGCCCGTTCGAGGTCGAGCGCACCGACCACCCGATCCTCGGTGGCTCCGAGCGGCAGATCCACCACCGGTATCGCCACCCGCTCGGCGGGCAGCCGCCCCGCCGCACGGCGGGTGCGGCAATCCGGGCAGAGCGCCGCGCGATCCGAAGGGTCGCAATGATAGACGCACCCTGCAACCGCGCGCATCGTCGGCAACAGCGCCGCCAGGGCCCGGACCGCCGTGGATTTGCCGGTGCCGCGATCGCCGAACGCCAGCACCCCGCCGAGCGCCGGCTCCACCGTCGCGATCAGCATCGCCCGGACCATTTCCGACTGGCCGACAATGGCGGTGAACGGATAGAGCGCCATGATCAGCGCACCGCCGCGACGGCGCCGAACGGCGCGTTCAACCGCACGATGGTCCAGTTCAGAAACCCCGCGAAGCTGACCCACAACAGATACGGCACCAGCAGCAGGCTGGCGCGCGCGGCATAAGGCTGCATCGCAATGATCAGCGCGGCAATCGAAAGCCAGAGCGGAAAAATATCGATCAACGCCCAGTCCGGCCGCCGCATCGCAAAAAACAGCACGCTCCAGGCGATATTGACCACCGCATTGAGCGCGAACAGCCCGATCACCAGCGCCGCGCTCGCCCGATCCGGCGCCGATTCCCAGGAAATCACCCCCGCCGCCGCGATCAGCGCGAAAATGATCGTCCAGACCGGCCCGAACAGCCAGGGCGGCGGCTGCCACGAGGGCTTGCGCAGGTTCCAGTACCAGGGCCCCAGCCTCGTCGCGAGTCCCCCCGCGAGCGCGGTCACCGCCGCCGCCCCGGCAGCGACCAGCACCGGTCCCCAATTGCCCGAAAAAAACGTCACGTGCCGCAATCCATGATGTAATCCATCCTCATGCGTGCATCAGCCGGGTCAGCCGCGCCATGTTCTTGGTGAAAATCCGCAGGTGCACGACGGGCCTGGTGCGCACCAGCGCCTTGTTCATATAGGCCTGCCAGGTCATCGCCTGAACATCGGCATCGCCGCAGATCGCAACGAACAGCTCCCGCCGCCGGTCGCTCGAATACCAGAAATTCTGCATGAACCCGAGCACGAAAAACACCATCCCATGGGTCTTCATGAAGCGCTTGCGCGCCGTCCGCAGCGCCCTCGCGTCCCCCGTGGCGCAGAATTCATCGACCGCCTCGCCCGCCAGCTGGCCACCGAGCATGGCGTAATAAATCCCCTCGCCCGAAGCCGGCGCAACCACCCCGGCGGCATCCCCGGCGAGCAGCACGTTGATCCCGTCATCCCAGCGCGGCAGCGGCTTGAGCGGCAGCGGCGCGCCTTCGGAGCGGATCGTCTCGGCCCCGGCCAGCCCCGCCGCATTCCGCAGATCGCCCACCGCCCCGCGCAGCGAAAACCCCTTGACCGCACTGCCGGTGCCGATGCTCGCGGTCTCGCCATGCGGAAAGATCCAGGCATAGAAATCCGGCGACACCCGCGCATCATAATGGATCTCGCATTGCTGCGGATTCCACCCCGGCGTCCCGGCGGGCGGCGATTTGATCACCTCGTGATAGGCGAACACCCGTTTGTGCTTGTCCGCCCCCGGAATCGTCTGCCGCGCCACGGCGGACACCGCCCCATCCGCGCCGATCACCGCGCGCGCCCGCACCACGTCGCTGCCCGCCCCCGTCTTGAAATGCACGCTCGTGCGCCCCGCCGCATCCCGTTCGAGCCGCTCGAACCGCCCGGTCCGCCGTTCCGCCCCCGCTGCCGCCGCCCGCTCGCGCAGGAACTCGTCGAACACATCGCGATCGACCATACCGACATAACCGCCATCATCGATCGGCATCGCCACCGTCTTCGCCGTCGGGGAAACGATGTTGGCCCCCCGCGCCCTCGCCACGATCAGATGCTCCGGAATCGCATAATCGCGGATCAGTCGCGGCGGCACCGCCCCGCCGCACGGCTTGATCCGCCCGGCGCGGTCGAGCAGCAGCACCGTGCGCCCGGCCTTCGCCAGCGTCTCCGCAGCAGTCGCCCCCGCCGGGCCACCGCCGATCACCACCACATCGTAGTCGCCCATCTGTGCCATCGTCAGACCCCCGTTGCGGCGAGCGCGAAGGCGCTGACCAGCATCCCCAGAACATAAAGCGTGGTCCCCGTGGCATTGTACCAGGGAGCCCGTTCGCGCGGCTTTTCCAGCAGCCGGCGCATCAGCACCAGTTGCACCGCGAGCGAAACCCCGATCAGCCCCGCCGCCCACAAATGATGCCAGCCGATCATCAGCAGAATCACCCCCGCCTGCGGCACCGTCATGATCACGCAGGCGATCACCGCCGCCCGCATCACACCAAGCTGCGCCGGCAGCGAGCGGATGCCGATCTTCAGATCCCCCTCGACCGATTTGAAATCGTTCAGCGTCATGATGCCATGCGCACCCACGCTATAAAGCGCGGCGATGATCAGAATATTCACCGAGGGCAGCGCATCGCGCATCACCGCCGCCCCGGTGAACCACGGCACGCCCTCGTAACACAGCGCCACCGCCGCATTGCCCCACCAGCCGTTCATCTTGAAACGGAACGGCGGCGCGCTGTACCCCCAGGCGGCGAGCAGCGCGAACACCGCCGCGCCGAACCCCCACGGCCCGAGCGGCACCGCCACCAGCAGCGACGCGCCCGACCAGATGATCGCGATATAAAGCCCCCAGCGCCCCGGCATCCGCCCCGAGGGGATCGGCCGGTCCGGCTCGTTGATCGCATCGACATGCCGGTCGAACCAGTCGTTCACCGCCTGCGAGGTGCCGCACACCATCGGCCCGGCCAGCACCATGCCGAGCACCAGCTCCGGCCAGCGCGCGGCGAGCGGCACGCCCGAGGACACCACCCCGCACATGAACGCCCAGATGGCGGCGAACCACGTGACCGGCTTGAGCAGTTCGAGACAAACCCTGAGATCAGGCAGCCGCAGCGGCGCAACGACGGACCGATCGAGCACAAGGCCGGGTTTGTCCGCTGGCGTCATCCGATCTCCAATTCCATTCTATGCGGCTCCCAGCGCATCGGCATCCATCATGCCGTAGCGCCGCAGCTTGACGTACAGGCTCTGGCGCGACAGGCCGAGCATCTCCGCCGCCGACGCCCGGTTATCCCCGGTAATCTTCAGCGCCGCCTCGATGCTGAGCCGTTCGATCACCTCGGTCGCCTCGCGCACGATCTCCTTGAGCGAAACCCGCCCGATCAACTCGCTGATCTGTTCGAGCGAACGCGGCACCGCGCGCGTGGTCGCGGGCGGAATGAACTCCGGCGCGGTACGCCGCCCGATATTCCTGATCGCGAACCCGAAACACGGCTTGCCGCCGTTCATCACCGTCACCGCCGAAATCTCCACCTCGGTCTGGGTGCCGAATTCATCGCGCAGCACGGTCGGATACAGCCGCACCGAGCCATGCTGGCGCAAATTCGCGCTCAGCACGTTCAAATCCACCCCGGGCCGCCCGAGCCAGCGGTCGAGCGACTGGCCATGCGCCTGCTCCTCGGAAGGAAGCTGCGTCATGTCGAGAAACGCCGCATTGGCCGCGAGCAGCCGCCCGTCATTGCCGGTGACCACAAACCCGTCCGGCGCGCTTTCGATCAGCTTGAGCAGCTTCGCCTTGCTGTCGGACAGCAGGTTGTTCGGATCGACCGGGCTGACCGGCGAAAGCCGGAGCAGGAAGTTCTGCCCCTCGCCCTGACGCAGCAGGAACGCGGAAATCCGCATCTCGCCCTCGTGACCCGCCAGCCGGATCCGCACATCGTCCATCCGCCCGGCGGAGCGGATCGAGCCCAGCAGTTGCGCGGTCGCATCCTGGCTCTCCTCATCGACCAGCGCGGCAAAAGCCAGCCCCGACAATTTATCGCGATCGCCGAACAACCGCTGCGCCGCCGGGTTGGCCTCGATGATCTTCTGGTTCTGCCCGTCGAGCACCAGCACCGGTTCGGTCGACATCTGAAACAAAATCCGGTAGCGCGTCTCGACATGGCGCAGCCGCGAATAATCGCGCTCCAGCGATTGCTGCACATCGATCAGCCGCTGCTGGAGCGATGCCAGCGCCCTCAAATCCCGCCCGAACGCAATCGCCCGGCCGCTCCGCCCGACCGGAATGGTCGAGAACAGGATCGGCACATCGATCCCCTCGCGCGCGGCATAATTCACGTGCCGCCCCAGCGGATTGGGCCGGTCGTCCGATTTTCCCGCCATGTCGCGCAGCATATCGGCGACCTTGGGCCGGCTCTCGACCGTAACCGTCTCCGCCCAGGCCCGCCCGATCCAGGAATCGCTCTGCTCGAACTCATTGGCGAACGCCGCACTCTGGAATGCCACGTCGCGAATGATCCCCTTGCGATCGATGATCAAAGCGATGTCGGCGGCGGCGGCAATCAGCATGCCTGCGGCATCGGCATCGACATCGGCGAGCCATTTCGCAGGAGTCTTGAAGGCTTTCATCGGTAACCACACTTTCGAATGTATCGCCCTGATCTGATGTAACCTTGATACCCCCATGTCAACGCGACCGCCTTGTTGTGCGATCGTATCGATCGCAGCGCAGCGGCCCGGCCATCCCCACCCCCGTCATCCGCCGTTCAGCCCGGCAGTTCATGTTGTTGGTCGAACATCCCGTCGGCCTCGAACAGCGCTTCCTGCGCGTCCCGTGCCGTAGCATCGGCGCCCACGAATTGCGCCCGCTCGGGATGATCGACGAATGCCTTCCCCCCGACCATCACCCCAAGGGCCGGGTTCAGCGCGGTCTGCCGCAACGCGCGGATCACCGACGGCAATCCCTTGAGCCCGCGCTCGGCGCTGACCGAAAGCCCGACCACATCGAACCAGTTGCGCCGCACCGTGCTCATCAGGCAGGCGCGCGTCATCATCGGCTCGCTCTGCACCACCCATCCCGCCCGGCGGAACACATCCGTGATCACAACGACCCCGAAACTATGCTGCTCCCCCGGTGCCGCCGCGATCAGCAAATGCCGCTCCCGCCCGCGCAGGCTGGTCGCATCGCTGATCGGCGAGGCGGTCTCCCGCACGATCTGATTGAGCCGGATCATTCCGAGCGTGACCGTGGTGAAATCGCACTGGTCGGTCTCCCACATCTCGCCCAGCCGCCGCGCCGTCGGCGTCAGCAACAGGTCGAGCACCTGCTCGCGGGTCACCCCGCGTTCGACCATCTCGCGCACCGCGCCCAGCGCCTCGGCCAGATGATCCTCCAGAATCAACCGCAGAAACCGCTCGAATTCCTCCGGCAGCGGCGGCGTCACCGTATCGCTCCCGCGCGGCGCGGGACGCGGCCGGTTGGCCAGCATCTGCGGCAGAACCTCGGTGGCGATCGCGCGTTCGAGCAGATGCGCCCACGGGCGGATCACGGTCTGGTGCCGATGCGCCTCGGCCTCCGCGCCCCGCCCCGTCCCCGCCGCGTCATAAATCCGGTCCCCCGCGAGGGCCCGTTCGGCGCCGCGCGCCAGTTGCGGTGTGCCCGACATCGAGAGCCGCGCCATCGGCGAACCGGCCCGCGCACCGCCGGTCCGATCCGGCTGGGGCTCCGCGTGCCGCTCCTGATCCTGGCCAGCGCGAAATCCCCGGGGCTGAGTGGCGTCTCTCATCGATAGCCTCCTGAACTCTGACGTGAACATGCTCCAGAACAATCACAAGTGTCAAGTTCAATTGACGTAAATAAAGGTTGACAGTGAGGCCGTCGTGGCGGTAGCTTTCGACCTGTCGCTAGCTCGCGGCAGAGGAAACTCTGATGAACTACGCTACGATCTTGACGTTTTACCATGGTCGGCTCCCGGTCGTCTGGCCCCCGGCTCTCCGCACGATCGCGGCTCCGGTGTTAACCTATCCTTCATGCGCCGATCGATCGAACGCCTCCTTTAAGGACATGTCAAGCGATGTTTACACGAGTCGTTGAACGACTGACCGCCTCGGTGAATTGCTGCCCCTGGGAAGGCCATGCCTATGGCAATCACAAGGGCGCGAAGCCCGCGAGCCGCCGCACACCTTATCTCTACAGCGTGGAGGAACGCCGCCGGCGCGATGCAACACCCTGGACCCTGGTGCAGGGCATTCTCGCCCCCATCCAGTTCGCGGTGTTCCTGGTCAGCCTCAGCCTGGTCGCCCGCTACCTGATCACCGGCACCGGCCTCGCGCTCGCCACCGACTCCATCCTGATCAAAACCGTCGTGCTGTTCACCATCATGATCACCGGCGCGATCTGGGAACATGCGGTGTTCGGCAAATACCTCTTCGCCCGCGCCTTCTTCTGGGAAGACACGTTCAGCATGCTGGTGATCGGCCTGCACACGCTCTACGTCGTCGTCCTGTTCACCCGCATCGCCGGCCCGCAAACCCAAATGCTGATCGCGCTGGCCGCCTACGCGACCTACCTGATCAACGCGATGCAGTTCGTCATGAAGCTGCGCGCCGCGCGCCTCGAAGCCCCGCGCGACTCCGCGGTGGCCGCCTCGTGAGCCTCTGCGCCACCGCACCGGAGCCGATCGCGGCCTCCCCCGCCATCATCCGCGAGCGCGGCCAGCGCGAGGTGTTCTGCGGCCTCACCGGCATCGTGTGGCTCCACCGGCGAATCCAGGATGCGTTCTTCCTCGTGGTCGGCTCGCGCACCTGCGCCCATCTGGTCCAGTCCGCCGCCGGGGTGATGATCTTCGCCGAACCCCGCTTCGCCACCGCCATCATCGAGGAACGCGACCTCGCCGGCCGCGCCGACCTCGATGACGAGCTCGACCGCGTGGTCACCCGCCTGATCGAACGCCGCCCGGACATCAAACTCCTGTTCCTGGTCGGCTCCTGCCCCTCCGAAGTCATCAAGCTCGACCTCAACCGCGCCGCCGCCCGGCTCGATGAGCGGTTCGGCCGCCTGCCCCGCATCCTCGCCTATTCCGGCAGCGGCATCGAAACCACCTTCACCGAAGGCGAGGATGCCTGCCTCGAAGCGCTGGTCCCCACCCTCGCGAACGCCGGACCCACCGCCTCCCTGATGGTGGTCGGCGCGGTCGCCGATATCGTCGAGGACCAGTTCCGCCGCCTGTTCGCCGCCCTCGGCATCGAACAGGTCGGTTTCCTCCCCGCCCGCCGCGCCGGCGCCATGCCCGCGATCGGGCCGAACACGAAATTCATCCTTGCCCAGCCCTTCCTCGCCGCCACCGCCCGGGCCCTGCAGGAGCGCGGTGCCAGCCGCATCACGGCCCCCTACCCGTTCGGCGCCGAAGGCACCCGGCTCTGGATCGAAGCCGCGGCAACCACCTTCGGCATCGACCCCGCCCGCACCGCAAGCGTCCTCGCGTTGCCCGCCCGCCGCGCCACCGAGTCGCTCGCCGCCGTCCGCGCCAAACTCACCGGCCGCAGGATCTTCTTCTTCCCCGATTCGCAACTCGAAATCCCGCTCGCCCGCTTCCTCGCCCGCGAATGCGGCGCCGAGCTGGTCGAGGTCGGCACCCCGTTCCTCCACCGCGACCTGATGGAGGCCGAACTGGCCCTGCTGCCCCACGCCACCCAGTTGTCCGAAGGCCAGGACGTCGAACGCCAGCTCGACCGCTGCCGCGCCGAACGCCCCGATCTGGTCATCTGCGGCCTCGGCCTCGCCAATCCGCTCGAAGCCGAAGGCATCGCGACCAAATGGTCGATCGAACTGGTGTTCAGCCCGATCCACGGGTTCGAACAGGCCGCCGACCTCGCCAATCTCTTCGCCCGGCCGCTCGCGCGCCGCGCCCTGCTGGCGGTGTAGCGCCATGCAACTGACCCTCTGGACCTATGAAGGCCCTCCCCATATCGGCGCGATGCGGATCGCCACCGCGATGCAGGGCATCCACTACGTCCTCCACGCCCCGCAGGGCGACACCTACGCCGATCTGCTGTTCACCATGATCGAGCGGCGCGACCGCCGCCCCCCGGTCACCTACACCACCTTCCAGGCACGCGATCTCGGGTCCGATACCGCAACCCTGTTCAAAAATGCGGTGCGCGACGCCTATGAGCGCTTCAAACCCGAAGCCATGATCGTCGGTGCGTCCTGCACCGCCGAGCTGATCCAGGACGATCCGGGCGGCCTCGCCGCCGCCCTCGGCCTGCCGATCCCGGTGATCGCCCTCGAACTCCCGGCCTATCAGCGCAAGGAAAACTGGGGTGCCGCCGAAACCTTCTACCATCTGGTCCGCGCCGCCACCAACAATGTCGCGGTGCCCGCCCGCACCGGAAGCCCCGTCTCGGTCAACATTCTCGGCCCGGCAGCCCTCGGGTTTCGCCACCGCGACGACCTGATCGAAGTGACCGACCTGCTGGGCAAACTCGGTGTCGCCATCAACGTGATCGCCCCGCTGGGTGCCCGCTTCGCCGATCTCGCGCGCATCCCCGAAGCCGATGCCAATATCGTGCTCTACCCCGAAATCGCCGGCACCGCCGCCGCCTACCTCGCCCGCAAATTCGGCCAGAAAACCATCGCCACCGTGCCGATCGGCCTGAACGCCACCCGCGAATTCGCCGCCGAAATCGCGGCCCTGACCCATCGCCCCCTGCCGGACGATCTGGAATCGGGTGCCCGCTCCGCATGGTACGCCCGCTCGGTCGACAGCACCTACCTCACCGGCAAGCGCGTGTTCGTCTTCGGCGATGCCAGCCACGCCATCGCCCTCGCCCGGGTCGCCGCGCGCGAAATCGGCTTCACCGTGGTCGGCCTCGGCAGCTACAGCCGCGAATTTTCCCGCGAGGTCAAAGCCGCCGCGGCGCTCTACGACATCGAAGCCCTGATCAGCGACGATTACCTGACCATCGAAGCCGCGATCGCCGCCGCCCAGCCCGAACTGGTGCTCGGCACCCAGATGGAACGCCACATCGCCAAGCGCCTCGGCATTCCCTGCGCGGTGATCTCCGCCCCCACCCATGTCCAGGATTTCCCGGCTCGCCACTCGCCCTTCGCCGGGTTCGAAGGCGCCAACGTCCTGTTCGACACCCTCACCCACCCGCTGATGATGGGGCTGGAAGAGCATCTGCTCGGCATGTTCCGCGAGGATTTCGAATTCAACGACCAGGCCGCCCCCTCGCATCTCGGTGCCGAAGCCGCCGCGCCCACCCTCACATCCCCCATCGCAACATCCATCCCCGCCGCACCCGACGCTCCGGCCCCGGTCGGCTGGGAGGCCTCCGCCGAGGCCGAGCTGAAGAAAATCCCGTTCTTCGTGCGCGGCAAGGCGCGGAAGAACACCGAGCTTTTTGCCGCCGAGCATGGCGTGACCCTGATCACCATTGAAACGATCTATGATGCAAAAGCCCATTTCTCCCGCTGACCACGCAACGCCGATCCGCGTTGCCATCGTCACGATGGACAGCCATCTGGACGGCGTGATCGAGGCTGGCCGCACCTCCCTCGCCGCCGAATATCCCGGCCTGACCATCGAGCTCCATTCCGCCGATCACTGGGCCGCCAGCAAGGACGCCCTCGCCGCCTGCATCGCCGCGATCGCGAGCGCCGACATCGTGATCGCGACCATGCTGTTCCTCGACGATCACATCAAACTGGTCCAGCCCGCCCTCGCCGCCCGGCGCGACCATTGCGATGCGATGCTCTGCGCCCTGTCCGCCGCCGAAGTGGTCAACCTCACCCGGCTGGGCCGGCTCGACATGAGCAAGGAAGGCAGCGCCGCCCTCAAATTCCTCAAAAACCTGCGCCCGAAACGCAAGGATGCCTCGGCTGCCGAATCGCAGATGCGAACCCTGCGCCGCCTGCCGAAAATGCTCAAACTGATCCCCGGCGCCGCTCAGGATCTGCGCAGCTATTTCCTCGCTCTGTCCTATTGGCTGGCCGGCTCGTCGGACAATATCGAAAGCCTGATGCGGATGCTGATCCGCCGCTACGCATCCGGCCCGCGCAGCGCCCTGAAAAGCAAACTCGCCGTCCCGGCCCCGCGCGAATACACCGAAGTCGGCGTCTATCATCCCCGCATGGACGGGCGCATCGGCACCGACCGCAACGAGGTGCCGCATTGCACCCGTGCCCACGGCACCGTCGGCCTCGTCCTGCTGCGCAGCCTGCTGATCTCGGGCGATTGCGCCCATTACGACGGGGTGATCGCCGCGATCGAAGCGAGCGGCTATCAGGTCCTGCCGGTCTTCGCCGCCGGGCTCGACGCCCGCCCCGCAATGGACAAATACTTCGTCAGGGACGGCATCCCCACCGTTGATGCCATCATCTCCCTGACCGGATTTTCCCTGGTCGGCGGCCCCGCCTACAACGATTCCAAAGCCGCCGAAGCCGCACTCGCCGCGCTCGACGTGCCCTATATGTCGGCCCACGCCCTCGAATTCCAGTCGATCTCCGCCTGGGAAGCCGACCCGCGCGGCCTGACCCCGATCGAGGCGACCATGATGGTCGCCCTGCCCGAACTCGATGGCGGCATCGTCCCCATGACCTTCGGTGGCCGCATCGGCGGCACCGGCGAGCACGCCCGGGCCATGTCCGCCCATATCGAACGCACCGCGATGCTGGCCAGCCGGGTCGGCCGCCTGATCCGCCTGCGCAAGGCCGCCCGCGCCGATCGCCGCATCGGCCTCGTCATCTTCAACTTCCCGCCCAATGCGGGCGCGACCGGCACCGCCGCCTATCTCTCGGTGTTCCAGTCCCTGTTCAACACCCTCGCCGCCCTGCGCGACGCCGGCTACACGGTCGAAATGCCCGCCGATGTCGAGGCCCTGCGCGACATGATCTGCGCCGGCAACGCCGCGCAATACGGCGCGCCCGCCAATGTCGCGGTGAAAATCCCGCGCGACGATCACGTCCGCCGCGAACCGCATCTCGCCGAGATCGAAAAAGTATGGGGCCCCGCGCCCGGTCGGCAGAACTCCGATGGTTCCTCGATCTTCGTGGTCGGTGCGCAACTCGGCAACATCTTTGTCGGCGTCCAGCCCGCCTTCGGCTTCGAGGGCGACCCGATGCGCCTGCTGTTCGAAGGCGGCTTCGCCCCCACCCACGCATTCAGCGCCTTCTACCGCTGGCTGCGCGAAGATTTCGCCGCCCACGCCGTGCTGCATTTCGGCACCCATGGCGCGCTCGAATTCATGCCCGGCAAACAGGCCGGCATGACCGGCAGATGCTGGCCGGATCGGCTGATCGGCGACCTGCCCAATTTCTACCTCTACGCCTCCAACAACCCGTCCGAGGGCATGCTCGCCAAGCGCCGCGCCAATGCCACGCTGATCAGCCACCTCACCCCGCCGGTCACCCAGGCCGGGCTGTATCGCGGCCTCGCCGACCTCAAAGCCAGCATCCTGCGCTGGCGCGGCCTGCCGCCGGACGCGCAGGAGGCCGAGTGGTCCGACCTGCAAGCCACCATCCAGTCCGAAGCCGCCGCCCTCGACCTCGCCGCCGCCGAACCGGCATGGGGAGCCACCGCCCCCGCCGCCATCGCGAAACTCAACATCGCCTTGCTCGACCTCGAATATTCCCTGATCCCGATGGGTCTGCACGTGGTCGGCCAGCCACCCGATGCCGAACAGCGCCGCGACCTGCTCGACGCCGCCGGCCTCACCGACCCCGCCGCCCGCGCCCGGATCGACGCCCTGCTCGCGACCGACAGCGAACTCCCCGCCATCATCCAGGCGCTCGATGGCCGCTACATCCGCCCCACCCCCGGCGGCGACATCCTGCGCAACACCGATGTCCTGCCCACCGGCCGCAACATCTACGGCTTCGATCCCTTCCGCATGCCGAGCCCCTACGCGGTATCCGACGGCGCCCGCCAGGCCGACCGCCTGATCGCCCGCCATCAGGCCGATACCGGCAGCCTGCCGGAAACCGTCGCTCTGGTCCTCTGGGGTTCGGACAACCTGAAATCCGAAGGCGGCCCGATCGCCCAGGCCCTCTGGCTGATGGGCGCGCGCCCCCGCCGCGACTCCTATGGCCGCCTCGCCGGTGCCGAACTCATCCCGATCGACGAGTTGGGCCGCCCGCGCATCGATGTCGTCATCACCCTCTCCGGTATCTTCCGCGACCTGCTGCCCCTGCAGACCAAACTCCTCGCCGAAGCCGCCCTGCTCGCCGCCGAAATCAACGAACCGGCCAGCCGGAACTTCATCCGCAAGCACACGCAGGACTTCATCGCCCAGCATGGCGGCAGCGTCGAAGACGCGGCGCTGCGCGTCTTCAGCAACGGCGACGGCACCTACGGCGCCAACGTCAACCAGCTGGTCGATTCCGGCGCGTGGCAGAACGAGGATGAACTCGGCACCGCCTTCGTCAAACGCAAGGGCTTCGCCTACGGCGTCGCAGGCCGCGCCGAACGCCACGATGCAGTCTTCGGCGCGATCCTCAAAACCGTCGATGTCGCCTACCAGAACCTCGAATCCCTCGATCTCGGCGTCACCACGATCGACCATTATTTCGACGGTCTCGGCGGCATGAGCCGCGCGGTCAAAGCCGCCCGCGGCAGCGATGCCGCCCTCTATATCGGCGACCAGACCACCGGGGAGGCCACCATCCGCACCCTCGCCGAACAGGTCTCGATCGAAACCCGCACCCGCATGCTCAACCCCAAATATTTCGAAGCCATGCTCAGCCACGGCTCGGAAGGCGTGCGCAACATCGAGGCCTCGGTCACCAACACGCTCGGCTGGTCCGCCACCACCGGTCAGGTCGATCCCTGGATCTACCGTGAAATCAGCAACGTCTTCGTGCTCGACCCCGAAATGCGCGACCGCCTCGCCAAACTCAACCCGGTCGCCTCGGCGAAAATCGCAGGCCGCCTGCTCGAAGCCCACGAACGCAACTACTGGACACCCGACGACGCCACGCTCGAAGCGCTGCGCGCCGCCGGTGCCGAACTCGAAGACCGGCTCGAAGGGCTGGATATGGAGCGCGCAGCATGAACGACATCAGCACGGTCAACAAACTCGCAGACCGCATCAGCGGCTCAAGCTGCAGCACCTCCTGCGGTGACGGCGAAGGCAGTTTGCAGGTCGCCCTCGACCCGCACATCAAAATCACCGGCGCCAAGGTCTTCGCGGTCTACGGCAAAGGCGGTATCGGCAAAAGCACCACCTCGTCGAATCTTTCCGCCGCCTTCAGCAAACTCGGCAAGCGCGTGCTCCAGATCGGCTGCGATCCCAAGCATGATTCCACCTTCACCCTCACCAAGCGCCTGGTCCCCACCGTGATCGACGCGCTCGAAGCGGTCGATTTCCACCCCGAAGACCTCCGCATCGAGGATTTCGTCTACGAGGGCTTCGGCGGGGTGCAGTGCGTCGAAGCCGGCGGCCCGCCCGCCGGCACCGGCTGCGGCGGCTACGTCGTCGGCCAGACCGTCAAACTCCTGAAAGAGCATCATCTGCTCGAAGATTCCGACGTGGTGATCTTCGACGTGCTGGGCGACGTCGTCTGCGGCGGCTTCGCCGCCCCCCTGCAACACGCCGACCGCGCCCTGATCGTCACCGCCAACGATTTCGACAGCATCTTTGCCATGAACCGCATCGTCGCGGCGATCGCGGCGAAGGCGAAAAACTACAACGTCCGCCTCGGCGGCGTCATCGCCAACCGCTCGGCGGCGACCGACCAGCTCGACAAATACAACGCCGCCACCGGCCTCTCCACCCTCGCCCGCTTCGCCGATCTCGACGTCATCCGCCGCTCCCGCCTGAAAAAATCCGTCCTGTTCGAAATGGAGGACAGCCCGGAACTCGATGCGGTGCGCGCCGAATACATGGCGCTCGCCGAAACCCTCTGGGCCGGCGTCGAACCGCTCACCGCCACCCCGCTCAAGGACCGCGAGATCTTCGACCTGCTGGGGTTCGAATAATGCCCGAGGCGACCTACCAGCTCCGCCGCGGCGAGATCGAAACCTATTTCGACCGCACCGCCGCCACCGCCTGGGCGCGCCTGACCTCCGATGCCCCCGTCAGCGGCATCCGTGCCCGGGTCCGCGCCGGGCGCGACGCCATGCGCGCCACCATCCTGTCCTACCTGCCGGACGACCTCACCGGCGCCCGCCTGCTCGATGCGGGATGCGGCACCGGCGCCCTGTCCCTCGAAGCCGCCGCGCGCGGCGCCGATGTCGTCGCGGTCGATCTCTCGCCCACCCTGATCGACCTCGCCCGCAGCCGCGCCGCCAATATCCCCGCTGCCGCCCACATCGAGTTCCGCGCCGGCGACATGCTCGATGCCAGCCTCGGCAGCTTCGATTTCGTGGTCGCGATGGACTCCCTGATCCACTACCAGCGCGCCGATGTCGTCGCCTCCCTCGCCCGCATCGCCCCGCGCGTCCGCCACAGCATCATCTTCACCTTCGCCCCCGGCACCCCGCTGCTCGTCACCGCCCGCATGATCGGCCGCCTGTTCCCCCGCAGCGACCGCTCCCCCGCGATCGAGCCGCAGCCCGAAGCCAAACTCCGCCGCGCCATCCGCCAGACCCCCGCCCTCGCTGGCCTCACCCCGGCCCGCACCAACCGGATCTCGCGCAGCTTCTACATCTCCCAGGCCCTGGAGCTGTCCCGATGAGCAAGCGCACCATCGAGCGGAAAATGACCCCGTTCTGGATGAAGCTGGACACCAGCTGGCTCCCCTTCGCCGATGCCGCCACCCCCGAACTGCCGATGCGCCGCCTGCTCCGCCTTTCGCTGTTCCAGCTCACGGTGGGCATGTCCGCGGCCCTGATGATCGGCACGCTCAACCGCGTCATGATCGTCGAACTCCACGTCTCCGCCGCCCTGGTCTCCTTCATGATCGCCCTGCCCCTCTTGCTCGCCCCGGTGCGCGCGGTGATCGGCTTCCGCTCCGATGGCTACCGCTCGGTCTTCGGCTGGCGCCGGGTGCCGTTCATCTGGTTCGGCACCATGGCCCAGTTCGGCGGTCTCGCGGTGATGCCCTTCGCCCTGATCATCCTCAGCGGCAACGCGGTCGGCCTGCCGATCTGGGGCAAAATCGGCGGCGCCCTCGCCTTCCTGATGGTCGGCGCGGGCATGCACACCACCCAGACCGCCGGGCTCGCCCTCGCGACCGACCTCGCCCCCGAAAGCGCCCGTCCGCGCGTCGTCGCCATGCTCTGCGCCATGCTCCTCGCGGGCATGATCTTCGGTGCCCTCCTGTTCGGCTGGCTGCTCACCCCCTACGACCAGTTCCACATGATCCAGGTGATCCAGACCACCGCGCTGATCACCATCGTGCTCAACAGCATCGCCCTCTGGAAACAGGAACCCCGCCGCCGCTACGCCGATGACGAAGCCCTGCCGGACCGCCGCGCCGGGATGGAAACCCTCGCCGCCGCCTGGGGCCTCTTCCGCGCCCAGCCGCTCGCCATCCGCCGCCTCGTCACCATCGGCCTCGGCACCCTCGCCTTCTCGATGCAGGACATCCTGCTGGAACCCTATGGCGGGCAGGTCCTGCACCTCCCGGTCGGCGAAACCACGGCCCTCACCGCCATGCTCGCCGCCGGCGCCGGCACCGCCGCCCTGGTCGCCCGCGCCCGCCTCACCCGTGGCGGCGACCCCTACCGCATCGCCGCCGCCGGGGTCATGGTCGGCCTGCTCGCCTTCAGCTGCGTGATCTTCGCCGCCCCGCTCCATTCCGGCCTGATGTTCGGCGCGGGCGTCGGGCTGATCGGCTTCGGCGGCGGCCTGTTCCTGGTCGGCACCCTGTCGGATGCCATGAACCGCGTGGTGGGCGACATGAGCGGTCTCGCGCTCGGTGCCTGGGGCGCGGTGCAGGTCCTCGCCTCCGGCATCGCCATCGCCATCGCGGGCGTCCTGCGCGGCACCATCGCCACCCTCGCCACCCACGGCGCGTTCGGCCCCAGCTTCACCGGCCCCGCCGTCGGGTACGACGCGGTCTATCACATCGAAATCTACCTGCTGTTCGCCACGCTCATCGCGATCGGGCCGCTGGTCCGCCGCTCCACCGCCCCCACCGCAACCAGCGGCCCCGCGCAGCACGACGCTGCGTTCGGCCTGAAATAACCACGAGGTCGTCATGCAAACCGGTGCCATCACTCCCTATATCGACGTCGCGCAATTGGTCCTCTACGCGTTCTGGATCTTCTTCTTCGGCCTCGTGATCTACCTGCAGCGCGAGAGCAAGCGCGAGGGCTACCCGCTGGTCACCGGCCACCGGGGCAAGCGGCTCGATGGCTTCCCGCCGCTGCCCACCCCAAAAACCTTCCTCCTGCCGGACGGCAAGACCAAAACCGTGCCGTGGAACGAGCCGATCGAGGTTCTCAATGCCCGCTCCAGCGCCCCGTGGGACGGCGCGCCGATCATCCCGCTCGGCAACCCGATGCTCGATGGCATCGGCCCCGCCGCCTACACCCAGCGCGGCACCGACCCCGAGCGGATGCCGGACGGCGAAATCCGCATCGTCCCCCTCCGCGTCGCGACCGATCACTGGGTCGCCGCCGAAGACCCCGACCCACGCGGTGCGCCGGTGATCTGCTGCGACGGCACGATCGGCGGCATCGTCACCGATATCTGGATCGACCGCGCCGACCAGATGCCGATCTGGATCGAAGCGAGCGTCACCGCCGATCCCGCCCGCCGGGTGATGTTCCCGATCGCGCTGTCCCGGGTGATCTCGAACGCCAACCCGTTCGACAATGCCTGGGTCAGCTTCGGCAGCATCGTCAGCGGCAGCCGGGGCCGCTCCGGCCTGCCCCGCTCGGCCAGCGGCGTCTCCGTCAAACTCGCCTCGGTCACCGCCGCGCAATTCGCCATCGCACCCGGCATCGACCACCCGGACATGATCACCCCGCGCGAGGAAGATCGTCTGATGGCCTATTTCGCCTCCGGCCATCTCTACGCCACCGCCGCCCGTTCGGAGCCGCTGCTGTGAGCGCCCCGCAGGGTCAAGCAGCCCGCCGCACCCCCACGCGCGGCCTGCCGCACGAGCTGCCCGCCGGGGAAACTCTGCTCTGGCAGGGCGCACCGAGCTTCCGCGCCCTCGCCTTCGGTGCCTTCCATCTGCGCTTCTGGGCGATCTATGTCGCGATCATGCTGGCCTGGGGCATCATCAGCGCCCTGATCTCGCATCATTCGATGCAGATGGCCGAAGCCGCCGGATTCTGGTCGCTCTTCCTCGGCGTGCTCGCCCTCGGCCTGGTCCTCGGCTTCGCCCTGCTCACCGCGCGCACCACCATCTATTCCATCACCACCAAACGCGTGGTGATCAGCTACGGTGCCGCCATCCGCAAGCATTTCAACCTGCCGTTCCGCGCCATCCTCTCGGCCGATCTCCGCACCGCGCCGGACGGCACCGGCGATATCGTGATGGCGCCGGAAGCCGACCGCAACCTCTCCTACATACTGCTCTGGCCCCACGTCCGCGCCGGCCGCCGCGCGCGGGTCGAACCGGTGCTGCGCGGCATCCCCGAGGCCGGGCGCGTCGCCCGCCTGCTCGCCGAGGCGCTCGACCCCCCCGCCCCGCCCGCCCCGCAACCCTGCCAATCCCCGCCCTCACCCCCTCGCGCGGCGACATCCGCCAGGATAACGGCGCCATGACACCCTCCCTCGCCTCGCGCGGTCAAGCGGCATGAGCGACACCGCCCATTTTCACGACGACGACGCCCCGCCCCATGTGCCGCGCTGGGCGGTCATCGCGGCGGGGTGCCTCATGCTCGGCACCGTGGCACTGGCCACGATCTCGCGCCTGACCACCCCCGCCTACACCCTGCCCCCCGCCACCGCGCCGATCATGGCGCTGCGCTTCCTGCAAACCCCGACCCAGGCCCTGATCGTGCAGAACGCCGCGACCGGCAAACAAATCACCACACTCGCCCCGAGCGCCGATGCCTTCCTGCGCACCACGCTGCGCACCATGATCGAGGGCCGCCTCGCGGACGGTTTTTCCCGCACCGCCCCGTTCCTGCTGATCCCGGCCGCCCACGGCGTCCTGATGCTCGACGATCCCACCACCGGCGAACACATCGACCTGCAAGCCTTCGGCCCGAGCAATTCCGGCCAGTTCAAGGCCCTGATGCAGGATAACGGAGACCACTCATGATCGGCTCCAAACAACGCGTCGACCTGCGCTGCCTGCTCGATTTCGAACAGACGCCGGAAAGCCTCCACGCCCACGCCATCCCCCAGGATGTCGAGATACGGCCCGGCGATGAAATCCTCCTGCACGACGTCCCCGACATGGTCGGCTTCGGCGAGCGCCTGACCGGCGAATGCGGAGCCACCCTGCTGCGCGCCGGCCCGCTCGAACGGCTCTGGACCCAGTTCCGCTCCCTGTTCGAAATCGCCGAGCTCTACGAAGTCGGCTTCCAGCCGCTCGACGACGTCAATATCGCGACCATCCACCACGGAGTCTGAGATCATGAACGCCATGACCAGCACCATCGCCGCCCCCGAGGCCCATACCGCCCCCCAGACCGCCCCCAACGCCCAGACCGAAGCCGCGCAGAACAGCACCATGCTGAGCCCCCGCTTCTACACCACCGATTTCGCCGCCCTCGACAGGATCGACGTCGGCCCGATCCGCGATCAGTGGGAAACCCTGATGGCAGAGCTGAAAGCCGACCCCAACAAGGGCCATTTCGCCCGCACCGACGAATTCAAGGTCGATATCTCCGGCATGCCCGAACCGCTCCGCCGCGAATTCCTCGATTTCCTGGTCAGCTCCGTCACCGCCGAGTTCTCGGGCTGCGTGCTCTACGCCGAAATCAGGAAGCGCTGCGGCAATCAGGATCTCCGCCGCCTGTTCGGCTATATGAGCCGCGATGAGGCCCGCCATGCCGGCTTCATCAACGAGGCCCTGCGCGACCTCAACACCCGCGTCGATCTCGGCTTCCTCACCCGCGCGAAAAAATACCATTTCTTCAAGCCGAAATTCATCTTCTACGCGACCTACCTGTCCGAAAAGATCGGCTACGCCCGCTACATCACCATCTACCGCCAGCTCGAAGCCCATCCCGAGCTGCGCATCCACCCGATCTTCAAATGGTTCCGCGAATGGTGCAACGACGAGTTCCGCCACGGCGAGGCCTTCGCCCTGCTGATGCGCGCCAACCCGTGGATGCTCACGGGACTGAACAAGCTCTGGGTCCGGTTCTTCCAGCTCGCGGTCTTCGCCACCATGTATGTGCGCGATCACGCAAGGCCGCATTTCCACGCCGCCCTCGGCCTCGACCCCACCGAATACGACATGCAGGTGTTCCGCATCACCAGCAAAATCGCCGAGCAGGTCTTCCCGATCACCCTCGACATCGAAAACCCGAAATTCCTCGCCGGGCTCGAACGCCTCCGTAAAATCGATGTCGCCAATCAGGCGATCCGCGACCACAAGGGCATCGGTGCCAAACTCCAACGCGCGGGCCATGCGGTGCAGGCCGCCGCCGCCTTCGCTTCCCTCTTTCTGATGCGTGCCAAATCCAAACCCCTCCCGGCGGATGTGCGCCTGCAACCCGCCTGGTAAGGAGACAAGCCCATGAGCAACTACATCATCCCCGGCCTGTTCGCCCTGTTCATCTGGTGGTTCAGCACCGGCGCGATCATCTTCCTCGATGGCCTGCCCCGCCCGACCTTCAAATGGAGCATGCTCGGCGCCACGGCGGTGTTCGCCATCTGCGTGATCGGTCTGGTCAAGGTCAGCGGCGAAACCACCGTCGCCGCCGCCTACTGGGCGTTCGGCTTCGGCCTGTTCGCCTGGGGCTGGCAGGAAATCAGCTTCTACATGGGCTTCGTCACCGGCCCCCGCACCGCGTCCTGCCCGGAAAACTGCAAGGGCTGGGCGCATTTCGGCCACGCGATCCAGACCAGCCTGTGGCACGAGCTCGCCATCATCGCCTCCGCCGCGCTGATCATCGGCCTCACCTGGGGCCAGCCCAACCAGGTCGGCGTCTGGACCTTCATGGTCCTGTGGTGGATGCACCAGAGCGCCAAGCTCAACGTCTTCCTCGGCGTGCGCAACCTGAACGAGGAGTTCCTGCCCGAACACCTCAACTTCCTCAAAAGCTTCCTCAAGCGCAAATCGATGAACCTGCTGTTCCCGTTCTCGATCACTATCTCCACCGTGATCGGCACGATCATGTTCGAACATGCGGGCCGCGCCACCACCGGCTTCGCCCGCGCCGGGGACACGTTCATCGGCGTCATGATGGCGCTCGCGATCCTGGAGCACTGGTTCCTCGTCCTGCCCCTCCCGGCGGCGAAACTCTGGAGCTGGGGCCTGAAATCCCACAAACCGGCCAAAGCCTTCGACGTCGAGATCGTCGCGGGCTTCCTCGGCGCCGGCAAAACCACCTTCATGCGCCGCCGGCTCGACATGCTCGGCAGCGTCCCCGCCGAATCGCGCGAAAAAACCGTCGTGCTGGTCAATGATTTCAGCACCGTCGGCATCGACGGCTCGCTGCTCCGCGGCCAGGGTGCCGATGTCGTGGAACTGCCCAACGGCTGCATCTGCTGCACCCTGAAAAACGACCTCGCCAGCCAGCTCGAAGAGGTCGTCGGCAAATTCGCCCCCGACCGCGTGCTGATCGAACCCTCCGGCGTCGCCGACCTCGCCTCGCTGATCGGCGTGCTCGAACGCCCGGCCATCGCCCCGTTCAAACGCAGCCTCACCGTGGTCACCATGATCGACGCGAGCGCCTTCCTCGGCGACTATGCCGAAATGCAGGGTCATTTCAGCGCCCAGGCCCGCCTCGCGTCGCTGCTGATCGTCAACAAGACCGATCTGGTCAGCGCCGCCGAACGCGACACCGTCGAGGAAACCCTGCAACGCCTCAACCCCGACGCCCGGATCATCACCGCCCGCTACGGCGCGGTCCCGGCGGAAATCTTCGCGACCACGAAGGCCCGCAAGGACCCCACCACCGCCGACGACGCCCGCGCCTTGGCCAAACCCGCCCCGATCCGCCACGTCGCCGAACACCAGCCCAAACCCGCCCCACTTGCCCCCGCCCCGATCGCCCCCGCTTCGATCGCCCCCGTATCGATAACGCCGGCCCATGATCACCACGATCATGGCCACGATCATCATCACCACGACCATCACCACGATCATGGCCACGACCACACCTGCACCGACACCGGCTGCAACCACCCGGATCATGACCACGGGCACGACCACGCCCATGCCCATCAGGACGCCCTCGGCTTCGGCTCCTGGGCCGGCACGCTCGACACGATCGTCGACACCGATGCCCTCCGCCACGTGCTCGATGCCGCCGCTACCGGCGAATTCGGCACCATCGCCCGGCTGAAAGGCCTCGCCCGCTCCGGTCGCGGCTGGGTGCAGTTCGACATCGCGGGCCACCGCGCCAGCATCTGCGCCTTCGCCGCCCCGGCCGACGAACAACCCCGCGTCATCGCAATCGGCCGCAACCTCGACGAAGCCGGCCTCGCCGCCGCCTTCTCCGGCTGCTCCATGCGCCTCGCAGCCGAATAACGCACCGAACTGGGAGACGACCGATGAACTACGAAAACTTCTTCACCACCAGCCTCGACCAGCTCCACCGCGAAGGCCGTTACCGCGTCTTCGCCGACATCGAACGCCACGCCGGCAGCTTCCCGCAAGCCACACGTTACGGCGCGGACGGTGAACGCAAGGTCACCGTCTGGTGCTCCAACGACTATCTCGGCATGGGCCAGCACCCCACCGTCCTGAGCGCGATGCACGAAGCGCTCGACAAATGCGGCGCAGGCGCGGGCGGCACCCGCAACATCGCCGGCACCAATCATTTCCACACCCTGCTCGAACGCGAACTCGCGGACCTCCACGCCAAGGACAGCGCCCTGCTGTTCAACTCCGGCTATATGTCGAACTGGGCCTCGCTCTGCACCCTCGCCCACAAACTGCCCAACTGCGTCGTCCTGTCCGATGCCTCGAACCACGCCTCCATGATCGAAGGCATCCGCCACAGCCGCGCCCAGTGCGAGGTCTTCGCCCATAACGACCCCGCCGACCTCGCCCGCAAACTCGCGGCGATCGACCCTGCCCGCCCCAAGCTGATCGCCTTCGAATCGGTCTATTCGATGGATGGCGACGTCGCCCCCATCGCCGAGATCTGCGACGTCGCGGATCACTACGGCGCCATGACCTATCTCGACGAAGTCCACGCCGTCGGCCTCTACGGTGCCCATGGCGGCGGCATTTCCGAACGCGAAGGCATCGCCCACCGCCTTACGGTAATCGAAGGCACCCTCGCCAAAGGCTTCGGCGTGATCGGCGGCTACATCACCGGCTCGGCCGCCCTGTGCGACTTCGTCCGCAGCTACGCCTCAGGCTTCATCTTCACCACCGCCCTGCCGCCGATGGTCGCCGCCGGAGCGCTCGCCAGCATCCGCCACCTCAAATCCAGCAGCGCCGAACGCGACCGCATGCACGAACGCGTCGCCCGCCTCCGCGCCAAACTCACCCGCGCCAGCCTGCCCCATCTCGAAAATCCCAGCCACATCGTCCCGGTCATGGTGGGCGATGCCGCCCAGTGCAAATCGATCAGCGACGCCCTGCTCGACCGCTTCGCGATCTACGTCCAGCCGATCAACTACCCCACCGTCCCGCGCGGCACCGAACGCCTCCGCCTGACCCCCTCGCCGCTCCATACCGACGCCGATATCGACCATCTGGTCGACGCCCTCGCCACGATCTGGCACGAAAGGTCGATCCGCCACGCCGCCTGACCACCCTCCGCCTTGTCCCTCGGCCGCGCCCCCCAATATGCGGTCGAGGAGCCCGGCACACCGCCCCTCCGGCGCGCGTCGGAGATCACCTTGCTGAAACACCTCGCTTTCGCCGCCGCCATCCTCGGCCTCACCGCCTGCGCCATCCCCAAACCCGGCAGCTTCTACCGCAACATCAGCGCCAAAGGTGCCCGACCCGGCACGATCCTGCGTGAACGCCCCTACGCCGCCTCACCGTCGGACGCCACCGCCATCCAGGTGATCTACGCCTCCACCGGCGTCAGCGGCCACCGCGTCCCGGTCTCCGGCGTCATCTACATCCCCCATACCAAAGCGCCGAAAGGCGGTCGCGACATCATCGCCTGGGCCCACCCCACCACCGGCGCCGCCGCCGGCTGCGCCCCCTCGCTCGACGCCCACAACTTCGCCGGCCTCAGCCTCGCCGGCAGCATCCCCGGCCTGCAGAAATTCCTCCACGCGGGCGATATCGTCGCCGCCACCGACTATCAGGGCCTCGGCGTCGCCAGCACCCACCCCTATCTGATCGGCAAGGCCGAAGCCGCCGACATCATCGACAGCGTCCGCGCCGCCCGCGCCCTCCCGGGAGCCGATGCCAGCCGCAATTACGGCGTCTGGGGCCACTCACAAGGTGCTCAGGCCGCCCTCTTCGCCGGCCAGACCGCCGCAGCCTACGCGCCCGATCTCCACCTCGTCGGAATCGCCGCCGCCGCCCCGCCGACCGCGCTCGGCCCCGAACTCCAGCACCCCAACTCCAACAGCGGCCGCGTCCTCACCGCCTATGTCTACGCCACATGGTCGAAACTCTACCATGTCAGCATGACGCCCCCGGTCGCCCCGCAAGCCGTCCCTCTGGTCGAAAAAGCCGCGACCAAATGCATCAACTCGGTCGGCCAATACCTCATCGCCGCCCGCGCCGGCGCCGCCCTCAAACCCGTCTTCCTCGCCCAAAACCCGCTGACCACCCCGCCCTGGCCCGCCCTCTTCCACGAAAACTCCCCCGGCTACGCCTCCGCCGGCGCACCTCTCCTGATCACCCAGGGCACCGCCGACACCACCGTCCTGCCGAAATACACCAACGCCTTCGTCCGCCGCGCCTGCCAATTGGGCGACACCGTGGACTACATCAAACTCAAAGGCGTCACCCACATCTTCACCGGCTACCGCTCGGCCAAACTGGTCGCCGCCTGGTTCGCCCAGCGCTTCGCCGGCACCCCGCCGCCCACCACCTGCCCCGGTTGGATCGAAGTCAAAGGCTGACCAGCCACGCCTCCCACTCTGCCGAGCCGAACACCACCACATCCCCCGCCCCATGCCGCAGCAACGCCTCCCGCGTCGCCGCCACCGGCACCGGCAGATCCCCCACCCCGTTCACCACCACCTTGGCCACCACCACCCCCGCCACCCGCAACGCCTCGATCGTGCACAGCGTATGACTGATCGCACCGAGATACCCCCCGCACACCACAATCGCCGGCAATCCCAGCGCCACCATCCAGTCCCGCACCGTCCGCCGCTCATCCAGCGGCACCATCGCCCCGCCCACCCCCTCGATCAGCAACGGCACATCCGCCGCCGCCATCTCGCGCCGACAAAACTCCACCACCTCATCGAACGGCACCACCCGCCCCGCCCGCCGCGCCGCCATATCCGGCGATACCGGATCGGCAAACCGCCACGGACAAATCCTCCCCACCACCGCATCGCTGGTCATCTGCCCCATCGCCGCCAGCAACACCCCGGCATCGCTCGCAGCCGACCGCGCCGGCTGATACCCGCTCGCCACCGGCTTCAGCGCCCACGCCTTCACCCCACGCCCCCGCCAATGCCGCAGCATCGCCGCCGCCACATGGGTCTTGCCGATATCCGTCCCTGTCCCGGTCACGAAAAACTGCCTCATGCCACCCCCATCACCCGCTCGCGCACCACCCCGGCCAGCCGCATCACATCCGCCTCCCGATGCGCCGCCGAAAACGCGAACCGCAACCGCGCCGTCCCCTCCGGCACCGTCGGCGGCCGGATCGCCGCGACCAGAAACCCCGCCGCCTCCAATTCAGCCTGCCCCGCCAGCGCCGCCTCTGCCCCCCCCAGCACCAGCGGCACGATCGGACTCGCCGCCTCCGGCAACCCCACGGCCCCGGTGAACATCCGCGCCAGCCGCACCGGGCGTGCACATAACTCCGCATCCCCCGCCATCACATCCAGCGCCGCCGCCGCCGCCGCCACCACCCCCGGCGGCAACCCCGTCGTATAAACGAAACTCCGCGCCCGATTCCGGATCAACTCACACACCGGCACCGACGCGCACAAATACCCGCCATACCCCCCCACCGCCTTCGACAGCGTGCCCATCCGCAACGAAACCCCGTCATGCGGCGACCCGCGCCCGCCATCCAGCACCCCGATCCCATGCGCATCATCGCTCATCAGCCACGCCCCGGCCTCCGCCGCCACCACCGCCAGCTCATCGATCGGCGCGACATCCCCATCCATCGAAAACACCCCGTCCGTCGCCACGATCGCCCGCCGAAACCCGCACCCCGCCATCACCCGCCGCAAATCGCCCACATCGTTATGCGCGAACCGCACCACCGCCGCCCCCGACAACCTCGCCCCCGCCCAGATGCACGCATGCGCCAGCTCATCCACGAACACCGCATCCCCCGCCCCCACCAACGCCGGAATGATCCCGATATTCGCCAGATACCCCGACCCGAACACCACCGCATCCGCCGTGCCCTTCAACGCCGCCAGCCGCTCCTCCAACCCCCGGTAAAGCGGATGATCCCCCGTCACCAACCGCGACGCCCCCGCCCCGACCCCATACCGACGCGTCGCCGCCACCGCCGCCTCGATCACCGCCGGATGCTGCGATAAATTCAGATAATCGTTGCACGAAAACGAAATCAGCCCCACCCCGTCCCGCACCGCAACCGCCCCCACCCCGCGCGCGACCTGCCGCACCCGCCGCCGCAACGAACCCGCCTCCAGGGCCGCCAGCTTCGCGGTCGCGAAATCGTCCAGTGACCGGGTCATCGGGGCGCGAACAAAAGAAAAGCACAGTCAAGCGCTTCTTTTTTTGTAAAAAAAGAAACAAAAAAACTTTTATTCGCTTGGTATCTGCCGCTTTTACTGTCTGCGCCTGAATTTTTCATCGACGTGTCCCCGCTGCGAAAACCGCTCCCCGCCTCAACCGAACCGCCGCATAAACCCCCACCGCCGCCGCCGCAAACCCCGAAGCCGCACCCACCCCCAACGCCCGCAACGCCATCACCCGCCCCCGCATCGCCGGCTCGGTCGAAAGCTGCATCAAACTATTGATCGTATTAGAAAATATCGGGGGGAACAAACGCGCACGGTCATACCAAAAACTTTATATGCTATGGCTTAACTGCAACCTAAGCTATGTATCATACCACGGTAGATAAATATAAAAAAACAAAACCAAATATCACCGTTATGAGTATCGGTATTGATATAGCGAAAATTATATTATCTCGCTTTTTCTCTTGTTTTTCGTATCGCTTAATATTTTGTCCGATGAGAAAGACCGAAGTAGGAAATAGCTTTGAGACATATAGCGAAAACCTGTCCTTAGCGGAAAGCAAAATAGCGGCGATAAACAGACAAAATAGAAGTTCGTTCAGAAAGTGGACTACGGTTAGCGGTATACGTGGATCGCTAGCTATTAAACCTAGACAGAATGCAGGAATTGTAAGAGTCATGGCAAGCGAAAATGGACCAGTCATTGAATACCTCTTATAATTTTTCAAATTATCGGTTTCCATACCAGATATAATATCATCAAAATACTGAGAACATTTAGACACCCAAAATGGTGTCGATTCAATTTTATAATAGAGGCCTCCTCTAACCGCGATGGAACCGATAGTCATGTTCATTTTGTTTCGGTATGAATTAACGCAATGAAATTGAATTCCTATTATACTGTCGTGAACGGAGTTTTCAAAATTGATTAGCTCCGTGATATCCCCAGATGTGTAAGTGCGGTTTGCCGACGTTATAAACGTCACTTCGGCATTTTCAGAATTACTAAATTCTTGAAATTTGTACCAAATTTTTCTTATCTGCTCAACGTCAATCTTAAACGATTTGATCTGACGCTCTTGTGACGCGACCGGTTCATTTCGCTGGGCTGATTCCACGTTTTCGAGTCTGTCCATGGTATGGTTCCGCAATGATGCGGGACAATAGGCTTTTCAGCAGAGCGATCCAACCCTGCTTGTCGCGGCAGGGAGCTTCGACATTCAACCCAGGTGCCGATATTGGAAACGAACGCACCAATGATCCACACCCGATAATTGAACCCGCGCAGCGATCGGAACACCGCGATCGCACCCGGCCTCACAGACGCTCCACCCGGTTCCCGCCATGAAATCGCCCGAAATGCCGTGCCGAAAACACCGCAATCACCAACGCCCCCGCCCCGCTCGCCAGCACGTCATACGTATCCCGCAGCCCGAACTGCCCAACCCGGCAGATCAGCACATACCCGACCACAATATTGAAAAACCCCCACACCACATTGACGGTGGAGGACGACAACCCCTCCCCCGGCGGCCTCGCAAACGGTGTCTGAAACGCCCGGCCCATCATGCCGCTGACAAAATGCGGAATCGCATTCGCGAACAACGCCCCGCCGAAAAAATAAGCCGCCAGATCAAGCCCCCTCACGATCCCCCCTCCGTGCGTCGAGCAGGGCGATAACGTCGCGCGTCACCCCGGTCTCGCCGAGCCGCGGAAACACGTTCGCGATACTGTAATCATGCGCCCCCGCCCGCATATCGGTCATGGCATCGATCGCAAGCGTCACGTTGAACCCCAGCTCATACGCCTGCCGCGCGGTCGCCTCCACGCCGGTCGCTGTCGCAATGCCCGCAATCACCACCTGCGTCACCCCGAGCGCCTTCAGCCGCGCGTCCAGATCAGTGGTCGCAAACGCCCCCCACGACCGCTTCGTCACCAGAATATCGCTGTCCCGCCGCCCCAGTTCCGGCACGAGATCCGCCCATCCCGCCCCACCGGGCAAAGCCGGGCGCGGCTGTTCGGTCCGACCCGGCGCCCCGCCCGTCACATTGACCAGCACCACCGGCAGCCCCCGCGCCCGGAACGCATCCGCAAGCGCCCGCGCCCGCTCGATGACACCCCCGACCGGATGCACCAGCGATCGCTCGACAATGCCCTTCTGCAAATCAACGACGAGCAGAGCCGAGTTCGGATCGAGCACGGTCAACGCCATGAAAATCTCCTTTCGAAAGTAAACCGGATCGTCCCGCCGTCAGTCCTCGACGAGCCGTTTGAGCAAATTCACCGCTGAAGCAAGCTGTTCCTGCTCCCGAACCGACAGCCGCGCGGCAATCGTCCGGGTCAACCAATCCTGTTTGGCCACCCGCCCGTCGTGAACCCGCTTCCGAAACAAATCGGTCAGCGCAAGCAAAGTCTGGCGCCCATCATGCGGATCAGGCGCGCCGCTGACCAAACCCGCCCCCTCCAGCGCAGCCACGATCGGCCCGATCGACTGCTGCCGCATCCCCTCCGCCCGCGCGATCGCCGCCGCCGTCGCCGGACCGTCCGACTCCAGCCGCAACAACACCGAAACCTGCGACGGCGTCAGATCCCCCGCACCCCCCTGCTCCCGCAACCGCCGCCTCAACTTGCCGAGCAACGCCCGCAACTCCTGTGCCAACATCGGCGCCAACGGCAAAACCCCATCACTCATCCGGCCACACTACAAGATAGTAAGGTAAACTGTCAAGCTAAACTGTACATAACCGGCCCATTTGAGGTAAGATCAAGGAAAGCAAGCACTCTTCTTTTTTTGCAAAAAAAGAAGCAAAAAAACTCTGATTCCCTCTGGCCCGTGCCGGCGAAACCACCGCGGACCCAGACCAAAAAAGTTTTTTGCTTCTTTTTTACAAAAAAGAAGTGCTTTTTTCCTCGCTCTGCTTCCTTCACCCGATTGCCCTGCCCGACCCCCACAGCCCGCACCGCCGCAAACCCTTCCCGTCCTGCCCTGCCGGGTTTATCACGGTGCCCGATGCCGTAGCGGCAAACCGGAGAGATCGATGTCCCTGACGCTCGAACACCCATCCCCCACCCGTGCCCGTATTGCGGCCCTGCTGGTTCTGCCGCTGCCCGAGCTGATTTTCCGTGCCCAGACCATTCATCGCCAGCATTTCGACCCGACCGCGATCCAGATTTCCACGCTTCTGTCGATCAAGACGGGCGGCTGTCCCGAGGATTGCGGCTATTGCCCCCAATCGGCGGGGTTCGAGGCTGGTGTTCCCGCCTCGAAGCTGATGGACCTCGAACCCGTGCTCGAAGCCGCCCGCCGCGCGCGCGATGCCGGGGCGCAGCGTTTCTGCATGGGCGCCGCCTGGCGTTCCCCCAAGGATCACGATCTCGATCGCGTCGCCGCCATGGTCGCGGGCGTCAAGGCGCTCGGCCTCGAAACCTGCGTCACGCTCGGCATGCTCCGCCCCGATCAGGCCAACCGTCTGAAATCCGCCGGTCTCGACTATTACAACCATAATCTCGACACTTCGCCCGAGTTCTACGGCACCATCATCACCACCCGCGTCTATCAGGACCGGCTCGACACCCTCGCCGCCGTCCGCGATGCCGGCATCAACGTCTGCTGCGGCGGCATCATCGGCATGGGCGAAGACCTCGACGACCGCGCCGGCCTCCTCGCCGCCCTTGCCGATCTCGACCCCTACCCGGAATCGGTCCCGATCAACGCCCTCGTCGCGGTCAAGGGCACCGCGCTGGGCGATGCCGCCCCGATCGACCCGATCGATTTCGTCCGCACCATCGCCGCCGCCCGCATCGCCATGCCGAAATCCTATGTCCGCCTGTCCGCCGGCCGCGAAGCCCTCTCGGACGAAGCCCAGGCGCTCTGTTTCCTCGCCGGTGCCAACTCGATCTTCTATGGCGACACCCTGCTGACCACCAGCAACCCCGCCGTCGCGCGCGATAACGCCCTGTTCGAAAAACTAGGCCTCACCCGCCAATCGTGACCACGCCCACCGCCACCCCGTCTCCCGCTGCGCCGCCAGCCTGGCTCACCACCGGCTGGAACCACGTCTGGCTGCCCTACGCCCAGATGCAGACCGCCCCGCTGCCGCTGCCGGTCGTGCGCACCACCGGCAGCGAAATCCACCTTGCGGATGGCCGCATCCTGATCGACGGCATCGCCTCGTGGTGGACCGCCTGCCACGGCTACAATCACCCCCACATCATCCAGTCGGTCGCCGCCCAGCTCGAAGCGATGCCTCACATCATGTTCGGCGGCCTCGCCCACGAACCGGCCTACCGCCTCGCCACCCGCCTCGCCGCCCTCCTGCCGGACCCACTCGACCGGGTGTTCTTCACCGATTCCGGCTCCGTCGCGGTCGAAGTCGCCATGAAAATCGCGGTCCAATCCCGCCTCAACCGCGGCCAGCCCAACCGCACCAAATTCCTCGCCTTCCACGGCGGGTATCACGGCGACACCTTCGCCACCATGGCGATCTGCGACCCCGAGGAAGGCATGCACAGCCTTTTCGCGGGCATGCTGCCCGCCCACATCATCGCCCCTTTGCCGCGCGATCCAACCTCCCGCGCCACCTTCGATGACCTTGTGGAACGCCACCACCACGAACTCGCCGGCATCGTCGTCGAACCGCTGGTCCAGGGCGCCGGCGGCATGATCTTTAACGACGCCGCCACCCTCCGCCATCTCCGCGCCACCGCCGACCATTACGGCCTCACTCTCATCTTCGATGAAATCTTCACCGGCTTCGGCCGCACCGGCACCCTGTTCGCCCATCAGCAAACCGGCGTCACGCCGGACATCGTCACCCTCTCGAAAGCCCTCACCGGCGGCACCTCGCCGCTCGCCGCCACCATCGTCAGCCGCGACCTCTACGACGCCTTCCTCTCGGACTCCCCGGCGCACGCGCTGATGCACGGCCCCACCTTCATGGCCAACCCGCTCGGCTGCGCCGCCGCCAACGCCGCGCTCGACCTGTTCGAAACCCAACCCCGCCTCGCCCAGGCCGCCACCATCGCCGCCACCCTCCGCACCGAACTCGCCCCCTGCCGCACCATCCCCGGCGTCAGCGATGTCCGCGTGATGGGCGCAATCGGCGTGGTCGAACTCGACCACATCGAAAACCCCGCCGCCCTGCGCCAGGACTTCATCGAACGCGGAGTCTGGGTCCGCCCGTTCCGCAATATCGTCTATCTCACACCTGCCCTGACGATCAGTGATGAACAGCTTCGTCTGCTGTGCAGGGTAGTGGGGGAAGGGTTAAGGAAGGGTTCTTTTTTGAAAAAAAGAACCAAAAAACTTCTGTGAATCCGGGCCCGTGCCCCTAAAAACGCCCGTGCCCCATAGGAGCGAAAGTTTTTTGCTACTTTTTTTCAAAAAAATAGTCTTCTTTTTCGTGTCCCCGCTTTCTCACCTCCCCACCCCCAGGCGTATACAATCGCAATGCCCTGGACCCCCACCTACACCCCTCTCACCCTGAAGGAAAAACTGACCTTCACCGCGCGCAAACTACGCGAGACCATGGCCACCCGGCACAAGCTCCTCGGCATCGCCCTCCCGCTGCTCTGCCTGCTCGACGCCCGCTTCAGCAGCCTGATCAACCGCCTGCTCGACGCCATCGCCGCCACACCCGGCCCGCACCGCCCGCGATCCCCACGCCCCCAATCCGAGCAATCCCGGCCCGACTCCCCGCGCGAATCCCGCCCCCCGGCATGGCTCCGCAACTGGCACACCCCAAGCCTCGGCCCGCCGCCGCCCTTGCCGCACCGCTTCGGCATCCTCCGCCGCACCTTCGCCCATTACACGGTCAACGGCTTCATCGCCCAGATCGAACACCTCCTCACCACGCAGGACATGCAGGACGCGATCGCCCGAAACCCGGCCATCCCCCGCATCCTCCGCCCGCTCTGTTACCTCTGCGGCATCAAGCCCCCCGCCATCCTCGCTCTGCCCAAACGCAAGCGCCAACCCCGCCCCAAACCCGCGCCCCAACCCATCCCAACCCCGGCGCCGCCCGACCTCGACGATCGCAGCATCTGCTATTTCATCCCCAACCCCGCCAACCCGCGCAACTTTATCCCGGTCTATCCCCCCGGCTCGCCACTCCGCTACGACACCATCCGAAAACCGAAAAAATCCCGCTGACCCCCGACACTTTCGCACGCCTAAATCGTTACGATATCGCAATTACTTAATCGTAATGCGCGTTTTCCACGCTAACCCGCCCGGCCCCCGGCACCAGCGGTTGGATCGATCCCGACCTTATGCTTGAAATACTACCAAACCAACCCGACCACGAAAAAGGCTCCCGATGATCCAGACCCTCCTCGCCATCGCCGTCTTCGGCACCCTCGGCTGCTGGGCCCGCTTCGGCCAGACCCTGCTGATGCAAAACCTGTTCGGCCGCGAATTCCCCATCGCCGTCCTCAGCATCAACGTCATCGGCTCGTTCCTGATCGGCTTCCTGTTCTTCGAAACCCTCGACCGCCTCACCCTCGGCCCCGCCATCCGCACCGGCATCCTCACCGGCTTCCTCGGCGGCTACACCACCTTCTCCACCTTCGAACTCGAAACCCTGCTGCTCGCCGAAAACGGCGAAGTCCTCAAAGCCGCCTCCTACGTCATCCTCTCCGTCGGCATCGGCCTGATCGCCGTGTTCTCCGGCGCTTATCTGGCGAGAAACTTATGAAGGGATAAGCAAGCGCTTCTTTTTTGAAAAAAAGAAGCAAAAAACTTCTGTAATCCGGGCACGGGCCGTTTCGACAGCACAGACCCAGCGAATAAAAGTTTTTTGCTTCTTTTTTACCAAAAAAGAAGCCTTCTTCTTCCCCTCTCCGCCTCAACTCCGAAACAAAACCTCCCGCCCCACCGGCGTCCCGATCACTTCGTCCTCCACCATCACCGCCGCTCCCGCGATGATCGTCATCACCGGCCATCCGGTCACGATATCCCCCGCGAAGGGCGACCATCCGCACGGGCTTGCGAGCCAGTTCGTTTCGATCCGCCGCCGCTTGCCGAGATCGATCAGGGTGAAATCCGCATCGTACCCCACCGCGAGCCGTCCCTTGCCGACCGCGCCGTAAATCCGCGCCGGCCCCGCCGCCATCAGATCGACCAGCCGCGACAGGTTCAGCCTGCCCTGATGAACCTGTTCGAGCATCACCGGCAGCAGCGTCTGCACGCCGGTCAGTCCCGCCGCCGTCTCCGGCCAGGGCCGCGCCTTGGCGGCGGCGGGGTGCGGCGCATGATCCGACCCGATGGTATCGACCAGCCCGGACGCCACCGCCCGCCACGCCGCCTCGCGATGCCGCGCCTCGCGAATCGGCGGGTTCATCACCGCATAGGCCCCCAGCCGCTCATAGGCTTCCGGTGCCGACTGGGTCAGGTGGTTCACCAGCACTTCGAGGCTGACCAGATCATGATGATCCGCAAGGAAGCCGAACTCCTCCCCGGTCGAGACATGCAATATATGCGCGGGCCGCCCGGTCCTGCGGGCGAGCCCCACAATCCGCCGCGTCCCGAGCGCCGCACATTCGGGATCGCGCCACACCGCATGATCGGCGAAACTCCCGCCCTGCGCAAAAGCCTCCCGCCGCGCCTGCAGGCGGTATTCATCCTCGGAATGAAACGCGATCCGCCGCCGCCCCGAGCGCATCACCGCCTCGATCGAGGCATCGTCCTCGACCAGCAGGTTCCCGGTCGAAGACCCCGCGAACACCTTCACCGCACACACGCCGGGCAGCGCTTCGAGGTCGCCGAGCGCGCCGATATTCCCCTTGGTCGCCCCGACATACAGCCCGACATGGCACCATGCCCGCCCGGCGATCGACTCCCGCTTCGCCGCAAGGCTCGCCGCATCCACCGCCGGCGTGCCGGTATTCGGCATATCGAACACCGCCGTGATCCCGCCGAGAACCGCCCCCAGCGTTCCGCTCGCCATGGTCTCGACCCCGGGCAATTCGGCCGCACCGGAATCACGGAAATGCACATGCGGGTCGATCAACCCCGGCAGCACATGCAACCCGGTCGCATCGATCACCCGCGCCGCCTCCCCCCGCGCATCGAGCGACGCGATCCGCCTGTCCCGCACCCCGATCCGCGCGGGCGCCTTGCCCCACGGCAGCACCGCCGTGCCACCCTCGATGATCAGATCATATCGTCCGTCCATGATTATCGCTCCGCCAACACATCGAACACGCTGCCCGCACCCGACCCACCGAGCCCATGCCGGTGATGCCACAGCGCGAGAAACAACAACCGCCAGCACGCCACCCCGGCCCGCTTGTCGGCGGCACGCGAAAAAATCTCCCGCACCCGCCCCGGCACCGTCATTTCCTGAATGATCGGCGCCCGCGCGACCAGCGGCGCCAGCTCATCGGCCCGCGCCGCGATCCACGCCGCCACCGGCACATCGAACCCCTGCTTGGGCGCGAAGGGCCGTGCCTGTGGCAAATGACGCTCCAGCCACCGCCGCAGCAGATATTTGCCCACCCCCCGCCGCGCCCGCAACCGGTCGGGCAGAGCGAAGGCAAACCGCGCCACCTCCCGATCGACGAAGGGCGTCCGCCCCTCGATCGCATGGGCCATCAGGCAGCGGTCGAGCTTGAGCAACAGATCATTGGGCAACCACCCGGCAATGTCCTCGCGCTGCGCCCGCTCCAACGCCGAGCACCCCGGCGCCGAGCCCCCCACCACGCCGGAACGCGCCTCATCCAGCCCCGCCCGCCAGCCCTGCCCCGTATCGCGCAGAACCCCGAGCCCGTCGAACGCCCCCCGCCGCCGCATTGGCCGCGCGAACGGCCAGGGCCGCGCCGCCGCCCGATACCGCCCGTACCCCGCGAACATCTCGTCCCCGCCCTCGCCGGACAGGATCACCTTGACCGACCCCTTCGCATGGCGGGCCAGAAACCAGGTCGGAATGATCGCGTAATCCGCGACCGGATCATCCATCGCCGCCACGATCGCCGGCAGATGCGCCCACATCATCGCCGCGTCGATCTCGATCCGCTCATGCCGCGCCCCCACCGCCCGCGCACTCGCCGCCGCATCGTCGCGCTCGTCGGCGACGGTGCCGGTATCGAACCCGGCGGTCATCGCCAGCACCTTGCCCTCGTTGAGCCGCGCCATCAGCGCGAGGATCGCCGCACTGTCGATCCCGCCCGAGAGAAACATCCCATAAGGCACGTCGCTGCGCTGATGCACCGCGACACTGTCCGCCAGCACCGCATCCAGCGCCGCCAGCGCCGCCTCCTCATCGCGCGGCGCCTCGCCCGACCGCACCGGATCATGATGCGCGATCGGGGTGACCGCATCCCCCGCAATCGCCAGCGTGGTCCCCGGCGCCACCCGGTCGATGCCGGTGAACACCGTCCGGGTCCCGGTGGTGAACTGCACCTGCAGCAGCTCGACCAATCGCGCCGTCGAAATCCCCGGCGCCGCCAGCCCCGCCGCCACCAGCGCCTGCGGCTCCGATGCGAAGGCGGTCCCGCGCGCCGTCGCACTTATATAAAGCGGCTTGATCCCGAATTCGTCGCGCGCCAGCAACACCCGCCCCGCCTGCCCGTCATCGATCGCAAGCGCATACATCCCCCGCAGATCCGGCGTGAAATCCGCCGCCGCGCGGGCAAGGTACAAAGGCGGCTCGCAATCGCTGCCGGTCGCGAACCCGACCGCGCCGAGCCGCGCCCGCAATTCGGGATTGTTATAGATCTCGCCATTCCCGACCAGCGCCGATCCCGCGCCGAACAACGGCTGATCCCCGGTCGCGAGATCGATGATCGCCAGCCTCGTCTGCACCAGGGCGGCGCGGGCACTGACATGCACCCCCGAGCCATCCGGCCCGCGATGCGCCAGCGCCCGCGTCAACGCAGCCAGGGTCTCCGGATCGATCCGCGCACCGGGTTTCAGCGCGATCCCGGCAATGCCGCACATCAGCGCCTGCCTTTGCGGATCAGGTCACCGAGCAGGGTCCGCCACGCCGCCACCACGATGGGCGCCGCGAACTCCGCCTCGTACCGCGCCCGCCCCGCTGCCTCGAGCGCCGCACCCCGCCCCCGATCGCCCAGCACATCCGCAATGGCCGCCGCCAGCGCCGCCGGATCGTCAATCGCGACCAGCAGCCCGTCCACACCCGGCGTGATCAACTCACGCGGTCCTTCCGCCGCCGCCGCCACCACCGGCACCCCGGCGGAAAACGCCTCCAGCACCATGTTGCCGAGCGGCTCGTGGCGCGAAGAGGACACGAAGACATCCGCCGCCCTGAGCAACGCCCCCACATCGGTCCGCCAGCCGGGCAGATGCACGCGGTCGGCCACCCCGCACTCCCCGACCAGTGCGGTCAGCGCCGCCCGTTCCGGCCCCTCGCCCGCGATCACCAGATGCATGTCGGGGATCGCGGCGACCGCGCGGATCAGCACGTCGAACCCCTTGACCTCGTGCAAGCGCCCAAGGCCGAGCACCAGCTTCGCCCCCGCCGGCACGCCGAGGCCAGCGCGATCCGCCGGGGCGGTCGCCGCGAAATCATCGACGAAATTCGGCACGTACGAAACCCGGTCCGCCGGCCAGCCCTCCTGCGCGATCCAGCGCACGATGTCGCGGGTGTTGCCGACCAGATGATCGCAGCGCCGGAAATATTTGAGGTCGTAATACCCGCCGAGCCGCCCCACCAGAGGCCATGCCCCGCGCGGTGCCTGGCTGGCCGCCCGGCTCATCCAGGCCACCGCGATCTGGGTATCGAAATCGCGCAGCAATCGCCCCGCCCGCACCCGCGTCAGCGGATCGAGCGGACCGCCGAACCGCAGCCCGCGCGGCTGCAATCCCGCCGCACGCAACCGCGCCATCCGCGCCGGATCGGGGCGGATCACCGGCAGCACCGCCTCGCCGTCCCGGTGCAGCGCGATGCTCAGCCGCTCGAAAAACAACTCCGCGCCGCCTTGCGCCGCCCCCGCCATGATCTGGGCGATCCTCATGCCGCGACCGCCTCGTCCAGCAAGGCCAGCGCCGCCGCCTGAACCCGATCGACCGGGAGCGCGGCCATAGCCGCCTCACCCTCCGGCCCGTCCGCCACGACAAACGCGGTCCGCAACCCCGCCGGGGCATATTCCGAAGCGCGGGACCGGCCGAACAAACCCAGCGTCGGCGTCCCCGCCGCCGCCGCGAGATGCATCAACCCGGAATCATTGCCGATGAACAGGTCGCACCGCGCCAGACACGCGGCGGCTTCGGCGACGCTGAGCGCCCCCACCAGATCCACCGAACCGGGCAACCCCGCCAGCACCGGTGCCGCCGCCGCCCGCTCGCCGGGACCGGGGCCGCCGAACACCACGACCCGCCCGAAATCGAGACGCCGCGCGAGGTCGACGAAACGATCCGCCGGCCAGATCTTGCCCTCCCAGTTCGCGGTCGGGCCGAGGCCGAGCACCCTGCCGCTCCCGGCCATCAGCACATCCGCCCGCGCCCGGTCCGCAGGCGCGGTCCACACCACCGGCAGCGGTGCCGGATCGAACCCGCAGGCCTGACCGATCTGGACATAGCGCCGCCCGGGCCGCCGCCCGCCGCGTACGATCACCCGCCGCCCGGCCAGCAGCGCGTATCCCAAAGCCGAACCGCGAAAATCGACGATCAGGTCCCAGCGGTCCCGCATCAGGCGCGACCAGAGCGAGACCCAGTGCCGCTTGTAATCCTGTTTCTCGAACACGATCAGCCGTTCCAGCCCCGGCAGACGCTCGAACACCCCGCGCGCCGCCGCCCCGCAGGCGACGGTCAGCCGCGCCTCGGGATGCGCGAGACGGAACCGCTCGACCACGCCCGATGCGATGACGGCGTCACCGAGACGCGAAGACGTGATGAACAGGATACGCATGCGGATGCCCTCCTAGCACGCCTTGCCGTGATGCGGCCAAGGGGCCACATCGGGCTCATGGCACAACTGGCATACCTGCCCGAACGGGGCGTGATCGAAATCGGCGGGATCGACCGCGTGGCGTTTCTTCAGGGTCTGGTCTCGAACGACGTCACCCGGGCCGCACCGGGGCACTGCGTCTGGTCGGCCCTGCTGACGCCGCAGGGACGGTATCGGGCGGAGTTTTTCATCTTCGCAACGGACGATGCCCTGCTGCTCGATGCGCCGCGTATAGCCATCCCCGACATCATCACCCGGCTCTCGCGCTTCCGGCTCCGCAGCAAGGTGACGCTGACGGATCGGTCCGAGGCGTTCGCCGTCCACGCCGGATGGGATGGCCATGTCGCCACCGGGATCGCTTCACCCGATCCACGGCTGGAGGCTGCCGGGGTTCGCATCCTGGCCCCGGCGCGGCTCGATGGGTCGGCAGGACCGGAGACCTATCTCGCCCACCGCCTCGCCCTCGGATTGCCCGACCACGCCGATCTCGAACCCGATACCACCCTGCTGATGGAAGCGGGTTTCGGCGACCTGCACGGGATCGACTGGGACAAGGGCTGCTATATGGGCCAGGAACTGACGGCGCGGACCCGTTATCGCGGCCTGGTCAAGCGCCGCCTCATTCCGGTCGAGGCCGGGTCCGAACTGCCTGAACGCGGCAGCATCACCGCCGGTGAGCGGGAGGCGGGCGATCTGCGCACCCATAGCGGCCGGCGCGGCCTTGCGATGCTGCGGATCGACCAGCTCGATCAGCCGCTGCGGATCGGCACCATCGCGATCACCCCGGCACTGCCCGACTGGCTTCATCTGCCGGCCGCGCCCGCCCCGATTGAAAAGGCCTCAGCATGATCGTCGTCCACCATCTCGAAGCCTCGCGCTCGCAGCGGATTCTCTGGCTGCTCGAAGAACTCGACCTGAAATACGAGGTCAGGCTCTACAAGCGGAACCCCAAGACCATGCTGGCCCCTGCCAGCCTGAAGGCGGTGCATCCGCTCGGCAAATCGCCGGTGATCACCGATGGCGACACCACGGTGGCGGAAACCGGGGCGATCATCGAATATATCATCGAGAAATATGGCGAGGGCCGCCTGATCCCGCCACCCGGCACCGATGACCGGCGGCGCTATACCTACTGGCTGCACTACGCCGAAGGTTCGGCCATGCCGTATCTGGTGATGAAGCTGATCTTCACCGAAATGCCGAAACAGGGCCCCCGGATCGTCGCGCCTTTGCTGCGCATGATCGGCAATCAGGTCGGCGAGAAATTCCTCGATCCGAATATCGCGACCCATATCCGGTTCTGGGAGGACAGCCTCGCCAACATGCTCTGGTTCGCCGGACCGGAGTTGACCGGTGCGGATATCATGATGAGCTTTCCGGTCGAGGCCGCCAATGCGCGCGGGGCGCTGCGGGGCAATTTCCCGCGGATCAACGCCTTCCTTGCGGCGGCCCATGCCCGCCCGGCCTATCAGCGGGCGCTGGCGAAAGGCGGACCCTACCCCTACGCCTGAACCCGACCGAGACGGCGGCACCGCCGACGATCAGGACAGCGGCGGCGAGGATGGTGAGCGACAAGGGCGATCGTCCCGTCGCGATCAGCAACGCCGTCGATAAAAGCGGCGCGGCATAGGAGAGCGTTCCCAGAAGGGCGAGATCGCCGTGCTTGGTCGCGTCGTCCCACGCGAAGAAGGCGAGTCCGACCGGTCCGATTCCGAGGCCGATCAGGGCGAGCCATTGGAGGTCATCGGGGGCGACGGTCGGCTCGCCCGCGAGATGAACGATCAACCCGGCGATGGCGACGACCCCGCAGACCCCGGCGATCAGGTCGCTCGGGACATCGCTGATCGTGCGATTGACCACCGAATAGAGCGCCCAGACGAAGGCGGCGGCGAGGGCGCAGAGGTAGCCGAGGGTGGAACCGGTGATGGCCGATGCCGCCGCGCCATGCAGGATCAGGATGGTGCCGGCCAGTCCCATGAGTGCGCCGGCGACGTGCCTGAGATGGAGACGCCCGCCCGGCAGGAAAGCGGCGAAGATCACGATCAGCAGCGGCCAGAGATAGGCGATCAACCCGGCCTGTGCGGGCGGCGCGTGGTCGAGCGCGGTGAAATACAGCGCGTGGTAGGAGAATAATCCGATCGCGCCGATCGCCCAGGCACGCGGTGCCTGACGGAGCTGGCCGAGCCGTCCCCGCGATGCGAGCACGAGAAGACCCGCCGCACTCGCCACCGCGAAACTGATGGTCAGGGTTTCGAACGGCGGGATTCCCCGCGTGGTCACCGAGAGCAGGGCCAATGTGGACCAGAGCAGGATGGCGATGACGCCGGTTGCCGTGGCGCGTGCGGCCCGGTTCAGAGGCGGCATGACGCCCGGTGGGTCACCCGCAAAGCGCCTGTCTCGCCGCGCGATACTCGGCGATCAGCCGTTCGACCCGGATGCGGGCCGGCACCACCGCATCGATCGCGCCGATCCCCTGGCCCGAACCCCAGATATCCTTCCATGCCTTGGCCTTGGCACCTTCATGGAAATTCATCGCCGAGGCATCGCTTTGCGGCAGGGCATCGGGGTCGAGCCCGGCGGCGAGGATGCTGGGGCGCAGATAATTGCCGTGCACCCCGGTGAACAGATTGGTGTAGACGATGTCGCCGGCACCGCCATCGACGATCGCCTGCTTGTAGGCGGTCGAGGCATTGGCTTCGTCGGTCGCGATGAAGGCCGAGCCGATATAGGCGAAATCCGCCCCCATCGCCTCCGCCGCCAGAACCGAGCGCCCGGTCGCGATCGCGCCCGACAGCGCCAGTGGCCCGTCGAACCAGGCGCGGATTTCCTGCACCAGCGCGAAGGGCGAGATCGTCCCGGCATGGCCGCCGGCACCCGCCGCCACCGCGATCAGACCATCGGCACCCTTCTCGATCGCCTTGTGGGCGAAGCGATTGTCGATGATGTCGTGCAGCACGATGCCGCCATAGGAATGGACCGCCGCATTGACCTCCGGCCTTGCGCCGAGCGAGGTGATCACCAGCGGCACGCGATGCTTCACGCAGAGTTCGAGGTCGCGTTCGAGCCGCGCATTCGAGCGGTGGACGATCTGGTTGACCGCGAACGGGGCAGCGGGTCGGTCGGGGTTGGCCTTGTCCCACGCGGCCAGCGCCTCGGCGATTTCGGCGAGCCAGTCGTCGAGCATCGCCTCGGGTCGTGCGTTGAGCGCGGGAAACGAGCCGACGATGCCGGCGGTGCATTGCGCGATCACCAGAGCCGGGTTCGAGAGGATGAACAGCGGTGAGCCGATCACCGGAATCGCCAGACGGTTCCGTAACGACGGGGGAATGCTCATCCCCCGTCTCTGCCGCCGGTTTCCCTAAACGTCAACTACTCCCGATCAGGATGCCGACACCGAACACGATCGCCCCGCCGAGCGCCACCTGCATCGCGGCGCGGACCGGCGAGGTATCCATGTAATGGGCGCGAATCCACGAGATCACCGCGAGTTCGATCACCACCACGCCCACCGCCAGCGCCATCGCGATCCTGAAATCGGGGATCAGGAAGGGCAGCGTGTGGCCGATGCCGCCGAGCGTGGTCATCACCCCGGTGATGACCCCGCGCATGATCGGCGAGCCGCGCCCGGTCAGGCTGCCATCGTCCGACAAGGCTTCGGCGAAGGCCATCGAGATGCCGGCGCCGAGCGAGGCCGCGATGCCGACGATGAAGGCATCCTGCGGCCGGTCGGTCGCGAAGGCGGCGGCGAAGACCGGCGCGAGGGTGGAGACCGAACCGTCCATCAGCCCGGCGAGACCCGGCTGGATGTAGCGCAGCACGAAGTTGCGCCGCGCGGTATCGTCCTCGTGGGAGACCACGGTCTGCGGCAGGTTTTCCTCGGTCAACTGGTCGGCGATGCGCTCGTGGCCGGCCTCGGCCTCGGCGAGATCGCCCAGCAGCTTGCGGATCGAGGGGTCGGAACTGCGGCTGGCGGCGAGGCGATAGAACCGCGCGGTTTCGACCTCCATGCTCTCGGCGAGCTTGCGGACATCCTTGATCGAGGGCTTGGGCAGTTGCCAGACGGTTTTACGATGGAGAAACCCGCGCACGTCGTGGCGGCGGATCAGGGGGATGTGATCGCCGAATTTTTCCTGGAACAGGTCGATCAGGCGGCGGCGATGCTCGCTCTCCTCCGCCGCCATGTCGAAGAACACCTTGGCCGAGCCGGGGAAATCGGCGTGCAGGCTTTCGGCGATATCCATGTAGATCCGGCCGTCCTCCTCCTCGGCGCCGATGGCGAGGGCGAGGATTTCACGTTCGTTGAGTTCAGAGAAATTTCGCATTGCGGCAAAATGCAGTCGCCGCGAGGATTGGTCAAGATTTCAGTTTTATTTGATAGTTATTCGCATTCGCAGATCGAAGTCCGGTCGATCCGGCGCACTTGCACCGCCGCCGAAACCCTGCATGATCCACCCATGAGTGCAACGACCCTGCCGAGCCGGACCGAGATCGACCCCACCCCCTGCACCTGCGGCTCCGGATTGCGGGCCGTGCGGTGCTGCCGGCTGACCAGTGCGGGCTTGCCCGACCCTGCTAATCACTCTGTGCTCGATCCGTTGCTGGAGACGGCGCGCACCGCCCGCACCGCCAACCGCAACCGCGAGGCCGAACGGCATTTGCTGCAACTGCTCGATCTCGCCCCCCACCACCGCGAAGGGCTTCGCCTCCTGTTCGAGATACGCCGGGGCGAGGGGCGGATGGCGGCGGCGGAGGCGCTGATCGCGCGGATCGCGGCATTGCCGCCCGATGTCGCGGCGGCGCATGTCCAGCACGCGCAACTGCTGATCAATCAGGGCCGCCACGCCGAGGCCGAAGCGCCGTCCCGCCGCGCCGCCACGCTGATGCCGCGCGACCCGATCATCCAGCACATCCTCGGGATCGTGTTCACCGAGACCGGGCGGCTCGCTGCCGGGGAACGCCACTACCGGATGGCGCTGGCCTTCGGTGACGGGCGGGATGCCGCGTTGCTCGGCAACCTCGCCTGGAACCTCCGCCAGCAGGGACGGCTCGACGAAGCCGCTGCCACCTACGAGGCCACGCTGGCGCTGCGGCGCGAGAATGCGCGCGGCCTTGCCGGTTATGCCCAGGTCGAGGCCGGGCGGTTGCGGCTCGATGCGGCCGAGGCGCTGCTGAACGAGGCGAGCGGGCTCGCCCCGTCCGACCGGATGATCGCGGTGCTGGCGGCGCTGACCCGGCTGCATCGCGGCGATCCCGAGGCGGCGCTTGCGCGGATCGAGGCGACGGCGGCGGGGATCGCGCCGCAATCGCTGGTCGCGACCGAATATGCGGCAAAGGGCCAGGCGCTGGAGCGGCTCGGCAGGTATGAGGAGGCGTGGGCGTGCTATGTGGCGGGGCGGAATTTCCAGCGCGAGCGGGCGAAGCGTGCGTTCGATCCCGCGCCGATCGCCTCCCGCCTCGCCGCGGTGAAATCGCTGTTCATGGCCGACCGGCTCGCCGGACTTGGTCGGCCCGGGCCGATCGCCGGGGCGGCAACGCCGGTTTTTCTGCTCGGGACGCCGCGCGCCGGGACCTCGTTGCTCGAACAGATGCTGATGCAGAGCCCCGCGATCGACCCGGCGGATACCCGCGCGCCTTTGCCGGAGCTGTCGCGGCTGCTGCCGGCACTGGTCAGCGGCTTCGGCGGCGAGGCGCTCGGGTTTCCCGAGGCGCTGCTCGCGACCGCCGCCGGCGAGCAGCGCGATATTCTGCCGATGCTCGCGAACCGCTATCAGGCCCTACTGCGCGCTGCCGGTGCAACGACCGGGGAGACCCGTTTCGTGACCGATCGCAACCCCGATCTGCCCTGGCTGCTCGGGTTCGCCGCCGCGCTGTTTCCGCTGGCGCCGGTGATCCATGTGATCCGCCATCCGCTCGACGCGCTGGTTTCGGCCTTCGCGCAGGACAAGCTCTACGAGGGCAATGCCGGGGTGACGCTGCGGGGCATGGCCACCCTGTTCGATGCCCAGATGAGCGCGATCGGGCAGGTTCGGGGCCAGACCACGCTGCGCTACCTGCCGGTGCGCTACGAGGATCTGGTGCGCCGCCCGGCGGCGACGCTGCAATCCGTGCTCGATTTCATCGGGATGGCGGCGGATGCGGGCGAATTGCTCGCCGCCCCGCCGCGCGCGGTGCCACGGGTGCCGGCGCATCGCGCGGTGCAGCGCGCGGCGCATGAGGAGGCGGAGGGCCGGTATCGGCGGTTCGGCGATGTGTTCGGCGAGGCGATGCCGCTGCTTTCGCCCTGGATCGCGCAACTCGGGTACGGCGAGCAGCGAGACCTTGCGGCATGAGCGGTGCCGCGGGGGTGAAGGTCACTTTGGGCGAAGTGCTGAACGAGATCAGCGCCTATGAGCGCGATGGCCGGCTGGAAGATGCCGAGGCGCTGGCTGAACGGGTGTTGCAGGCGGCACCCGAGCATCCGCACGTGCTGCATCTGTCCGGGATCGTCGCGTACCGGCGCGGCAAGATCCCGCTCGCGATCGAGCGGATGGAGAAATCGCTCGAACTCTCGCCGGGCGTCGCGGTCTATCCGCGCAATATGTGCGAGATCTATCGGGGGGCCGGGCGGCTCGACGATGCGCTGCGCATGGCGGAGCGGGCGGTGGAACTCGCCCCCGAGGATAGCCGGGCTCATTTCAATCATGCCCTGATCTGCTACGAGCGCCGCGAACTCGATGCCGCGCTGGCGGCGGCGGACCGGTCGATCGAACTGGACCCCGCGTTTCCCGAGGCGCATTTCGAACGGGCCGAAGTGCTGCTGCTCGGCGGGCGGCTCGCCGAGGGGTGGGAGAGCTACGAGTGGCGGTTCAAGCTGAAACAGGCCGAGGGCATGCTGCCCAAGACCGACAAGCCGCAATGGGACGGCAGCCCGCTGCCCGAGGGCAGGCTGCTGATCGTGGCGGATCAGGGGTTCGGCGACTGCATCCAGTTCGGGCGCTACATTCCCTGGGCCGCCGAGCGCGCGCCGAAGCCGGTACTTGCGTGCAGCGGCGACCTCGTGCCGATTTTGCGCCAGATTCCGGGGCTCGGGCGGATCGTGACGCGCTGGGAGACCACCGGGGAGTTCGACGCCTATATGCCGCTGTCGGGCATGCCGCGCCTGGCCGGGACGACGCTGGAGACGATTCCCGCCACGATCCCGTATCTGCATCCCGATCCCGCGAAAATCGCGGCGTGGCGGCAGCGGATCGAGGCGCTGACCCCGCAGGGCAAAAAGCGCGTCGGGCTGGTCTGGGCCGGGCGGCCGACCCACAAGAACGACCGCAAACGGACCGTGAAACTCCAACAATTCGCGCCGCTGTTCGCGCGCGGGGACATCGCGATCGTCACGGTGCAGAAGGGCGACCAGATCGCGCAGGTCGGCGGCTATTTCGGGGCGGCGCCGCTGGTCAATCTCGGGCCGAGCATCCATGATTTCACCGATACGCTGGCGATATTGCAGAGCCTCGACCGGCTGGTGACGATCGATACCTCGGTCGCGCATCTTGCCGGGGCTTCCGGCGTGGCGACCTCGGTGATCCTGCCCTATGCGCCGGACTGGCGCTGGCTGCTCGACCGGGACGACACGCCCTGGTATCCCTCGCTGCGGCTGTATCGCCAGCAGCGGCCCTATGAGTGGGCGGGCGTGATCGAACGTCTGGCCGCCGAGATTTGACGTTCCGGATCAGATGACGATGGGCAGATCGATGTTTCATGCGCGGATTGTGGCTTGCGCGATGCTGGCGGGGGCAGTGTTTGCGCTGCCGGCTCACGCGTCCGGCACGACGCTGACGCTGTATTCGCGGCTGAGCTACGCCCCGGCGGTGGCGGCGGCGTTCACTCACAGGACCGGGATCAGGATCAGGTTGCGCCGCCCGCCGCCGGCCGGGTTGATGGCGCGGATGATCGCGGAAGGGCATCGGCCGCGCTGGTCGCTCGCGTGGTTCTATGGTGCCGCCAGCGCGATCACGCTCGACCGGCGGGGGCTGCTGGCGCACGGGATTCCGATGCCGATGGATCTGACGCCGCAGGCCCGCCGGGTGGCACCCGCGGACGGCGCGTTCGTGCCGACCGGACTGACCCTTGCCGCCGTGCTCGTCGCCCCGCGGGCCGCGCCCTTCGCACCTCCGGCGAACTGGACCGACCTCACGAAGCCGGCCTATCGCGGGCTTGTGGGGATCAACGATCCGGTGACGTCCGATCAGAGCGTTGCCGCCGTGATTTCCCTGCTGCATGCCGGTGGCGGCTGGCCCGGCGGCAAGGAGTTCGTGGTGCGGCTGCATCAGGCCGGGTTGCACATCTATACCGATACCGCGACCACCCTGGCCGCGCTGCGGAGCGGGGCGATCCAGCTCGCGATCGTGCGCGGGTCGGCGGGGTATCATTACGCCGATCACATCGACCGGTCGCTGCGGGTGATCGTGCCGCAGCCGGCGACGCTGCTGCCCGCGGTGATCGCGATGGCTCACGGCCTCGATGGCGCGCGGCGATCCGCTGCGCTGTCGTTCATTGCATTTGCGGAGTCGCCTGCCGGGCAGCGTATCGCCCACGCCCGGAAGGGGGATGATGCGGCATTCCAGCCTGCGGTGAAGGATGCGGCGGTGCCGGATGATACCGCGATGCCGGCCACCGACGAGCTCGACCCGCAACACTGGGCGGGGCGGCAGGCCGCGATCGTTGCCTGGTTCTCCACGGCGATCGTCGGGCCGAGTCTGTAGGGCGGCGCGGGGCCGGGCATGTCCGACATTTCGGTGATCGTTGCGAGTTTTCTGACCGCCGGGGTCGAATGGGTCGAAGCCTTCACCATCGTGCTCGCGGTAGCACTCGCGATCGGCTGGCCGCGCGCGACCGCAGCCGCCGGTGCCGCGCTGGCGGTGCTGGCCCTGCTCACGCTGTTCGGGGCGCGGGCGGTCGATTCCATTGCGGATCTGCGGATCGTGCAATTTGTCGTCGGGGTGTTTCTGACGCTGTTCGGCATGCGCTGGCTCGCGAAAGCGATCGCCCGGACCGCCGGGCTGAAGCGCCGGCGCGATGAGGCGGCGGCGTTCGCCAGAGTTTCGGGGACGCTGGCGGCAACCGCGTCGCATGGCGCGATGCTGGTGGCGTTTCAGGGCGTACTGATCGAGGGGCTGGAGGTCTGGTTGATCGTGGTCGCGCTCGGCACCCAGACCGGCCGCACCGCTGTCGCTGCCGGGGCGGCACTTGCCGCGCTCGGCACGGTGATGGCGGCGGGCATCATTCTGCGCGCACCGCTCGCCCGCGTGCCGGAGACCGCGATCAAATATCTGGTCGGCTGCGCCATTCTCGCGTTCGGCACCTACTGGATGCTGACCGCGATGGGCTATGTCTGGCCGATCGGGGACTACGCCTTGCCGGTGTTGATGACGGGTTATGCTCTGGGCGGACTTGTGGCGGTGCGCGCGCTCATGCGGCTCGCCCGATGAAAAAGCTGGTCCAGATCCTGCTCGGGGACGCCGCGACCCTTGCCTGGGTCGCCGGCACGATCCTGCTCGCCAACCGCCTGCTGGGCGGCCCCTGGCATGAGGTGACCGGCTTGCTGGTTCCCCTCGCGCTGCTGCTCGGCGTTGCACTGCTCGCCCGGCGCTGAGCCTGCGGGCCGAGTTGCTTCGCCCGGAGGCTTTGCCTATAAGCCCGTCGAGACGGAGAGGTGCCGGAGTGGTCGATCGGGACGGTCTCGAAAACCGTTGTACCTTCACGGGTACCGTGGGTTCGAATCCCACCCTCTCCGCCAGAAACCCGTCCGCCGCTCCCGGGACTGTTTTCAGCGGAACACGAGAGGGAGCCACTTTAGGCGCGATTTTCGTTTTGATATCGTAACGAGTTTGGCGTGCAAATGCTTTATGGCTGGGGCGGGAAATTCGCGATCGGGGGCGGCTTGGCGGCGGGTTCGTTGTGGTTGGGTGCGGTTGTTGGGCGGCTGCGGGTGGCGATGGTGTTTGCGCGAGCGCTCGCCGTGGCGGGCGGGCGGTGATGGCGGGGTTTGGGGAGGGGTGAGCGACGCCGACGGGTCGGGTGGCCGAGGTGTCGGGGTGGGGGATCGGGTGCGGGGCGTTGGGCTGGTTCGGGCGGTTGCGCGGCGTGGGGGCGGGCATGTTCATCGGGCCATTCGAGGCAGGGCCAGCGGGTTCGGGCTGGCTTGCCGGTGAGGTGGGGCGCGCGGCGAGCGATGCCAGATGCCGGATGATCTGGTCGATAAGGGTGAGGAGCAGGGTGACGATGGCCTTGGTCAGTTTCGCCTGATCGTCCGAGGCCGAGATATGATTGCGCAACCCGCTCATGGCCTCGGTCAAACCCAACTTCCACAGTGACGAAAAAAATAAAGTTGGATTACAACGGGATATAGGCCGTTTTGAGTTTTAGGCACCACAGGAATTCAGGTGGCGGGTTCAGCTGATTTGGATGATGGCATCTCCTGG
>Ga0315298_1000269_pt1 | contig 104420 bp, 73 predicted proteins | sample WHS_1_MG_FD_203077 | JGI IMG/M metagenome (GOLD analysis project Ga0315298, IMG submission 203077) | Extremophilic microbial mat communities from Washburn Hot Springs, YNP, Wyoming, USA - WHS_1_MG | ecosystem: Environmental > Aquatic > Thermal springs > Hot (42-90C) | place: USA: Wyoming...
CGGCGAATCAATCACCGCAATAAACCACGCAAAAGCAATACTCTCCATTCATAATCAAAAATCAAAGGCTCCATCGTAGAACACCAAATCTGACTTGCCACAGATATTTATCCGTTGCAAAGTAATTATGGTTCGAATTATCGCTAGATTAAAGAGTTACAAAAACAAATGTTAAACCGGAACTAATGCTAGACTATAAAATCCAACTGCAGGTTTTTGAAGGTCCTCTAGACCTGTTGCTCTATCTTATTAAAAAAGATGAGGTCGATATCTACGAGGTGGACCTTGCAAAAATCGCAACCCAGTTTATCGAATACATCGAAACCATGCAGCAGCTTGACCTGGAAATCGCCGGCGAATTCCTCGTCATGGCTGCAACCCTGCTCTATATCAAGAGTAAAGAATTACTTCCAGCAGACCAACAAGCCTTAGACTCTTTAGATAATAACGAAGAAATCGACCCAAGATGGGAATTAATTCGACAACTCATCGAGTACAAACGATTTAAAGAAATGGCTTCTACCTTCCAACAATTAGAAAAACGCCAAGACTCAATCTATCCACGTAAACCCGTCCAATTAGAACTTCCTCTGCCAACTCAATCAATTAAACCTAAACTCACCCTTCTTGACCTGCTTAATGCAGTTAGTAATGTCCTCAAACGTTATAACGAAAAAAATAATATCTCTGTCATCTTAGAAGAACGTTGGACAGTATCAGAAAAAATCCAATGGCTTTTAAACACTATACCCAATGGTAAAGTCATGAAATTTTCTGAGCTCTTCTCTAATGCCTCGTCTAAACTCGAAGTTATAGTCACATTTTTGGCATTATTAGAACTGGTTAGACTAAAACAATTAATAGTATCTCAACCCGACCAATTCGCAGAAATTGAAATTACACGGCAAACCCAAAATAACACAGATACAAATAATACCCAAACTGAATCACAAATAACAACCACTAATAGCCATTCAACTAATCAAACTGACTCTTAAAATTATGGAACTGAATAATATCCTGGAATCAATACTCTTCGCGGCCTCTAAACCATTAAGTGTTAAAGAACTTAAATCCATTCTAACTACCACGGCTGAACAAAATGATTCCCCTGAAACACAGTTGTTTAAAAACTCATCAGAACAAGACATCGTCAACTCTCTCAATGCCCTCGCACAAGAATATACTAACTTAAATAGAAGTTTCCAGCTGGTCTGCGTCGCAGGTGCCTGGCAGCTGGTTTCAAAACCAGAATTCGCACCCTGGCTCCGCATAGCCTCTGGCGAAAGAATTAGACCACCCAAACTCTCCCAACCAGCCCTTGAAACCCTGGCTATCATTGCCTACCGCCAGCCAATCACTAAAGCTGAAATTGAAGAAATCAGAGGTGTCTCTGTGGACGGAGTAATCCAAACACTCCTCGAACGCGAACTTATAGTTCAAGTAGGAAAAGCCGAAGTAATAGGTAGACCAGCACTGTATGGAACTACTCCAGCCTTCCTTGAATATTTCGGACTCGCCAGCTTAGACGACCTGCCAGATGCTCCAGAATTACGAAGAATAATTACTGGCAAATCCCCATCATTACAAGATTCTACCCAAAACCAGCAGCAACAAGACCAAAACTTGCAAAATACCACCGAAACCGATCTTAATCCACAAAACCAAATCCAAAACCAAACAACCTCACCATAACTTCTCTGCCATCTTATACAACCACAACACCCCCCATAACCAAATTAATAATTATTCCTATGTTACATTACCTCTCTTGATTTGCACCCATTCGCGTCCGTTTATTGATATTCGCGTGCATTCGCGTCTTACACCGAACACGATTCAGCTCGGCACCCTCTAAATTCCACACACACCTTTGCGTGGTAGCTATTTTCCGAAATCTCAATTAAGGAGAGAACGTCCAGACCATTGCTCTGAGCAAATGCAGACTTCTCCCTCTTAACAAGTCCACTATACCTACCTGCTGCCACAGCTACAACGCTGCTCAAACAAGCCGGGACATCTGTCTGGCGAAAAACATCAGAACCCCATGCGATCACACGGCCTTGGCCAAACATTTGGATTGCACTGTTTTGCTGAAAATTTGGTTAAATGTTATAATTATCATCTTTTTCCCAATTCAATGGATTGTTTATAATATATTGTCTAATTTTATTTAATTCAATTTCATTCCTGATTATGTGTTCGTAATAATTGCGTTGCCATAATTTTTTATTAAACGGTTTCCAATTATTGGTTTTGACATGATTTATATAATCATTTGTTGTCATCGTTTTAAACCATTGCACGATTTTATGTAGGGGCGAACCTATGTGTTCGCCCCTTAAACCTATGTGTTCGCCGTTTGAACCCATGTGTTCGCCCCCGAAATTATCATTGTTGTTTATACCAGGGCAGACACGCAGGTCTGCATTACCAGGGCAGACACGCAGGTCTGCATTACCGGGGCAGACACGCAGGTCTGCATTACCGGGGCAGACACGCAGGTCTGCCCCTACGGTGATAATAATACCATGGAAATGGTTTGGCATTGTAATGTGTCCATCTAATTTAATATTTGGAAATTTGTTATTTAATTCATACCACCATTTTTCAACCATTTTTCCTGCATTATTTAATACCATTGAACCGTTTACAATTTCTCCAAACAGGCGTTCCCTGTTTTGCGTGACAATGGTAACAAAATACGCTCCCGATTGGGAATAATCGTATCCTTTCAACCGTATGGATCGGCGGTGGTGTTTCTGCGGGTCGTATGGCATAAATCGTTTCTCTCCTTCAATTATCTTTATCACCTCCTCCGTCAAATCATACAACCTATATACCCGCTAATCAAACTCCATTTGTACCTTTTCCAATCGTAATTCGTTCAGGAAATTAGTAAATTGACAAAAAAGTAAATTTTTTGTTGGATAAGGTGAGGAAAGCAAGTAAACAATTTAAAATTCATATCAAAAAGTTAATAAAGTTAAATCTTATGCAAACAAAAGTTATTAGTTCAAATGACGGAATGAGTCGGCGCAAGTTTATGGCGAAAACAGCAACAGCAATGACAGTGTTTTCAATACTGCCATCGTCATTAATCAGCCAGACAGGTGCAAACTCAAAGATAAATTTAGGTTTAATCGGCTGCGGCGGTAGAGGCCAATGGATCGCGGATCTTTTTCTAAAAACAGAAAAATACAACCTTGTTGCCGTAGCAGATTATTTCAAAGACAGAACTGATGAGGCAGCAAACCGGTTTTCAATCCCGGAAAACAAAAGATTCAATGGAATTCACGGATATAAAAAATTACTGGAACTTAAAGAAGTTGAAGCTGTAGCGATTGAAACACCGACATACTTCCACCCTGAGCAAGCTGCAAACTCAATAGAAGCCGGCAAACATGTATACCTTGCAAAACCTATAGCCGTAGATGTTTGGGGCTGTAACACTGTCGAGTCGGCCGCTAAAAAAGCTACCGCGAATAACCTTTGTTTCCTTGTAGATTTTCAAACCAGAGCAAATGCATCCTACAAAGAATGCGTCCGCCGAGTCCATAACGGTGACATAGGTAAAATTCTGTTAGGTGAAGCTACTTACATCACAGGCCCAACCTGGGGGCATATGGATAAATACCTTCGTCAAAATCCAAATAATGTCGATGCCCGCATCCGAGCCTGGGGTCTGGATGCCAAACTGTCAGGTGATGTAATCGTTGAACAAAATATTCATGCCATAGATGTGGCGACCTGGTTCCTGAATGCCGCTCCAATCAAAGCCGTAGGATCCTGCTTTAAAAAACGCGAGTTCTTGGGTGACTGTCACGATGCATTCTCAGTAATTTTCCATTTTCCAGATAATATCCTTGTCAGTTTCTGTTCAAAACAAAATGGCGCTGGATGGGACGATATACTTTGCAGAATTTATGGCACACAAGGAACAGCAGATACACACTACTTTGGAACAGTAAAAATCATTGGTGATGAGCCATACGACGGCGGACGGTTACCAAATTTATACACCGACGGCGCAGTTGAAAATATTAAAACATTTTATAAAAATATTACCGAAAAAGATTTTTCAAATCCAACCGTTCCCCCAAGCGTCAGAAGCAACCTTACTGCTATCCTCGGCAGAGAAGCATGTTTCCGAACCAAACAATCGCCCGATCAAAAGTTTGCTGAGATTACCTGGGACGAGTTGATTAAATCTAACCAGAAATATTCGTTAGATTTCATCACCTGAGTCCGGTAACATCAAGAATTTGATTTTATAAAAAATCGAAAGTCCAACTCAGCAACCACCCGGAATATGCAAATAATGTTCCGGGTGTTTTTATAAAATGGATCTGGAAATAAGCAGTCACAATATTTACCGCATACTACCGTGTTTTGACATTGAAATCTATAATTAATCCATGCTTAAAAAACAAATGACTTAACATTAACATTTATTAACCAGCTGCAATGCTAAAGTAAACAGATGAAATGCTTGAAAAAGACTTTTATCTACGGCTTGACCTGACAAACCATGCGCCTTAATATTATCCGTTAACTGATGAAAACAATATTAGTCATTATAACAAGCCTCATGATACTTGTAGAACAGTGCCTTGCTCTGGCACTATCAGATGCTATCGCTGCTATTGTTAATGACAAAATAATAACTTACCAGGACATAGAGCATTCTATCAGTCCTGCCCTGGAAACCCTGGAACGTCAATATTCAAACCAGCCGCAACTACTGGAACAAAAAAGACAGACTCTAATCAGAGATGCTCTCGAATCACTTGTAGAAGAACAACTAATATTATTCGCATTTGAAACAGAAGGCTATACCTTGCCTGAAAGTATCATAGAAGATGAAGTTCAACGACGAATCAGAGAAAATTATACCGATCGAGCAACCCTAACTAAAACCCTCCAGGCCCAGGGTATAACTTTTGAAAGCTTTAAAAAACGAATCCGTAACGAAATTATAGTTTCAGAAATGCGACGCCTGCATGTCTCTAAAAACCTTATAATTTCCCCTTATAAAATCGAAAAATACTACAATGATAATAAAGATAAATTTAAGACAGAGGACCAGGTTAAACTCAGGATGATAATGCTCTCAAAGAAAAACGACCCCGAAGCCATCAAACGTCTGGCTAAGGAAATCATCGCCAAGCTGGATGACGGTGTTCCTTTTGCCGAAATGGCATCGGTATATTCAGAAGCCCCGCAAAAAGCAAATGGAGGTGACTGGGGTTGGGTTGATAAAACTATTTTGCGCAAAGAACTAGCTGATGTTGCTTTTTCTCTGAAACCGGGCCAACATAGTGACATCATAGAAACCACAGATGAATACTGGATCCTGTTCGTCGAAGCACAAAAACCAGCAGGCATAAAACCACTTTCTGAAGTCAGAGCCGAAATCGAAAAAACTTTAATGTCCGAAGAAAAGGCCAGACTGCAAAAACAGTGGATCGACAAATTAAAAAATAAAGCCTTTGTCCGATATTTCTAATAACCACTTACCATTTCATATGGACTTGCAACACGTATGAGCGGAGTTATCGGGATAACGATGGGTGATCCAGAAGGTATTGGCCCTGAAATTATAATCAAAGCTCTTGCCCACGAGTTACCAAAAAGCGCATCAAACTACCTGATAATAGGAGATAAACAAGTCCTAAATGAAGCCAACCAAGCCCTTGGTACAAAATTAAAATTTTCAGACTGGGCCCCTTCCAATCCTGCAAAAATAATGATTCTAGACCCTGACGCACAAAGCGAAATCAAATCTAGCCGAAACCCGCAAGCTAATGTCGCAGCAGCTAAAGCAATGAGATGTCTGGAGTTTGCTGGACAGCTTTGTTTAAAAGGAAAAATTAACGCCATAGTTACTGCCCCTGTAAGCAAAAGCAAAATAATCGAAGCCGGATATAAATTCATTGGTCAAACTGAATTCTATAGTGAACTGGCAAAGACCAGGAAAACTGCCATGATGCTCATGGGTTGCGGGCAAAATAAACAATGGATAAGAGTTGTACTGGTCACGACACACTTACCCCTGCGATCTGTGCCTTCAAATATATCACCAGATAAAATCCAAACAGCAATCGAACTCTCCCACCAAGCATGTCTTAAACTACGAATAAACAAACCAAGAATAGCTGTATGCGGATTAAACCCGCACGCCGGTGAAAATGGTAAGCTTGGGACAGAAGAAATTGAAATAATCCAACCAGTAATCCAGTCATTTCAAAATAAAGGTTTCGATATCCATGGGCCCGTTCCAGCCGACTCAGCCTTCTACCACGCATATAATGGCAAGTTCGATATCATAGTCGCCATGTACCACGACCAGGGTCTAGCACCATTAAAAATGATCGGATTCGAAAATGGCATTAACTGGACTCTTGGCCTGCCTTTTGTCAGAACCTCACCAGACCATGGAACAGCTTTTGATATAGCAGGTAAAGGCATTGCAAACCCCAAAAGCATGATTTCAGCAATCCGATTGGCCAGATGCTTAACCACTGAACCAAATTTGCAAATCACATAACAGTTAAAACACCCAGTCTTGCTGCCACACAGCATATAAATAAATCGTTACTGAAAATTAGCGCATTTCAGAAATTAACGGATACTTATTTCAGATGATTCCTTCAATTTGAGGTTCAACAATATTGCCTACGGCACAACAACTATCTTACCTGTCAACTTACCTATCCCTCGAATTGTGTAATCCTCTTGAACTTTATGAGCTTCGGCCGTTTTAGTTAGTGGCAACACCCTGTCAATAATAGCTTTTAACCTGCCGCTTGCCATCCACCGGTTTATATCTTGTGCACACTGCAACTGTTCATCAGAGCTCGCTTTAAACATAACAAACCCGCGCATCACACATTGTTTTACATAAAATTCACCCAAAGGAATACTTGGAGTAGCATCTCTTCCGGCCAAAACTATCAACCTTCCATTCTCAGAAAGGCTTTTCACCGCAACAGATAGATCAGGATTTCTGTTATTCTCCCACCAGATACTCACTCCATCAGGGTAAAAGGCCTTTAACCATTTACAAAGATCTTCTTTTTTATAGTCAACTACAGCCTCAACACCTAAATCCGCACATAACTTAATCTTTCCCTCGCCACTTGTGGACGCAATTACCCGAGCTCCCAATAACCTTGCCATTTGAATGACCATTGTTCCGACCGAACCACCACCACCATTGACAAAAACTATGTCTCCAGCTCTAACCTGCGCATGTTTCACCAATCCTAAATGTGCAGTAATCCCAACCAGAGAAATTGCAGCCGCCTCTTCAAAACTAACAGAATCTGGCATAGGATACAGCCAACACTCCTCAACCAGCGCAAACTCTGAAAAAGTGCCTTGTCTACCTAATAACCCCTGATTACTCCCCCATACTTTATCACCGACTTTAAACCTTGTCACTTGTGGCCCAATCTTTTCAATCACACCTGCAACATCACACCCTAAGATATATGGAAACGGCAGATTAAATTTAACCAGTCCGGCTCTGATATAAACATCTATTGGATTTACTGAAACAGCTTTTACTCTAACCAAAACTTGAGTGCCAGCAGGTTCGTTGATTGGCAAATCACCATATTCAATAACGTCTATACCTCCAGTCTTTTTAATAAAACTCGCTTTCATAATTTTGAACTAATTCAACGGTATCCCTTTTCTCATAAACGTAGGTACATCTAAATCTTCCCCATTATAAATTGTAGGTTCAGTGTTTTGAAATCTGCCTTTTGGAATAATCTGAATCCCTAACTCTGGCTGAATCATTTTCTTTGCTGCAACAAATACTTTCCCCTTCTTGTTCACCAGACTTTTGATTTCATCCGCGCTTAATTCAGGAGGCGGTGGAATTAATGCTTCGGGAATAGCTGCCCCCTGGTCATCCGCTGAGCCCTGACCAAACACCTTTGAACACGGCTCCGGGAAAAATATATTTGATAACAACTCACTACGTCCAAAGACCTTTGATCGGCTCTTCAATTTATTATAAACCGTAATAATAGAAGCAGCTAATTCTGTCTTCAAATCATGTCCAATCTTAACATTTAATAGAAATTCTGCCTGTGGCACCCGAATTTTCAGATTGTTAATTAAATTCTCTAATTCACGACTCGAGATAGTATCAGTTGCAGTCAGACTTATTAAAACTGAGTCAATTAATTCTGACAAAGAATTCCTGGCAAATAATTGGCTAGCCACAATTCTATTAAGTACCTTCTCTATCCGATTTTCACCACTTGCAGAGGCAAACATCAGACAACCATCTGAGTGTTTTGACTGCAATAACTGCAGTAATTCGCCAAACCCCACCCTGATTATCCCCTCCGACTGGGCTATGGACATAATGCCTGCGATCCCATTAACAATTATATGATTAATCTCATCAAAAACATAGGGCATCCCATTCCCAACTCCCAAATCCTCAACCATTACCTCGTTTGAAATAAGAACAAGCAAATCTGCAGATTCTTTCAATTGTTCGTAAGCCAGCCTGGCATTGCGCAATCGTCTTTCCCCTTCAAAACCAAACGGTGTTATAGCGAAAACCACCACTTTTGCCCCGGCTTTGTGTGCACATTCTACCAGGAATGGTGTCATTCCACCGCCAGTGCCACCTCCCAAAGCCGATACACAAATCACAAAATCAGCCTGTCCGCAGATCTCACTGAATTTAGAATTTTCTTTCTCTGCTATCTCCCTGCCTAATTTAATGTCACAACCTGTATCCAATCCTCTAGTTACTGACATACCCACATGTATACGATCGGCACTTGACAACGACTTTAATATTTGCAGATCTGTGTCCGCTGCAAATGCATCAAATCCGGGCCGAAATAGCTTATCATATAAGTCTACAACCTTGCTTCCGGCCGAACCCACACCAATTAACTTAAAAGTCACGGCTCTACTTATTATCTTGTTCTGAATATTAACAATCAAAGACTCCGAACGCGAGTTATTCATTTTTACCTCCAAATTTAAAAACATTAAGTACCTTCTTTAAAATTGTGGGGTTTTTGTTCGACACCGATACTGACTTTTGCATTGCACCAAACTTTACCAGACCCAGAGCGGTCGCAAATTCATATTTATCAAGTCTGCTATCAATACTCTCAATACTGCTTATCCTCGCCAAAGTTGCTGGCAGTTTAAAAACATGTGACGCAAGTTTTGCTATTCCCGGTATTCTTGCACTACCGCCACACAACACTATTCCTGCACCTAAATATTCCAAAAGACATTCCCTTGAGATTTCCTTTTCAATTATTTTAAATGTTTCGATAATTCGCGCGGCAATAATCTGGATTACATTATCGATATTTATGTTTTCAAGCCCTTCAATTTCAGCTAACAATGCCTTGTTTGATGGATCAAAAATATTGTCGCACCTGGCATCAGTACACAACTTTATTTTTAATTGTTCGGCCTGACCCAAAGAGATTTTTAGCCCTAAAGCGAGATCATTAGTAATATGATCTCCTCCGACTGCGATCACCCCAGAAAAGTAGACCACTCCATCAATAAACACTACGTACTCTATTGTACCTGCACCAAAGTCAATTAATAAAACCCCCTGTTGCATCTGCTCTTCAGTAAGTACTGCCAAAGAAGACGCCAAACCATTAAACACTATCCCATCAATATTTAATTGCAGCTTCTCTATAATGAACTTAGGTAATTCGATCCTGGGTGTCTGTCCATGAATAATATGCACCCCGACTTCCAACCTTGATCCGGTCAAATCAACCGGATGCGTTATTCCACCTCGACCATCTATAAAATAATTCTGCCGCAGGCTGTGAATTATGGTTCTTCCACTTTCCAAACTCACTACCTGTGCATTCCTCAAAACTGCAGTTAAATCACTTTGCCGGATGATTTTGTCTTTAGATAAAATTGTGTGTGCCCCCTTGTTGTTCATACTTTTAATGTGTTGCCCCGTAACCCCCAGATACAGGCTATCTATTTCACAATCCCACTTTTCTTCTGCTTCAGTTAATGCATTCCTCACATCTACTATCGCCAGATCCTTATCAATTATCTCTCCCTTTCTCACACCCCGTGAAACAGATTGCCCAATCCCAGCAATACTTAAACGGCCATCTTTATCCATACGGCCAATTATCGCACATACCTTGCTGGTACCTATTTCTAATCCTACTATTTGGTTATCGGCTTTGAACATTTTTCTTTATTAAAGGACTTTTAACTCTTTGTTTTAAATTCACAACAACATCATTCGTTGTTATTTGCCATCTTACAGGGATATTATTAGTTACCGTAAAATCAGCATAAGCTATGCTTTTGTTTAATGATAAACCGTAATCAAAAATCTGACGCCAGCGTCTTAATTGCCGGGCAAAATCATCAATTCTAAAGCTTAATTCCATGCCCTGAACTGTTGTCACATGCAAAACTCCAGTTTCTGATATGTCTACCTGGTCAATATCATCAATAGCATATGCAGGAGACATCTCAAACTGTCTTAGAAATTCGTGCGCTGCTATAAGTTGTGGAGATTCAACCCGTTTATGATCCTTCAAATCGTTTTCATTTAATCCAAGAATCGTCGGGTACGAACTTAAAGCAAAAGTTGGTTTTAGTTTCAAGTCACTTTCATTCCCGATGACATAACCATCATAATCAAGAAAATAATATATAACCCCGACCGATCCATCCGGCTTCTGGCCCAAAAGGCTGATTTTTGTAAACGGAACTCGCTCCTGGACATAAATCTTTAAGGTATCAGGTAACTGCCTCTCTATAGAAACAGATTTAATCCTGGGAACTAGTTCCAGATCCCGCTTAATCCTGTATAAATCAATAGCTAATAGGTTCTGACCTTGCTTAACTCCAGACCATTGAATTATATCATTAACAGATACCCCCCCTTCACTATTCACTTCTATTTTCTTAATTAAAAATCGCTCATTCGAATAGATCGTAACATCTATTAACCATTTGCACACACCCCACAAAATGATTCCAATGCCCGTAATCAAGCATGCTACAGCCAGTGCAGATATGACTTGTTTAATCGATTCACTCCGCATACATGCAACCCCAAAAATTGTCAAACTAACAGAACAATAATTCTACACAACAAGTTCATTTTTTTTATTACTATTGTTACTGCGTTTTAAAGCCAACCTAACAATACAATCACACAAGTATTCATAACTCATACCCGCTGCTTTAGCAGCTTTAGGAAACAAACTGGTTTCGGTCATCCCGGGTAATGTGTTTACTTCAAGCACAAAAACATTACCATCAGCCTGAACCATCACATCCACTCTTGCATAATCGCGACACCCTAATGAATTAAAAGCCTGCAAGCCAACCTCCTGAATTCGTGCAGTTACCTCAGGAAGAAACATCGCCGGGCAAATATATTCCGTAGCTCCTGCTGTGTACTTGCTCGAGTAGTCATAAACTCCCGATTTTGGCCTGACCTCTACTACAGGTAACGGCTTGCCATCCAAAATTGCAACCGTGGCCTCCCTACCTATGATTTTTTCTTCAACAATCAACCTATCATCAAATCCAAAACAATAATTTAAAGACTCTTCCCACACTTCTCTTCGATCCACAAACCTGAGGCCTATACTAGAGCCTTGTCTGCAAGGCTTTAATACAAATGGCGGATTAATCGAAGACGGCCAATCCCTCTTGTCCTTTGTTATACACACATACCTGGGCGTCGGAACACTGTCTTTAATGAACTGTTCCTTGGCTAATAATTTATCAAAAGCAAGCCGACTGGCAGCAGGAGCACTTCCAGTATAGACAAAGCCCAATCGTTCTAACTCCTCTTGTGCCTGGCCATCCTCACCATAAGTCCCATGCAAAGCCAGAAATACTATATCGGTCGACGGGTCCGGTCTGATACCAGAAACTGATGGATCTTGTTCGATAACTAAATAACCCAGCTTACGCAGTGCATCACTGACCGCGCGTCCGGATCTTAATGATACTTCACGCTCAGAAGAACTGCCTCCCATTAAAACTGTGACTCTAATTCTAGACCTATTCATACACAAATAACCTCACAACTATCTACACCAAGAAGCTCGATTTCCGGCTTAAGCTCAATACCATGTTCAATTTTAGCCTTAGACATTATCCTCCTCATTAGCTCCAGGACATCGCCAGCCAAAGCATTTCCAGAATTTACTATAAAATTCGCATGAATTTCTGAAACCTTTGCCCCTCCAACTTTTACTCCCTTGAACCCTAATTGCTCTATTAGTCTACCAGCTGGAATAGTCTTTGGATTTTTAAAAACACAACCGGCGCTGGGCTCCTTTGGTTGAGATGCAAGTCTTTTTCTGATAAACTCCTGAACTTTTGATTTAATTTGATCAGGTTCTAAACGTTCGAAAATAAACTCAGCCTCCAGAATAATCTTTCCCCTAAAAAAGCTGCAATCCCGGTACTCTGGTTTTAAATCCTTCGCTTTTATTGTATACACCTTACCATTACTCTCCATAAACCTGACCGTATCCAGTCTTTGGCATATATCACAACCCATTGCTCCGGCATTCATTCTTATTGCTCCACCCACTGTCCCGGGAATCCCTGCCACAAATTCTAAACCACTTAACCCATGTGCACACGCCTGGCTAAGAACCCGTTTTAGAGACGTGCCAGCTCCACAACGCATTCTATCGTCGTCAACCCTGATCTGACTAAAATAGCTAGAACTAAGCTTAATTACTAATCCATCAAAACCTCCGTCAGCAACTAAAAGATTAGATCCATTGCCTATCAAAAACCAATCAATTTTCTCATCATCACAAAATTTCAATGTTTCCACTAAGTCCTGTTCATTGCAGGGAGCTACCCATAAAGCAGCAGGCCCACCAATTCTTATGGTGGTATGATTTTTTAAATACTCATTCTCATGTACAAGAGATAAACTTGATAACTTCCACTTTAACAGCTCGATCAGACTTTCTTTCTTTGATCTATTTGCAAAACCACAGCCGGCCTTTGTTTTAACTTTATCTCCAAGTAATTGAACAAATCTGTGTGCTTCCCGGGAAATGTTGCCAGCACCAAGAAATAATACCAAATCATTATTCTGTATGTAGCGCAACAAAGTCCCAGACAAATCATTCACTTGTGGAATATAGTCGACTTTTATACCGCGCCGGTTAATAAAGTCTGCCAACTTTTCACTACTCACCCCCGGAATCGGATTCTCACTTGCAGCATAAATGTCAGTGAGAAGTAACATGTCTACTTCGCGGAAACAGTCAGCAAATTTTTCGAAGAGGAAATGTGTGCGACTATATCTATGCGGCTGAAATGCCACAAGTAATCGGCCTTTCCAAGATTGCCGAATAGCATGTATGGTTGCCTCTATCTCACACGGATGATGACCATAGTCTTCCAGGACCCTGACTTGCGCGTCCTGATATAGTAACTGTTGCCGTCTTTCTACTCCTCTAAAATTCTCTATGGCATCCTTAATTTTATCTGTAGGAAAACCCTGTCTATGCAAAAACGCAATTACACCGGTTATGTTAGAAACATTTTTTTCTCCTATGAGTCTGCTCTTAAAATTTCCTAAACTCTTACCATGGTACAGGACTTCAAAACCAATCGAACCCGTCTGACCATTAATGCTACAATGTCTACCACCAGAGCCCGACAATTTAATTACGTAGTCAGCCAGATCTGAAAACCCCCAGCTAACTGCATTTTTCAAATCCCGATAGAGATCATAAACGAGACAGTTATCTGCACAAAAGAAAAGTGTGTTGCGAACATTTTGAGCAAAAGACATGAAAGCCAACCTGATCTCATTAAGTGAGTGATAATAATCCAGATGTTCTTCATCAATATTTAAAACAATGGCATCTTCTGGACTGAACATTGTCAACGTGCCGTCACTTTCATCAGTCTCAGCTACGAAGAACTGTGTGTGATCTGCAATGTCATGCATTTGCCCCCAGCTTCCGTTTTGTCCTAATTGCGGAATTCTTCCACCGACAGAGTAACCAGGAAAACACCCAAGTCTATACAAGGAATATGCCAGCAAAGCACTGGTAGTTGTTTTGCCATGCATACCAGCAATACAAATGCCTCTCCGTGAATTCACAAAGGATGCAAGTAGTAAAGCCCGGTTGCAGATAGGTATATTATTTTCCCGGGCAAAAATTAATTCTGGATTATCAGATCTTATCGCAGATGAATAACAGACCAGGAACGGCTGCGTCAATGCAAGGTTGTTTCTGCTATGACTGTTAAAAATAAGTGCCCCTTTTTTAGTAAGCTGATCAGTATATTTATTCGTTTCAATATCTGAACCAGCAACGCCAAATCCCAGATCCAATAAGATATGAGCCAGGGAACTCATACCACAGCCACCTATACCTATCAGAAACACTGTCCTGCCTTTATTAGCAGACAAATTCAATAACTCCCAAACTTCTTTGGGCTTTATAGACATATTTTTTAAATCGAGACTCATAGGATATCAGTACCAGGTTTTTAGTAATTGCTGATCCAGATTCATATGGTTTATTTCAGAGTCTAAACTCCCCAGAATTTCAGCCTCTATTGTCCTGGCAACATCCAGGGCCGCTGATTCATAATGCCAAACCTTTATCGAATCCGACACCCTACGTCTCTGTTCCTCATTCCGAAGCAGATTCAAAACCAACTCTGCAAAGCCAGCAGGAAACACCTTGTCCTGCTCGATTAAAAAAGCTGATCCACTATCAGCAAAAGCTTTTGCATTGTAAAACTGATGATTATCCTTGGCTCCAGGAAATGGTATCAGAACCGCAACACACCCCATAGCAGCAAACTCTGCAAGTGATGATGCACCAGCCCGACTTACCACTACCGTCGCAGCACCCAGGGCATATTCCATCTCTGTCAAAAAAGGCATTACTGCAGCATGATAACCCATACTCAAATATGCCTTTCTCACAGATTCATACCCTAATTTTCCGGTAATATGTAAGATCTGCAACCCAGGATGCTGCCTTAAAATTAAATGCGCCGATGATACAACAATATCATTTAACCCCTTAGCCCCCTGGCTACCCCCAACAACCAGAAGTACATCCCGCTTAGGATCCAAACCCAACGCCAGGCGGCTATTTTCTTTATCCATCGGCTTAAACTGACTACGCACAGGCATACCGGTAACAATGACTCTGGGATTCTTCAAAAAACGCTTAGCACCCTCAAAGAAAACACAAACCCTGTTTACAAACGGTGCTAGTAACCGATTAGCACGTCCAGGTATGGCATTTGCCTCGTGAATCACAACAGGCACAGAAAACAAAGGCAAAGCTAAAACCGGTGGCACACTTATGAATCCCCCCATCCCGATAAAACCAGCAGGCAAATCATTTAGCCAGAGCTTTCTGGAAATTAGATATGATTTTAAAAATGCTGCCATGAATCTTAATACACCCCCTTTTTCCAGCCCCTCACCTGGCAAAATAAAAGTCTCAAACTCTTTGCCCTCCCCGACAATTTGTTTGTCAATGTCCTTCTGTGATATGATCAAAAGTATCCTGTAACCTAATTCCCTGAGAACATTTGCAATACTTATTCCAGGAAAAAGATGGCCTCCAGTCCCCCCACACGCTATCGCTATCAACTTATTGCTCTTATCCAACATCAATTTCCTTTACGAGTCGAGTTTATTTCTACAACTGTATCACACCTTGCAGGCTCTGGAGTCTCCAGCTCTGCCAGCATATTCTCAGATGCCACAGCAAGTATCAGACCTAAACAAGCAAATACAAAGAGCAAATTTGAGCCACCATAACTGATAAACGGCAGCGGCAAGCCCTTATTCGGTAAAATACCACTTACTACGCCAATGTTTATAATAGCTTGAAGACCTATGGCCAAAGAACAACCAGCAGCCACCAGAAAACTGAACATGTTATTTGCTTTGGATGCTATATAAAGCCCACTTAAAACCAAAAACAAAAAAGCCAAAATCACAAAACAAACACAAATAAACCCCAGCTCTTCCCCAATAACAGGTAAAATAAAATCTGTATAATGAAAAGGAATATACTCTAATTTTTGTCGACTACTCCCCAAACCCCTGCCAAAAAGTCCTCCCGACCCAAAAGCAAGAAGCGAACCCCACACCTGCCACCCAGCTCCGCCTTTTGTGCCTTCAACATCAAGCCAACTCAATATCCTTGCAAGTCTAACTGGGTCCTTTAAGATTATATACAAAAAAACCGCACTCAGTGGAAATACTGTTAGAGCAATCTGCCAAAGTTTAATCCCGGCTAGAAATAGTAAACTCAAGGTTATAGCCAGACATAAAATAGTACAACCTCGGTCGGGTTCAGGGTAAATAAGAGCCACAGTCACGCCTGCTAAAATGAACGGTAAAACAATGCCTCCGACAAAGGTTTGGAGTCTTCTTTGGTTATAACTAGCATAACTCGCTATTAAAAGAATTATTGCTATTTTGGCTAGTTCTGAAGGCTGAAACATTACAGGACCAAGCACAAGCCAACGCCTGGCTCCATTGGCAGCATGGCCAATCCCCGGGACTAACACCAAGCCAAGCAATACAATAGCAACCAACCAAATACCCCAAACAACTAACGGCTTACGGAAAAAATCTATCCCCAGAAAGTAAATTATTACAGCCAACAAAACACCAAACACAGCCCACATGCTTTGTTTGATCATATATGCAGCGCCTACTTTTACCATACCAGCGCTATATAACATCAACAACCCCAGTCCAAGTAATAAAGCTGTACAAAGCACCAGGATGGTTATCGCTGTCCTCATACCATGTAAAAATAGGCGCTGCTATTTTTTATATCAGCTACTCAATTCTTAGCTAATACAAAAGGTTATGCATTATTTGTTAGGTAACAATTACCTGATCATGTTAACGGGCATTGGCGCGTTAGACATATCAGTCGGCAATGTATTTGAAGTGTTTGCACTTTTAGTTGCTCCTGCTCGCTTGGCTGGTATTTTAAGTTTTTGCCCGATATGGATTCTGTCGGTCTTTAATGAATTTGCTTCACGAATTGCGTTAACAGTCACTCCATGGGCTTTAGCAATTTTACTTAATGTATCGCCAGCCTTTACTGTATAAACCGTCAACTCCGAAGCTGATGCTGTAGTTGAAGCGCCAGAAACTCCTTGAGGCACTTCGGTAGTTTCAGATTTAGCTTGCTGTGCAACAGGTATTTGAAGAACTTGACCGGGTTTCAGTTTTCTGGAGTCTACCCCGGGATTAGCATTTGCTAAAGCTGACACTGAGATGCCGTGGTCTTTGGCAATCTTATAAAAACTGTCTCCTTTAACAACAGTATATTCCTTATAACCGCCAGCTAACTGACCTTTGGCAGTCGCTTGCTGCGTCTCCGGAAACGCAGAAATATTTGACTGTCCAAACTGCTGTGGAATCTCCTGTGTTTGGGTTAACCCAGGAAAATAATTAGAAGAAACGCCGCCCTGGGCTATCTGACCGGTGGCAACTAAAGGAGGTGCACTTGTCGCCAACAGATTTGTATCCAATAATTGTTGTGCGTTTGTCATTTCTAAACTGGCCGTCTCAGGCGGTTTTGATCCACCCCTACAACCTTGAAACATTAATACACCTGCTAATATCATTACGTGTACGGCTACGATCGTCGTCACAGCAATGAACAGGTTCGATTTATTCCGCGGTTTCTCCTGATCCAGGAGAGAGCCCTGTGGAATTAATGGGTTTGGTGTACTCATACTCGTAATTAGCGCTGGTTTTGTTTTTTATTTTTCACAGATTGGTCGATTCCACTCGGAATCGGCTCAGTTTCTGTAAAATCGTTTTTCTTATCTCATCTCAAACAATTTTTCTTATCTTATTATTTTCAAGTCTTGATTTGCACCAAAGTTCAACGGCTTTCCTAAAGGCTTCACCTCGATGCCGGTAGTCTCTGAACATATCAAAACTTGAACATGCCGGTGAGAGTAAAACTACATCTCCATCAACAGCATTTTCTGCTGCTTTAAACACTGCTTCTAACATGTTTTCAGCTTGAATACAAGAAACATATTTTGACCACACTGACTGTATCTTTTGACTCGTTTCGCCTATTAAAACAACACCTTTTACCCTCTGGACTAATAATTCACAAATTTCATCAAAACCAAAACCTTTGTCTTTGCCGCCGGCTATCAACCATACATTCGGTTTGTTACCTAAACCCTTCCTGACTGTCATGAGCGCTTTGGCCACAGCATCAACATTTGTAGCCTTTGAATCATTAATAAACTGAATCCCGTCAATCTCCATGACTAACTCACACCTATGCTCTGCAGGCCTATAATTTAGTATTGCGTCCGCCACCTCTTGAAACGGAAGTTGCAGGATCCTGGCAACCGCTAATGCAGCCATTATATTCTCAATATTATGTGGCCCTTTCAGTTGACACTGATCAACATTAATTAATCCAATTTCGCGGTCACCATTAAACCTGCTTTTTACCCAGGAACTATCTAAGAAGATATCACAGCTTTTATCCGCTGCACTGTACGTAACAATACGCGACGGTATTTCATAACCATGCTTACGTAAAAGTTTTAATGCATTAATTTCTATTACAGCCCAGTCAAAAGAAAGCTGATTTTCAAAAACCCTTACTTTAGCTTTTATATACTCCTCCATTCCCGAATATCTGTCGAAATGGTCCGGGGTAATATTTGTTAAAATCGCAATAGTCGGTCTAAAAAATTCTATCGTCTCCAATTGAAAAGAGCTTACCTCCAAAACAAGCCAATCCAGGTTTCTGGTTTTCTCAACTACAGAACTTACTGGCAAACCAATATTCCCAGCAGCAATGGCTCGCCTTCCACCAAATAATAATACCTTCTCTACCAGCTCAGTAGTAGTAGTCTTACCGTTGGTGCCAGTTATAGCTATTATCGGGCAACAACATAACCTCCACGCAAACTCAATTTCACCAAGTACAGGAACACCTGCGCTTTTAAGTCTCAGAACGATATCCGACGTAGTCGGCACCCCCGGACTTAAAACCGCAAAGTCAAAATCTATCACATCCAAACTGTTTCTACCCAAAAAAACTTTCACACCCTGTCGGTCCAGTTCACTGGCTACTTTTCTGAGTTCGTCAGAGGTAGAATCATCAAAAGCATAAGTACTTATTCCTAATCGACGCAGCAACAAGGCAGAAGCCCTGCCACTTAAGCCTAAGCCGATCACCAGGACTTTGCCGTTTCTATAATTAAATAATCTTCTCCAACTGTTATTCATTACCTTATCTTCAAAGTACTAAGTGCCAATACAGCAAACAAAATGCATAAAATGTAAAATCTGGTCGTCACCCTCGTCTCTGGCCAACCAAGCATTTCAAAGTGATGATGTAAAGGTGACTTCTTAAAAACACGCTCTCCCTCTCCCCGTGTAATTCGTGTGTACTTAAACCAATACCTCTGAATTAACACCGATAAAGCCTCTAAGACAAATATGCCGCCAGCTATAACCAATACAAATGGCTGATGAATCAAAATTGCTATAATACCAAGCGCGCCGCCAAGGGCTAATGATCCTGTATCGCCCATAAAAATTTGAGCCGGATAACAGTTGTACCACAAAAAACCTAAACTAGCACCAATAATAGCAGAACAAACTATTGTAAGTTCCCCAGCCCCCGCCACATATGGAACTTGTAAATATGTAGCAAACACCTTATGCCCGGCTATATAACTCATAACCAAAAACACAACGGATACTATCCCGGTACAGCCGATAGCTAAACCATCGATTCCATCCGTCAGATTAACTGCGTTTGAGCTGCCCACAATAGCTAGTACAACTAATATGAAGCCAATAACATACGCCCCAGTTAGAATCGGATACTTGTAAAACGGCACCATTACATCCGTTACCAAAGCCCGGGTATCATCCCGCCAAAGTAAATAAGTACCAATTAAGGATGCCAATAATAACTGAACCGATATCTTAACTACCGATGACGTGCCTTTGTTATTCTGACGTGTAACCTTTAAATAATCATCATAAAAACCAAGCCCGCATAAAACAATAACCGATAATAAAGTAAGTAATACAAATTCGTTCCACTGCGCCCATAATAAAGCTGATATATCCAGGGCAGAAACTATAAGAATTCCTCCCATTGTGGGTGTTCCCTTTTTAGAAAATTGTCGGGTCTTTATGTCGCCTGTTTCTTCTGCTTTATCCAGATATTCTTGTTTGTAATTAAACCGCTGCAGCCAATTTATCAGCCATGGTCCCAAAAACCAGCTAATTACCAAAGCACTTACAGCAGATCCAGCCGCCCTGAAAGTTATGTACTTAAACAACCTCAATCCAGACAAAATATCCGCCCATTCAGTTCCATGAACTTTTTCTAAAATAAACTGTGCCAGATAATAAAACATTTCTTGTACGAGATTAACTCAATCGATGAGAATCTAATGCTTTTGCACTACAAGACTCATTATTCTCATAAACTTGCCTGAGGCTTTGACCTAACTCATCTACTTTAGCTACTCTTGAGCCTTTCAAAAGTACTATATCTCCAGGCCTTACCAACCTGTAGACCTCACCCACTGCATCGTTTATGTCCGTAACTGCAATGGCAGTGCCCACACCATTTAAACTGGCGGAATCTATGACTAACCCCGAATATTGACCTATAGCAATAACAATATCTACATTGTTTTCTGCAGCGACCTTGCCTATTTCCCAATGCATAGCATCTGAGTTCCGTCCCAATTCCGCCATTTGACCAAGCACCGCTACGCGGCGGCCTTCGCACTCTACTTCTCCAAGAGTTCTCAGTGCTTCGCTCATCGAGTCAGGGTTTGCATTATACGAATCATCTAAAAAGGTAATCCCAGCACACTTCCAGACATTCATTCGCAATGAAACCGGACGCCACTCCAACAGGGCCGTCTGAACCATATCCTTTGTAATCCCAAACTCTGAAGCCAAGACTATTGCAAAAGTGGCATTAATTGCATTGTACTTGCCAGGAGTATGAATAATATAATCCCCCGTATAATCCCTTAAAGGGCAATCAAGCAAGAATTTAATATGCCCCAGATCATGCTCAATAACTTTAACCCTCCAGTCATTCTTCGACTCAAAACCAACTGTCAATACACGAGACCGTGCTTGTCGGATTATGCCTTCAGTCAGTTGATTGTCGCCATTTAAAATAAGTAAACCATTCGCGTCCAAACTCTTCGCTATCTCACTTTCTTCTTCAATAACACCGGTTAAATCGTCAAAAAATTCCAGATGTTCCCTGCCAATGCTCGTTATGATTCCAACAGAAGGTTCAATTAAGTCCAAAAGTGGTCTTAATTCTCCCGGATGGTTTGTCCCTACCTCTATGACAGCCAGATTATGAGATGAATTAAGCTCCAACAAAGTCAGAGGGATCCCTATGTTGTTGTTAAAACTTGCTGGAGTTTTTAACACTCGATACTTCTTCTCTAATACAAACGAAATCAATTCTTTGGTTGTTGTTTTCCCGTTAGAGCCCCCCACAGCAATAAAAGGAATATTAAAATCGCGCCTGTAAGCCTTCGACAAATTATTCAATGCCAGTAAAGTATCCGAAACTTCAATTAAGGATGTATTTAATTGTGAATAGTCTCTGCCTGTCTGATAAATAACAGCTGCAGCACCAGATTGAACAGCTTGCGATACAAAATCATGCCCATCAAATTGTTTGCCTTTGATAGCTATAAAACCAAAACCCGGCCCGATCTTTCTTGAATCAATAGAAATCCCTGTGACTAAAAACTTTGGGTCTCCAGTCAAAAGCCTACCGCCACAAGCATTAACAATAAATTCTATTGGCCTTACGTCCATTGGATTTCTAGTTTACTCTTTTTTTTTAAACCTTTACCCGGTTTAGCCGTAGAACCAACCAATATCTTTAATACATTCTCTGCGTATAACCGATCATCAAATGGGATTATAGTATCTTCAAATTCCTGATAGGTTTCATGTCCCTTTCCAGCTATCAGAACCGTATCGCCTGTTTTAGCCATTTTGAGAGCCGTTTCTATTGCCAATTTTCGGTCCAGTTCAATTTCATAACCACCACTTCGAACCTCCTCATAACCGCTCTTTATCTGAAGAGCAATATCTTCTGCGCGTTCTTTTCTAGGATTATCCGTGGTAATAATAGTATAATCAGAATACTTTGCAGCTACTGCACCCATCTTCGGCCTTTTTGAAGCATCGCGGTTTCCACCACAACCGAAAACCGTAATGATACGTCCTGAAGTGACTTCACGCAATGCCGATAAAACATTATATAAGGCATCATCCGTATGCGCATAGTCCACTAACACAGTAAAATCCTGGCCACAATTTACATGTTCCAACCTGCCAGGTACAGCAGGCATATTTGCAATCGCATGCTCTATTATATTAATATCCAAACCCATTATTAACGCTGTGGAAATAGCTGCAAGAGCGTTATACACGTTATGACGTCCTACAAGCGGAATAAAAATTCGTTTCTTTAAAGATTGATAGCTTAAGGTCAATTCTGTGCCACTAGACATTAGTTTTATCTCAGATGCATTAATCTCAGCACTCTTGTTTATCCCATAAGTCACCAAAACAGATAATCTGCACTCGCCAACTAACCTTTGTCCATAGTTATCATCAATATTTATAATTGCTGCTGTAGGCTTACTGTAAGGAAATTCCGGCAAAAATAGTTTCCTCTTTGCCTGATAATAGTTTTCAAAATCATGGTGGTAATCCAAATGATCCCGCGTAAGATTAGTGAAAATACAAAAATCAAAATCTACACCCAGGACCCTGTCCTGTACCAGTGAATGTGAGCTAACCTCCATCACGCAAGCCTTACAGCTATTGTTGACCATCTCTGCCATCATCTTTTGTATTTCCAATGATTCAGGCGTTGTTCTACTGGCCGGAATGATCCTATCACCTATCTCATAGTGCACAGTCCCCAATAAACCGGTCTTTATACCTGCAGCCTCCAGGATTGCTTTTAACATGAATGTCACTGTAGTCTTGCCATTAGTTCCAGTAACTCCGATTACCTTTAGTTTTTTTGATGGAGAGTCATAAAACTTCTCAGATAGCAAAGCTAAGGCACGCCGACTATTTTTGACTACAATTTTAGTCACCGACGGTAACACAAAATCATCTTTTTCACATACGATTGCCACAGCTCCACGGTCTATAGCATCAATAATAAAGCTATGCCCATCAGCGCGATTTCCGATTACTGCTACAAAAGCCATGCCCGGAAGCACTCGCCGTGAATCATAAGTAATACCAGTCACTCGTCGTTCCAATGACCCCTCAAACTTTAAAGGCTCAATAGCCTTAATTAACTCTCTTAGCAACATAATTAATCACTAAAACTTGAATTAAATTCTAAGCTTTTTCTCGCCATCACTGGCGCATCCAAAGGTTTATCTGGCGGTATGACCAGATAATTGCCGATGTCTTCAGCTATTCTTTTGAAAACCGGAGCGGCCACTTGCCCGCCATAATAACCAACCCTGGGCTCATCTAAAAATACAGCTATGCAGACCCTTGGCGAATCCGCAGGGAAAAATCCGATAAACGATGAAAAATATTTGCCGGGCAAATAACCGCCAGCGCCGGCTTTTTGCGCTGTACCAGTTTTACCAGCCACAGTGTAATTTACTAGCTGTGCATGACTGGCCGTACCATTTGTACTAACTACAGTCTTTAGTGCCTCTACCATCTTACGCGACGTCTCAACTGAACAAACACGCCTAACCGGCTGTGGTTCAAACCTGTAAATAACATTCTGATTCTCGTCCTCAATCCGCGAGATTAACATTGGCCGCATTAATACCCCCCCATTGGCAATAGCACACATAGCCATAACCATCTGCAATGGCGTCACGGCAACTTCATGCCCCATTGGTATTCTTGAAATTGAAAGCTTGGTCCATGCACCCAGTTCATGCACAATACCCTTTGCTTCCCCCGGCAAAGGAATCCCCGTCTTTTCACCAAAACCAAACCGTTTAATATATTCATACAAACTTTCTTGACCCAGTTTAATTCCGACTTTAGCAGCTCCTATATTCGACGACTTTGTTATGATTTCTTTGACACTCAAGACACCATATCTTTCATGGTCCCGTAAAATCTTGCCGGCATAGTAAAACCTGCCACGCTCACAATCAAAGGAGTCGCTCAGACTCACAACCCCCTCTTCAAGTGCGGCAGATACTACCACAATCTTAAACGTTGACCCTGGCTCACACATGTCTGTAATAACCCTGTTACGCAAATATTCAATCGGCGACTTACCCGGGTCATTTGGATCGAAACTTGGATAGTTTGCCATTGCCAATATAGCTCCAGATGCAGGTTCAACCACCAGCGCAGAAATACTTACTGGCTGATTCTTCAGATATGCATCATAAATTGCACGTTCAACTATATCCTGAATCCTTAAATCAATTGTCAAAATAACATTATGTCCGGGACGTGCCTCAACATCCTCCTTCCTGTACAACGTAAGCTCATTGCGTTTGTTGTCCTTCTCAGATACCCTCCACCCACCCACACCCGTTAAAACATTATTCAGTACAAATTCAACCCCATCTTTTCCTGTTATCCTCCTGCGCAACTTACCATCAATCTTGTCTTCAGAAACCTGAACAAATCCCAATACATGAGCAGCCAGTCCATGATTGGGATAATAGCGCATCCAGTCATCCTCAGCAAAAACGGCCTTAGATCCAAGCCTGTTAAAATGTACTTTAAGCTCATTGATTCTTATGCGCGCCTTCTTGTCAAACGGTCCACTAAATCTTGATAGCACATTCTGACTCAAGGTTTCTCCTAACTTGACCATCTCATTGCTTATCTGCTGCCAGGTCTCAATTCGCACATTTCTGGCTAATACTGCGTACTGACTAAACCTGGGTTCACCATTCTTGTTTGTCTTAACCATGCCAGCCTGATCTAATAAAGGCCTTGGTGTAAGTTTATTAAACAAAACATCTCGGCTTATTCCTAGAATCGGTGACAATACATTAGCAACCTCCAGCCTGTAATCACCATTGGTACTACAGACGAGAGTTGGATCGGCACATATGCTTTTAACAGGCACAGTAGTAGCCATTATCCGTCCAACACTATCTTTAATTTCACCACGCCTTGGTTCATAATAACTCTCGATCTGTATCTGTTGAGTTGCTTTATCAAGAAGTTCATCATGCCGCAAAATCTGGATATCAAAAAATCGGTATCCATAACCAATAAAACACACGCAGAGTACGAATACAGCAAACCTTAACCGCACAACCTGAGATCTATTTATACCAACGCTCGTCATCGTCTTACTGCCAGGATTTGAGTATACCATTGCTTGCATTAGAATAGTTCTCATATAAAGGCTCCTGGCCCGCCTGTTCTATTGGTTCATAGAGTCTTACAATTTGGTCAGGCCTCACTGGCCCTAACCCTAAACTCAATCGTCTTACTCTTTCATCCAGCAACCTTGGTGTTCTCATTTCAGCCAGAGTATTCAAAATCTGTTTATTCTGAAAACGAATAGATGTAAGAATCCTCTCTTTTTCAGCTATCTCTTTCGAAAGCCGATAGTTCTGGGTCTTATACCAGACATAGCCAGCCCCAGCGATGAATATAATAACCAGCACCAATAAGCCCAATGCTATCGACCTATTTAATATTAACCGATTCTTTTTTCTTTCACGCATGTATTTTTTCAAACACTCTTAATTGAGCACTTCTACATCTAGGATTATTACGCACGTCTTCATCAGTCGGGCGAATGGCCTTTTTATAAACCCAACGCAGTCTTGGTTCACAGGGACGCCTCAAATCGGGTTCATCAACATCACCATCATACTCATAAGGCTTTGATAATCTCCGACCAAACTCCTTCACAATTCTATCTTCAATAGAATGAAAAGTAATTACACATAGCCTACCGCCTACCTTAATAAGCCTCCAAACGTTCGTAAGCCCATCTTTCAATCTATCTAGCTCCTGATTCACCGCTATTCTCAAAGCCATAAAGACCTTCGTAGCAGGATGAATCTTTGCAGCTGGCCTGGGCTCCATGCATTCAATAAACCGTGCTAACTCTAAAGTCCTGCTAAAACGTTTATGTAACCGAGCGCGTACAATAGCCCGTGCAAACTTTTTAGCGTTTTTTTCCTCACCGTATTCCTTAAAAATATACGCTAGTTCTTCCTCTGAAGCAGACGACAAAATATCAGCGGCCTTAACAGGTAAGTCCTTGTTCATTCGCATATCCAAAGGACCATCATGCAAAAAACTAAAGCCACGGGCCGCGTCATCTAATTGCATTGAACTAACCCCTAAATCTAATAAAGCTCCGTCAAAACTCAACGCCTCCAATTCCAACGCAACTTTATCAAAAAAGCCCTGTCTAATCTCAAACCTTCCTGAGAAGTCCTTTAACCTTTGCAGGGCTAATTCAATAGCCGCTTCGTCGCAATCACAGCCAAACAAAAAACCATCAGGAGCACTCCTTTTTAAAATTTCGTAAGCATGTCCCCCCAAGCCAATGGTTCCATCAAAATATCGACCACTGGGTCTTATGTTCAAACTTTCAATTGTCTCATTTAAAAGTACCGGTATGTGGTCGTAAATATTCACATATCAAATCAAACTTTTACTAACCATAAAAAGTTTAATCGCTAAGGAACTCCACTTAGTGATAGCATTTTGAGACTTGTCTAACCTGGCACCAGATTGGACAGGTGTGGACTTTTCCTTCTCTAAAGGTCTACCAAGAATGACCTTACAATCGGATGTCCTGAGGTCGTTTCTTACCACCGTGATAGCCGAAAATTTACTCTCTTGAACCGTGCTCTGTTCAAAATTAGAAGTTCCCGAGTTTTGATCAGTTGTTAATGACCGGTTGGGTAAGTCCCACCTGCCAACCCTTTTTGGAACCAATGGCACAACATCCGCCTTATAATTAACTTCATTAGGCAAATTTTCATTGTAAGAGAAACGAGACTTTTTCTCAGCTAAAACATTGGACATCCAACCTTTAGAGATGAATCTGTATTCAGACTCACTCTCGCGCACAGCTTCAAAGCTGTGTCCCATGGTCAGTAAATCTAATAAGTTTTTCATAATTTAAATTTAAATTAAACTGAAAGCCTCAGCTGATGATTTCTCATCCTGAGCCTGGATCTGCTTATATCTTTCTGGACTCCAAATCTGGAATCTATCGACTAATCCAACAAGCAAAGCCTTGTCATTTATGCCAACAGCCTTAGTCATCCAATCTGGCAGACAGATACGTCCTGCTTTATCAGAAGTCGTGATAAAAGATTTTGTACCTATTAATCTGCGTAAAGTTTCAGATCTAGGGTCTGCAAAACGCATTTCCTTAAGTTCTAGAACAAGTTTTTGCCAAACATCTGGTGGCAGTACCAAAATGCAAGCATCAGGGATTCCGTTTGTAGGCCATACCAAAAGCGCGAAAGACATCTGTTTATTACCGTTCAGCCATCTGTGTGGTATTTGGACGCGCCGTTTTTCATCAACTCCGTGCTCGTAGTAGGAGCTGAAAAACCCGGCTAATATTTGGTTAATTTCCTGCATAACTGAGCGGAATCGCTGCTATTGTACCCCACATTATTATTAACTTGCAACACTTTACCACACTTTGCCCCACAGACGTCAACAAAAAAGATTATTTTTTGTAATTTTTTTTTATTATTTCGCCAGTTGAGGAAATTTTAACCTGACTTGCCTAAAACCTTATCAAAAAATGCTTTGATCTTGGAAAATGTACTCCTGACCTCTTCTTTTTCTGGCATAATCGGATCGCACTTACTGCTACAGGAAGGACATAAAATTAAAGCTACGCCACCAACCCGCCTGATTTTATGTACACACTCATCGCAATAATGCTTTTCACATTTCGGACACCACCATTCGGCCTTTCGCATACGGTGTTCACTGCAAGCAGGCCAACCACCAATAAAAAAGTTAGGTGAAACTGGTTGAGTAATCGCCATTTGCGGAACTGAAACCACAGGAACAAGCTCAACTTCTATTGGCACAGCCCCAACATACACAACCTCTCCATGTTTTAAATCTACTTCAGAAACCCTAACTTTATTGTAATAAATTCCATTGGTTGAGTTTAAATCCTTGATCTTGACATGGCCATAGTTGTAAATAATTTCACAGTGTTGGCCGGAAATTGTTGGATGGTTGATCTGAATGTCGTTAGACTCAGCCCTGCCAAGAAAGTTTGAGCCCGGTTTTAATTCAAAAGCTACCGGGGCATCCAAATGTACAATTAGTTTAGCCATATTAATTCTGAAAGCACTTCAAACATGAATGTTATACTAAATTTTTGCAATAAAATAATCTATTTTTTCATACAATAAATCAACTAAATTATTAACTTCTCGGCAAAATAATAGACGTAATTATTCTTATGTATCCAGTGCCAGAGGGATATGGCCCCTAAAAAAATATTTTCCACCTAATTTTCAAACTTGCATATTGAACTAATGATAATTAAATTTGCTATACGGTTGCATCCGTAGCTCAATTGGATAGAGCATCTGACTACGGATCAGAAGGTTCCAGGTTCAACTCCTGGCGGATGCACCATTAAGAGCAAATCTGAATTCATCAATGTCAACCACCGTCAAAGCATAGTTATTTTATTGGATTTGCAATTTTAAAATTTTTATTTCGCAAATATGCAGAAAAAAGTTCTTGCTATATAAAAAGCGCAACAAATAATTTTGGACTGGATTTAGTTTGTAAATGACAAGTCTATTTAAGCTATAAATTTATGAATAAAGTACGTCTTGGTATCATCGGCTTGGGAAATATCGGCAAATACCATGCCGATTATCTGTTGGCTGGCAAGGTTTCAAGGTGCATCCTCACTGCCGTAAGCGATGCCGTTAGTGCAAACCTCGAAAGATACCCAAATTTAAACCGCTTCGAAAGAAGTGAAGACCTAATCCGATCTGGTCTGGTTGATGCAGTGATAATAGCAACTCCCCACTATTATCATACAACAATCGGGATTGACGCCCTTTCTCAGGGGCTTCATGTGATGGTAGAAAAACCAATTTCTGTTCACAAAGCAGATTGTCTAAGGCTACTTGAAGCACACAAAAACAAGGGACAAGTCTTTGCTGCGATGTTTCAATTAAGAACAGACGCAAAATATCAGAAAATCAAAAAACTCATAACCTCTGGCGAACTTGGAGAAATAGTCAGGGTGAATTGGATCATAACCGACTGGTTTCGCACAGAGGCTTATTATGCAAGTGGCAGTTGGCGCGCCACATGGAAAGGCGAAGGCGGCGGAGTCTTATTAAATCAATGTCCACATAACCTTGATCTACTGTACTGGTTTTTAGGTAGTCCAAAACGAGTCCGCGGCTTTTGTCAGTTAGGTCGGTTCCATAACATCGAAGTCGAAGACAATGTTACGGCTTATTTTGAATATCCTAATAAAGCGACTGGCGTTTTTATTACCTCAACCGGAGAGAGCCCTGGCACCAACCGCCTGGAAATATGTGGCGACAGGGGTAAGCTTATTCTTGAGAACAACAAACTCATATTTCTGAGAAATGAAACTCCGATGATTGAGTTCAGTAAAAACGCGACTTCAGGGTTTGCTCGACCTGAAGTCTGGAATATTGAGATTCCTTTCGATCAATCCGGTGCTCAACATCATTTAGTTACGCAAAACTTTGTGGATGCAATACTTGACGGTACGCCTTTAATTGCTCCAGCGCATGAAGGAATTTACTCGGTTGAGATGGCAAATGCTATTTTATACTCCTCACTAATAGACAAAGCCATAGACCTACCCATGGATGCTTCAGCTTACGAAGCAATGCTTAATAAGCTTATCGCAGAATCAAAATTCCAAAAAACCACAAAAGTTGTAGCCAACGAAGACTTCACAAAGTCTTTTACAAAATAGATGAGTTTATGATCTTAATGGGTATAACTGATGAAGCAGGCATCAGTCTCGATGCTCAAATCAAGGCCACAAAAGCCCTTGGTTGGAAATACATTGAAGCGAGAAACGTTCAAGTTGACGGTCATCCGGCTGGCAATATTCATGATATTCCTGAGGCTGCTTTTGAAGCATTAATAGAACGCATTCGTCAGGAACAGCTCGGAGTATATTGTTTTTCATCGACCATAGCAAACTGGGGAAAAAAAATAGATGAACCAGTTGACAGCTCAATTCAAGAAGCACGAAGGGCTATTCCCCGCATGCAATTATTAGGAACGAAATACATACGAATCATGAGTTTTGCCATTCGAAATGATGAAGATCAGATGGAACAGGAAAGATTTAAAAGGCTGAGGGAAATTGTTAAAATGTTTTTGGATGCAGGGATTCAACCATTGCACGAGAATTGCATGAACTATGGAGGCATGGGTTGGCCTTTTATGTTAAAACTCCTGGATAACGTCCCTGGATTAAAAGTTGTTTTTGATACAGGAAATCCTGTTTTTAACGATGACCGATCCAAGCCCAAGCCATGGCCCAAGCAAGACGCATGGGAATTTTATTGTAAAGTAAAGGAATTTATTGCGCATATTCATATCAAAGACGGTATATGGGATCCAATTAAAAAGGAGATGCATTATACCTATCCGGGTGAAGGACAGGGTGCAGTCAAACAAATCCTAAGAGACTTGATTAAGTCCGGGTATAAAGGTGGGATATCCATTGAACCACATCTGGCATCGGTTTTTCATGATAGCTCCGTAAAAACCTCGCAAGATTACCAATTTTCGACTTTTATTGAGTACGGAAAAAGGTTAATGAATTTAATAGACACGATTAAGTCGGAACTTGGTAATTCAAATGAAGATAACCAATTTAAACCCTGCGGAAGAGATCGGGGCTAGCAGCTGGTTGGTTGAAATTGACAATTGTAAATTGTTAATAGATGCGGGCCTGCATCCTAAAAGAGAGGGGCAATCATCATTACCTCTTCTTAATAAACTCAAAGAAAATTTAAACAAGGAGGACCTGGATGCCATTGTAATTTCACATTGTCATCACGACCATGTGGGTGCTCTGCCTATAGTTGTTAATGAGCATCCCAAAGCAAATGTTTTAATGACAGGTTTATCATATATTATCGTCGAACGTGTTCTGCATAGTTCTGTTAATGTGATGACAAGACAATATTATGAAAGAAAAACGAATGAGCCTCCGTTATATTCGCACGATGAGATAGATGAAATTACGCCAAGGTTTCAAGGATTTAGATACAATCGCTTTATTGAATGGGCAGCCTTTCCCAAGACCAGATCTGGCTTGTTATCACCGACCCTGGAATTCTTTGATTCCGGCCACGCTTTAGGAGCTGCAGGAATCTTAGTTTCAGGCAAATCCGAACGTTTTTTCTATACAGGAGATGTCTGCTTTCATAATCAAACTATACTCAAAGCAGCAAGATTTGAGGAGGTGTCTTGTGATGTTTTATTGATTGAAACCACAAGAGGAAATAGACATTTGCAGCGCCCATATAACCGTGAGATAGAAATTGAAAAACTGGCTAAAGCTATTAAATCTGCCCAAAAACGCAAAGGTTCAATTCTAATTCCAGTTTTCGCACTTGGCAGAACGCAGGAAATACTGGCTGTTTTAGCTAATATGATAGAGAGCGGGCAGATCAAACGCCAACCAATTTACATAAGTGGCCTAAGTAAAGTTTTCACAGAAATTTATGATATTGAAGCTCCTAGAACAAATAGAAATTTACATAACCTCAGGCTGACTGAGTATTTGGATCTCATAGTACTGGAAAAAAATCAGATCGATGAGCTGGATTTACGCGGTGGAAAATTGCTTGTCCTTACTTCTGGAATGATGAACGAACATACAGCCTCACATGATATTGCTCCACGGTTCTTCCAGGACGAACGGCACTCTATATTTTTCGTAGGTTATGCTGATCCCGACACCCCAGCCGGCAGATTAAGAGCATCAAAGCAAGGAGAAAGCTTCTTTTTTAGCGATAGCACAGGAGAATTTAAGCGTCTTTGTGAAGTCAGTGAATATGATCTGACCGCACATGCGAATAAAGAAGACATGATTAAGTTTATTGAAAACGTTTCACCGTCGGTAGTCGTCCTTGGCCATGGTAGTAAAGAATCCATTGAATGGTTTAAAAATGAAATAACTAATAAATTTCCAAGAATAAAAGTATTAGCCCCAGCCCCAAGCGAAACAATAGCTATCTAAAACCAATGATCATTAATAAATTGCCAATAAAGATGATGGTTTGCATGGCAGGCCATGTGGATCACGGAAAAACTTCTCTCGTCAAACTTCTTACAGGCTGTGAAACTGATACCTTAAAAGAAGAAAAATTACGAGGCATGACCATTAAGCTTGGTTTCGCGCCTTGTATTATTTCCAATGATCTGGCCTTTGGGATTGTCGATGTCCCCGGTCACGAAAAATTAATCCGTAACATGGTCTCAGGGGTCTCAGGGATAGGCGCTGCCATCCTGGTGATTTCAGCCGACGATGGAGTCATGGCCCAGACAATAGAACATTGCCAAATCCTCAAATTGATGGGTATTAACCATGGAATTGTTGCTCTTACTAAAATTGATCTTGTTGAGCCATCTATCGTAAAACTACGAATACAGGAAATTACACAGTTCCTGCAAACAACTTCTCTTGCTGAAGCCAAGATATGTCCTGTTTCATGTGCTACTGGAGAAGGATTTGATGTTTTTTTTGAAAAGCTCAAACTGCTAATCCAAAAGATTCAAATCCAGCCCAAACCTGGCATTTTCCGAATGCCTATCGAAGGCGTTTTTATCCATCAAAATTTAGGAACAATAATCTCAGGAATTCCGGTTCAAGGATCAATTGCTTTAGGTGATTCAGTTGAGGTTATCCCGGGTAATCAAATAGGCAAAATCAGAGAAATACAATGTTTTTCTCAAACCACTAACACTGGCGGTACAGGTCAATGTCTCGCTTTAAACATTCCTGACTTCAACAAACACCCACCAAAACGTGGTCACAACATTTGCACAGTCGGATTCCTGAAAGTGGCACATTGTTTCCATGCACAAATTAAAACCGTTCCCGAACTAAAAAGATCACTGAATAATGCCGAAGTCGTCAAGTTCCATACTGGAACCGCTGAAACAAACGCTAAAATTTATCTTCTGGACACAGACAAACTTGCTCCCCAATCTACTGGTTTAGCAACAATTATGTTAGAAGAACCATTGCCTCTGGCCATAGGCGACAGGTTTATTATCCGGTCATCATCGCCAGCAATGACTGTAGGTGGAGGTACTATTCTCATAATTGAAGACACGAAAGTGAAGCCAAAACGCTCAGTTATTACGCCAAAATTGACTGAGTTTGTTGGAAAATACTTTTTATCCGAAACTGCTCTTGAGGAGCCAATTAACAGAATTGAAGGTTTCTTATGTTGGAATAACAGTAATTTTGTTTCTGTAGATGAGATCGCAAAAGCCGTTCTTCTAAATGAAAGTGATATTCTATCCAGGCTGAATTATTTAGCTCAATCAGGCAAAGTAATCCAGCTTTCAAAACAAATTTTCATTCATCCTGAAACATACAAAAACTTGTGTGCAACTTTGATAAATGAATTAAACAGTAAAATGCAAAAGCAAGCCGCCTGCTCTATGGACATTGCTGAACTAAAAACTAAATACTCGTGGCCGAATGAACTATTAGATAAAATCCTTTCTGACCTTCAGAGTGAGAACTTCCTCAAAAAAATAGGTCAGAAATTAATCCTATCTCAGGCCATAAACACAATGCCTCAGGCGCATCTCGATCTAATGAAAAAAATTGAACAGATTTACGAAGATACAGGATTTCGCTCACCAAACCCTGATGATCTAGCTTCTATTTTGGGAGAACCGCCAGCACTTGTTGCCAAGCTATTTAAAATTCTTGTAGATGAAAATAAAATAATCAAGCTTTCTAATACTGTTGCCTTAAGTAAACGTCATTTTAAGGTAGCTCAGGACTTAGTGATTAAGCTAATCCAGGAAAATGGCAAACTCAATTCTGCAGATTTTAAATACCACATAAATTCTTCAAGAAAATATGCCCTCGCAATCCTGGATTATCTGGATTCTAAACAAATCACGATTCGTATCAATAACGACAGAAAACTTGCAACCGGGTATCAATTTAGATTACTGTAAGACTAATGAGCAACAACAATATTGAAAAAAACATCAGAATCCTCAGCTTGTTGCTAGCTATAGTATTGTTGCTGGTATCGGGTTTTAAAAAGCACAGAGTCTTAACCACATCAGATAACACCCTGCCTGGCAATACAAACCAACCATTATTATATGTAACCAATGTAAATGAATTTCTAATGACCGAATATGCCACTTACTCAGGAATCCAGAAAGATGAAAAAGGAAACTTGATCATTAAGACTAATAAAGCTGGTTTTTTATCCGAAACTTCGTCTTCTATAAATCAGACCTCATCAGACAAGCAGGCCTGTCCAACGTGACGTTAAAATCAAATTGGTCATGGCGACCAATGCCAACCACAAGTACAAGCAATTTTAATTATGCATGCCAAGCGTTTTATTGTTTTAATTGTATCCTTAATTCTTTTGCACAGTTCATGGGGACCTCAATTCAAATTCCTTTGTAATCCTGTTCTCGCGTGTCATGGTTGTGCTCTTTCGTGGTTCGCATGTCCAATCGGAGTATTCATTCACTATTCAGGATGGCACTCCTTCCCCTTCCTTGCTATTGGAACAGTCCTTTTAGTTGGCGTTTTAATTGGCAGATTATTATGTGGTTGGATCTGCCCCTTTGGTTTTTTACAAGAAATCCTTTACAAAATCCCAACGCCAAAATTCGAGTTGCCCAGGTGGACAGCGGCAATCAAATACCCAATCCTATTTTTCCTGGTTTTCTATTTTCCTTATAAGTTTGGAGAATTAACAATGTTTTCTTTTTGTAGAATTTGCCCGGCCGGGACATTGGAATCAGCTATTCCTGCATACATTACTTCTGGCTTTCCTCAAAGTATATTTTCTATATTGCTGAGATTGGGTGCGCTGCTAATCGTTCTTTTCCTGGTAATCGGTAACAACAGGTCTTTTTGTAAAATTATATGTCCTATTGGAACCATTCTAGGAATTTTAAATAAGATTGCCTTCTGGCAGGTACCAAAACCCCAAACTCAATGCATTAGTTGTAAGAAATGCGATAAGGCGTGCCCTACGTCAATAAGCCCATCAACAAAATTTTCTAAACAAATCCCCGTGAACCGAGATATAAACTGCATCCTTTGTTACGAATGCGTATATTCATGCCCTGAAACAGACCAGATTGATAAAAAACGCCGTTAATCAATTTCATACAAATTATTTAGAAGCTGGTTGGTCAATTAACTCCCTCAAAGTAGCCATAAAAACATCCACACTAAACGGCTTTTCTAAACATTTAAACCCAGCGGGGAGATTTTCAATCTGCGAAGACAAATCCTGTGAATAGCCACTGATCAACAACACTTTTAAGTCAGGATTCTCAGCGATCATTTTTTTAGCCATTTCAATTCCATTCATTGATCCTGGCATAACCATGTCTGTTATAACAACATTACACACGTCTTTGATCCTGTTCCAGACATCCAGTGACTCTTTGGGAGACTGAGCTTCAAACACTTTATAATTGGCTCTCTTCAACACTTGAGAAGTTAATTTTCGGACATCCGGATCATCTTCTACTAACAGAACAACTTCATTTGACGCCTGCGATAATATCAATCCGTCTTTTGAAGAACCTGGTAAAACCTTTTCCTCAGATAATGGCAAATAAACTTTAAAACTTGTCCCTTGATTCTTCTTGCTCCAAACATCTATCCAACCTTTATGTAATTGAACAATGCCGAAGACCGTTGAAAGCCCAAGACCGGTACCCTTGTCTGGACTCTTTGTAGTAAAAAAGGGCTCGAATATTCGCAAAAGGGTCTGATCATCCATACCACAGCCATCATCTGATACCTCTATCACTGCAAATTTTCCAGGATAAGCACTCTGAGCAGAAATAGGTAAATTATCTGCAGTAAAATCTGCAAAATAGGTCTCCAAAACGATCTTTCCACCTGGAGATACAGCGTCTCTTGCATTAACTATCAAGTTCATCAAAAGCTGGTCAATCATTGATTCATCAGCCATTACAATTAGCGGTTCTGGCCAGGTTGAGACTTCAAAATTTATACATTCTTCAATAACCCGCCTATAAAGTTTGGATAAAGACCTGACCAAATTGCAAATATCTATTGGCTTGGGCTGAACAGATTGCTTTTTACTAAATGTTAAAAGTTGACGGCTTAGTGTAGATGCACGGTCTGCTGCCGCAGAGATTTGGTTCATCAATTCAATGCTGTTTTTATCTAAGTTCACTGCAGACTTAATCAAACCTACCGCGCTTCTTATAACCGTAAGAAGATTATTAAAGTCATGAGCTACACTTGCAGCCAGACGTCCTACGCATTCCAGTTTCTGTGCTTGACGAAACTTGGCTTCTAATTGAAGCCTCTCGGTTACATCTCTTCCATTAAAAATAATTCCACTAACTGCCGGATTATCTATTAAATTCCTAAAACATGAATCAATGTTGACTAAATTCCCATCCTTACGAATAAACCGAATATTATTATATTGCCTTCCGTCTTCTGTTGCTGACTGAACTTCTCGGATGACCGATTTTATAATTGTCGCATCTTCGGGGTATACATATCGCGCCAGCTCATGCCCAACAAGTTCCTCAGGTAAATATCCAAGTATTCGTTTAATTGATGGGCTTATATAACTTATCAAGCCATCTGCACTAATTATTGAAATAATATCAAGATTGTTTTCAATTAGTGCTCTGAATAACTCTTCCCTCTTTTGAAGGTCTCTTATCGCCGCTTCTCTCTCTTGTTTCGCTTTAAACTTGTCTATTGCATTTTTTATTGCCGAGGGAAGTCGTTTAAGGCTTGATTTCAAAATGTAATCATCAGCACCTTTATGAATACACTCTACTGCCACCTCTTCAGATTGAGTACCTGTAACCAGGATAAACGGTAACTCAATGTTTAAGTCACTCATGCATTGCAATGCGTCGAATGCATTAAACTGAGGCAAGCTAAAATCAGATAAAATCAAATCTGGCTTCTTTGTGGTAATAGCAGTAACAAAATCGGACTTCGAGTCTAAACGCCTTGCAATAAAATTTAATCCATCTCTAAGTAGCTCTGCAACTATAAGTTCAAAATCTTCCGGCCTGTCTTCTAAGACCAATATATCCAATTGAGAGTCTGCACTCATATAATAGAGATTTTGATTTTTCTTTTACTGCCCAGGCCTTCTTATCTAAAAATTTCTCACTGTTTTATTTACAGAAAGCCAAAACTCACAAACTGAAAATAATGTCCTTTCAAATTCATTAAACTCTATAGGTTTACAAACATAAGCATTAGCGCCTAGTTTGTAAGCAAGGGCTATATCATCCTCTTCCTCTGAAGAAGAAAAAATCACCATTGGCACTTGACGAAATACAGGATCCGAGCGCAATTGCTGCAATAAATCAAAGCCACTTATGCCAGGAAGTTTAATATCTAACAAAACTAACTTAGGTAGTTTCGATAGATCCTTGCTTTTCAACAGATCATTGAGGTAGTTCTTGGCTTTTATCCCATCCGTTGCCCAATAAACGCATTTACTTAACTTTTTTTTACCTAAAACATGAATTGTCAATTCCGCATCATTAGGATTGTCTTCTACCAAAACCAAATCGACACACTCCTGACTGGATTCGATTGAGAACATAGCCTAACTAACGTCTTTTTTTTGGTTTATATAAATTAATCTTAATCAAGACGGTGCAATAATCAAATTATATTTTATTCAAACCCGGGGTAATTTATTAGATTATCGATCTAGCCCAAGAAATTAAAATTTTCGAATTAATCCTGAGCCATGCTCGTCACTTTTCTATTATGAAAAAATTAACCAAAAATAATGAAATATCTCGGCGACAATTTCTCAATTCAACTGCTGTAGCCGCAGCAGCATTTTCTTTTGTATCGTCCAAAGTCTTAGGACTAGACGGATCAAATTCTGCAAATGACAGATTGAACATTGCAGGCATTGGAATTGGTGGACAAGGATCCCATGACTTAGCCCAAATGGAATCGGAAAATATTGTGGCCTTATGTGATGTGGATTGGTCGTATGCAGGCAGAATTTTCAATCAATATCCTAATGCGAAAAAATGGAAGGATTACAGAAAAATGTTAGACGAACAAAAAGACATCGATGCAGTTGTAATAGCCACGCCAGATCACCATCATGCGTTTGCAGCTTTAGAAGCAATGAAACGAGGTAAACATGTTTACTGCGAAAAACCTCTAACACATTCGGTCTGGGAAGCAAGACAACTTACCTTAGCCGCCCAAAAATATAAAGTCGCCACTCAAATGGGAAATCAAGGACAAGCAAGCGAAGCAACAAGAAAACTCTGTGAGTACATACTAGCCGATGCAATCGGTCCAGTCCGAGAAGTCCATATCTGGACAGATAGACCGGCGCGCGGTTTGTTCGACGTATATTGGCCGCAAGGCATAGCACGCCCTAAAGAGACTCCTCCAGTTCCAAAAGAATTGGACTGGGATCTATGGCTCGGGCCTGCACCTGAACGCCCTTATAATCCTATCTACCATCCGTTTAGATGGCGCGGCTGGTGGGACTTTGGAACAGGTGCCTTAGGCGATATCGGCTGCCACGCATTTGATCCAGTCTTCAGAGCACTCAAACTAGGAAGCCCAATAGCCGTAGAAGCAAGCTCTACATTAGTTAATGAAGAAACTTATCCTTTGGGTTCAATGGTTACATATTATTTTCCAGCGCGTCAAAACATGCCCGAACTTAAACTTGTCTGGTATGACGGCGGTCTCAGACCACCTCGACCGCAAGAGCTTGAACCCGGTAGAGTCTGGGGCGACAATGGCAAGCTCCTGGTTGGCGATAAAGGAAAAATAATCGAGGGTAGTGGTTCATTCGTCCTCATCCCAGAATCAAAAAATAAAGAATTTGGAGAGCCGCCAAAAGTCCTACCACGGTCACCGGGTCACTATAAAGAATGGATCCTGGCATGCAAAGGTGGTCAACCGGCCGGATCTAATTTCGCATGGGCCGGGCCACTGGCAGAAACCGTCTTACTCGGAAATATTGCTTTGCGCTCTCAAATCCGGGAAGAAATGACGAGACTCAGACTCGAATGGGACCCTGTAAACTTGAAAATCAAGAACCTTGATGAAGCTAATAAATTCATCCGACGCAACTATAGACCTAGTTGGGACCTTACGATTTAATTAAAAACCCCAGGTATAATGTTTGATGGCCAATTTAATCTATTCAACCTTTCAACCGTGACCAGGTGTTAGATAGGTTGGTTTTGTAAAAAAGTGAATTTTTGACTTCTTTTTTACAAAACTTTGTGTTTTATTAATGTACTAGTGACGTTATTTTTGTGAATTTTTAACAGAAAAACGTCAACTCTGGTCATTTAAAAAGAAAAACCAGGGGCAGTTGTACGAATAATTACTGCCCAACTTAAAATTTTAAATCATTGTCATTATATGGCTGGTCATAGTAAATGGGCAAAACTGAAACATTTTAAAGGCGCAATCGATGCCAAGCGTGGCAAAATTTTCTCAAAACTATCTCGCGAAATTACAATTGCGGCTAAACAAGGCGGTGGGGACCCCGCACTAAATCCTCGGCTCAGGTTGGTCCTTATGAAATGTAAAGCTGCAAACATGCCTTCAGAAAATATAGAACGCGCTATTAAACGAGGCACTGGCGCCGAAGAAGGCACAAACTATGAAGAGTTAACTTACGAAGCCTATGGACCGCACGGTGTAGCCCTGTTAATCGAAATCAGCACCGACAACAGAAACCGAACCGCATCAGAAATCAGGAGTATCCTTACTAAAAACGGCGGGTCAATGGCTACCAGCGGTGCAGTTGCACACCTTTTCCAACGCAAAGGGCAAATAATTATTTCAAAAGAAAACGCCAATGAAGATCAACTAATGGAACTTGCACTGGACTCCGGTGCAGAAGACTTCAAGACAGATGAACACGGATATGAAATCATAACCGAGCCATCAAAGTTTGAAACTGTTCATAAAGCCATAGAAGCTAAGGGTATCAAGTGTGAAGCGGCTCAAGTAGCCTGGATCCCCAACACACCTGTCATCATAGACTCTAACTCAGCCCCTGCTGTAAATAAATTGATTGAAGCACTGGAAGATCATGATGACGTAAAAGAAGTCCATACCAATGCTGAGTTCCAGGATTAAGACAGGGTCTCGGCTCACTTTAATGCACTTCCTTGAAAGTCGGGTAAATTTATCTTTGTGTAATGGGAAATAAGATTAGGAATTTTGTCATCAAATTCTTAAGCTGGCTTTCTGATTTAGCTTGTAATAAGCCAAAATTATTAGTTTTCCCTCAAATTGTCTTAATGATCGTCGCTATCGCTTACTCTGTCGAGTTCCTTAAATTTAATAATAACCGAAATGAGCTAGTTGGAAAAAATAAAAAATACCACCACAACTATCTTGCATATAAAGCTGAATTCCCTAACCAGGATGATATAGTCGTCGCAGTCGAAAGCGAAAACCCGGAAAAAAATCGATTATTTGTCGAAAAATTAGGTAAAGCTCTTGAGGCATATTCTGATATTTTTACCAATATTTTTTACAAAGGAGACCTAACTTTAATGGGCAAAAAAGCCTTAATGATGCTCGATGAAAAAACGCTTACTGACCTCCATAATATACTCAAAGAATACAAGCCTTTCATAAATCAATTTACCTCCGCTACAAACCTCGAATCATTGTTAAACCAGATCAATCGCCAATTTAGAACAGCCAACGCAAACACTAATGCTAATGATCTGGTCAAGGCCTTGCCGGCCATCGAACGTCTAATTTCACTAGCTTTAGATGCAATAAACCGACCAGGTGTCCCGGTTTCTCCTGGGGTTTCTACATTTTTCGGAGAAAATAATAACAACTCGGAATCATCTGAATATATAACTTTCGATCATGGTCGGCTTTTCCTGGTAACAGCCCAGGCAAAAACAGAAGATTTAAACGCCATCGCTGTCCAGCGCGCAAGAGAACTTACAGAACAGGTAAAAAAAGAAGTCCCGGGCGTCAATGTCGGAATCACCGGAGAGACTGTACTTGAGCTTGATGAAATGACCCAATCCCAAATTGATACCCTAAAGGCCTCAGTTGTATCGATCATTCTTGTGGCATTGATTTTTATTTACCAATTTAATGAGCTATGGCGACCAATCAAAGCCGTATTTGCCCTTTTCATTGGTCTTTGTTACACCCTGGGTTTCGCTACTTTAACTTTTGGTCAACTTAACCTTTTAACCATAACATTCTTACCTATGCTGATTGGACTGGGAATCGACTTCGGCATCCACTTGATTAGCAGGTTCGAAGAAGAATTATCAAAAGGCACCACCCCTCAAAACGCTATAAAAATTGCTATGGTCAATACTGGAATGGGTATTTTTACTGGATGCCTTACAACCGCAGCTGCATTCCTTGCAATGGGGTTCACTAATTTTAAAGGCATTCAAGAAATGGGTGTAATAAGCGGATGCGGCCTCATACTTTGCCTGATACCAATGATAACTGTCCTACCAGCATTGCTTATTACCTCAAAAAATATAACTAACAACACCACTTGGTTTTACCGCAATAATGAGCACAGTTTGGAAAAAATCTGGATCAATCATCCATACGCCACCCTGGGTATAGCTGCATGCTTTACTTTTATTGCATTCAGCCAAATGCTATACCTGCGTTTCGACTACAACCTGCTAAAAATGCAAAGCAAAGGCCTGCCAGCTGTCCAGACCGAATACAAATTAATTAACGCCGGCTCTAACTCGATTATCTTTGGTGTTGTTTTAACTGATTCATTAGACCAGGCTAAAAAATTACAAAAACAACTGGAAGCCCTAGATTCTGTAGCTTCTGTAAAATCAATGGCCATATTTTATGAAGGCGACCAATATCAAAAAGCAAAAATTATTAATGATATTAGATCTTTGCTAAGAGACATCAACATATCTAGTTCAATTGATAGTGATGTCAACCTTTCTGAACTCGACCGCACTCTTTGGTCGTTACAAGGGTATCTTGGCCTAAGCATAGAAGAAACCGCTAAAGAAGGCCTTAACGACATAAAATCGCAGCTAGAATCTTTGCGTAATGCAGTTATAAAGCTCAGACAAGCTGTTCTACTGGGAGATAAAGATTTAATTTCTAAAAAATTAGCTGCTTACCAAAAAGCCTTGATTCTCGATATCAAACACACATTCGAAGCTTTAAAAAATCAAGACTCAAGCTTTCCCGTTCAACCCGAGGATATTCCACCTGCTATCAGGAATAGATTCGTTGGAAGAACAGGGAAACTCTTACTCCAGGTCTACCCCAAACACGATGTTTGGCAAAGAACCAACCAAGCAATCTTTGTCTCAGATATCCGATCGGTTGATCCGAATGCCACAGGAACCCCCGTTCAACTATACGAATACACCAACCTTTTAAAGAATAGTTATATCGAAGCCGCATGGTATTCACTGGCAATCATTGTCATTGTATCTCTAATCCATTTCAGAAGCTTAATATCTGTAATCCTGGCCCTTTTGCCGGTCGCAGTAGGCATGATCTGGCTCGGTTGTTTTATGGTTATTCTAGATATCCCATTCAATCTCGCGAACATCATGGTATTGCCTTTGAGCATCGGCATCGGTGTCACCAGCGGAATCCACATTTTAAATAGATTCGCAGAAGAAAAAAATCCATCAATACTTTCAAAAAGTACAGGCAAAGCCGTTATTGCTTCTGGACTAACAACCGTTGCCGGTTTCGGTAGCCTTATGCTTGGCAAACATCAAGGGATCTTTAGCCTTGGCTTCGTAACCGCTGTAGGAACTATGACATGCATGATCGCAGCTCTAACTGTTTTACCTGCCGTCCTAAAAATACTTTTGCATAAAGGCTGGCACATTAAAGAAGTAAACTTTCTTACCTTGAACAAATGAACCTTACTGGTCTCTTTGATTTTTCTTCATACCCATTTCCTTTCCTATTTTTCGTGTAAGTATTTGATTAGCAATGAATTAAATCATTTTGGCGTTTCATCTGTAGCCATACTAAGCGCATTAATGGTTTTTAGCTGGAGCAATTGCAATTGATCCAGACAGCCTTCCAAAAGCAAGTGGTGCCGCAGAACTCGCCTGAAGCTTTGCAGATTACCAGCAGCAGGGAATACGACGCCAGCGCTGTTGGGCTAGCCCTGGCAAAGGAGTTGGGCCTGGACCGGATTATCTATTCCCGCAGCTAACGATGGGTGCGTTGTGCTCTGGCGCTGATCGTGGGTCGGTTGGTTTATGCCGACAGTCCTTTGGTTACAACCGGGACTACAAACGGCGGCATCAGCAAAATGGTCATCGGGCTGTTGTACAACAGGGATGGCTGTCCAGTTGGTGTGGAAGGGTTTCGGGGCAATACTGGAGGACGCCACAACGGTTGAGGGCAAGATTGCCTAGCTGCAAACGCAGTACGGCTTGAAGGAGATCATATTTGTTGGAGACCGTGGGCTGATTGTTGAGATACTGTATCCGGCCCGACCGCAGCGGCGGTATTTTTTATGTCGGAATCCGCACACTGCGCAGCAGCAGGCCAGGACACGAGAGGCATTGTTGAGACGCACCATCGAGACGTTGAACCGGATCGCCTCTGCCAGGAGCCGGGCGAAGGCCGAAAAGATATCGGCACAGATGGGCCAAGTGCTACAGAAATACAAGATGGGCAAGTTTGTGAACTGGTCGGTTGAGGATGGCCGACTGGTCTGGCGGCTGGACCAGGAAGCTATCCAAACCGACGCAATGTTTGATGGTTGCTAAGTGGTGTACACTGACTTGCCAGCCGAGCAGATGAGCAAGGAAGAAGCGGTTGCTTCCTGCAGAAAGCTCAGCGAAGAGGCTTTTCGGAACTTGAAGACTGTTTGGTTGTAAGAACGCTTGGTGATGGCGGGTCTGCGGCAGATCAGCCTCAATCCGGTGCGGATGGGCAAAGTGCAGTTTGAGCAGTTGACGGTGTCCACAGCCGATCAACAGAGGCTCTTGGCCCTATTGTGGGCAAGGCAATTACATTGAAACTGAAAAAGAAAATGGGATTAAAAAAAGAGCAGGTTTTTACAACCTGCTCTTTTCCTTTAATGTACGAAATAGTTAAATCTTGAATCCCTGCAGAGCCCTTATGTACTGTGCACGTTCAAATGCGCTTGGATCAGGGCACTTTTTCTGGCTTAAGCAACCACGTAATTGCTCTACACTTTCATATTCATGTTTTTCCATCCACTCGACCATCTCTTTTTCAACTGTTTGTATATGATTTATCCCGTTCTTAAGCAAAGCGGAGCACATCATGGTAATGGTTGCACCGGCCATTAGCATTTTCAGGGCGTCATGCCCGCTATGAATACCGCTAGTAGCAGCTAAATCAGCTTTGACTTGTCCATAGAGAATAGCGATCCAACGTAACGGGACGCGTCTGGCTTGAGGCGTGCTCAGAAGAACAGAATTTTCAACTTCCAGGGTTTCTAAGTTAATGTCAGGTTGGTAAAACCTATTGAACAATACTAATCCGTCAGCTCCGGCCTTGGTCAGGCGTTTTGCCATATTGACCATGCTGGTAAAGAACGGACTAAGTTTAACGGCGATTGGAATATTAACACTTTTTCTAACTAAAGTTAGTATATCAATGTAGCTAGATTCAATTGCCGACGATCGAAGCTTACCATCTGTAGGAATATAGTAGATGTTTAACTCCAAAGCATCTGCGCCAGCCTCCTGAATCTTCTTCGCATAATCCGTCCAGCCGCCTGGTGAAGAACCATTCAGGCTTGCGATAACTGGTATTCTTACAGATTCTTTGGCTTTTCTTATTAATTCCAGATACTGGTCCGGACCAAGTTTAAACTCCTTAGGTGTTGGGAAAAATGTAGTTGCCTCGGCAAAACTTTCAGTTCCAGCAGACAGATGCTTCTCTAGTTCTTCATCTTCTTTTTGGATTTGCTCTTCAAACACTGAAGGCAACACTACTGCACCGGCGCCGACATCTTCAAATTTCTTGATATTACCGATATCAGCCGATAGCGGTGATGCAGACGGAACCAGTGGGCTCCGCAATGATAATCCTAAGTATTTAACTCTTATATCGATTGTCATTTTTCAAAAATAGTTGAATTTTCACTCACAATTTGCCCGCAGTGTATTCATCACTGCGGGCACCAAAGTATTTAGTTAGCTAGCCGCTGGTTGATTTGAATCCTGTGAACCATATTTAACGCTTGCTAAATATGAATACAATTGCCAGCGATTTTCTGCGTCTTTTTGAGCCGCCTCAAATAACACTCTAGCTTCTTCAGGATTACTCTTTGTTAACATCCTGAACCTGTTTTCCATCATGAGGTAATCCTGGACCTTGAGTTTACCGGGCTGTGAATCGAGCTGTAATGGGTTCAATCCCTGATTACGTCTTCGAGGATCGTACCGGTACAACAACCATTGGCCAGAATCGACTGCAGCCTTCTGGTTACGGGTAGCAGTTTCCATGTTTATTCCATGAGCGATACAATGGCAATATGCAATAATCAATGATGGCCCAGGATAAGATTCGGCTTCAATGAACGCTCGCAAGGTATGTTCATCTTTAGCACCCAGTGCAACACTGGCTACATAAACATTGCCATAGCTCATAGCAATCATGCCAAGGTCTTTTTTGCCAAGAGGTTTGCCGCCTGCAGCAAATTTGGCAACTGCACCGCGTGGAGTGGCCTTAGACATTTGTCCGCCAGTGTTAGAGTAAACTTCGGTATCTAACACAAGTGCATTGACATCTCTTCCGCTTGCTAGAACATGATCCAGCCCACCAAAGCCTATATCATACGCCCAACCATCACCACCAAGTATCCAGACACTCTTACGAACAAATACATCAGCTAAACTTAATAACATTTTTGATTCAGGAATGTTAAGGCTTTGTAGCTTTTGCTTTAATGCAGCCACACGTTCACGCTGTGCGTTTATTCCCAGCTCGGTTGTCTGATCTGCATTCAGTATTGAAGAAACCAGATCTTCACCTAATGAGCCGGCTAATTTCTGAATGAGTTCCGTTGCCAGTTCACGTTGTTTATCTAATGAAACCCTGAAACCTAAACCAAACTCAGCTGCATCTTCAAACAAGGAATTATTCCAAGCCGGCCCTCGTCCGTTCTCATCCTGAGCATATGGAGTTGTCGGTAAGTTGCCGCCATAAATAGAGCTACAGCCGGTAGCATTGGCTATGATAGCCCTATCACCAAACAATTGGCTTAGAAGTTTCACATATGGCGTCTCACCACAACCTGCACAAGCACCTGAGAACTCAAACAACGGTCTCATAGCTTGCTGCTGCCTGAGAACCGTCACTTTGATCTTTGAACGATCAAGGTCAGGTATCGATAAGAAGAATTCCCAATTCTTCCGTTCCTGTTCCCTTAAAGGCATTTGAGGTTGCATGTTGATTGCCTTGAGCCGAGGTTCTGTTTTATTTTTAGCAGGACAGGCCTCTACACACAGAGCACAACCAGTGCAATCCTCAGCAGCAACTTGAAGTGTAAATTGTAGACCTTTCCATTCTGGAACTCTGGAGTCAATATGCTTAAAAGTCGCCGGTGCATTTGCCAGATACTTGGGATCATAAACCTTCATTCTAATGGATGCATGCGGGCAAATAGCTACACATTTGCCACATTGAATACAGGTTTTCTCATCCCAAACAGGGATTGAAAGAGCCAGATTCCTTTTCTCATATTGTGTGGTCGCAGTCGGAAATGTGCCATCGCATGAAAATGCACTAACTGGCAACTCATCTCCCAAGCCAGCGACGATCTTGCCCAGGACCTCACGCACATATTTAGGTGCATTCGGAGTAACAGGTGGTACAAGTTCTATTGTGCTTGTAACCTTATCCGGGACCTTGACTTCGAATAAGTTACTCAGTGCTTTATCAACAGCTTCTATATTCTTCTTTACGATGTCCTCGCCCTTACGGCCATAGGTCTTTTTAATAGAATTCTTGATTGCATCGATAGCTTTATCTCGCGGTAAAACATTCGATAATGCAAAGAAACATACCTGCATTACCGTATTTATACGCCCGCCCATTCCGGCTTCTTTAGCCACTTTTGTCGCATCAATAACATAAAATTTAGCCTTTTTCTTAATTAGCTCTTCCTGTGCAACTCTAGGTAATTTGTCCCATACCTCAGTCGGTCCAAAAGGTGTATTTAAAAGGAAGGTCCCGCCTTCGACTAAATTTTTCAGCATGTTATATTTTTCCATGAATACAGGGAAGTGACATGCTATAAAGTTCGCTTTAGTAACCAAGTAAGCAGACCGAATTCTATCCGGACCAAACCTCAAATGCGAGATAGTCATTGAGCCAGATTTTTTGGAATCGTAAACGAAATAGCCCTGCGCATAGAAATCTGTGCCTTCACCAATAATTTTAATAGAATTCTTGTTAGCGCCAACGGTTCCATCTGAACCCAGTCCATAAAACAATGCCCTCACGACCTTATCTGACTCTGTTGAAAACTCTGGAGAATATTCCAAACTCAGATGGGTAACATCATCATTAATCCCCACTGTGAAATGGTTTTTAGGGTTCGGCTTTGCCAGGTTGTCAAACACGGCCTTAACCATTGCTGGTGTATATTCCTTGCATGACAGGCCATATCTGCCACCAACAATCTTCGGCATAGATTTTAACTGGCCCCAACCGTTATTAAGACCTTCATAAAGGGCATTAACACAATCCAGGTAAAGTGGCTCACCAGCTGCACCGGGTTCTTTTGTACGGTCCATTACCGCAATTGCTTTAACCGTTGGCGGTAACGCTTCTATAAATCTTTTATTATCAAACGGTCTATATAAGCGGACCTTAACAACACCAACTTTTTCATCACGTGCATTAAGATAATCAACTGTTTCATGCGTTGTATCCGCTCCAGAACCCATTATCACAATAACTCTTTCAGCCTTCGGATCACCATGGTATTCAAAAAGCTTATATGCGCGCCCGGTTAAATTAGCAAACTTATCCATTACTTTCTGGGTTATGTCCGGACAGGCAAAATAGTAAGGATTACAAGCTTCACGTGCCTGGAAAAATACGTCCGGATTCTGAGCTGTTCCTCGAATTACGGGTCTGTCCGGGGACAGTGCCCTTGCCCTGTGTGCAATGACTAGCTTTTCATCGATCATTGCACGCATCTGTTCTTCCGAGATCAGTTCAATTTTAGAAACCTCATGTGACGTACGGAATCCATCAAAGAAATGAAGGAACGGCACTCGCGATTCCAGCGTCGCCGCCTGCGCGATCAGGGCAAAGTCCATTGCTTCTTGCACACCTGAAGAACTGAGCAAGGCAAACCCGGTTGTTCTGGCAGCCATTACATCGCTGTGGTCGCCAAAGATCGATAATGCATGAGTTGCAATTGTACGTGCCGAGACATGGAAAACAGTCGAGGTAAGCTCACCCGCTATTTTGAACATGTTGGGTATTTTTAGTAACAGGCCTTGAGCTGCCGTGAATGTCGTAGTTAATGCACCTGTTTGCAAGGCACCGTGAACAGCACCAGCAGCACCGGCCTCGCTTTGCATTTCAACCACTTTCGGCACAGTGCCCCAAAGGTTCTTAACTCCTTCAGCTGACCATTGGTCACACCATTCACCCATATTTGATGATGGTGTGATGGGATAGATGGACATTACTTCATTTGTTCGGTATGCCACGTAGGCAACCGCCTCATTTCCATCAATAGTTACGAATTTTTTAGTTGCCATGTTCTTTCTCTGTTAATTCATCTAATTGTTTCACATATTCAAACACTTGTTGGGCTTCCTGTTCGTCTACCTTACTTATAGCAAACCCAACATGAACAATAACAAAATCTCCAACCTTTGCTTCTGGAACACAAGATAGATTGACCTCTCTTATGACACCGCCAAAGCTGACTCTGCCTGTCCTGTTTATCGGATCTTCAACCGTGATTTCAACTATTTTTCCCGGAATTGCCAAACACATAATCAATCATTTTTTATACTCAGATACCATAACTGACCTAAAGAAATCCCACCATCATTACAAGGAACCCGCTGATGCCAATAAGGTGTAAAACCTGCCAAACGCAGTTCATAAATCACTTTATTTAATAAATATCGATTTTGAAAGCAGCCACCGCTTAAAACAAGCCGCTCCCTTCCTATCTTCTTGGCAACCGCTACTACAGCTTCTGCCAATGAATTATGAAATCTTGCCGAAATCATTGGTACCTGGTCCCCATGGCTAATAGCATCTAAGATCTGCCGCACCATGGGTTCCCAATCTAAAAGATATTCAGGTTCTTTCTTTTCTAATTCACCAGGCTGATCCGACCACCGAGTTTCATGGCCTGGATTCAGCCGTTCTATAACATCAATCTTATATACTCCTTTATCTTTACAAGAGTCCAGCTTAAATTCCAATTCCATAGCGGCTTGACCTTCATACTTATTTATCAGCCGTACGCCCGTGATTGCCGATACAGCATCAAACAACCGGCCTATACTGGTTGTCCAGACACAACCAGCACCGCTATTTAGCATAGAAATTAAAAAGTCTAACTCCCTGGACTCAAAGCTTTTCAGAAACGGTAAATCCAGGTCTATAAGCCGGTCTTTGAATAGTTCGAACAAAATACCTAAAGCACTCCTCCGAGGCTCCCTAATCGCTGCATCCGCCCCTGGCAATTTGAAAGGCCTGATCGATCCAACCCTTTTTATGGAATCCTGAGCAACATCGATAAATTCCCCGCCCCATATAGTTCCATCAAGCCCATAGCCAGTTCCGTCCCATGCAACACCTAATACAGGCAGTTCCAATTCGTTGTCGGCAATACATGAAAACACATGGGCAAAATGATGTTGTAGACTCAATAAAACAGGACGATTCTTTCCGTTGTTGTTTGCCTGAATCTTCTCTGCATGGATCGCAGATAAATAATTCGGATGCAGATCCCGAACAATAACTTCTGGTTCAAGTTTATATAAATTGAAAAAATCTCTGATTGTCCTGTTAAAATTATCAAAGGAGTGCGATTCATCCAGGTCCCCTAAATGCTGACTCACAAAGACATTGTTACCGATTGAGATAGCTATAGTATTTTTTAACTGAGCGCCTACGGAAAGGGCCATAGGCAGTCTTTTCTTTAATGTTATAGGCATTGGTGCATACCCTCGTGCGCGACGAATCAGCATCATCCGCCCATCTACTACCTGAACTATAGAATCATCAACAGGCCTGACTATTGGCCTATTATGGACCAAAAACAAATCTGCAATCCCGCGTAGCCGCTCCAACGCATCCTGCTCATTATAGCATATTGGCTCGTCGGTTATATTGCCACTTGTAGCTACTACTGGTTTTTTTATAATATCCATTAAAAGCCAATGAATTGGCGTATACGGTAACATTATTCCCAACCTTGGATTGTTTGGAGCTACTAAGTCCGATACCAATTTGCTCCCTGCATCTCCTGCACTCAGGGGTAGACGTTCTAACAACACAATAGGCGCCTCCGGTGATTTAAGCAGTAACTCCTCCAACTGAGAAACTGAGCAAACAGATTTTACAAGTTCCACAGACGGAAACATGATCGCAAAAGGTTTTTCTTCCCGACGTTTTCTATCTCTTAATCTTCTGACAGCTTCGCTATTACTTGCTATTACCATAAGATGAAAACCACCGATTCCTTTAACAGCTAAAATTCTCCCATCCAAAATAGCTGAAGCCATCAACTTGATCGCATCATATTGTCTTGCAATGATTCTTCCTTCTGGATCCCATAACTCAACATGAGGCCCACATCGCGGACATGCATTAGGCTGAGCATGAAACCGTCTATTGGATGGGTCATTGTACTCTAATAGACAATCCGGACACATCTGAAATGACCTCATAGATGTGTTTGGCCTGTCATATGGTATAGACTCAATAATGCTATAACGTGGTCCACAATTTGTACAATTAATGAAAGGGTATAAATACCGCCGATCATTTGGATTAAATAGCTCTTTTAAACAATCCTCACAGGTAGCTATATCCGGAACAATAAGCGCAGTGTTATCAGGACTACCAATGCTTTGTTCAACCTTAAAGTCTGTATAACCAACCAGATCCAAACTTAAATATTCGATTCCCTGAATGCGTGACCTTGGAGGCTTTTCCTCACAGATGCGTTTCATAAATAGCTCTAATTTTGAGGCCCGTCCTTCAACCTCTATAATTACCCCATGCGAATCATTACAGACCCAACCATTAAGCGATAATAACTTAGCCAGTCTGTAGATAAACGGCCGGAATCCTACACCCTGGACTACGCCATAAATGGATATTCTTAACCTAATGTCTTTATCTGGTTGCACAAAAAACTGTTACCCGAACCTGTACTTATAGTCGCAACTTAGAAATTCATTCTAACCAATCTAACAGCCTAATTTAGTCATCTTTCATCTTTTAAACCAATCGAATTTTGTTTATGTATTTCCAAAATTTGCTTCCTTGAGTCATTTTTTAGCTTTGTAGCAATTTCACCAGCCGCCTTTTACTTTTATTTACTCTGAGACAATTTCTACAAAAAAAGACCGGATTTCTCATTTACATTTCACAATTAAACGTAGCTAAATCTTAAAATGTAAAATCAGTTTGTAAACTGGCGACATTGCAAATTTTAAAAGCATTCAGTTGAAACCATAAAAAACAAAAGGCAAATATGAAAACTAGAATTATTGATCGCCTGAGAATAGTTGAAACTATTCTGAAAAATGTTGCCTGGTCAGGCGCTGCAATACTCCTGGCCCTGACAATGCAACTGCAAACTGGTGGTGCATTGCTAATAGATTTGAATGCAACGAAACTCAATGCCGGACCGCTTGATACCTGGCCTAACGCAGGAACGGTGTCGGGAGATTTTATTTCTTCCGGTGACACAGTTCCCGAAGTCGTGACAATAGACGGCGTTAAGGCTGTAAAATTAATTGGCGAAACACCGGGATATGCTGGCACACATTACTCAGGTCCTGTAGCACCGCCACAAGTTACCGGAAACAGCAGCAGAACAATAGAAGCCTGGGTCTTTGACACCAAACCACAGGACGAAAAAACAGTTTTCGCATGGGGCCGCCGAGGAGGTCCTGACGGATCAAACTGCACGTTTGGCCATGGCACACACCTTACCTGGGGAGCCGTCGGCCAATGGGGCGCTTTTGATCTAGGATATGGAACAAATATAATTTTCGGCCGGTGGACATATATCGTTTATACTTACGACGCGACTACAAGGACTGCTACCACGTACTGCGACGGACAATATGCCAATTCTAAAATATTTACCGCTCCATTGGCAACCTGGGACGTAGATGCCTACGGAAACCCTTTACCATTCAGAATCGGCCGACAAAGTGAAAGCTCCGGACTCATTAGCGACGTAGGCGTTGGCGAAATCGCTATCGCTATCATCCGCGTTCATGATACTGCACTTTCACCACAAACCATTTCTGCTACTTTCAATACTGAAAAGTCCATTTTTGGTTTGGATGACTCAGATAATGACGGCATACCCTCATGGTGGGAACGAAGGTATGGCTTAAACGAAAATGATCCATCAGATGCAGGAAAAGACAAAGATAACGATGGCTTGTCTAACCTCAATGAATACCTCAAAGGCACCGATCCTACCAACCCGGATACCGATGGCGATGGCCTTAAAGATGGAGTCGAAACTAACACAGGTGTCTGGACTAGTTCAAATGATACCGGGACCGATCCTCTCAATCCTGATACCGACGGCGATGGTCTACCTGATGGCGTAGAAACCAATACCGGAATCTTCGTCAATTCAAATAACACAGGCACAAATCCATTGCTTAAAGATACCGATGGTGATGGATTTGATGATTACGGTGAAATTTTATACCATTCTGATCCTACTAAAAAGGATAGCATCCCCACACCTGTTAGTTGGCTCAGTGAAGTTAAAAAATCTAATCCTCTTTATTTTTATAGATTTGAAGAAACAGATCCAACGCAACCAGCTAAAAACGATGGTTCATTAGAAGGCGCTGATGGTATCTATGGCCCTGGAATCAATTCAACCAATTTAGGAAGGCCAAGTGTGGTACCAGGTCTAGGGCACGCTTTAGAGTTTACTGGCCCACCAGCTGATGTTAACACAACGAAATATGTAGACTTAGGTGCTAACCTACCAGATCAATCCATACCTGAATTGATTAACTTACGACCCAACGGTTCAAATAAAGTCACCACTGTAGAATACTGGATTAAAACAAAACAAAAAGGATCAAGCATGAACACCTGGTGGTGCCCAACATTGCTTGGGCGCGAAAGTCCGGGTGACGGCGATATGTATTGGGGTGCAATTAATCAGGACGGCGAATTCTGGTTTAGCACCTCAGATATGCATGAAATAGCAGTTAAACGAGACTCAGGTAAAGTCATAACCGACGGAAATTGGCACCATATAGTGCTTATCAAAAAATGGAACTGGGATAGTCCTTGTGAATCTATAGCGTATATTGACGGTGGCATTGCTGAAGGAGGAGCTACTATTAGAACCAACACACCAGCCGGCTACTCTAGTTACCAGGATGCTGATGCAGCTATAAGATATCTAGGCTTCCTGCAAAATGGCGCGGGCTCAGATGTCCAGTTTATAGGACTGATTGATGAATTGGCAATCTACAACAGAGAACTAACTGAAACGGAAGTACGTATGCATTTCAGATCTGCAAACGCATTGGGCGATAGTGACGGCGATGGCATGCCTGATAGCTGGGAAATCGCTAATGGTCTGGATCCTCTCAAAAATGATGCAAATCTGGACAACGACAATGATGGTTTATCGAATCTTAATGAATTCCTTAGACATACAGACCCCAATAACCCGGATACCGATGGCGATGGCCTTAAAGATGGAGTCGAAACTAACACAGGTGTCTGGACTAGTTCAAATGATACCGGGACCGATCCTCTCAATCCTGATACCGACGGCGATGGTCTACCTGATGGCGTAGAAACCAATACCGGAATCTTCGTCAATTCAAATAACACAGGCACAAATCCATTGCTTAAAGATACCGATAGCGATGGATTTTACGATTATGACGAAATCATCCTTGGCTTTAATCCATGTGATCCAAATAGTAAACCACAAATATTCACAAACTGGGTAGATGCGATAAAGGCTGACAATCCACTTTACTGGTGGAGATTCGAAAACCAATCAGTCACCGAAAGCATAACTAACTATGGTTCTGCCAATGGTTTCTCAGGCTCTTTTGGTGACGGGATCACAGACGCTGATCTTAAAAAGGAAAGTGCAGCTCCAGGTCTTGGTTATGCATTGGAATTTACCGGCCCAGCCGCAGGAAATACCACAACGAAATACGTCTGGTTCGGTGCACCCATACCAGAACTTGTCAACCTCAGAAGCAACCCCGAAGACGGCAAAGCTACCACCGTTGAATACTGGTTTAAATCAAACCAGCGTGGCACACACGGAAATAATGCATGGCAAAGCCCTGCTATACTTGGACATGAAAGTCCGGGCGACGGCGATATGTATTGGGGATGGATCAATGCAGCCGGTGATTTCGGATTTAGCACATCCGATATCCATGATTGCACAGCTACCGGCCTCGCTGACGGCCAGTGGCACCATGTAGTAATGGTTAAAATCTGGTACCTGAATCAACCTTGCATTTCAAGAATGTATATCGATGGCGGCGCCTCTGTTGGTGGTGTTACAATTGAAGCCACAACCGGTGCCGGATCAACCAGTTTTCAAGATGACGATGGCCAAATTGAATATCTTGGATTCGTCCAGAGCGGTGAGCTCGAAAATGTCCAGTTCATCGGACTCATTGACGAAGTCGTTATTTATAATAAAGCACTAACTGAAGCACAGGCTAAAGCTCATTACTTAGCTGCTAAACCGCTTGCAAAACCGTTCAAGATACTAAGTGCAAAACTACTTAACGGTGGCATACCCACGATTTCATGGGAAGCAATAAGCGGTATGCAATACACAGTTCAAAAGTCAACAGAGTTATCGCCAACTGCAAACTGGACAGATATTCTGACTGTTATTGCTACAAATACTGCAATGTCTTATAGCGATACATCAGAACATCTAACAACACCAGTGTTTTACAGGATCAAACAATAAAATTTTCTCTCTCCACTCACTCATAAAGCACCAACACCCCCGGTCAATAAATAAAGGCCGGGGGTGTTTTTAATTTAAAATCAATAGGCCAGTATGTAATCAATGTTCGTTTTACAAAAAGCTTTATTCATATGCCGAGCTTACAGTAAAAGCCGAATCCGGTTTGTTTATTGCATATCTTGAGTTTGTCTAAACCGAATTAATCCGGTATTCGATGGTTCAGAAATTAAATAAGTTTAACTGCCACGGAAATTAATGTTTCATTTGGCTGTTTATTTTGCTTACACCGGCGCCACTGACACCTCGAAATCCTGCCCGCCGAAGCTTCACAGTTGTTGGAATTGATAATTATTGCTTCCTCTACCCCGATTTCATTAGGATTATCCAATTAAATCCTTGCTGGACCAACAGAAGTTTTGAGCCAGAAAAAACAAAAATCACATAAAAAAGAAAGCCAAGAGAAAATTGGAAAGAAAACATACATGGCTCTATGTTCGTTTGTAAAAAATAATAAACTGTCAAAAATTCGTTAGCTTTGATTAATCGTGAAAACTCAGCCTAAATCTGACGCTTCTCTGTTAGACTCTCAGGCGCACTACCACTTTTTGGCAGTACTAATAATATGTAAATTTTTTAAGCTAAAGGCCTACTTCAGGCAAACCCCGTTTAGCTTATTAATTCGAAAAATTAAGTCAGAAACAAGACTGGATCAGAAATCAGAACGTTTGGAAAATTTCGATCTCGATAATCTATTAACCCAGGTGTCTATTAATTGAGCAATCATAGCAAGATTTTACCAGGCTCATCAAGATATTATTCGCGGTTGGATAGGTAACGAAAAATAAAACGTTGCACCTCCATTAGGAACGCCTTCGGCCCAAACTCGACCATTATGTCTGGATACAATTTTTTTAACTATTGCAAGGCCAATGCCTGTGCCTTCAAATTCAGAACTCGGATGCAAGCGGTGAAAGACATCAAATAGTTTACTGGCATCATCGGGATTGAATCCGCAACCATTGTCTTTAACATAAAAAATAATCTCATTGCTGCCATTAACATTTAAAGAACCAATTTCTATTTTTGGGGGATTAGCACCTCTGCTAAACTTGATTGCATTACTAATCAAATTTTCAAAAACCTGTTTTAAAAGAATTGGATCCCCGGATATTTTAGGCATATCATGAATTTCCCATTGAATACCAGTAATAGCTTTTTCCTCTGTCAATCTTTTACACACACTTTTCACCATGCCAGTTATGTCACACAAAATAAAATTCAATTTAGCACCAGACACTCTGCTCAATCTCAACAGGGCATCAATCAATTCATTCATTTCCCGAGTTGCCATTATTATCTTTTGCAAGTAATACTCCGTTTTATCATAGATTTTATTTTTGATGCTTTCCTGAAGCATTTGAGAAAAAGAATTTAAAAACCTCAATGGTTCGCGTAAATCGTGTGATACTGACCATGTAAAACTCTCTAAATCTTTAACAGCTTCTTCAAGTTGTTTAGTTCTTTCAGAGACTCTGATCTCTAGTTCAAAATTAAGTTTTTTCAATTCCTCCTGCACTTTATGATGCTCGGTTATATCCAATACAACGGCATTTATTTCTCCCTTTCCACCATTCTTAGGGCTATAGATCATGTTAGAAATAATCCATTTTTGTTCATTCTTGCAATCACGTGTACTAACAACAACGTTTTCAATACGTCTCTCTTTTTTTAATTTTTCTAGTAACTCTTCGGTAGGTTGGGTTTCTGAAAGAAGTTTAAAAAAATCTTTTCCAACGACTTCATTCTCACTGGTCAAGCCGAATAAGCTTGCAAACATTTTATTGGCTTTAATAATCAGTCCATTTCCATCGCTGAAGCAAATACCGACCAGGTTATTGTTGAAAAGATTTTCTAGTCTGCTTTCAGTGTCAAAGAGCTGCTTTTCGGCTAGTAATTTACGATGCTGAAGCAAAATAATTAAAAATATAAGAACCAAAGTTAATAATATGAAGCCCCCGACAATTAGTTTAATCTTAGCCGCTAGTTTTAATGCTCCGGGCGTAAGATCATAACCGCTCCAGTACCTAAAAACCCGTGAATACTCTCTTAAAGAAATCTCATTTAGCCCTTTCTCAATAATACCAAGAAGAATCGTATTATCCTTAGCTACAGCAAAGTGTTGCGGAGTCTCAAAAACGTACTCTGGTAAAATTGTGACGTTTATGAGTGAGAATTTCTCAATCAAATAAGCGCCAACCGGAAGGTTTTCTAAAAATCCATCGACCTTGCCAGAAGCGACAGCCTTTAATCCTTCTAATGGAGTTTCAAATATTATCGGTTGAATTTGTGGATGTTGCTTTTTAAGCCAGGCATGAGCGCCGTAATTTTTGACAACTCCAAGCCGTTTGTTATAGAAGTCCTTAATATTTTGAGGATTAGCGTTGTTTTTGGTAACGAATATGACATATGGGATAGTTAAATATGGCCTTGTAAAACGTAGAAATTCTTCACGTTCTTCCGTCCTTGTTATTGTACCCAGCAAATCTATTTCCCCCTTGCGTATTTCGTCCAGAGCATCAGACCAGGTCTTACAAGGAACAGTCTCAATTTTGATCAATAATGATTTTGAAATACGTTCGAGGATATCAGGAGTAATTCCTTCGGCGCGGTTGTTTTGACTTAAAAACTCAAAAGGTTGAAATGCAGGATCAGGTGCGTAACGTATCGGCCCATGGGTTTTGATATACTCACGCTCTTCAGTTGTAAGTAAGTCTTTAGTCGGACTATTACAGGCAAAAAAGAAGATTATTAACACACCCACTAGAACGATTATACCAATCACTCTTAAAGCCCTACTACCGAGCACATTTCTATATTTTCCCTTAACCATAAATACCCTTTTTGAAGAAAAAATTATAATAAACCGTACTTCAACAGGACCTGCTTTGTTGTTAACCTCCACCTGATTCTGTTATTAGTCAAGAAGAAATTCCCAAAGGTTTCATAAACCCTTATAGATTATGTTCAGATTAAAGTTAACAGAAACTTCTTAGTAAAATTCCAGATTACGGAACCAGATCCACAGCTGTTAGGTCAAGAGTGTTGAGAGATGAGCAGCTATAAAAATTTCAAAATAATTACAAAATTCATTAGATCGGAATGGTTTGGGCCCTTAAACTTCACATTTTTGAATATTTCAGAAAACGGAATGAGAATAATTAGTCGGATCCTGGAAAGATTATTTTTGAAAAAGCATCTACATAAAAAGACTGGATGCATAATAAACCATGATCAGGACCTTTGCTTTCATTTCTAAAACAAAACCAATCACCACCGTTTAAACTTTTGAAAACCGAGGCGTGACCTCCCATAAAAAGTTTTACGCCTGCAATTTTCTTGTACGGTCCTAACACAGAATCAGCAACAGCTGCACATGTCCAATAGCCCAACCAGTCTTGATAATTTTCATTTCTGTGAGTTGCGGCATAAAACAACCAGTACTTTCCATTTATTCTTTCGAGCCATGGCCCCTCAAGATAATCTGCGTCTGCTTCTATACCAGCATCACGGTTATTTGCGAAGACCACTGTTTTAGGTTTGCCCAGAAGTTTCACTTCCTTTTTATTGATATTAGAAAGATCTATCTCCTGAATATCGATATTGTAACGAGGAATAATTGCATAAGTTTTGCCATCAATATCTTCGAATAAAGAGGTATCACATGCTGCACCATTTATATAAGTAATATTTGTATAAGGTCCCAAAATACTATCTGAAACACCAACAAATGCATAACCAGCTGAGCCCCAAGAACCGGCAGGATTGTATTCCTTTTTCAACCAATTATCCGCAGTGAATATAAGAAAATATTTACCATGGATCTTATGAATTTCCGGAGCCCAAAATCTATGCTTATAAGGACAGTCATCTGGCAGCTCTGACGATTTCACGAGCCACCGCTCAAAGCGCCAATCTAAAAAATTAGTTGTTGAATATATTGCAATACCGGGTGAGGACCCATTATTTGCTGTATTCATATATTTCTCATCACGTCCTCTAAAAGGCCACATTGTAAATACAAGATAATATGTGCCTCCTTCTCTGATAATGCATGGATCCCGTAATTCTTTTCTAACATCGGTTTGTCCTTCACAATAAGAAAAAGGCAACGCGTTTGTATAGTTAATAAATTGATTTATTGGATCATTTCTTCTGTAAATTTGATCTACTACGTCTGTTTTTCGATCAATTAATGAAACTAAACTTACGTCAATAAACTGAGCCCCTGCACTTTGGGAACAATGCACAGCAATAGAATTAGTACCGGTGTTTAAACTAGCGGCTGCTTCACCAGAAATATCGACATAATCCCAGCCTGTTAAAAAACCTTTTTCTTTAAATGCAAGGATACCATTTATAAACACCTCCACGTCTTCATCATGAAATATCAATAGCATTGGTTTATTCAAAGGTTTTTCATTAAGATAAAATTTCACCCTAAGCCAGATATTACTTGAATGCCATTCAGTTTTAACTCCATTCAAGCCGGCTCCAAATGGAGCAGCACCCAAAGCCCACATAGAGTCATCATAATCCTTTGAAATCCAGTTACCAGACGGCTGGTTTGTTGTATATTTCCAGTTAGAAATATCTGACTGGGACTTAGGAAATAGCCATAAAGTATTACCTTTAAAATCATTCCTGGCGGATTTGTAAATTGGGTCTGGATCTACCTTCCATATTTTTCTATCGTAACTAAGTAAGCCATTACATTCATTTTCAACATCGACGAGTTGACAATAAAAAACACCGGTCATGCCTATTTTATCAGAATTTTCCCAAAGACTCTTAAAAAGCATAACCATCTTACGAGTAAACCAACGTTTTGAATCATCTGTTAAAAGCGCAATTTTGTTAAGTTTAAGTCCGTCAATTTCATTGCCTGTTTGCGGATCATATGTTCTGTAAGTCCATGGCTTATCAGACCATTGATTTTGTGGACAAGCCAGGCCCCACCCGCCATCTTCACTGGTTATACCTATCCGATTAACTTCAGCTGGCGCAAGTCCACCATGGTGATCAGCTACATCTCCGCCGCCGTGCCAGGGAAAGCCACTTGCTTCATCGATTAACCTTGAAGGATCAAGAGTTCTAAATACATCAACATACCGCAATGTATCATGTTGTCCCCAGCCTTCATTGAATATAATCCAACAAATAATAGACGGATGGTTATAAAGTTGCTGGACCAGTGTAACTTTTTCATGCATACATTGAACTGCAGCTTCATGTGAGCGTGGCAAGTCCGTTTTGGGATCACCTTCATTACCTGATGGCATATCCTGAAATACTAGAAGCCCTAGTTTATCTGCCCAATAATACCAACGTTGTGGTTCAACCTTAACATGCTTTCTAACAGCAACAAGCCCTAATCTTTTCGCCGCTTCAATATCAAATCTCAAAGCTTCATCTGTAGGTGCTGTATATATCCCATCGGGCCAATACCCCTGATCTAATGCACCAGGAATAATTAACAGTTTTCCATTCAAATATGCCCGAGCCCGACCATGTGCATCTTGGCCAAGTTTGATCTCCCGCATACCGAAGTATGAAAAAACCTCATCCAAGATTTCACCCCTGTTATTTTTCAAAACCAGCCTAAGATCGTATAAAAAAGGATCATCTACATTCCAAAGCCTTGGGTTTTCAATCTTCAGGTAAAATTTACAAGATTGCCAGGTTAACTTAGCCTTAAAGAACTCGACCAAATTATCCAAAACGGGTTTGGAAAGTTCTTTGCCAATAATATTTGTTTGAAACACAATCGGGATCGAGTTGGAAAATACAGTTATCTCAACCATCATGGGCTCTGGAACAATTCGGGCATTAACAGTGATAAATACGCTGGAATCGGGCACACGAGGATCGATTTTAATATCAGTCAGAAAGGAATCGTTAACTGCTTCAAGCCAGACGGTTTGCCAAATTCCAGAACATGCAGTATAATTGCAGCCAGCAGGCCTAAGTGACTGTTTCCCTCGAAGTTGCCAGCTTGAGTCTGTAGGGTCCTTGACAGAAACTACGATTTCTTGCGGATTGGCCGGGCGCAATGCATCAGTAATATCAAAAACAAAACTATCATACCCGCCTTGATGCTTTCCTAAATGCCTACCATTCACATAAACAGTGCACTCCCAGTCAGCCGCCCCAAAATTTAAAAGAACCCTTTTATCTTTCCACTCTTTAGGGATATTAAATTTACGGTGATACCACAAGGTTTTTTGGGGAAGCAAAGATTCCATAACACCTGATAAAGCTGACTCAATGCAAAATGGGACAAGAATTTTACCATCATAATTAGAAGGGATACTCACCTGATATGACTCGGTTATCGTGTAATCCCAAAGGCCATTTAAATTGAGCCAATTATTGCGTTGAAATTGGGGACGTGGATATTCTGGCCATACAAAACCGGGAGATACACTCCGCGCCCAACTACTAATCAACCTTCCACTTTTAACCTCCCATGCTGATAATTGAAAACAAAAAAGCAATTTTGTTGTCGTTAATAATGCAAATATAACCCCACACGAAACAATTCGCTCCAAAATCAGGATACTGATTTGATAAAGTCTGCCGTGAGCGAACCGTAATGATGATTTCATGATATTACCTTACTTTCCTTTAACTTACGTAACAATGAGGAATCAGGTATTTTTTTGTAGAATTTGATCCAAAATTAGTTAATTGATTATAAAACCTGGTCCAAAAAAAATCGGCTCATCTGAGAGCCGATTTATAATAAAAAAGGTGTTTTTTTAGAAAATACGAGATTCTTCAACTTAATCTCGACATCAACTAAAAAGCCCTGGTTTTTCCTGGAACAGCAATGGGGTATTTTCCGTTGGAATCAGGTACCACAGGGGGAGCTGTATTAAAGGAAAAGTTTTCAATTCCAGGTGCTAACTCAATCTGAGAATTAAATGCATCATCCCACGAGACCTTTTTCCCAGACTCGATTGCCATCCGCCCCATGATCGCTGTTAAACATGACTTTGCACAGCGTTCCGTCTCATTATATGGTTTATCGTTTCTAATGGCATCGAAAAGTAAATCGTGCTCAACCTGATAAGGATTTGGTTTAGCCTCGCGGAACTGCCAGATAACTGAATCCTCAGTAGGATTAAAACCTTTATAAATTTTAGGATCAGGGATGCCTTCGCCAAGAATAGCTGAACCTTTTGAACCATGGATGATATTTCCGAAGAACTCCCAACAATCCGTCATATGCCGTCCCTGCGCTAACATTCGAGTGCCATCAGCAAATGTATATTCAGCTATATAATGATCAAATAACTGATCCGGCTCATTTCTGACCTGTCGGCCACCGTGCCCCTGAACAGATATCGGCCAGCTATTTTTAACCCAACAACAGACATCGATGTTATGAATAAGCCAATCCACAATAAAACTTCCGTTTAGCCATGTAAAACAGCTATAATTAGCTATCTGGTAGGCCATTTCCGACATGCCTGGTTGTTTTTCACTAATTCCAACCGGCCCGTGCATTCTATAAGCCCAACTGGTAATTACTTCGCCTATTCTTCCTTCGTGAATCTTTTGAATAGCTAGTTCCAACGGCAAGTAATGACGGCTCATCAATCCACCCGCAATCTTAAGATTCTTTTCTTTCGCGCGTTCGCCAGCTTTTAATACTCGTCGAATTCCAGGAGCATCAACAGCAAATGATTTTTCCATAAAAACATGCACGCCTTTGTCAACAGCATACTCTAAATGCAATGGCCTGAAAGCAGGCGGCGTCGCCAGAATCACTACACCGCCTTTACCGATACTATCTATGGCCTTCTTATAACCATCAAATCCAACAAAACACCGGTCCTCTGATACATCAACTTTATCCCCAAACTTGTTTTTCAATATCTGCCTGCTTGAATCTAACCTATTCTTAAAAACATCGGCCATTGCAAATATCTTTACCGGCCCTTTGGTCAGTAATGCATTTTCAGCCGCACCAGTTCCACGACCACCACATCCTACCAATGCTACCTTGATAGTGTTATCTTCGGCTGTGTAACCTACAGATCCTAAATAAGAAACTGATGCTACACCAGCCATAGCAAGTCCAGAACGTTTTATAAACGTGCGCCGTGAAATATTATTAATAACATTGGGTTTTTTTTCGCTTTGCATATCTTGCTCCAATTATTACTGTTTGACGTGTAATCTGGCAATTTATTTAAACCATACCAGAATCATTGCGCCGTATGAAAATGGATCAGGGTGGAACCCGACCCTTCGATTGATGATTTCATTTGCATCCTCCGTTTGGTGATCAATCACCATTGGAAATCACGTAGAGATTTAATGTTAATAGTCACTGATGAAATCAGCCGATGAGAACAAACCACCATACATGCAACTCAACTGTGAACTATTTGAGGATGATAAAGTATAGAGGTTACCTCTTACCATCGGCCCTGCTGGTGGTTATTCACATATCCCCGATTTCATGGGTGGAGGTTAATGCAACCTTCGGGATTCAACTTCTCTGGGCTGGTTTTTAAAGCCGAACCATTAGGGCATTAAAATATTTTTCAACAAAAATTTAACAGTAATAATTTAAGAACCATAAAATACTGAGGGATTTAAATTCCTCAAAGGTCGATTTACCAGTTAAATTGAATGTTTACCTGACATCAAAAGTCGATTAAACTTAAGTATGCTATTAACAAGGCGTAGTTTTCTAAAGACCAGCCTGGCGGCGATTTCAACAGTTGCGCCAGGTCTAAATGTTATTCTCGGATCAGATCGACCCATAAATATTTCAAAGCCAAACAAGATAATATTACTGATTGCTGATGGGATGAGTATGGGGACTCTCACATTGGCTAATCATTATTCAAATCTCGTTAGAAACAAGCCTTTAGAGTTTATTCGTTTAAAAAATCAAAATAATGAAGGCTACGCTTTTGTTGATACATCGTCGTTAAACTCACTTGTGACTGACTCTGCGGCTGCAGCATCTGCAATAGCCTCAGGAAGTCGAGTCATGAACGGCATGCTCAATAAACTTCCAGATGGCACGCCCTTGACGTCTATCACTAAAATTCTATCCGAATACGGCTGGAAAACAGGCTTAGTAACAACCACAGAAATCACACATGCAACACCTGCTGGTTTTGGTGTATCAGGTCTTTTACGCGATCAACCAGAAAAAATCGCAGAACAATATCTGAAAAATAAAATAAATGTATTGCTGGGCGGCGGTTCACAATTTTTCACAAAGTCTACCAGAAAGGATAAAAATGACTTACTCGCAGAATATCAAAACAGCGATTATTCAATCTTAACTTCTACAAATGAGCTTTTAACTGCAGACCCCAAAAAGAATTGGCTTGGAATATTTGCAAAGAGTCATCTGCCATACGTTCTTGATTGGCAAAAAAACCAGAATACACGCAGTAAAATACCCTCCCTGGATACTATGGCCAAACGCGCCCTGGAAAACCTAAGCCAATCAGAACGTTTTTTTTTAATGATTGAAGGAGGTAGAGTCGATCACGCTTGTCATAATAGCGATTGCGCAGGCGCAATACACGAGATGCTTGCGTTTGACAAAGCCATTTCCGTCTGTGTTGAATTTCAAAAATCGGCACCGGATACTTTAATCATCGTCACTACCGATCATGGAAACGGAAACCCAGGTTTAAATGGAATTGGCACTGAATATAAAGATAGCACTCGATTGTTTAAAAATATCTTGAAGATCAATGCCTCGTTCGCTGAAATTTTAAGTTCTATCAACAAGGCCAAAACTGTTGATCAAATCCAATCGGTTATTTTTGAAGCAACAGGCCTAATCCCGACCGTCACACAATCAAGTGTTTTACTAGACATTAAAGAGAAAAAATTCCACAGCATTAATGAACTTCAAAATTCATTACACGCTTGTCTGTCTAATATTTTAGCCGATTACACTGGCGTTGGGTTTGAAAGTTCCACCCATACGTCAGATTTGAGCCCGTTAATTGCTTGTGGAATAGGTGCAAGTAGATTTCACGGTGTGATTAACAACACGGATATATTTGGATTAATTCTGGACTCAGCAGGCATACACTTTAGAAACTCTTCTGCCAAAATTAGCTTGGGTCAGGACACCTACACCACCTCGATACAGGAAAATACCGCAGAATATTTACAACTTGCAGAAGAATGCACAGAAAACCTGGTAATCAGTTAATTTTTAGGCAATTGATCTATACATTTCTGAGCAAGAATAATTCCAGTTGCCGCAGCGTTCTCAAACTCAGAATTATCGAGTTCACTTTTATACAAGATCCACCAAATTCTTAGTGCATCCGGGAATTTCATGGCCAGAGATCTCAACCGCTTTAAATCACGTTCTGATGCTGGCCTGGCAAATATGGATTCAGCAATCGCTAAAGCTTCATCTTTTGTCTTTGGCTCGGCATCTAAGATGGTTTTTAATTTGATATTGAGTTTTTCAGATTCGCTACGCTTTAAAAGTCTGTCTTTTAATGGGCTAGATTGCCAGATCTCTTCTGTAAGCCGGATAGCCTCTGGTATCTTACCCAGCATAAAATTAGCACGAGCAAATATTAACTTATTCTTAGGCGAGGGTTTGGCTCTGCTCAAAAGACCAATGGCTATATCTGGACGCTTAATCATAAGAAATTTTTCTGCCAAATATGAGGGCTCAACCAAATTTGTAAGAGAAAGCCACGCCTCTGTAGCCAGACCATTCAAACGTTTCGTATAAGCAAAGTTTCCTAGCGTCTCAAATCCATCTTTAGTCGCAGGGGTAAGTTCCCATAATAAACTTGTGTCTCTGGATATATCCCATGCTATGGATAGCGCAGTGTTAAGCCAGTGAGGATAAGACAGGTCCGCCGATTTAAGAAAGTTTATTGCTAAATAATTGTTTTTGCCCACGAAATTTTTGGCAAATCGAATTGGTATTTGAGGTTGATGCGGATTCAACCTCACACATTCCCACGCTTCAGCTATAGCCATGGCCTGATTGGTTGAAAATGCTAAGTCAAACCATGCACGCTCCAACCTTAGCTCCCAGTTTAGCGGATCCCTCCTTATGGCTTCTGTAATTCTGGACCTGATAGACCGAACCATAGCCGAATTACCATCATTCAATGTCCGCACGCCTTCTTCTACTGCTAATGCCTGCACCTGAGCTCTAATCAGATTGATATTCCTCTCAACAGCTATAGGCCAATATTGTAACGAACGGTCGATAGCAAAAACCGCCTCTGCCGGAGATGCTTTTCTTAATGCATTCTGCCAATAAAACCAGGATATCCCCTGGCTAATACCGAAAACTATTAGCGCCACACCAATCGATAGGTTAACTACCTGTCTTAAATGCGATGGATCAGGCAACAAAATTGGTAATTTATTATTTTTAGATAAACCTACACAAAATCCCAGTAACGCACCGACAAAAATTGCATTAGACGGAATCTGAAAGACAAATTCGAAACAGGAATGAACAATAAAACAAGCAACCGCAGCCAAAGAACCAAATAATAATTCAGGCTCGGTTACTTTCTCATTTAAAGCTTTCTTTATCGGATCATTTATAATTCTCAACCATATCACACCTATTAAGACTAAACAGACCACCCCCACCTCTAATAATAATTGTACGTATTCATTTTCGGCATGCCAAACGGTGTTTAAGCCAAGATTAGATTTGTAATGATTATAAACCCTAACAAAAGTACCTAATCCCGTCCCAAAGACTGGAAATTTTAAACCTGTCAAAATTGTCTCTTTCCAAATAAGAACCTTCGGATATCTATGGAGTAAATCTTCTGGCAATTCGCCAAAACGCCGAAACAATAAATCACCACCAAATAAAATAATTGCAAGTCCCATTACTATCCCAAAATTTATTAGTAGCGCTCTAGTACGGCTGTGCGACCTATAAGCTAGAAAAAAACTCCAAACTAGGGCGCCAATCAAAAAAGAAAACAATCCACCACGTGATGCAGAACCTACAGCGGTAAATAATGCTATAGAGCAAATAATAACCAAAGCCCATGCCTGAGCTTTGTGACGCTCTAAAAAAACAGCATCCCCGGAGCGCGCCGAACGCAGGGGCCATAACCCTCGCATAATCCAACCCCCACAAAATAACACTGCCATATACTGCCAATTGGCATAATGGTTGGGATTGGTAAACGGGCCTGATCCCCTGAACAATGACCTGTGCGAAGGGGTACCAACCACTGGCGAACCCTCGGGTAAATGTGTAAAATACCAGATAGATAAACAAAGTGAAGTAACCCCTACAACATACACAAATAACCGATTTTTTCTCTTGAGAAAACCGAGCTCTTTTGCCAAAAAAAATGCAACAACTACAAGTAATAGTTCCCAATACCTCTGGAAAGTCCGGGCAACAGAAGTAGTTAATTGCAATAAATTTTGTGTTTCACCAATATTAACAGGAAATCTTTCAGCCAGAAGAGCCCTTTCTGGAGATACTAGCTTAATCAAGCTGCTGGGTATCGGAATCAATACTAAACAAAAAAACAATAACACACTGAGAATCATAACCGGCTTTATATCCAGAGAGGTATATCCACCGATTCTTTTAAATAAAAAAATTACAGATAGTCCAAAAAGTATCGCTACCAATGCCTGCCCATCATGAGTTAATGACCCGAAAAAAAAAGGTGAAATCAATACCCCTAGCAGCCAGGGGATGTGTAGACAAATTTGACCAGAGGTTTTTGAATTGCCGAAACTCACTGCACTTAAATACTCATCAAGTTATGGAATCATCATCATCTAAATCAGGCTTGACCCCAGCTTTAAAATTACGAATCTTTTTCTTCATTGCCCGCCAGGATTTGAACCATTCTGCTTTATGTATAGGTTTAGGCTCTAAAGTGGGTATTCCTTTTTTTGAAGCAAGTAATTCTGCTTCCTCCTGGATGGATAACACGGGTTTCGATGCATCGACTTTTTCAAAATCACCGTTCCCCTTAGGCATAGTCGCCCGGTAATAAACATTATAATAATGGCTGTAGTAATAATACGGATTATCTTCGGTTATACCATTTAAAACCAGACCTAAAACATGAGCACCGCGGCGTTGTATAGAATTTAGTGCGCTCTTGGCAAAACGCATGCCTGTGTGACCCGCTTTTACAACAAAAAGCACACCATCACTGTACCCAGCAATAGAAAAAGTGTCGTCGATTGAAGCCAGCGGTGGAGAGTCTATGATAACATATTCAAACTCACTACGTACATAAGCCACTAATTGTTTAAACCTTTCACCCACCAATAACTCACCTGGATTATTAGTAACAGGACCACAAGTGATAAAGTTCAATTTATCCAAATTTCCAGTGCCAACCCTTATAATATCTCTGATATCTGCCTTTCCCAGCAAATAATCGGATAAACCAGGGCTTTTATAAACATCCAGGAAATTATGTATACCGCCGCGGCGCATATCTGAATCTATGATTAAGACCTTGTGCTTGGCCATCATAAGGGTTATAGCAAAATTAATCGCAAACGTGGTTTTACCATCCCCCGGAATAGCACTCGTAACCAAAAGAATGTTCTTCTTTTCTCTATTACAACCAAAAAGTAAAGATGACCTGACTCCACGTATGGACTCAGCAAACACGCTTCCACTTTCGATTCCGTTGGTTATCAGGATCTGCTTCTTGTTCTTATCCTTTAAAGATACTATTGGTATTTGGCCAAGTACAGGGAAGTCCAAAGCCATTTCAATATCTTCAGCGAGATCCAGTCTGTCATCCAATTGATGTAAAAAGTAGACCAGTCCTATTCCTGAAGCTAGCCCCAGAAAAAGCCCGGCTAAGATAATCAACGGTCGATTTGGACCAACAGGAGCCGGTGTTCCCATGCCTGATTCTAAAATATCAATTTTTTCCTCAGTCCTCTGCACAAGATTTATCTTTTCCAGGTTTTGCTGTAAATCATTCAACACCGCCAGGGTCCGAACTTCCTGGTCTTTTAAATTGTCATATTCCAACTGAATACTCCTATTTTCCATGACCTCTTTTTTCAAAGCTTCAATAACAGGTTCATAGCCCTTGACTTCTTTTTCCCGAGCTTCAATTTGAGCTTTTCTTTGCTGTTCTATTAAATCGAGTCTAACATTAACTCTCTGTTCTAACTGATCAATCTCTCTTTGCAAATTAACCATGTATGGATGTTTGGGCTTTAGAGTTTCAGAATACTTTTGCCACTCCGCTTTCTTGCTCTGAAGATCCATCTGTAAACTTAGATATACAGGATCACCATATTTTAAAAGTAAATCTCCTGATAATGCTATCGCGTCCAGGTTTTTTAGGTCCTGTTTTAGCTGAGGATCAAGTCCTGTACTTTTGTTCCCCCGCCCATACACGCCACTGGCTAAGTCTTCTTTTGTCATTGCCTTAAGCATCATTAACTCTGCCTTTTTCTGCTCCAATTCATCCAGGGCTTTATCCAATCTCTGCTGTGCAGCATTCCCCATCTCCCGGGCACTTGCAACATTATGAGTTTTCTGAAAAGCTATCATGTTCGATCGGATCTGATCCAATCGCATGGTGTAAAACATAATATCCTTTTTCAAAGATGAAAATGTAGTCTCAATGGATTTCTCTCGAAGCTCTTGTTTATAACGTAAAAATTCTTCGGGCCAAATCTGAGCGTACAATTTACAAAAATCGAAATCTCCTGACTCCACAACTAATTTATAAAAAGACTTTTTTGGTGGCTTAATTGCACGTATTACATATTTTGGTATTTCATTTGAAGAAGAATAATAACTGGCTAAACGCTTCTCTATGCGAGCTCGCACAGAGGCATTTGTCATATACTCTAATTGATTCTCATAATAATTACTCGATTCTTCCTGGATTTTAGCAGAGCCGACCTCAATAGATGGGACAACACCAATTGTTGAATAAGCTTGATATTTATTTGGTAATTTGAGCGCAACAAAGATTCCTATCGCTAATCCAATAACTGTACATAAGGCGATCATTCCCCAGCGTTTAGAAGCAATCTTGATATATCGCCTTAAATATAGAGCAAGGTTTACCTGATCAGCAGGAATTGATATTATATTCTCTGCCCTATCAACCATATCTTTTAAAGGATTATCCATTAAATTACCACAATCTAAAAGTTACCTCCGGCACTTCTACACGGTCACCATCCTGTAAAACTTGATCTAAAGTCCTGTCACCATCCAGGACTTTTTTAACATTCACATTTATGACTTTTATTTTTTGTGTCTGAGGATCCATACGATTGATCCTCACTCTTTTCAGATCTGCAAAATCATCAAACCCTAATTCTATAATAGCCTCCGTGACTGTCTTTGGTTCACCAGGCGTAAGCTTTACAACTCCACGGACCCTTCCGAAAAAATAAGCCTGGCCAAAGGCCAAATTTGATGTCAGTAATTGTAAATAAATATGACAATCATTGTAATATTCCGCGTCAAGCTTCTCCTTCAGTTCAGCCTTGACCTGCGCTAAAGTCTTGCCACGAACATTCAAAGTCAAGACAGTGTCTGAATTCCTACAAACAGGAAAACTAGCATAGCCCAAAGCCGTAACTACTACTTCTAAAGGCTCAGTACTCTTCACTGGATCCTCCTCGATCCTGAACCTTAAAACATCCTTATAATTAAGCTTGTAGTTTTCTAAGTCTGGGACCATGGCCTGATCAAACCCGGCACGTACTGAAACCTGGGTCACCTGGTTACTCAATTGATTCGTTAAAACCACGTCATTGTATTGGGCTAATGCACAATTTACCAGGGTCAACAGGATTATTAAAATGAATCTCATCTTAACTTATATATATATATCAGAAACTTCTTGTTATTTCCAGCAGGAATCTGTTTTGAAGATAATCCCGTTCTATTAAATTTGAATCCTTGAGAGCAAAAGAATAACCACCTCCAACACGCCAATTAGGACTTACCAAAACGCTTGTCCCCAGATAAACCATAAACCTGTTTGCCTTTTCCCCGTTCTTAATCGACGACTTTAAATCTTCAAATAAGAATTTCAAATGAAACAAGACTGCACTGGCAATCTTGTGATTAAAAGAGTACTGAACCCGAGACACCTCATAATAGTTTGATCCTAACCCCAGTTCTACGGTTCTATCAAAGTTAAGTAAATGTGACATCTTGGAGTTTAAAGTGTGATCCACCGAGAAATTAAACATTAGCCCGGAATATGTCCCAGTGTCATTCACTCCAGCCTGAGTTTCATAATCCGCATAGGCCAATCCAAAACCAGCTGAGATTGTTAAAAAAGATTTGGGCCTGAATATCAATTTTGGCCCCACAGTCGAAATAGTACCATCATTTTGTGATCGATCCCAGAAATCGTTGATTTCATGATGCCCGTCTAATCCGACTGTCCACTTAGGTGCAAAATCATATTCAACCCCACCCAGGAAAATATAGCTATAATGACTATACATTTTATAGTCATCAGTCAAAGAATCGCTTAACTTAAAATCAAACCCTGAGTTGGCCCTAACATCAGTAGTCGGTTGCCAGTCAACCGTTAAACCTGAATAGTTTTCCAGCCGCTTATAATTTACCAACTTCGTCTTTTGTCCAGAAATCTGCCAATATATTAGCGGATCCGAAATTAAAAAGACATCATCATGAATATTGATCTTAAAATCCTTAATATAAATTGTGTGTTCCAGGCGTGAACCTGGTGTCACTTGAAGGCTACTCAATGACGAATGATTTACGTAATACTTATAACCAACATTAAAATCAAAATGTAATACATTATCCTTATTTAAAGGCCATAACACACCAAACCCCACCTGCGGTGTAATGGCTAAATCATCCTCTGCAAAACTGTCTGCTAAGTTAATATTGTCATTGTATTCTAACTGTAACGACCCCGAAAGCCGACCTGTAACTCGACCCCATTTTAAATTGTATTGTTTAGGAATCGGGGATTGATATCTCAAGTAAGGAGAGGTCCGTACAAAAGGGCCTTCTATTACATCAGCAAACCCAGAAAATACAAATACCCCACCAAACATGCAAATAATCCACCTTCTTTTTCTACAAAGTTTTCTCATACCTATTATTTCTCAAACCTTCCTGTGGTTTGATGTATTAAGTGTTTTATTACGGCAAAAAAGCACTCAAAGCAGGTTGCGCTATCCTGGTGGGATCAATAATGTTTGGAATCGGAATTGGCGCCTGGGCAAACGGTGCCGGCACTCCAGCCCCTGCTTGTTCAAAAAATGCAATACTGCCTGTTGCCTTAACTAATTCACCCTCTCTCGCAGTAAACCTGAATGTCACAGTAGACCCAGCATCCAATTGTGGTGCAAAGCCAATCGGAGTTAAGATCACAACTGGTAGGGTGTTCTCTGTAGGAGTAGTCACAGTCAAAATACCAATCCGGTTATCCACCAAAAGTAACACAGAATTACCCTCGTACAACATTGTTCCCCACTCAGGCAGATTGGCAAAAGATAAATTGAATGTACCTCGCGCAGCTCTTAAACTCAAATAACCATTCGAATCAGAACTCATCTCTATGATGGACTGGGATGAAATTTCAATACGTTCTAATTTTCCGGTTTGCGCACTTCTTGATAACCCACTCCATTCAAGGTTGTATCCAGAAAATCTATCTCCACGGATCTTCAAAGAAAAACTGCCTGATTGCTGAGACTCTGTTAATAGCGATGCCAGGCCGACAGGTGCTTTGCCAGATTGAATGCTAATCTTTTTACCAGTGATATCATCCATAAACTCGATCTCTCCACCAAGAGCCGAAACGCCTGTAAGTCCCGTACCAGTAGTCCTTAGACATTGTAATGTAACAGCAGGTGGTACCTTCAAAAACCCACCTTGCCCAAAACCTATACAAACGCATCTGTTAGCAGGAAAATATTGAGCAGGTGTAGTATTCTTAAGATCAAACGCCCTTTTTGAACTATCCCATTGCAGTTCAGTTGACTGCCCGGTCAATAGATAAAACTTTGTATCTTCACAGCCCTCAATATGGCATTCCAGGACACCTTTTATAACAGTGCACGCCAGAAAATTCCTGCTCTTGTTAATCGAAAACGTGGCACTGGATTCATTATTAAATTCCATAGTCTTAGTTTCGCCAGGACTTAGGTTAACAGAGTTTTGCCCGTAAGTTATAGTGACCACTGAGTCTGCCCTGCCCCTTAATTGAAGTTTTACACCTGGAATATCCCGAATCTTACGAGTGACCCCTGTCTGATCTTTTTTTTCAACTAACGGACCCCCTAACATCGGCGGCCGATTCCATGATAATTCGAGTTCCTGACCATCAGCATTGATAGCAAAAACATTGCTGCTTGCAGATAAATAATACTGACCACCTGTAAAACCTTCGATACGAAACGCTGCCCCAGGACCTGCCTCAGCTGCACTACCGTCACTAAACCGCATTGTAACAGGAACTGTCGCCCCAGACCCAATAACAAAATCAAACACTTTTAACTTATCATCAATAAACAAGCTCAACATTTGACCGTCCGGCAACTTTAAAGCCCAACCAGGCAAATGTTCAGATCCCAAAATTACATCCTTACCCTTAGCGGCTATGTTCTGACCAGTTTCAGTAATCTCAATAGAACAACCATCATAGGTTAAAGTTTGTCCTCTAAAATTGGTTAAGTTATTTAGATTAGTGCCATCGACCGATATAAATCTTTGGTTCCCAGTACCAGAAAAATTAATGAAAACCCTGTTTGTAGTATCAACTGATATCTGCCTTACTACCTGTGCTAAACCATCAAATAGTATGATCTGCAAAACCGCAATAAAACCCAAAAATATCTTCAAATTTTTCATATTACTATTAAAATACCATTAACTATAAAATATTTAAAGGCTAATATGTCCCCTTGTTAAAGGACCGTGGCTTTTCTTTTAATATAATAACCACCAAAAATAAGGCATAAAACACCCAAAACTAATCCACTAATAGGTTCAGGAACAGGGTTAAAACTAATGTCACCTACAGCCATTCCATAAAGCGCATTTTCGCCTGCGGGCTTGAAAACAAACGAAACTTCTTTTAGTGGAATGTTATCAAATTTTATGCTGACAATTCCTTTATCTTTCTCATCATTCTGAGCGACTCCTTGCACTGCAATGTCAAGTCCCGATCCTTCCACTTTATTATAAGAATCACCGACAACACTACTAGCTGCCACTGCATTACCATTTAAATCTAAACCTTGAATGCTTGCAACGCGATCTATAAAATCGAACGTATTATTACCTGCATCAATATCATAAAGGGTGAATGAAATATTATTGGCTCCCTTAGCATTTAAAAAATAAAAACCTATACCTACATATTGCGATGAATCAGTAAAAGCAGGGCTAATAGCCAAAGAATTCTCTGTGGAATAAGTTGTTGCTGTTGCATATCTATTTCTATTAGCAGTTGATGTTATCATTACTTTAATATCATTAATTGAGTCATTATCTAAATCGAATTCACGTTCAGCATTGCCAGAGCCTTTCCATGAGAAATTGTCCCAATCCAAAACCAGACCAGCATTAGTTGAAAATTGATCAATAAAAAATACCGTCATTAATAAAACAAATAGCCCAGCGATCTTCTTTATTTTTCCGTTTTTGCATAACCAGAAAACGCCAAATCCAACACACAGAATAACAGCTAAATTGGCCACCTGTGGTTCGGGGACTGGATTAAACGACATGTCACTAAGCCCGATACCATAGTATGATCCGTCAGCATCTGGTGCAACCAACTTAAACCATAACTTGTTAATTGGTTGATCAGAAAATTGGATATTTACGTTACCATTAGCAGAATTATTGGGGCTTGCTTGTGTCCCTGTCACTTCCAATGTGGCTCCTGACCCACTAACTTCGTTTGCAGAAGATCCTACTACCTTTGAAGGATAAATTACAGGAGAACTAGATGATGAAGCTGCTATCGATAGAATCTTATCCGTATAGTCCCAACCCTCTACAGTCCCTTTATCAACATCATATAAAGAGAAATTAACATCCTTAACTCCCTGAGCATAGTTAAACTCCACTGCCACTGTTAACGAGCCTGATTGATCAATGAAAAGATCCATTTGTAAGCTTTTACCTCCTGTTCCGCCATCATATTTTGTACTTGTGAGAAAACTTTGGTTATATGTGTTTTGTGGCGTTAGGATTATCTTTATATCATTACCCGGATTCGTTGAATCGATATCAAAGGATTTTTCCAGAGTGCCAGAGCTCCATTGAAAGCTGTCCCAATCAAGAACAATTGCACGCAGATTACACAAGAAAAGACCATAAAAAATGAATATCAAAACCCAAAAGAAATCTGCCCTTTTCTTATACACCCCAGCCAGAAATTTTATATTCATAACCCAATTTTTGTTAATTAGTTTAATTTGTCAATTTTATTTTATTAAATTTTTCACTTTTATAAAATAAAAGTTCAATTAATAAAGCTTAAAGCTCAGGCCATTATCGTCAATCAACTTAATTGGTTCATTCTTATTAATGCCAAACGTAAATTTTGTGCAGGTATCCTCCCGTAACCATAAAGTTTTTTATATCAACATAAAGACTACAAAGTTGATGCTATTGATTCTCTGGACATTAAAATTACTTTTTATAAACAACTGTTAATTTCAGGTCTTGAATCAATATTTATGTCCGGTCATACTTTTCGACACTGATGAAGATAGTTATTGCAATAACCGGTGCAAGTGGAAGCATCTATGCCCAAAGATTGCTGGAATGCTTAAACTCAGAGACACATCATGATCTTAGTATTGTCATTAGCAAAAATGCTAAAGATATCATAAAGCAAGAACTGCCTGATGGTATTAAAATCCCGGCAAAAGCAAATTTATTTTCTGACGATGACTTGCTGGCTCCATTCGCAAGCGGTTCAAATCCGCCTGACTCAATGGTAATCATTCCATGTTCTATGGGCACACTGGGAAGGATTGCACACGGGCTTAGCGATACATTAATTCTCAGGACAGCAGATGTAGTACTTAAAGAACGCAAAAAACTAATCCTGGTACCACGTGAGTCGCCATTAAATATTATACACCTTGAAAACATGATTATATTGGCTCGGGCTGGTGCAGTTATCCTTCCTGCATGTCCGGCCTTTTATAACCAACCAAAATCAATAATTGAATTAATTGATACGACTATATCACGTGTACTTGATCATATTGGAATCACCAATAACCTTGTAAAACGCTGGCAAAATCATCCCCCAGCACAACAAAAATAATATAGATAATGAAATGCATCGCTGATTCAATAAAAACGCTAGGTAGTTTTATTAAATTTAGTCACACATTATTTGCGATGCCCTTTGCCATATCATCGATGGTAATAGCGGCACGTGAACATCATGGCTGGCCCGGCTGGAAAACATTTGTGCTGATCATAGCAGCTATGGTCACAGCAAGGACGTCTGCCATGGTTTTTAACAGAATTGTCGATCGAAAGTTTGATGCAGCGAACCCTCGCACAGCCAAAAGGGAATTGCCTGCAGGAAAGATATCTCTTTTCACGAGCTGGATTATCTGGTTTATAAGCTCATTTTTGTTTCTGGTTGTGTCATATCTTTTAAACAAAATCTGTTTTTATTTGGCCCCGGTCGCACTATTCGTTATTTGCTTTTATTCTTTCACAAAACGCTTTACAGATTTCACCCATTTCTTTTTGGGACTGGCACTGGGCCTTTCGCCCATAGGCGCATGGCTTGCCGTAACTGGTAAGTTTTCATTTACGCCAATATTCCTGGGAATAATAGTCATCTTGTGGCTTGTAGGATTTGATATCATATATTCAATTCAGGATTATGAATTTGATCGGACTCACGGTTTACATTCGATTGTCGTGCGATGGGGCATAAAAAACGCCTTAATATTTGCTTTTCTCGTGCATATGATTATGTGGGGATTGTTGTTCTTATTCGGTGTCTATAACAGGTTCAGGTTCCCGTACCTGGTCGGCTGCATTATAATTTTAATAAGTCTACTTCTTGAGCATTGGTTGGCTAGAATTAGAAGTTTGAAATGGATCAATTTAGCATTCTTCAGGTTAAACGCACTCATTAGCATCGTATTTATGGTTTCTGTAATTGCTGAGATCCAGTTCCCCGGTTTTAGACTAAGATTCTAAATACGATTATGGAGAATAAATTATCAAAAATTGAAAACTCTATCCTCTTGCAACAGCGGCTCTCCGAGGCCGATGCTGTTACACTTTTTCATGCCCAGGATCTACACTGGCTCGGCAGACTAGCAAACCTTGCCTGTACCCGGCTCAATGGCAATAAAGCTAGTTATATCATCAATCGCAGTATTAATTATACCAATTACTGTATCCTGCGCTGTGCAATGTGCGCGTTCAGCAGATCACCTGGAGCAAATGACGGCTTTGATCTAGAAATTGATGAAATAGTCAAAAAGGCCAGCGAAGCTCTGTCATTTGGTATCACTGAACTGCATATAGTCGGTGGACTGCACCCGACCCGTTCTTTCAGTTACTATGTAGAAATGATAAAGGCCCTTAGACAAATTAGTAAAAAACTCACATTGAAATGCTTTACTGCTATAGAAATCCTGCACTTTTCAAAAATTGCCGGATTATCAGTTGAAACCGTTTTAGAAACACTCAAACAGGCAGGACTGGATTGTTTGACCGGCGGCGGAGCAGAAATTTTTTGTCCTGACATTCGTTCAAAAATCGCCGAGAAAAAGGGATCTGCGATTGAGTATCTAAAAGTCCATAAGACATGGCATCAAATGGGCGGTAAAAGCACATGCACTATGTTGTTTGGGCACATAGAATCAATCAAGGATCGAGTCAATCATTTAGCACTATTACGTCAATTACAAGATGAAACAAACGGGTTTGTTGGATTCGTGCCATTACCATGGAAACCATCAAATTTACGTATTAAACGATACGCTCCAACCGGGTTAGACAAACTAAAAACTATAGCCGTCAGCAGGCTGTTTTTAGATAATTTCAAACACATCACAGCATATTGGCCGGCTTTTGGTAGAGAGACTGCTCAAGTAGCTCTGGATTACGGAGCTGACGACCTGCACGGTACATTGATTGAAGAAAAAATCTTTCATATGACCAATGACCAGTCGCCACAACAGATTTCCAAAACAGAGCTCATCTCGGCCATCAAAGAAACAGGCAAGATACCAATCCAACGCGATTCATTCTATAATCCTATAGAAGAGTCTACCAGTTGATTCATTGGCATCTACGGACAAAGTTTTTGAAACTTTTATGTGTGATTAGAGCTTAATGCTGAGGCTTGTATTTTATCGAATAAACAAGGCCCACAATGATAAGCAATATACTCCACCAGATATCCGCATGTAGTTCCCATAAAGCGACACGATGCTCAACAGGTGGAGGATAAAAAACACCATAAATCCCAGATGCTAAGATTAAAACCCCATAAATTAATAAAACAACGCCTATAAAAAACCAAATTGGTATTTGTTTCTCCAATGTTTGCATAAGCATTACCAGAATATGATGTTCACAACTATCAATACAATAGCGACAACAAACGCCCAAAATCCAGGTTTTTGATACCATGGGCATGGGGCTTCATCAGGTAACGGAGTTAATCCCATTACAACATTTCTAAGCTCAGACTCAGGCTTTGGCTTGGTAACAAGACTAATCAGTACAGTGACTAAAACTGTGATAACAAGTGACCACCAGCCTGAATACATATTGATTGCCATAGGTTTGGCTTTCTCAGAACGAGCAATAAGTTTTGCATGCACAGGGTTAAAAGCTGCTGGGGCAAATTTATGTGATTCTTCGCGCATTTTAATTTTTACATCTGGCAATAACACTACTTCTATTCCTTCAGTCCCAAAGCCCGTAACCTCACCGTTTGATTTATTTACAACTCCAGGGGCAAGCACTTGAACCAGCTTCTTCCCACCCTTTCCCTCTAGAACACCCGGTATTATTCCATTTGTTAAGGGACGAATATTTAGTAGTTCCACCGTACCCTTCTCTACCACGACCTTTGTAATCTTCTCAAAACCTTTTTCGTTTTTAACGACCTCAGCGGATACCACAGGTAACGATGCCTTTTCATTATTACTAGATTCTGATTTCTCGCTTAAGATGGTAACCTTAGGAGCAGGATGGTATCCGTCAGGAAATGTATGAACATAAGCCCACATTGCTATAGAAACTAAAATACCAATCAAAAAGCCCCAAAACCCACCACTGCTGGTGGCCCTTTTCCATAACATACCCGTGATTACCACACCAAAAAGTGGAACTATAAAGAAAAACACAAGCACCTGCAAATACTCCAGTATATTTGAAAATAAAAACAATGCATAAGCTGTTGCAATCGACAATAACACACCAATAATTGAGCTCCAACGCCCCATATTGAGGTAATGATGATCTGGCGCATTCTTAACCAGTAACGGTTTGTATACATCGTACGTCCAAACGGTGGCAAAAGCGCTTACATTGCCGGCCATGCCTGACATAAAACCTGCGATCATGGCGGTAACGCCTAGTCCCAAAAGCCCAGGCCCTAAATATTGTCCCATTAATAATGGCAACACATCGTTATAAGTCCTATGAGTTATACCTGCACGTGGATCGCTCTCAGGAACAAGCACCATAGGTGAGCCATCAGGATTAAGCAAAACAGCCAGACCTAACAACCCCGGAATAGTAACAATCAATGGTACTAACATTTTTAAAAACGCGCCAATAATTGTACCGTTTTGCGCTGAACGTAAATCCTTAGCCACAATAACTCTTTGGACTTGCAAAAAATCAGTACACCAGTACCCAAAACTTACTGCAACGCCCAGCCCAAAAACCATACCAAACCAGTCAATGCCCATAGGATTCGAATCAAAAGAACCTAAATTCCTCCACAGACTTGTGAAATCTGCATTTTGCACAGTCGGATGGATTATTGGAGCATTTGCCTTTATCTTCTCTATCATTGCATTCCAGCCACCTGCATGAATTAATCCCAGTATCGGTATCAATAATGACCCAGCCCAGATCAGAAAATATTGTAAAACCTCATTAAACACTGCAGACAACAAACCACCTAATGCTACATAAACAGCAACAGTCGCAGAAGATATCCAGATACTCAAGTCCATATTCCAACCCAGCAACAGATTTAAGATCTTAGCCATAGCAAACATGCTAGCCCCACTGACCATTATAGTCATAAAACTAAACGTAAAACCAGCAATACACCTGGCACCTTCACCATATCTAAGTTTTAAATACCCCGGCACAGAATGGGTCTTTGATATATAATAAAAAGGCATCATCACTACGGCTAAAAACAATATTGCCGGGATCGCCCCGATAAAATACGCATGCGCACCCAGCATCCCATATTGATAGGCCATTGCACTCCAGCCCATAGTTTCAAGTGAACTTAAATTCGCAGATATGAAGCTAAGGCCGGCAACCCAGGCCGTCATTTTCCTGCCAGCAAGGAAAAAATCTTCTCCAGTTGTGGCAAATTTTTTAAGGTACCAGCCAATGATCAAAACAATTATGAAATAGATGGCAATAACAACAAAATCTATTGGAGATAAAACTAATAATCGTTTTGTCTCAGTTCCAATTGATGCTATAAAAAAATGGCTATTCATAGAGTCAATTGCCAAAACTTCTATATTTTTTAGGATTCATCGTCAACAAACATTTTTAAACATTTATAATTCCCGAACCAACAAATAAAACGAACGGTACAAATAAGGCCAAAACTGGTCGGCCTGTAAGTAGTAACTTTAAATACACATAGGCCCACAAACGATTTGCCTTCTAACTTAAACATAGACAGACCATACAAGTACAAGTACCATATACCACTATGGAAACTACCATGTTTGATGAAAAAACATTGCCTCCTATCCAGCCATCAGTCCTATACCTCGTTGCTACACCAATAGGTAATCTGGAAGATATCACTCTCAGAGCTTTAAGAGTCCTCAAAGAATGCGACCTCATTCTTGCAGAAGATACAAGACACTCCGGGATCTTGTTGCATCACTATGGAATCAAAAAAGAACTAATGAGTTACTTCAAGTTCAACGAAGCCAGACGGACTGAACAAATAATTAATCTTTTGCATGAAGGAAAAAAAATAGCAATGATTACAGATGCTGGTTCTCCAGGCATCAGCGACCCCGGACAGCGGCTCGTCCAAGCCGCTATTACTGCTGGATTTAAAGTAGAATCTGTACCCGGGCCCTGCGCACTTATAGCTGCATTATCTGCCAGTGGCTTACCGACCGATGAGTTCCATTTTATTGGATTTTTACCTAAAAAACCATCGAAACGAAAAAATACCCTCGGCCATTTGCTCGGTATTCAGGGAACGATTGTCATCTATGAATCTCCTTATAGAGTTGTCGGCTTATTAACCGAACTCTGCGAACTTGCCCCGCATAGATTCATAGTATTAGCCAGAGAAATAACTAAAAAATTCGAAGAATATCTTCGAGGAAAACCAAATGAGCTTTTAGAAAAACTCAAGAATCGAACTTTAAAAGGCGAATTCGTGATCCTGATAGGGCCAGATACATCATCAGCAGGCGAAGCTCCTGGTGACTAACGAATTCTTTCGGTCTTAAACTCTCCAGTTCAGTATAGGAATTAAATCGACTTTATGCGCCGTTGCTTCGTTTCTTAAATCTAAGCAGAACTAATCTATACTTTGAAAAACCTTCTAAAACTGGATCCACATGGAGGTCCAAAGTCAAAGCCGCCTACGTATTGTTGAAACCTAAAAAGAGATAGTGGTTTCGACCAAAACTTTAAGAATAAATTCGTTGACTTTAATTTTTTATTTTTATTGGTATAATATAAAACAAAAGAGGGTGGTCTTATGCCGACATACGAATATCGATGTGAAGAATGTGGAAAACAGTTCACGTTGATAAAACGTATTAGTGAATACGATCCCAAAAAGATAACGTGTCCACATTGTGGCAGTTCGAAAGTCTCAAGGCTCGTGCAGCCAATTTTTGTTAAGACATCCAAGAAAAGTTAGCTGCCTGCTATTAAAATTTACTTTTTTGGTGACTCACCAGGAAAAAGTATTCAGTTGGAGGGCAAAAGGCTTGTAACACGGTAATGCCCCGAACCAACGCGGAAAATTTGGCAGCCCATTTCCTGGTGCAGGTAGTTTATTACTTTATTTTTCAAGGCTTTCTTACCATTAATTTTAATGTTTTCGATTGACCGAGATGGAACATATAAAATCGCTTCTGTGTTTGGAGGAATAATTATATCCCATGAAAAAATATTATTTTTGATGGACCATGTGCTTGAGATCTTACCGTGTATTGATTTATATGATGCACTAACGTAATTCAAATCACCAACTACAGTAGGTTTCATTATTATCTTTTTGAACCCCGGATCCGAAGGATCGCTCCTAATTCCTGCAAGATATTCATAGAACCACACAACCAAATCTCCGACCAACATCACATGATTGCCGGAATTCATTGCGGGATCAGCTGTATCACCATTCCATAATTCCCAAATAGTTGTAGCGCCCTTTTTAATCATATATCCCCAGCTAGGATAATCTTGTTGCGTGGCAATTGTGTAAACAAGGTCAGGCCTGCCACTATCAGACAGGACCCTGGTTAAAAATTGACCGCCAATCAATCCCGTACCAATATGGCCCCTGGTTTCAGTTGTTATTTTTCTAACCAGGTGCTGGATAACATGCTGTTTTTCTTCTTCAGGAACAAGGCCAAAGGCTAAAGGTAAAACACACGATGTTTGCGTGCCGTTATCGTAATAACCTTTCTCCTTATTATAAAACTTGGCATTAAAAGCAGTTTTAATACTCTCAGCTAACTTTAAAAATCTCTCATAATCAGATTCAAGGCCAAGGATCCTGGCGTATTTGGCCATTAGTAATAAATCATGATAAAAATAAGCCGATGCCAACAATGTCTTATCGGTCCTCCGGTTTGGGTCATTTGAATGTATAAGCTTGGGGTCTTCTGGGGGCACACACCAATCGCCATATGAGTCTCTTGAAATGAGGCCATCCTTTAGAAAACCGGTCATATATTCAATCCATTTCTTGGCGACTGGATAATGTTTTTTGATAATTTTTAAATCGGCATACTGAGTGAATAAATGGTCAGGAATGATAACTGTACTACTAGGCCAGGTGACGTTATCCGAGTATATTGGCCAGTAAGAAGGACAAACATCTGGCACACTACCATTATTTTTCTGGGCATCAGCCATGTCCTGCAACCATTTCCTATACAATGCTGCTACATCAAACATGAACATCTCACCTAATGATTCCTCGGACCTGTCGCCCAGCCAGCCTTGTCGTTCATCACGCTGAGGGCAATCGGTAGGAATGCTTCTATAATTTCCACGTACTCCCCATGTAATATTTTTATAAATCTGATTTAACAATCTGTTCGAACACTCAAAGCTACCCACTGGCTCAACATCATCATGCACTACGCAACCCTGGATAGTTGAAAAATCAGGAGTCCCAGGAAATCCTGTAAGTTCGACATATCTAAAACCGTGATATGTAAATCTAGGTTCAAATACTTCGACTCCTGCGCCTTTCAAGATATAGACATCAGTTACTTTAGCATCACGTATATTATCCAGATAAAGCGAGCCATCAGCATTCAATGTTTCTGCGTGCCTTAATCGGACAACTCTCCCTGCTGGGCCTGAGACCTTTAGTCTACACCAACCCACCATATTTTGTCCCATATCAAAAATGTAAACACCAGGCCGCGGAGTTAAAATCTTAATTGGCTTTAAAACCTGAGTAATTCTTATTGGATTAATCATCTGTGCCGAAAGTTGGCCAGCAGGCGGACTCACCAGTTGTGCTGGCTGCCAACTTAAATCATTAAACCCGACTTCAGCCCACCCCGGCATTTCAAGCCTGGCATCATATTCTTCCCCGTCATATTCATTGTTCGCAATAATCGGGCCCCTGGTGGTTAGTTTCCATGACTGGTCACTAAAAAAGTCATCAAAAGTCCCATCGGCATACTCAACGCGCATCTGGAAAATCAACTTCGGAAACCCAAATGACCTTGTTTCTGTCGGGCTTCGAAGTCGCGGGGCAAAAAACCGGCCATTCCCTAAAACTACACCTATGGCGTTCCTGTCTTTTCGAATAAATTTTGTGACATCATGTGTTACATAAAAAACCCTTTTATCATATTCACTCAAGGCTGGTGACAGCACATGGTCGGACACCCTTTTTCCATTAATATATAATTCAGACAGCCCTAAACCACTCATGTACACAGTGGCACGTATAGGTTTTTTGCTTATATTAATCTCTTTCCGCAACCATCGTACAGCAAGGCGCCTGTTCTCTGGCGGAGAAACTTGGCCCCAGGGCGGTATCCCCACTAATCCAAGGACCTGCGATCCCTTCCAATTAGAATCATCAAATCCTATTTCAGTCCAATCTGGTAAGTCTCGGTCATAGCTTTTCCATTTTTGGTCTGTAATAATTTCAGTAAAGCTACCATTTGTAAACTCCAACCTCAAATTAGCTACAAGCCCAGCCGGATTCGATTCGGCCCCTACATTTGCAACTGAGACGGCTAATAAATTCTTGCCCGTAACAAGCGATTGCGTTATGTCAAACTCCGACATTGCATGGAAATTACTAGCACTTCCTGCGCGTCTACCATTTACAAATATGGTAGCAGCATTATCAGCGGTTATCCATAGAACAGCACGTCTGACTTGATCGAGCTCAGGAATTTCAAACACCCGCCTAAAATAACGAGTGCCTACTGGTGCAGATTTTGTTGTAGGGTCTACCTCAGGATACCAGATCCAAAATGTATTTGTGATGACAGACTCGATTACTGATTCATCTAAACCTATCCAATTTGCTAGCCAATCGGACTTTTCCAATAAACCCATGGTCCAAAAAGCCGGACTACTCCACCCCGATGGTGTATCATTTTCATCCCAAACTCGAACCTTCCAATAGCATTGCATATGCGAACGCAACTCTTTGCCGTTGTACTGGATACCTACTGATTGTTCAGACAATACCTTGCCACTGTCCCATAAATCAGCTTTGCCAGGGTGAAGCTTCGTTAAACTGGTTGCTACTATAACCTGATATGCCCTTTGCTTTTTATTAAATTGATCACTGGCTCCTGAGACTAAGACCCAACTCAGATAAGGTGTTTTTTCATCAATCCCCAACGGGTTCTTCAAGAACTCACATCGTAGATCTGAAGGATATAAACCGCTCCCAGCAAAACAAAATGTTAATGTAACAACAAAAACAAATAATCGAATGATCATCTTTTTCATAACGCATCAAATTTATATAATCATCCAAAAATGCTAATAACCTTTCAATCAAAATCCAAAAATAAAAGTCATATTTTATCTGGATTGGGATCATCAGCTATCCATTAACTGCTTAGATTTCAGATTCTGAACTTGAATAATGGAACCAGACTCTTGCCAGATGACCCCATGACTAAGAGCCTAAAATCTGCCAAAATTAAACTTTATGAGACCTTTCCGTGCTCTGATTTTTTCATAGTTATGTTTTGGCCCACATTAATAACCAACTGCACAGCAGTTAACTATCATGACGGTTATCTCTGCCTACATCAATCTGAACTGACCAGACTAGTCCGCCAAAGAATTAAGCCTTTGTTATTTTAGTGTTCCTGAATTTTTGGGTTAGAACTAACAATTTTATATAACTGGAGTCCTGTTGAGAAACCAATTGCTAAGTATATCTCAAATAAGCCACGCCAGATACCTAAACTTTAACTCAGATTAAGAAGAAACTCTAATTACTAAAAAATATTATCCCTACTGGTTTACGTGCAAACCCACCACTTCTATAAATCTGTTCTTTAAAAAATCCTGTCCATGAAAAACAAAGAAAATGGGGTGTAAGAGTCTACACCCCATTTACATTCTAAAATTGTCTAAATTTTTAGTTAGAAGCCTTCATAGGCTGTGTGGGATTTGCCTCGACTTTGGGCTCTGTTGATTGTTTCTTGGATTTCTTTTCTGATTTTGGTGATTTCTTTGTCTCCTTATCTTTTCCAGGACTGAGATTTACTGACACCAGTTCAGATACGCCTTGCTCATTCTTTTGAGCTAGACCTGAAATTTTTTCGCCCACAGTTATGTCTTCGATTGTTGCTGGTTGACCATTTTTAGTAAACTTAGTATTTGATGTAATCAGGAATTCACGGCCGTTGTTTTTCCCTGATAAAATGATTTTCATCGCGGTTTTATCGACAGATTCTACTTTGCCATTAAACGGGAATGTCTTTTTCTTCTGTTTTTCTGGCTTATCAGTTTGTACAGATTTCACACCTGAACTTTGATCTTCTGCGTATGCAGTGTTTAAAGCTAACAAAATACTGCTAGCTATTACTAAACTTAAAGTAAATAGAGTAATTCTTTTCATACATCTCCGTATTTAAGTTAATTTTTAAATAATGTCAAATTAATATTTATATAATTGAATCAAAACAACTATCTCAAAAAATGTACCTTTAGTTAGCATTATCATGCATTAAAATGATAAGATAATAAATTATTGACTATTTGATAAGTGTTGAGCTCGAAAAATTTTATGTTCTTTACCTAATTCAAACAAGAAGGAGTGAAGCTAGAAGACAATAACCTAATGTAGTAAAAATATCAGTAAGAGCTAACACTAATGGTCCCGAGGCCAGTTTAGGATCCTGGCTGATTTTGTGCGTTATAGTTGGGATACTGATCCCCCAAAATCCAGCTACTACGGCTGCAAATGCTATACTAAGACCAATAGCCAGAGATTCAGATGCCTGAGTAGGCCAAAGCCCTGAAATTAAAAAAGCGCTCAAGCCCAATAAAATACCAAGACACAGACATATGAACGTTTCTTTAAAAACAGAACTAAGATACCATTTTAAGGAAATTTTCGAATATCTTACTAAATGTAAAAACATAGTCATGGTCTGAATACTGACACTTTCACCTATAGCTAGAATCAAAGGAAAAAAGAAGGCCAGGATAATAAACTGTGAAATTGTTTTCCCGAATAAACTGGCTAACAAAGCACACAGAATTCCACTTACCAGCGTAGGAATTAGCCAGGGGAATCTGACCCAAACTGATTTAGCCAAACTCGCTGTCTTAACTTGATGAATCCTGAAACCAATTGATTCAAAAAGCTCATCAGCGTGCCCTTTCTCAATTAAATCTGAAACTCTTTCAGTAAAAAGAGTAACATCAACTATACCTAATAATTTATTCCCTTGGTCAACAACAGGAAAAGCCAAATATTTATAAAGCACAAACATCTCACACGCTTCGATGAGCGTAAAAGAATCAGGAATAGCAATAACTTTGGGAATCATTATCTCTGATATAATTGCATTAAGGGGTGATGTTAAAAGTTTTCTGGAAGGCACAACCCCGATAAGCTGGTTCTGCTCATTAACCACATAGAAATATAATACCTTTGAAGTAGGGTTCTTTTCTCTAAGTGCTTTTAAAGATTCATCAACTGACCAATCTTTGTTCAGGGTTATATAATCTTGGCTGATATACTTTGTTACAGGTTCTAGAAAACTACTCTCTGCATCTTTCATTTTATCTCTCTATCAAGTTTATCTTCCTTGTCAGGAAATATTTTCTTAAATTCTTTAGTTGCCTCATCAGCCAGTTCTCTTTTCATCTGCCTGATTCTCTTTCTAATGATAATGAAGTCTAGTAAAGCGACGCCAATTGCCAAAAATGTAAATAGAAAACAGACCAACCAATAATAAACAAAAAGCCAGCCCACCAGTGAATTATTTAAAATGGTTAACCCGATTACTAGTAATATCACTGATCCACTCAGAAATAAAACACCTAGTCCTCTGCGAATTTTATCTGTTTTCCCGTACATTTATGATCGAATATTAATATTGTTTTTTCATCTAATCAATATGGGATGTTTTTATTTGACCAAATAAAAAATGCATGTGACTTTTAAATAGTTGTTCATGTTTATGAAAATCAAAAAATATTTTTCGATCCCTCATCTGATATCATGGGTAATTCTCATGGTATCAGTCCTAACAATGTTATTAGTTTCTGGCTGTGGTGGAGGTGGTGGTGGCTGAGGCCGTTAATATTTTGTGCATGGCGCACAAACCTGACTAAAAATTTTGATTTGGATTATTAGTAATAGAAAAATTTTTTAACGTGTTAATGATCTTACAATGAAAACAAAGGTATTATTTTTAACATTAGGCTTTGGATTATTGACTGCGCTTACAATAACTGCAGAAATTCAAGCGCCAGAAGGTTTTAGCCAATTGTTTAATGGAAAAGACTTATCAGGCTGGTGGGGAGCAGGAACTGAAGATCCAAGAAGTTACTTATCATTACCCCCGGATCAATTTAGAAAAAAATTTACTGAAAGCCTTGAAGACATAAAAAAACACTGGAAAGTCGAAAACGGTGAGTTGATTAATGACGGCGAAGGACTTTATCTAACTACTACAAAAAATTTTGGAGATTTCGAGCTTCTTATCGATTATAAAACTGTGCCTAAAGCCGACAGCGGAATCTATCTAAAAGGTTGTCCACAAGTACAAATCTGGGACTATACTGAAAAGGAAAAATTTAACATCGGAGCAGATAAGGGCTCAGGCGGGCTCTGGAATAATTCTCCCGGAGCTCCTGGCAAAGATCCTCTTGTTAAAGCCGATAAACCTTTTGGTGAGTGGAATCATTTCAGAATAATACAAGCAGGATCTAGAACATGGGTATGGCTTAATGATCAGCTGGTGGTTGATAATGCAATCATGGAAAACTATTTTAACCGCAACTTACCAATCCCTCCTACAGGTCCTATTCAGCTTCAAACCCATGGTGGTGAAATCCGATGGCGGAATATTTTTATTAGAGAAATCCCACCAAATGAAGCTAACAAACTTTTAAGAGGGACAGACCCTGAAGGTTTTAAGCCAATTTTTAACGGTAAAGACTTCACTGGATGGGATGGCCCGCTGGATAATTATGAGATCAAAGACGAAGCCATTGTTTGTAAACCCGGTAAAGGCGGAACCATTTATACAAAAGAGGAATTTGGAGATTTTATAGTTCGCCTGGAATTTAAGATACCTCCGGGCGGCAATAACGGTCTCGCAATTAGATATCCGGGCGAAGGTGATACTGCTTATGTCGGAATGTGTGAACTTCAGGTTCTGGATGATAATTACGAAAAAGTAACAGGACAACAAATTGACCCGAGGCAGGCCCATGGGTCAGCCTATGGAATGGTTGCAGCTGCAAGAGGTTATCAACGTCCCTACAATGAATGGAACTATCAAGAAGTAACTGTGATTGGACCAAAAATCAAAGTTGAGTTAAATGGTTTCATTATCCTTAATTGCGACCTTAGCAAGGTTACCAGCTTCCTCGATAATAAAGCTCACCCTGGAAAAGATCGTAAGTCTGGGCACTTCGGATTCGCCGGTCATAATGATCCCGTCATGTTCCGAAATATATCAATCAAACGTTTGGACTAATAAGAGTTTTAATGATCTAAGATTTATGTCAACAAACGGGTGATAAAATTAAATACCAATCGATCAAATTGAATATGTTGCCTCCTGATTACCACATGCACACACCTCTTTGCCAACATGCAACTGGCGAACCTTATGAATACGCAATCACAGCTCTCAAAAATGGACTTACAGAAATTGGCTTTTCCGACCACGCACCAATGCCCCAAGATAACTTCGATAACTGGCGCATGAGCTATAATCAATTGGACTCATATATCGATTCAATTATACAGGTCCAGAAAAAAGTCCCCGACCTCCAAATTAAAATAGGACTGGAAATAGATTTTATTCCAGGATGCGAAGATTGGATCCGTTCGTTAATTAGTAGATATTCATGGGACTATGTTATCGGCTCAGTCCATTACGTAGAACCCGGATGGGATATTGATAATCCAGGCAAAATCCATCTCTGGAAAAAACATGATATTAACGAAATTTGGATCAGATATCTGGAATTAGTAAACGCCGCCGCGGTCTCAGGTCTTTTTGATTTTATAGGGCATTATGACCTGCCCAAAAAATTTGGGCATCGCCCAACAGTTGATCTTTCAGCACACCACAAAATTGTCCTTCTAAATGCCGCAAAAACAAATACAGCTATAGAAATTAATACAGCAGGCTTAAGAAAAACATGCTCAGAAGTCTATCCATCGGCTGATATACTAAATTTAGCTCTCGAGTCTGGAGTCAAAATCGTATTCGGTTCAGATGCACATTCTCCAGATGAAGTCGGTTTCCATTTTTCTGAAGCATTAGAACTTGTAAAATCACTAGGCTTCAATTCCTCTGTCAACTTTTCTAAAAGAAACACAACAGAATTTAAGTTATTCTAAACCTGAAGTCATCTATTAACTAAAGTCAGCTTTTATCAAAATACTGGCGTTTTCCAAAGCTCCTGGCAACCGATGTTATCGAATGGCGAGCAAATGTACCTATTTGCGGCCCGGCGGCAAAAGCCACCGAGACTACCGTACCCAGAATGAGCATGCTCACAAGCTTCACCCCTGCTTTTAAAATGTTGGACAGACTTTCACCCGCCGGAATCGGATTCCCGATGAATAGCCTGAATCGATCGGAGAACAACTAACCGTCTGTTATTCAAACAATTCGGCCATTATGCGCTGCTTACGATGACATAGTGTGAGGCCGCACTTTGTGGTAAGCAGAGACACCCAGGATCTCAAGACAGTGCGCTTCACGCCTCACTCTCCGCTGCTCATACAGTTCATCTAAAAATGCCTGAATTTACGCCACGTCAGGATTTTAAGTCCCCGCAGCCAACGGGTTGTGCAAGTTAGGGTCATCTGCAACGCCTGATCTGTTCCACATATCATGCGAGTTTTCTCGATAAAGCATATTGCAGGTGAAAGTACTAAGTAGGCCAGGTCTGCCAGTTCGCCACTGAAGGCAAACTCTGGCATCCTTACCCGGTCATAGTCATTCATGCCGCTTCGATAGACAAAGTAGTAAGAGTGGATCGACGTGGTTCACACAGCAAGAAAGTACTGTAACGCGCGCCTACACTGGCGCTGAGGATTGTTACCCTTTAGTTGGGAACTAATCATCAAGAATGTCCAAACAGTTGTATTACGAACTGAGCCCTTTAATTAAAATTAAAGTTTTTGAAGAATCATATTTTGACCACCCTGGTCTATGAAATTTTGAACTCTATGACGAGTCCTATATTTGCGGCCGTTTCGTCAAAACCCAATATTCAATATTTGCGAATATGACTTCTGAATCTGTGCCCTTATCTCGAAATTTTTTCGACCTCCAATAGAACGTGATGTGTTAAAAATCAATCTTTTTTATGTAGTTGCTTTATCTTCCAAAGAAATTAAGCTCTAGATATTGTTAACGTCGACAGATATGAAAAAACTGAAATCTATTTTAGCTATGGTATTTGCATGTCAATCGGTTTTTGCCCAAAATCCGATTATCCAGACGGTATATACTGCTGACCCGGCTCCAATGGTTTATAAAGACACGTTATTTCTCTATACAGGACACGATGAAGACGATGCTACAGAAGATCGTTTTGTTATGAAAGACTATCTTCTTTTCTCTACTACTGATATGGTTAACTGGACTCATCACGGCCAGGTACTATCGACTGAATGGTTTGGCTGGACTGCTCCATTAAATGCAAATGCAGCACAAGTGACTTTTCGGAATGGGAAGTTTTACTTTTATCTTTCGCCCTGGAGCGCACTTACGGACAAAGGAGACTGCATTGCTGTGGCAGTTTCAGACTCGCCTTTTGGACCTTTTAAAGACGCGTTAGGCAAGCCATTAATAAACCCAGGTCAAACCACATATAGTGGTCATCTATGGGAAGACCTGGATCCAACGGTTCTAATTGACAATGACGGACAGGCTTATCTTTATTGGGGAAACAATGCGTTATACTGCGTTAAGCTAAACAAGGATATGATTTCATATTCGGGCGAAATAATGACTTTCGATATCAAAAACAAAAACGAATTCGGCCCAGATTATGAAGAAGCGCCGTGGCTATTCAAGCGTAATAATACTTACTACATCCTTTATGCTGCACATATCCCTGAAGCAATCTATTATGCCACTAGCAGCAAACCGACTGGCCCATGGAAATACGGAGGCATAGTAATGCGCGCTATGGCTCAAGGATCGATTGGTAATCACCCGGCCGCCATAGAATTTAAAGGGGAATGGTTTTTCTTTTACATGAACCAGGATCTGCCAGGTGGGCATAGCAAGCGTCGAGCAGTAAATGTCATCCCATTCAAGTTTAATCCAGATGGTTCAATTCCTGAACTCAAACATAGCAAACAAGGGGTCCTTAAACCATTAAAAAACCTCAACCCCTACCAACGCGTGGAGGCTGAAACGATCGCATGGGCCGAGGGTGTTAAGACCTATGGCACCAGAAAAACTAATGTTTATGTTACCAAAATTAATAATGGCGATTACATCAAAGTACGCAGCGTTGATTTTGGTAAGGGCCCTGATAAATTTTCAGCTTGCATCGCTTCGGCAACCGGTGGCAGTCAAATTGAAGTTCGAATTGACTCAGTAGATGGTCCATTAATTGCAGTTATTAAAGTCGATAATACCGGGGGATGGGAAAACTGGATTGTTCGATCAAGCAAGACCGAACAAGTTAAAGGCATTCATGACGTTTACTTTGTTTTCAAGGGCGGAGACGGTGACTTGTTCAATTTCGACTGGTGGAGATTTGAGTAAAATCCTATTTTTACAACAAAAGCAATAAAAGCTCTAATTTTTATAAATTACGACTACCGGCATTGCTCTCAAGCCTCGAAAACGGTGTAAATTAAAATCCCAATCCATGACTGGTATTGTGCTCTGGCAAACCATGAATTTCCAATTAAACCGTAACATTTTTGGATTTAGGTGCTAACATTGCGTACTAGCTTAGAAATTTTTTGAGCCTCTTTCAAAATATAGTTGTACAGGAACAAAACTGACAGGTTAACAGCGATATTGACTTTTTAGAAAAACAGGTTCAGCGTTGATATAACGGCAATAACAAGCCGATTAATCGATGAAAAACGTAATTTATCAGTTATTAGAGCTTCAACAACTCGAACTTGGAATCACCAAATTCGAGGGAGACACTAAAAAAGAAATTCAACGGCTAAGAAATTTAATTCCACCGCAAGTTATTGGACATTACGATAGAATGATGGCTAAGGGCAAAAAAGGAGTTAGTGTCGTAAGACATAAAGTTTGTACTGAGTGTCACATGGCATTAGCTTCTGGCATTTATGCAAAACTGGTACGTGGTGACGATATTGTCATCTGCGACACATGTGGAAGATATTTGATTTATTTGCCCGAAGATCAACCAGAACCAGAAACCGATCAAACACCAGTCATTGAAGCCGTTAAATCACAGTCCAAATTAAACTCTGATCAAAAAGAAAAACCAAAACGCAAGAAAAAAGCTACAAAACCTATCGGATAAAGCCAATCACTTCAGACACTACTTAAACCTGTATAAACGTGCTCAACTAAATAATTCGTTAAGAGCATGGTAGTTATTTATTGCCCAATTGAAAGTCAGAATTTCTAATTCCAAACCATAAATAACCTTCGCATTGTTTAGAAAAGATTGAAGTATCAGCTATTGATCAATCTTATCTTCCTGAAAAATACGCAATTATATTAACGCATTAACAATTCTAAACATGAAATCGGTCCTCTGAGAATGCAAAACACCAGATAATGTCTGTTTTATTTTCAAATTTCACTAATGCCGATACCGGAGCGAACCATATTAAATACAACATCTCGTTTTCGGACCGCATTTGGCATAAATGAACAAGTAAAATGCATGGAATATTGAAAAACATTTATTTCAAAAAAGGCATCAAAACCCAAACACGCGTAAAATTTTATCCGGTTTTGAAGTCAGGCTTAATTTCCAACAAACCGATCAAGGAGTAACCCAGGCACAGGAGAAACCGCAATAAACCGCAATTATTCATGTCCCAAAATGGTATCAGTTCAATTAAGATTCTGTTGATTTAATAGCAAGGAGAAGCACAGGAAAAACAATCAGATGCGATCTCAATCCTGGATTATAGAAATAAGGGCTTTTTGAAGCAAGAAAGATGGATCAGCCGAGCTTGTCACAAGAGCTATGTTCACGTCTAGCAAAGTTTCCATAGCCTTAATCAATTCCTCCAGTTTGTAATTATCAGCCTGGTTTGTTGCCTTAAATAACGGATATAAGCTTTGTGGTAATAGATTAATACTGGTATCAGGTGGGAAAATTTTTATGAGAGCTGATTCTGCTTCTTCTGAAAACTTTTTATAATTAAGCGTCTGAGAAATTTGACCACTTTTAATTAATGCTTTTGCCAAAAGCAGGCATCTAATTTTGCTTATAAGTCCAAATAGAACGCCAATTTCGGATTTTTGGGTATCAGTTTTAAGACCCCATAATACATCCTGAAGTGCATTTAACGCCTTTGAAAGGTCGCGTTCGCCCAGTGCCTCGCCTAAAGCAAACGCCTCCACATTGTGGGTTCTGGAAACTACTGATTCAACATCTTTAATAGCAATAAAATTTTTATCAGCCAAATAGAGGATTAATTTTTCTATCTCCAGCGATAATGTCCGCATCGATACCCCTGCCCTTTCAACCAATAATTCCAGGGCATCATCGTCTATCTGTTTGCCTGCTTGCCGGATTTGCTCATAAGCCCAGACAGAGGCCTTTTGTTTCCAGTCTTTGTCTGCTGACGTCCAGGAATCTAAAACTTCGACATTTGCGATTCGCTCCAAAGTTTTAACAATGGTTCGCGTCTTAGCCACATTCGAAGCGGTAACCAGAAGCCTAATACCAGTCAAATCAGTCTTGACCAGTAGGTCTGACAGTTCTGCTAAAGCTTCATTTACTGTTTTAGACTCACCAGTGCGATCAATCCCGAAAAAGTTACAGTCCTTAAGCCAAACAATCTTTTCCAAACCAAATAAAGATGGAGTTAAAATGGCCTGTTTAAGTTTGTTGATTGCCAGAAGTGCCTCTGATGTATCCTTGCAAAAACCATCTATGATCTCATGGTCTATGCCTTTGACGTCATTTAGCCACTGATCGAAAACTTCTCGAGCTCGTTTTTTTACAACGAATTCATCAGAACCATAAATAAAAAAAACGTGCTTTGAAGCAGATTCTTTCTGAGACATTTGGAATGCGAATATTTTTCTATGTTAGATCGCTTAAGTCGCCCCCGTTCTGATTTATCTTATCCAATATTTCAGACATGTCTTCTACTTGTTCGAACAAGCTTTTAGTTACAAAGACCGGCTTTTTAAGTGCTGTAGCTAAGGCTAAACAATCACTGGGTCTGGCGTCCAGTTCAACTATTTTTCTTCCCAATTCATTTTTCTCCTGAAGGAAAAGTCTTGCATAGTACGTGGAATTCTTTAACTCCGTGATTACTACTTTCTCTAAAGTGATTCCAAATCCGCGGAATATATTGAGCATTAAATCATGCGTAAGGGGACGTTCCTTTGTAGCACCACGCATAAACATATTGATTATCATCCCCATTGAATGTTCAACCTGAATAACAAAAACCTTTTCATCGTTTCCAATGAAAACAGCCACGCCACTGTTCGCTGGAACAATGCCTCTTATAGTTACAGGTAGAACCTCTTGATTCATGATTTAAATCTAACGGATTTTTTTTTAAATTACAAGATAATGTAATTGATTTTCAAAAACAAAATTTTTGGCTCCTAATAAACTATATTGAGTTTAATAAGACTTTTAAGACCAACCATATCAAAGTTAAGCCTGAACGTATCCACATGCCTGTGTTATTGAGTGTTTTCAATAGAACAAATTTTTGGTTATGCTAATATTTATCTTCGGACAGTTCATGCTTAAGCTATGGTCCTTTTGCAAATCAAAAATGTCCCTGTCCAGAAATTAAGTTTTGGATGTGCTTATGGATGCCAGGTTTTCAAGAATCGAGATGTTAGTTGGAGCCGATGGTTTCTCAAAATTAAAAAGTTCTTTTGTTGTAATTGCTGGGCTGGGAGGTGTTGGAAGTTTTTCTCTTGAAGCACTAGCCAGGTCTGGAATTGGCAAAATTCGGGTTATTGACTGTGATATTGTTGTGCCAAGTAACATAAACAGACAGATCATAGCAACCGAACCGGTATTGGGAAAGCTCAAGTCAGAAGTCGCAGCACAAAGAATACGGGAAATAAATCCAAATTGTAAGGTTGAAGCATACAACATGTTTATAGATTCAACTACCAGCTTTCAAGCGATAGAAGGAAATCCTGATGCCGTTATTGATGCAATTGATTCTTTAAATCCAAAAATTGAGTTTTTGAAGGCATGTCAAAAACAGAAACTATTTGTTGTATCAAGCATGGGCGCCGCAAGACGTATGGACCCAACCAAGGTCAAAATAGGCTTCCTTACCAATGTCAATTCGTGTCCATTAGCTTCAAAAATAAGAAAACGTCTTAGACAACGAGAACTTTCTGTGGACATTTTGTGCGCGTACTCAGAAGAACCTGTTCATAGCCTAAAAATTGATGAAAACCAAATTATAGAAGAACCAACCTTGTACAAACGTGGCAGGAAAAGGAATCCAATGGGCAGTCTGCCAACTGTTGTGGGGATGTTTGGTCTGTTAATAGCCCATGCAGTTATAGAAAAAATACTCAAGAATAGAATTGAGACGCCAAATACTAACTCTTTGAATTTTTCTTGATGATAAATCTATTTAATCTATTTTATTAACATCTTATGGCCAAAACGAGGCAAAAAAAAACTAAACCCAGTTCTAAAAAAATAAAAGCACAGTCTCGGAAAAAATTACAGACTAACCAACCATCTCAGAACCTAGATGCCAATCAACCAATCAACGATAAAACCGAGCTTGATAATCTTTTGCTAAAATCATCCCAGCCAATCCCTGATTTTACAGAAGAAGAAAAAGAAAAACTCAGCCACGATGTCGATGCAACAATAAAATTGTATTTGCGTGAGATCGGTCAAGTCCCACTTCTTACACCAGAGCAGGAAATAGAATTAGCCAAAAGGATTAAAAAGGGTGATAAAAAAGCTCGAGAGCTCATGATTAAGGCTAATTTACGATTAGTAGTCAAAATAGCACATGATTATGAAGGACTCGGATTACCTCTGTTAGACCTTATAAATGAGGGTAATATTGGCCTGATGAAAGCAGTCGAGAGGTTCGACCCTTCCAAAGGCGGAAAATTATCTACATACGGGGCATGGTGGATCAAACAGTCAATCAAACGCGCGTTAGCTAATCAATCTAAAACAATAAGATTACCAGTACATCTGGTTGATAAAATCTCCAAAATGCGCAAGACAACCATGAGATTACAAGAAGAATTAGGCCGCGAACCCACAGATGAAGAACTTGCAGAAGAGCTCGATATGACCCCAAGCAGAGTAGCTATGCTCAGATCAGCCGCAATCCGCCCAGCCTCCCTGGACGAGCCTATAACAACAAAAGACGAAGACTCAAATAACCTCTCAGAAATCGTCCCCGATGAAAAAGCATTATCACCCTATCAACAATTAGAAGATAAAACCTTAAAAAATATGCTTGCTGAGCTCATGAAACATTTGGACCAACGGGAGGCAACTATTTTAAAATACCGATTCGGACTTGACGGCGGACCAGAGCGAACGCTGGAAGAAGTCGGCGAAAAATTCGGAGTAACGCGGGAAAGAGTCCGCCAGATCCAAAATATAGCCTTAGCAAAGCTTAGAAAAATGATACAAAAATTGGAGGCAAAAAAAAATGAATAATCAACAAGTAACCATCTCAGAATTAACCTCAGCCATCAGAAATATACCAGACTTCCCTAAACCTGGTATTCAATTTAAAGATATAACCCCTGTGCTCGGCAATCCAAGATTATTTCGAGGACTCATAGACCTATTAACCCAAGACTATAAGCAAGGCGATGTTGACGCCATTGCCGGGATAGACGCCCGCGGGTTTATATTAGCCGCTGCAGCCGCTTATAAATTAAACTGCGCATTCGTACCTATCAGAAAAAAAGGAAAATTACCATTTTTAACCTTTGAGCAAACATATGACCTTGAATATGGGACAAATACAATAGCCATCCACAGAGATGCAATAGAACCAAATTCAAAAGTCCTTTTGATTGATGATTTACTTGCCACTGGTGGAACCGCTGCAGCCGCCATCGAGTTACTAAAAAAATGTGAAGCCAAAATCCTGGGAACAACTTTCTTTATAGAACTTGCCTTCTTAAACGGTCGTGAAAAATTAAAAAATATCCCGGTCAGGTCCATAGTAGTGATTTAACAATCCAGTTAAAAACAATTTGTGTCGCTTTTTCAAATAAAAAGCAATTAAGCAATAAACCAGCTCAACCCTTTGTCATAGTAACAATCCTGACAAAGCAATAATTCCCAGTCAGGCCGTTCCAGGCTTACTCAAAGGAAAATGAATAATTTCTTAGTATCCTTCCTACAGCCCTGTTAATCTTTTATATCAAAAACTCATGCTGATATTTATTTTAAAACAAGGAAATCTTTCAATTTTAACACTTTCCTGTAAATTTAAGCTATGTTACTAAGAGTCATTTTACTTGTAACAGTTATCTGGTTTGAGGCTGCGGCTGCATCCTCACGTGTAGAGCTTTTCCTTTCTCACTCAGAAGCCAGGCCGGGATCAAAATTAAAAGCTGCAATCCGAATAAACCTAACAAACAGTTGGCATGCCTATTGGCGAAATCCTGGTTTTGCAGGACAGCCACCTTCAGTAAACTGGATAAAGCCTAATGGAATCGAGATAAGCCAGGCTGAATGGCCAGTGCCTGAAAAAATCGAACAACATGGCTTTTATAGCTACATTTATTCAAACGAGGTAATAATATTATTTCCTGTTCAGATTGCGCCCGACCAACCAGCGGGTAATGTTGAAATTATTGCAAATGTTGACTGGCTGGAATGCAAAGACATGTGTGTATCAGCCTCAGGTAAAGCCTCTGCTAACCTAAAAATTGGCGACCAACTAGTAGAATCCAAATCCAATTACTTATTCCGCGAATGGGAAAAACGATTACCCATTAATAACCCTGGTCTCCCTATAAAAGCGTTTATTCAAAGGGAAAATCAATCAAGTTTTGTCGTCATTGCATTTACTAATCAATCGTCACCTGTACTCATAGATTTCTATCAGTACCCGGAACAAACAATAAAGCTCAGTGATAAAACCACGTATTTTGTTTCGGACACTGCTAAAGGAATTAAAAAAAGAATCGAATCAGACACCCAGGTTACATCGATTGATTTATACGGTCTGCTGGTGTTAAAAAAGGCAGAAAACGATCCAAAAGAATACTATGAGATCAAGATCCAAACTTCAGAAGTTAATAATCAAGCTCAAGCATCTTCAATCCCCGGCCTCGTTAGTAAACAAGGTCGGTCTTTTACTGGGCCAGGGCTGCTTCTTTTGAACTTTTTTCTGGGGATTATTGGAGGTGTCATATTAAATTTCATGCCCTGTGTTTTACCTGTTATAGCCCTCAAGATCTTAGGTTTCATACAACAATCTGGGCATGATAATAGATCTGTACGTTTACATGGAATCGTATTCAGCCTTGGGGTCCTGGTATCATTTATTATACTGGCGTTAATAATAATTTTTGTTCAACAAACAGGTAAATCTGTTGGCTGGGGGATGCAATTTGGAAACCCACGGTTCATCGTAGTTCTTACTTTAATCATAAGCCTTGTTGCATTTAATCTTTTCGGCTTGTTCGAAATCACCATCAGCGGCAAAGTCTTGAATGGTGCAGTCGAATTATCCAGCAAGAAAGGCTTAGTCGGTGCATTCTTTAGTGGTATTCTTGCAACTGTGTTAGCGACTCCATGCTCTGCTCCAATATTAGGTTCGGCCTTAGGGTATGCCCTAGTACAGCCTGGTTTTGTGATAATAATAATATTTTTATCTATTGCCATTGGCTTTGCACTGCCATATCTATTGTTATGCTTCAATCCATCATGGCTAAGGCTATTGCCAAAACCCGGACTCTGGATGGAACATTTTAAAAAAGCAATGGGGTTTCCTATGCTTGCCACAAGTGTCTGGTTGTATGTGATTTGTTTTTCTTTCTATGGCAAAAAAAACCTGTGGCTCGGGCTTTTTATTGTGCTATTGGCCTTCTTGTGTTGGTTTTACGGCACATTTATACAACAAGGACAAGCCCGCAAAAACATAAAAATGATCCTGGTTTTACTCGTATTATTAGTTGGCTATTTCACGATGCTAGAACAAAAAATGGACTGGCGCTATGCGGGCTCAGAGAATAATCACGATCATTCAGCCAAAACAAGCAAGATTGACTGGAAACCGTGGAGCAATGATGCTGTTGCTCAAGCAAGAAAAGAAGGAAAAATAGTCCTCATAGATTTCACTGCGGATTGGTGTCTGACATGCCAATTCAACAAAAAGTTTGCATTAGAGGTGCCCTCTGTTATTTCAATTATATCCAACCGGAACGTTGAGACATTTCTCGCAGACTATACCAAAACCCCGCCAGAAATCACACAAGAACTTAAAAAATTTGGCAAAGCCGGTGTGCCACTGGTTATTGTATATCCCCCGGGTGACCAGGAAAACGCGTTAGTATTACCTGAACTTTTAACGCCGTCGGCCGTTATATCTGCAATCGAAAAAGCAATAGCAATCTCAACTAACCGATAATGAAAGTCATTCAGCTGGATAATTGGATAGAACCATTAATAATAGCTAGCCTGCTCAGCAACAAGCGCGGTACAGTATTCTTTTTAAATACTGCTGCTCCAAACACATTTACGCGATGGTCTATCATAGCTACGAAACCGTTTCTTGAATTCAGTTCAACCAGGACGGTCTGTAAATTGTTGTTTGCGCAAAAATATAAACAGATAGTCTATTCAAACCCATGGCTACTTTTAAATCGTCTAATGGATAAATACAAACATCCGGAGACCTCAAATACTATGTTCCCGTTAGGCGGATGTTTTGGGTATTGGGGATACGACATGCGTCGATACTCTGAATCACCAATGCTATACCAGCAACCCAGAGAGTCCATCACCAACATTCCTGACTGCATGGTGTGGTTCTATGATAGTATCTTAGTCTTTGACCATTTGGAAAAGATCATATTCGTTGTTTCTACAGGCATATCTCCTGACGGTGTTTTCAATAAAAAAAATGTAGAGACAAAAACTAAATTTTGGCTGGATCTAGTCGATTCAGCATATAAACAAAAACCGCATAGCATTTCTCCCGAACCTGTTAACGAATGTTACTCTAGCATACAATCAAATGTCACTCGTGATCGATTCATCCAAATGATTAACAAAGCCAAAGAATTTATTCGCCAGGGGGATATATACCAGGTTAATCTGTCACAAAAATTCTCCGCACCATGGAATAATTCAGGTTGGCTCCTGTTCAATCAAATGATCAGAGTATCACCGTCAGCTTACTCATCATTTATTAATGCCGGAGACTTTCAGTTAATATCAATATCTCCAGAACTGTTTTTATCCATCAGAAATAAAGAAATAATTACCCGCCCTATCAAGGGAACCCGTCCCAGAGGCAAAACCTTAAGTGATGATAAACGTTACGAAAACGAACTAATAAATAGTGAAAAAGAAAATGCCGAGCTTATCATGATAACTGATCTTTTGAGAAATGATTTAGGAAAAATATGCGAGTTTGGATCAGTAACAGTTCCTGAATTGTCGAAACTTGAAAAATTTTCATATGTCCAACATCTGGTTTCCACCGTTAAAGGTGTATTACTGCCAAACATAAGTCATACTCAAGCGTTATGTTCATGCTTTCCAGGTGGCAGTGTAACAGGCGCGCCCAAAATACGAGCAACAGAAATAATACACATGTTAGAGCCGCATAACAGAGGCCCATACACTGGCTGCATCGGCTTTCTAGGATTCAACAAAGTGAGCACTCTAAGTATAGCTATCAGGATCGCAGTCCTAAAAGATAATCAAGCATCGTACTTCTCGGGAGCAGGAATCGTTGCAGATTCAGACCCAGCATTAGAATACGATGAAACTCTGGCTAAAGCTTATCCATTCTTTAAGTCGGTAGAACTCGGCTGCGAGTACCTGGCTAAAACTGACTTCAAAGAGTTAATCCAGAAAAGTATATGATAATTTTTAAAAACGGAAATTTTATTGATGAAACTAATGCTACTATATCCATTTATGATCGCGGTTTTCTATATGGCGATTCAATATTTGAAACAATACGAGTTTATAACGGGAGACCTTTTGCCTGGGAACAACATATCAAAAGACTTAGCGATGGACTAGGATTCTTAAAATATCCGACCGAACTTAAGAAGCAGATCTCTTTGGAATCGGCCCTGCATTTAATTTCCATAAACAATATAAGTAATGGCATATTAAAAATAAATGTGTCCAGAGGCATAAGTCCACGCGGTTATTGCATTCCCAAAACACAAGCCCCCAACGTCATAATGAGCACATTTCATCCAAACGTTATCGAGGAACTCTATTGGTGGCGACTTTCAATATCTCCCATAAAAATATTCTCATCGGACCCTTTGAATCAGATTAAAACCGGATGCAAACTAAATCAGGTACTCGCAAAAACAGAAGCTGAAGAAGCAGGTTTCAATGATGCATTATTCACTAATGAAAAGGGTGAAATCACAGAAACTTCCATGGCAAATTTTTTTTGGATCAAAAACGACAGGATCTTTACACCACCCATCACTGGTGGATTACTACCGGGAATAACAAGGTCAATTGTTATAAATATCTGCAAACAAAACGGTTTATTAATAACAGAAAAATCGGGCAACATTAACGACATTTCAATAATAGATGCAGCATTTTTAACTTCAAGCAGCCTTGGAATTATAGGAGTCGATTCAATTTGTGGTGTGCCATTAAAAAGACATCCGATTATATCTTTGCTTTACGAAAAATACTGCCATTTACTTAATCAGTATACACAATCGTAATTAATTTCATCTTTTGGGTTCGTATTTCATAAAATATAATGAAACTTCGCCAGGACAATTTACAAAAAGCAAACATTTCCACATAAAACTGAAAATTTGAACAAAATCCAGATGCGTCAGCAGATTGTGTAACATAATTTCTGTAAAATTGAATAAAGCCCGGCCGAGAAGAAGTAAATAGATTGAATATAGAAAATGAAAATTGAACAGTAATCGGCTATGGCAAAGAAAGAGCAAAGAGAGACGAAAGACATAATAGAAGTACTTCAGGATTTGATACAAGGTCCCGGGAATCCTGGGATATTAAAAGAGATAGTAAAGCTTGGTATACAGAACATTATGGAACTAGAGCGAGACGCGCACATAGGTGCGGGTAGTTATGAGCGGACCGGCAATCGCAAGACGTATCGGAACGGGTACAAACCCCGGCAATTAAACACTCGGGTAGGCAGTATAGATTTACGGGTGCCACAGACTCGTGATGGAGAATTTTACCCCAGTATATTAGAGCGGTATCAGCGGAGTGAGCGGGCGGTGATAATGGCGTTATACGAGGCATATGTAAATGG